>Ga0302280_1000372_pt1 | contig 39321 bp, 32 predicted proteins | sample III_Fen_E1_1_FD_198771 | JGI IMG/M metagenome (GOLD analysis project Ga0302280, IMG submission 198771) | Peat permafrost microbial communities from Stordalen Mire near Abisko, Sweden - III_Fen_E1_1 | ecosystem: Environmental > Terrestrial > Soil > Wetlands > Permafrost | place: Sweden: Abisko... | reverse complement strand
TACCCGACATTTTGACTCTCAAGACTAAGCAAAAATCTGGGAAAATCATCTCAACGTTGATTAGGCAACGGTGGACTGCAAATAATAAGGAACAAAGTTGAGTGATGGGATATAAAATGCAAAAATGTATTGTGTTTAATAGAGTATACAAAACTAACTATTTTATAAAACATGCAATGAAATCAATATCTATCAATTTGGTGCACTCAATTTCGTAAAAAAATGCCTCTTATTTCCAATATTTTTTTAGTTTGGAGTTTTTTCAATTTCAAATCGTTTTTATGGGATACGCTGTTTGTTGGTATTTAGCTCGCATTCAACGTTCACACTATCTTCGCTCATTCGTACTCCGCAGTAAAAGCAAATAAGTTTGCATTCTTGCAATTTTAAATTTAGGCCTTCCACTTCTTCACTCAATTCTCGGATAACAGTGTTAGCTCGGTCTTACACTTCCTTTCTAATGGCATTCTATTCTGTCCTCAAATCAGTTATAAGTTTCCAAATAATTTCGTTTTTGAAATTGTTGATTTATTTGCCAGCCAATGCCTTTTTGACCATTTCCCGTAAAGTTTCGACCTCCCTTGGGATTTAGTTCAAAGTTAAGTTGGGCGCAATCTGCATTAATAAGCTCATACCCGATCTTTCCTATTGGTAATGTATTATATTGAATCGTACATTTCCTTTGATTTTAAAAGAAACCGATTAATTTTCCTCTCCTGCTCGATCTTTTCGCATTCCATAGATGTCAATTAAAAAAAATTATTGCCCAAATCGTTGATGGTGTCCAACTCCTTTTGCACTAGAGATACTTAATGAGTTAAAGTTGCTAACTTTACACCCTCGTGATTTTTAAGTCTTTCCAAAATGCCCGAATATTCAGAGCGAATGTCCCTTTCAATAATATTTTTGACAAATCTAATCTCCTCGATTCTGTATTCAAGTCGATGCAACTGGGCAATTATTTTATCACGTTTATCGACCAAATTGGATCGAATTGCCTCGACCAAGTAAAACTTACGCAATCTGTATGCATCAGTCATCTTTAAGATACGATGCAACTGGATAAGATCAAAGATACATGGTTATTATGCGGACCTAATACAGTACACTGACCACAAACTAGCTCCTCACATGTCTCACAAAAGTTTATGAATGGACTCTTATGATGGATGCAATCTCTAATTGGGTAAAATTGTACGCAGGTAAAACAGGGCCTTGAGAGATAGATGATATTTCAGAAGCATTTTCCGGAGATTTTTTTGAATTCGATTATTTTTTAGTTGGAGTTTTGGATCCAGACTTAGATTTCTTATCTTTAGATGCACCCTTTTCTTTCTTTTCCTTCCCTTTTGACTTGGATAATGATTTTTCTGATTTGTCGCCATCTTCATTTTTGATTTTGCTATCCTTGCTTTTCTTACTTTTTTCGTCTTTGCTTTTATTTTTTTTCATTAGAATTTAAATATAGTATCACGTCAATGAAGTAAGAATTAATTTAAATATCATGTTATTTATAGTACAGTTGTCTCAATGTTTGGACATCTTTTGGTTCAATCTAGTAATGTATCCTGATAAATTGGCACCTTCTCTATTTTTTTATCTTTCGTCGAATGTCTCAATACAATTTCTTTTTGCGAAAACTTATAATTATTTAAATCGATCCTTGGTCTCTTTTAGTTTTGCTGTGAAGTCAGTATTAGTTCTATTTCGATAATTTTCTTGATTGGCTGAAGGTCTGCTATATGCCCGAGTCCTTGTGGTATTATCTTTGCTGTTTCTTAGTTGGCCAACTACTTCAACAGTATTTAATTTGTTATGGAGTTCCATTTCCAAATCGTTCAAATGACTTTTTTGGGTTTATATTTCTTGTAGTTTAGTCTTGTAATCATTCAATAGCGTTTTATTGAACTAAGAATATTCAATTTTTTATGTTTCAAACAATTATTTCATGTTTCGAGTTTCCTCTTTTTCCAAATTTAGCGATTATTGTTTCCTCATCAGATCCATCTCCGCATTAGCAAGTTAAGAAGCCATTTTGTGTTTTTCTAGGGCAATGTTTCTTTTGGACTCCATTTATTGTTTTCTGAGTTAATTTTATTTTTCGATGAGTTATCTGAGTTTACTTTGAATGCTTTCCTACTATTTTTTCCTGTATGCATCAAAAGTTGACTCTTGATATTACAGTTCTTTTTCTCTCTGTTCAAGATAAAATTTAAAATCATCTAGCTTTTTCTTTTCCAGCACTAGTTGATGCTCACGGGTTTTTAGTTAAACTTGTTGGAGGTTAAGCTGCATTTGATTTTGTTGACTATTGAACATATTCTAAACCTTGGCCATGCTCTTAAACTTTTATATTTACATATCATAGGCTTCACATTTTTTTGTTATTTCCCACTCATGCATCTTTTTCATCCTCTATTCATTCTACTGGAGTATATGTTGCCATCTACTCTTGTCTTGCTGAATGCGGTCTTCATATTCGTTAATAATTTTAGTTTTACTTTTCTTGGATTACTAAACTTCTTCTTTGAGCTTGTCAGTTGCCTGCTTGAGCTGTCTATCATACGATTATTTAATCTATTTAATTTCAGTTTCAAATTGTTTTTTAAGTGTGTTAACATTTTCCTCAAAGTTCATTAACTTCTTTTGGTCGATGGTGTTTTACTTTTCTTCCTTTTTAACAGGAATCACTTTTTATTCAAACATCATGCTTTTTTATTCTTTGTTTTTAGGTCTCAAATCAGTTCGAGATCCAAAATCTAAGAAGCCTGTTGTTTCAGGGTATTTTCTAAACCCGCCCTGATCTTCATTGACTATAGAAGGTTCCCTGTAATCTTGTTGAAGCTGTTCTTTTGATTATTTTTTGCGGAGGGGTGGCTTCATCATACTCCTCGTTGATGCGGCCATTATAGGTAATTCCTCTTTACTTTATATAGGCCGTAATGTTATTAAATTGTCGAATTCATAGTTATTAGCTTTATTGTTCGCTCCACTTTTAAAGCTTCGCCCATCTTCACTTTCAGCCAAAGAGTTTTTACGAGGATTAATTGGATTAGGGAATTTAGGAGGCTGATATAGAGAATCGACCTGTATATTAGGAGTGCTCCATTTTTAAGTCCTTTTGAAGTCAAGTGGAGGGTTTGGTTAAATGAATGTGCTACTGAATGGTTGTAGGACATCTCTTTCTGATTTTCTGATACTTTTCCTATCGTCCTTGCTGAGGAGATCAAAAAGTTAATCTGCATATTGATCTTTCTTGGGAGACTTGCGAGGAGAATTGCTGACTCCATAAGCGCCTCCTTTTCTGGATAAAATATATTTTACTGTAAGGAAGTGACTGATGGTTTGCGCGTGTAGCTATTTCCTGTTCCCAACCCGAAATCATCATCTAAGAAGTCCATGCTGCCCTAACGAATGTAATAGTTATATTTAAGTCATGTAGTTAATAATTAAATTCAATCATTACTCTACACAATGGAGGATAGCCTCGAGTTGCCAGAAGATTTAGATTAAGTTAACATTCAAACTCTACTGTCCCCCGAACAGAACGAAAAGGCCTCCATCGAAAATACTCCACGCCATAGTTTGGCTTACTCAAATTGTAGTATATTTTTTATATAGCAACTTATGCCAAGGACAAACATGGTGATATCCATTTTCGTTCTCCAGTGGCCTTTTAAAATTTACAAAGTTAATCACCGTCTCAACTTAACTCACTTAAACACAATAACTAGAACTTAGCTTTTAATGGCCAAAAAATGGGTTCAGTGAATTTAACTAAAGATATCGAGTAATCTAATGTTGTGATAGTTCAGAATGAGGGGGATAAGGTTTTGTTAAAGGGACAATGTAACCAATGTCTAACTTAGATAAAAAAGTTAATCCAAAGATTAAAGGAGTTATTAAAAGTCCTGTCAAGGGCTAAAAGCCCATCCAATCGCAGTTAGCAGCAGCCATAAAGGAGCAAAATATTTAATAAGTAAGTGAGATAAGCTAGAGAAAAACTATAGATAAAACTGAAACCTTCAAACTGAAACAACGACTCAAAGAATTATAGCAAGCCTTGCACATGGAGACTGTCATTTCAGAGTAACTTAGAACCAAACTTTCAATAGTCACATCCCTTCTCGAAGCCAAATTAAAGGACAATGACTTGCAATATTTTTTTGACTTAAAAAATAAAAGTCGTGACTTGAAAAATATTGACATTTTTGTAGAGATGAATCTTCTGCAGAAGACCATGACGGAGAAAAACATAATCTTATAGCGACAAAAAAATTAAATTAAAGAAATGAAAGTTTAAATCGATCGTCTCCGCTCGAAAAAGACCAGTACTCCGCCATCTAAAATCATTAGTCCAAACTCTCAACTCATCAACGAGATTGAACGTTTGAAGGAAGAGAAAGAAGAACTTTTTGGATATATTGAGGAGCAGAGAGATACCATGACAAGAAAAATAGCATACATAGCTGAACTTTAGCAGGAAATCAACAGGATGGGCGATACAGAAACCCACTATATTAATATCGAGAGACCCAAGCTACTAGAAGAATTGGCAGATCTGAAAGCCCAAACAACCAAGCTTTCCGAAGAAGCCCAACAAACAAAGATGGAACATAATTTGGCTTAGATGAAGGCAAATGACGAAAATCAAAGATTAAGGCATTAAGCTCATTAATTAGAAAGGCGAGTACAGATAAAATAGCAGGACTTATAAGAAATCAGGAATTGTAAATAGATAGCTTCAGCTAAGACATACAAATCCGTGCCAATCCAAAAAGATGATGTTGAAAGAGAAATAATTTAAAAAGAGCTGAGCATTCTGAAATCTGAGAGGGACCATTATCTCTACTAATACAGAAAAAGGACCAATGAGAGTGCTTAGCTCTATGCTTTGCAATTAAAGGTAAGGACTTTATGCCAACGGCAGGAGGATATTAAAGCAATTAAATCTTGAGAGCCTATTTTATAGTTACTTATTTTAAACTTATTTTATAAATATTAATAGGGTAGGATGGTCAATAAAAGTGAGTCTTAACCCCTGCATATGATGTACTGTGCATCATGATTATAAATATTATTACGGGATGTAAAATTAGGGGAACAGCAGCATCAAGGTGTTTGTGCGAGTTCGTCCTCTTGTGACCCTAGAGCGTGAAACTGAAGAAGTTGTAGAGGTGCTCAGCGATGTATTCACTCCAATATCTAAGAACAAAAGCGTTAAAGTGACAACTGACTTATATAGTCAGCTATAAATAAAATTTGACCAGGCATTCGATTGCAACTCCACTCAGGGAGACATTTACCGCATACTGGTGGATGTTATTCCGAAGATAATGGAAGGCTACAATGTAACCATATTTGCTTATGGACAAACTGGCTCTGGCAAAACCCATACGATGTTCGGAGAAGGATGGGAAAATCAGTAAAAAATGGACACTGATGAAATAGAGAGAGATGATGGGAAGGCTGGAGTTATTCCTCGATCAATCTATCAGGTGTTTCAGAAGATCAGTCAAATAGGCCAAGCTAACCTCTATTGCTCCTTTTTACAGATCTATAACTAAAAAATATACGATCTCCTACAAGTATACCCTTCCCAACTTAGGATACAGAAACTCCAAAGCCGCTGAGCATTCATTAATCAAAAACGTAGGGCATTTTCGTCGAGGGACTGACATAGTTCGGAGTATAGCACTTTTAAGACTGCATAGAATTGCTAAGAAGAGGTGTTAAAAATAGAACCATTCGGCAGACGTCCATGAATGCTAAGAGTTCTCGTTCCCATACAATTTTCCAGCTGCTTGTAGAAATTCAGGATAAAAATGGAACTTTTTTGAAAGGACGGCTTAATCTGTGTGACTTGGCTGGGTCTGAAAAAATTAACAAAAAAGAGGTCATGGCCGATGTACAGTTGAAGGAACTCAAAAATATCAATCTATCCCTCACTACTCTGGGAAAGGTTATTTTCGCTCTTTCAAGCGGAGACAAGAAGGCTGTAGCTGCTTTTAGAGAATCCAAGCTCACAAGACTTTTACAGGAGTCATTGACTGGAAATACCTTTACCTTTATTTTTGGCAATTTGTCGCCATCCTCTAAAAATTTGGAAGAGACCATCAACACATTAAAGTTTGTGTAGAGAGCTAACCATATAACCCTGAAAGTTAAACCAACTGAATATAGTGGCCAAAACCCCGACTCTGTAGCCAAATTGCAGCGAGAAGTGGAGTATCTTAAGGATTTGCTGAACCTAAAAAAGCAAGGAATTAACCCCGAGGAAATGATTGATCAGCTCGCTCGATTAAAGCAAATCAAAGAAAAGCCAAAGAGTCAAAATCGCGAAATGTCAGGCGATGAGTTATAGAGGCTGATTCGTGAAAACAGGTAAATGAAAAAGTAGATTAACGAACTGCAAGTCAAGCTATCGCGGTCAGAGGCTACATAAATATCATAAAACTCTCAGTATATGATGGACCTCAGAAAGGAGAAAATAGATTATTACCAACCAACCAAAAGAGAGCCTTCTTCCCGTAGAAGTTCACAGCAAAGTAACTCGAAGCTTTCATATTCACTGCTACAGGCCGGTCAAAGCATCGCTTTTCAAAAAAATACAATTGAGGGCAACCCGAGTCGAGCTAAAGAGAAGATGATGATGGCTAAAAAACTGCAGGATCTGGAGGAGAAAAAAAGATACAATTAACATAAGCTTATAAACGACTTCGAGGAATACGATAACCGTGGCAGAAACAAAAACAGCCCCAGCCCTAAACACGTACCTGCTCCTGCAGCCAAAATAGCTAAAAAGGATACCCCCAACAAAAAAGAGTAAACTCCTCTTGTCCTCCGCCCACGCAAGAAAGTAGACTATTCTGACAAGATAAAATAGCTTTAGGCACGGCTTTTCGGCAAATGACTATTTTTCATACATTATTCACCTATTTAAGTTATGGCTGATGATTAGCATTTCTATTTGTTAAACTTTGTATAACTTATATGACGACCATGAAGCCAGCCACTCTAGCTCGCACTTCCTCGCAACAACAGGAAGAGATGCAGAAAACTGGTATCCAGTCCATTGATAAATTTTTTAATTACGGGGAGAAAGTGAGTGGACTTCAAAAGCTACCCTTCATTCCTCTTATTCCGAGTGTTCTAGATATGTTTCAATCTGAATACACTTAATCCCTCCATGATCGCAAGGCCAAGGCCATCATTAAATTTTGTGACGAAAGATCCCAAGGCTTTTTCTACGAATAGGTGGAGGGATTAACCAAATTATTTGAACTTGTCAAAGCTGATCTTGAGACTCAAGTGGAAGAGATGGTGCCTGCGCTACAGAAAATATTAGCTGTAGACTGCGCTGATCCATGTTCAATGTTCAATCGCAATGCAGGCTCGGATTAATTGAGGTACATGAGATTTGTGCCAGCTTTTTTAACATCTCTAGAGTAATTTTGGCATTATGTAGACCTTTATTGAGATATCAAGAGTGGGCTCGTCCCTCAGCTTTGCTCTAATCTTTACGGGAATCAACTGTTGATTATTTGAGAAGATTTGCTGAGAGGCAAATTCCTGATATCCTGAGCAAAGAAGAGACAATTGAAAACGGTAACACTGAGGGGAGATCACCAGTGACAATTCTCATGAGTGAGGGTACCAAGCACTTGATTGCTTTAGGAGAATCAAAGATATTGTAGGCTTTAGTGGATCTTCTTTATGACTACCGCAACAAAGGTCGCCTGGTTTACTCCCTGCTTGAATCCCTTAGCTATATGATGATGTACTCCAGACTGGCAGAATAACTTTGCAAGAAGGGAGTGTTGCATCTCGTAATTGAAATTATGCTCATTGGACAAGACTTCAGATCAGGACTGACCCGCATTGGATTTGAAATATTTTGGTCAGCCATTGAAGGTGTCGGGGTGGAATGTTTAACAGCTCTCTCTAACCAAGACTATATTACTGGATTACAGCGTTTGCTCGTTAGAGTGGTGAATGATGGATACAAACTGGATGACAAATGTCTCAGAAATGAAATTGTAATATTGGTCAACTACTTGCTCACTCTCCCAGAAACAATCCCCCTTTTCTTAATCAGAAGTTAGGCAGAACCTGGTAAAATGTAACCCTCTTTCCTCGAGGTCTTATTTAACTACGCTACTATGGATGAAGCTACCCTATTCGAGTCCAAGACGCGCACTGCTGAGAGAAAAGTGCAGTTTGGAACAAATGCAGAGGACTTATAGTTAAAAAAGCTACTATGGTCTGGTCTTCTGGGAGCAATATAATCCAGAGATATAAACGTAATAACTTTAGCAAAAGTGACCCACTTCATCCGATATCTACTACTGTACATCGACTCAGCCAATTCGTCTTACGCAGTTACCAGATGGTCTGGTCCTCAATTGAGGTAACTTCAAGGGCAAGCTCTCTCCGTCCTTTCGAATGTGATTCTGCACATGAAAGATGACTTCGAGGAGAAGAAAGGAATATTTTGCTTAACAAAATTCTTGTCAAACGCCAGTGATATGGAGAGGAGAGAGAAATGTCTAAAAGCCTTTTCGAATGCATCTTTGTTTGAATAAGCCTACAAGATAAAGATAAGTGAAGAGGGAGTCATTGATTACCTGCTATAATTCCTGCAGGAGGAGTAAAATGCAATTTAAATCAAAGAGTTGTGCTTGACCATCGTGGCCAACCTGTGCAATGGATGCAAGAAAAACAAGAAGCTGTTTAGGGAGAAGCATGGAGTCGATATCTTGATTAAATATTTGAAGGATCCGAACATTGCCTCCTCCAACCGCTATGTATTGTTGGGATTAGCACTACTCAATGCTATATGGAATGCAGTCCTGGGCAGTCGTCGCTCTGAATAAAGATTCCTCAGTGCACAGGGCCTTTTTGACTTGCTGTAATTTATCTAAGTCTGCGATTATGTACATCGTAAGATGGCACTGTCTTGCCTATCCTTCCTGACTGAAAACGCAAAGGCAGTCAAGTAGTTTTTGGAGTGGAATAGTGAGAAGACAATGGTCAACGCCACTCAGCTTATGATTAGATTATACAGCGAGGAAGATGATAAGTACGGAGTCAGATATTAGCAAGGAGTAGTCACCAATAAAACTAAGCCACTGGTGCCTGAACTCGCCAAGAAAAATTTGCCTGAGCCTGCTTTCTTAAAGGATTTGACAGAGACAGGGACAGAAACCTATCTGGTGAATCGTATTCGTGAGGAAGTCGATCACTATGACATGAGACTCATTGTTTTTTCCATTCTTTATCGTGTGGGATTCGCTCGCAACGATTTGAACGCTTACGAACAGCAGAAGCTATAGGTCATTCAAATGTATCCACATTTCAAAATGGGATAAATCTGGGGAGATATTCGAAGGCAGCTAGAGCAATAAAAGATAGCACCGACTGAGGATGACCAACACTGGATGTCTACGGCGCTGGAGTAGTTTGACGAACAGATGAACAATTGCATAAACACACAACAGTTAATAATGAAGGAGTTCAACAAGAACCAGGAGGGAGAACTGAGCAAATTCTATCAGGTGATCAAGCACAACAAGCAGATCAAGTGATTCTACAGTTTATTTCATTTCTATCTATCAAAGTGCCCAGACAGGTTAAAGGCTATATTATCAGGATTAAGGCTATGTTATCAGGATTAATAGTCATTGACTTATTAAATCATTTAACCTATTCGACCAAATCATTCGGAATGATTTAATAGATTGATTCAGAACACTCTCAATTGCTCGTGCTGACCAATAACTCCCATAGTTTTGACACTCTTACAGCTCGTATTAATCTCATCATTCAGTTTTATCTCAGTATTTTCCGCATCCGAAATCTGGATATCTGCAATTAACTACAAAATATTACTCAGCCACTGTCAAGGTCATTCAATAAATGTGGCCATAACAGTAGTAGGCTTTGCATCACAAGCCATAGGCATAGTCCGGCTAATTGTAAGGAAGCATCGAAAATAAAAAGGATATGCTCATAATGCTGGTCGGAGAAAAGGAGAGTTTGCCAGCTGAAGTCTATGATTACGTAATTAGCAAATATAATCCATAAAACTTTATCCTCATTGTTAATACTGATAACAAAGATAGTTCGTGGTCGGATGAACACAAAATTGCTAATGAAGTCAACAATTTCATCGAAGTCATCAAATAGAACCTGGATTAGCTCAATATGAACCCTCCCAAAAGGACAAGCAAGGGATTACTGAATGATTCCTATGAGGATGGCAGTATTTTCAATCTTCTGGAACTTATAGAAACTACTCCATGGACCACTATTACCAGAACCCAAACTCATGAAAAAGCGGGAGTCTCATAGGAAGAGAAGATGCCCGATAAGTAGGGAGAAGAAAAGAAGTAGAAGGAGCAGTAAAATGAAATAGAAGAAATGACCGATGAACAACTGTAGAGTGAAATGATAAACTTTTAAGCCATGATGAATGAAATGATGAACTTACGAGCGATGTCCAAATAGCCTCAAGGTACTTCTGATCAAGACCGCAAGAAAAAAGCAGAAGAACTCATCGGCAAACTCATAGGTAGTAACAAACTCATCTGATTCATTATTATTCAACCATATTTACACTTTCGATTGCAAAGATAAAGTATCCTCGGTTGCCAAGACCTGAGGAATTGCCTTTACATTCAATTTTATAAGTCAAAATTCTACCAATGGAAACAACCAAAAGCCAACCAAAATATAGAGTGTTTAATTCGATTATCATTTTTGTATAATCAATAAAGCAATGAAGTTGAGTAACAGAAAGTTGGCCAGGTCAAACAAAGGAGTGTCTAGGCTTCAAATAGCTCCAACCAATGATTTCGTTTAATCTGCATCAAAAAATGGAACAATGAGCAACAGTGCCTCCATTTCCAAAAATGTTAATGTGTCAGCAGTTCAAAAGATTTTTCTTTTTAGGAAGCACTTTGTTCAGAATCACTCTATAACTGAAGTAGTTGATCTCAATAGCAAAGAAGTGAGATTTCGTTCGAAGTCCAACATTCAGTTTACCCTAGGCGATTTCAATGAAATTGAACAGTTAGGGCCATACTTAGTCAATGTATGTCCTGGCAGTGGGTATGCCAAAAGCGAGTGGAGCTAGCTCTATAATCCATAAAAAAGGTGCCACTGCGATAAGTCAAGCTGTCTGCAGAATTATTGTGTTTGCTATATGGCAGGCAATAATTGTAATAGCTCATGTTACTGCCACAACTGTAAAAACAACTGTTTTGATAGTAAGTAAGAGGGAAGTTCACCTTTAAGAAAGAAAATAAAGTTAGACAGGCAACAAATGTAAAATAACTGTTTGCAATTAAAAGAAGAGATTCGGTGTCGGTGCAGCAAGACCAATAACTGCCTACAATCATACTGTGGCTGTCACCGATTAGGAATTAATTGTAGCGATCAGTGTGAGTGTACGAATTGCCAAAACTGATCAATCAATTAATCCTTTCATTTTTAATCAATATCTAATAGTTTACATCTTGAGGATTTAACTACTTGAGTAAGACCCCTTGACTTAATGATAGCATTTCCTTTATACCATCCTTCTTCAGATTAGTCTCAATTAATTTTCTTTTATATTGGCAATCGATATAATCAAAATTGATGAAGGAATAGTTCGAATAGATTCAAGTCGTCACCTTCGACAAGAAGAAAAAGCCCAAAAAGCCCACTGCCGACAAACGTACTCGTCTTCTAAGCCAGCTAAGTAATAGGTTCCAGTGGAGCAGTTAAAAGTGGTCGACCATTAGAAACGATACATTCAACTCCTCAAGAGAGCAACAGAATTGCTGAACAAAAACAACCCTGAGCTAGGTACTATTTTGGTGATGCAGCATAAAAATCAAAAATAGTGTTGAAACCGCCTCAATCTACAAGAATAGGCTCGAAAAAGACAGCCATCATCAACTTTGCTGATCTATGTAAGCAACTCGATCGCCACCCTGAGCATGTCATGAACTTTTTTATCACCTAACTTGGCCGAGAGGGGTCAATGGGTAATCAAGGCTTTAGTACTTAACTATCTATGCAGCCATTAAAATTGTGATCCAGCCAAAAAATATAGAGAACCTGTTCAGAAAATATATCACAGAGTATGTCCAGTGCCAGATTTGCAAGAGGCAAAACACTGAGCTAGTCAAAGACGAAAAGATGAGACTGTGGACTCTACAGTGCCGAGACTGCCTCTGCAAGAGAACCGTCCCGACCATCAAGGGCTCTGAAAAGAAATACGAAGACTATGAAAAAGAGTTGGCGGAGAATGCAAATAGCTGATCAGTCATTTAATCAATATATTTGGATGGAGGACTTGACTTTGTTTTATCTTTTGTTCAAATCTTAACATTTGTTTAGATCATGAGGATTCAGATCAATTTTCGCTGTGGATATCGGTGATTTTCTGATGAATTTCCAACACCACATCCATGTCCTAAATCGTTGAAGGCACCTAGTATTTCTACTTGTTAAACATCTTTCTCACAATGTGACGAAGATATTTGCCCGAACGAGTTTTAGGTAGTCTTGGAACAACATGACAATGCTTAAAACTAGCCACAGGTCCAATGTGTTCACGGATGAGCTCGACTGATTCGCGAGATACGGTTTTGGGGCAGTGACTGACGACATGCTGGGATTTGATGGTGACAAAAGCGACTGGAATTTCACCCTTGATCTCATCAGCAGCTCCAATTACAATAGCCTCTGCAATTTTATCGTGCTTCATAAGTATTTCCTCCATTTATCCTGTGGATAAACGATGTCCGGCTGTGTTGATGACATCATCTTCTCTTGACATGATATGGAAGTAGCCATCCTAATCGAAGAATCCCGAATCTCCAGTGTTGTAATGCCCAGGAACTGTTGTAAAATACTTGTGAATGAATACATTGTCGTGGTTGAGAATAGTCAACATGAAGGATGGAGGCAGTGGCTCTTTTAAAAAGATCGTGCCTGGCTCATTCGCCTTACACTCTTTACCAGTTGTGGAATTTATCACTTTTACGTCATACCCAGGGAGAGGCTTGCAGGCAGAACCAGGCTTTTATGGAAATGTCGGGAAACCCATGTAGTTGGACAAGATTGGTCCTCCACTTTCAGTTTGCCAGTAGCAGTCATTGACTAATTTTCCTTTGAGGTGATCTTCGACCCATTTGAAAGTGGGTATATCACAACGCTCCCCTACGAGTGTGATGCTTTTCAAATGTGTCAAATTATGCTGGTTAATATACTTCCCTTAGGAATCTTCCTTTCTGATGGTTCTGATGGCGGTGGGAGAAGTGTAAAGATGATCAACTAAATTATAGTAGTTGTACTCTTGTTTCTGTCGATTATTTACCAAAATACATCGGGATTAGGCGTGCCCACGGGTTTTCCTTCGAATAGGACTGATTTAATGCCTGAGATTAGAGGTGCATAAATTATGAAGGAGTGGCCAAGCACCCAGCCTATGTCACTGCTGCAAAACATACTCTGACCAGGATGCATGTTATAGATTCTTCTCATTGCATGCTGTAAAATTACTGCTGATCCCCCGTGGTCCCGGACGATGCCCTTGGGCTTGCCTGTGGTTCCACTAGTGTATAAGATATAAAGGGGATGCGTAGAGTCGACTATAACTGCTGTTGACCTTGAACCTGCCTTCTCAACTGCTAAAAAATCATGCTATCCTTGAGCAAGAGGTTCTGGTGCAAGAACATTAGGTCGTTGGAAGATTATTTTTTGGATATTCTTTTTATGGGAGAGTTCAATGCCATGATCCACGATTTTCTTGTAGTTTATTACTTTGTTTGGCTCCTTTCCAGCATTGGCTAGAATTATTAGCTTTGGGTCGCAATCTGCTAGACGGTTGGCTAGCTCCACAGCAGAAAATCCTCCGAATACCACCACATGAATAGCCCCAATTCTTGCGCAAGCCAGAATTGCGATAATGCTCTATATAACCATTGGCATATAGATGACAACCTTGTCTCCCACTCCCACATGAAATTCATTTTTGAGGGAGCCTGCAAGATGTTATACTCGCCGATGCAGCTCAGCATAGGTAATAGTCGATTTCTAGATATAATCAGCCTTACTGTTCCGGTGATTGGACTCTCAACAAAGTAAGCAATCTGTTGAGCCCTGTCTTTCAAGTGGACGTCAAGGCATTATTCAGTGATATTGATGCGACCATCAGGAAACCATCGATGAAAATGGAGATCATTAACTTGGAGTGTAGTCTTTGGAAACGTTTGCCAGTGAACATGTTTAGCTTAATTTTGCCAGTAGGCAATTGGATCTCTAATGGAGGCCCTAAATGCGGCTTCATATGTGCTGAAGAGGCAGCGTTGGATCTTAGCAAAAATCATGACAATAAAAGATAGTTAATATAATGGACCAATCTTAAATAAAAATGTTGATCATGATATAATCTAATTATTCCCATAATTCTGGGAAGCATATAATTTGGACATTATGGCAGCAATATCATACCTTTCAATTTTAAAGGCATCTTCATGATTGAATTTAGTCATTTTGGACACAACCACTGATCTTTAGATCCATAATTTTTGGCCTTCATATTTTTGGTCTTTTATTTATTTTTTATTTTATTGCAATTATAGGTTTTTGATTATTAGTTGGGGTTGTATAATTCATAAAGAGCTATAACTTGTAATTTTAAGTAGATATATTATGACACAAAGAGCCACTGCCTTGTTTACAGCCTCAATACTTATTGCACTCGCCACCACAACCTACCTGTTAGTCCACAACCAGTCCCCAGTTTAATAGACGGTCAATTCGCTGGATTTGGCATGCGGATTCACTGATGACTTTGCCAATTTTATCAAAACAAATGGTAATTTAAATTTTATTCAGGCTATTCCTCCTGGAATTTCGACAGGACAGATCTCCCATGCGCTGCTTATGGAGGCAAGGCCAGTTCAGACGATAAAGTAGTCAAAACTCCTATAATTTTCGTCCACGGAAATGGTGATATCGGCTTCGGAAGAGGCGCAGTTGATGGGCATCTTCCTCAGCAGACAGGGGCCAGATCTCTTTTTACCTTCTTTGGCTCTCAAGGCTACACCAAAGCCGAATTGTATACTACCACTTGGGGCCCAGGTAGCTTGTTACTGGCTTAATTTAACAATCACAAAAAATCATATGTGCTGCAGATGAGGGCTTTTGTGGAGGCAGTTCTTGCTTACACTGGAGCTGCTTAAGTCAGCATCATTAGCCACTCGATGGGAGTTACCATTGCGAGAAAGATAGTCAAGGGCGGGGCAGCCGTTGACCACAAGGAAGGCAATTATTATGTGGGAGAATCTCTGGGTTCAAGAGTAAAGGCTTTTATTGGTATTGCTGGTGGCAATTGGGGATTGAATACTTGCATTGTTGGCAACCTCGTGCCCACTTGCCACACCGTTGACGGATACTACCCAGGAGCGACTATCATCTCTGGTCCGTCCAAATTTTTGAAAGATTTGAACAACAATGGCGGTCCTGAGGGCAAGAAAGTTTACTCAGTCTGGTCGATATTTGATGAATTTTTGATGGATCAGTGCTTGGTGTGGGGAAAAGTGACTTCTCGCATCCCTGGACAGACCTCATAAATTGCAAAGACTGCCCTAAAATGGAGCCACATCACTCTACGTGACGAGATCGGGCCCGAGATTCTCGATTGGCTCTGATCCTTAACCAAATAAAATTTTAAATGATTTATTATTTACAAACTCCTCTGCCTCTGCAAGAAGGAGTAAGATATTTTCTTCCTCTTGATGCTGAGATATTTCTAATTTATAAATTGACTCTATTTTTGTTTGAGCTCATGGCGCTTATTATTGCTACTAATAATAGATATATCGATGTAAAGTTGGGACAAGAATATATCAGCTCAGCTCAACAACGCTAGGAGTAATAAGGCGACTATACCCACTAGAGGAGTTAGCAACTGCATCATCCTGGAAAGGAATGGACTCAAGACTTATAGTTACTTTCAATTTACCGAGGATAGGGGATATATAGATCACTGTCTCGTCACCCTAGCGCATCACCAGAAGGGTAATCAGGCTTAGGTTCACCGCTCATCTGCAAATTTAGAGTCATAATACAAATAAAAGTTCGCTGGCATCAAATAAATCGAAGTTGCTATCAATAGCCACTTCACCCTACCACTTTATTTGGTTGTTTTTACCTATCGATTTAAGGATAGATTCCAAAGTAGACTCGTTTTACTTGAGCTTGATCCAGAGGCTATAGTCTCGGGCGAGATGAGCGAAATCACTTTGCTGGAGATAAATCTAAGCAAATAAGTCTTAAAAGCAGAGTGGCATCCACATTATCAGGAGTATTTCGTGGTTCTGACAACTTAGGAGATAAGAGTGTACTCCACTCAAAATGACAATGACAGCCAATTAGACTTTCCTTGTTTCAACTATAAGTTTAGAGACCTAAAAATTGGATAATCTATAGTTGATTTTCAATTTTGGCAGGGCAGTGGCGAGTATTCACGACTGTTGATGGTAGCTTTAAGTGAAGTCGGTAGGGTCTTCCTGCTGCTCTGTGTGCTGGAGCCACGAAGCCTAACTGAATAAGAGCAATAATTTTTGATGATAAATAGTAAAATATCAAATGATAATAACTAGTATGGTTTCATGGTGAGCTGGTGCAGTCTCCCTCAGCAGAAAATGAAAAATGCCCATTCTCTTAAAGTGATTCACTCGGGTCCAGTCACTCTCTTAGTCAAAACATCAGATGTGAAGGAAGGAACAAAGACATCATTTTTATAAATATCCAGCTTGTAGGAATCACATTACTAATTTACTGAAAGGGAACTTATTTGCATCAGAGACGATACAATTAAAGACGAATATTCATAATTCGAAATGGAATCGCAATTAATCGATAATTCACTGTACTTTGTCTACAGAAATAAACTCATACGACTTGACCTTGATAGCCAGCTTAAATTTATTTCTTAAGTGGGCAAGCATAGGAACTACGGCCTTCCTGCACTTAAAATTGATACGGTACTGGACTTTCAGCAGAGCAAACTAGTCTTCCTGCAATTCGAAAGAAATTACATCAGATTACTGAGGAAAGGACCAACTGTAAGTGAGTTTAATTCATTTCCTTTGCTGTCCATCGAACTGAACTGCTCCCGAAAGGAAATCGATTAAAAACTAAGCAAACTGTTTAATAATATGGATTAACTTATACATGACGCCCAAAGGGAGTACGATCCCAACTGTGAAACTCAAATTGGTAATCTTCAAGATTTCAAGGAGGAAAACAATGAGAAGGAAGTCATGGCTTCTTGCTAAGCTGCGTAAGCCTACATCGTCAAAGTTTAGGAATCGCTCAAATAATCAAACGAAGAAGTCAATCGTTTGTTTGACGAGGTTATGACAATCAGTAAAACTTTTGATATAAAAAACAAACGAAAAAAAGACTTATAGACATTGTTGCAATCGATTCAGGACAACTCAGTATATATTGGCAACTTAATAAGTAAGCAAGGTCCAAAAGAAGGTCAGGACAAAATCGAATATCTATAAAATATGATAGATTTCATCAACTCGAAGAAGCTTGATCTGTAAAGAGATGATGAAGAGCAATTTATGGCAGTGGCAGAGTCACATCTCGAGGCTTTGGAAAAGACTAAGGAAAAGTTGTAAAAATGCTAGGAGAGGCTGATGGATGCATGATCTTAGATATGATAGGCTCTCATTAGGATCCAGCCCTATTTATAATATTCTGAGCTTAATTTACCAAATTGTATGATTATCAATGAGTTACCAGAGTTTGTCAAACGTAGTTAATTTTATTAGGAGGAAGTGCTCCGAATGTTTTACGGTCAATAAACCCAAAAGGGCCTCCTCTGAACTGTCTGAATAACTAATCGAGATGCATACACAAGATGTCAAATGCTCATAAAGGAAAATAGAACAACCACCTTTCAATATTCAGACCACTACTCCCATCGAACAGTAGTCACTACTAAGGCATGGAGTCATTCATCGCAAGACAACAGGATATCCAGGAAGTGATACCAAACTACAGTACAACCTCAATCAAGACAGGGAAGAATAGTTTCAGTCAATAGAGTCCACTTACAATAAAGAGAGGTAGTCTAAGGCACGAAGATCATTTAAACTCTTGACGACCACCTCGCTCACTAAGCCTTCAGGATCCATGTCGGGTTCAGCACATGATTTAGCTTTAAAAAACAGTGATGCTCAGACTATGGATTGGGATATAACTCCAGATAATAATGAGGCATCTCTCTTGGAAGATTGCGTCTAAAAAGTTAAAGATTGGATGCATCGAGAGTATGATCAACAAAAAACACATTCAAAATTCAAAATCAGCTATGCTATTCGCTTGCGCATGCAGGGACAGTGCATGATGACCCTGTTGGTTCACAAACTCTAAGATTATAGAATCTTTTACCTCGAGGAGGGCAAGCCTTTAATGCACAGTTATCAAAATAAAGCTGGGACTTTTATTGCTAATTTTGTTCTCAGTGATCTTGGAGCCTCCAGCTTTAGAACAGCTAAAATAATGGCTTACTATCGCATTCGATGCTCCACTGCACATGTAGGCAGTATGCTTAAGACATTTAACACTCGATAAGCTCTTAGAATTATGCATAATTTCACTCTAGTTCAACTTATGGACAAGTAGCTCGAATGGTCCGGGCAATTTCCATTAGTAGAAGCACAGCAAATTGATAAGAGGCTCAAGAGGCACACTACCTTTCATGTAGCGCGCCAATTGGGAGAAGTTGAGTTCGAGAATGAAGAGGGTCGACAATTGGTTTAGGCTTGTTTTAGTTTGGACGAGGGAGACAGCAATTGGCAGCGGATAATAAAAATGCTGATAAGTAAAAAGGGTTGCGTGTAGATATATTGTGAGTCAACATAGTAGATACTAAATGATTAAACTTCCTTCTTTGCGATGAAATGGTCCTCGATGCATAGGTACCTCGCTAATCTAAAGATAATAGCGCAATCATGATATTACTCATATGCTTGTATATGACTGTTGTTCATTTTTGAGGATATTTAATGAATTCAAATAATACTTCAAATAAAGCTAAACTCATCAATCAAGAGAAAAGGAGCCAAATCAAGTATATTTGCAATATTGCTTTTCCTTCTTCAAAAATCTCAAATTTATAAAAATTTGCTAACAAATAGTATTAATGTTAGACTTGTAGCTTATCAAATTTAATGGCACTAAAAATTAGTTAGTAAAGGTGCATCGCCCAATAATCTAAATTCATTTTTCCAAGTTTTTATAGATGGTGCATAATTGTTATAAAAACATGTAGCATCCTTAATCACAAATATTTTGGCAGCAGAAATTAATCCAGTCAATAAATAGATAAAACACTCATTTCAGCACACCAGTTTTTTTATATTCGCATAATAGCAAAGAACTAAAAAGAGATGTTATCAATTAAAGGGCATGAAGTATTATAAGCATTTAACTGAGGTGCAGTCATTAACGACAAGGTATAGCTATCCTGAGTATTGCATCATCACTGTGTCGATTTCTAATTCGGGATTTATCAGGGTCGATAATGGCTTGTACATCCTATAAGAAATCGTCAAACTAGTTTATAATACAATATTTATTACTATTAAATGATGATGCCAACCGATAGTGCTCTAAAACAGTGGCCCATTGCCAGACCTCTACTGTAATATGCCTACGTTGGAATTGCTCTCAGTCTTTCCAACCCCATTGATTTTATTCGTTTTCGTATGCAGACTATGCAAGAGCTTTTATACCAGGGTAGACTCTCATAGCCCTATCGCAATGTTATAGATTGCGGCTGCAGGGTTGTTCGAGAATAGGGAAAAAGTGCCTTTTGGAAAGGGAATTGCTCCAATTTATTAAAATTTTATCCTGCCGAATCTCTCAATTGGATCTCCAAATAATTGTTCCAAAAAGCCTACCGCAGTCGTGCTACAAGTCATCAAGGTAATTTTCAATTATAATTCCTTATTAACTACTTGGGTGGTGCATCTGCTGGCCTCACTACTCGGGCTCTTCTCTATCCTCTTTAGTATAGTAGGAATAAAATGAATAATCATATTGATAAAACCAAAGAAGGAATATGGAAATGCCTAAGAGATGCTTATATGAAAGAGGGTTTGCGGGGAATCTATCGTGGAGCTCTTGTTTCTTTCATTGGAGTGGGCATTTTCAGATCCACATACTTTGGCATCTATGATACTTTCAAGGAGAAAACTCACTCGATGGCTGAAAGGTGGCTGGTTAGTTACTTCAGTGTGTTTGCCGCTATCTGTCTAACATACCCCTCCGACACAGTTAGGAGAAGAATGATGCTCACCACCTGCCAGAACTACAAATACAAAGGATTTTTCGACTGCAGCCATAAGATATGGGCCAAATAAGGCATTCTCGGCTTTTTTAGAGGAGCGTCGATGATCTTCTTGCAAAGCGTGACTGGAGCCACAATCTACTTCATCTTCGACAAAATAATAAAGGACCTTAAAACGAGAGAAACCCTTTGAGCGATCTATCTTGTTTTTACTACCACCTACTATATATTTAACCTTTGATTATTGATTAACTTCATTGTATATTCATAAAATCACATCAACTCAGAAAAACCAGATAGATGAAAACCACAAAATATAAAACTCCGAACACACGGTAGATAAAGTTACGATTGCGCTGCTATTTACCATGGAGCTCACTTAGGTTTTTGCGGCCTTATCCCACATTGGTCTCGGCTTCGTCCACGTATCCCTCAATTCCATCAATGAGTAGCTCCTGCATGCGCACCACATTCATAGTTTCTCTGTACATCTCCGAAATTTAATGGATTGACTTTTCAATCTCTTTGTATTCACGTGTAGTCACTTATTGTAATGCTTCTGCTTGGGGCTGCTCTAGGAAATGAGATCTACTAAGATTTATCTCGCGCTCACTGCTCACTGATACATTATCCTTTGGAGCCATTTGCCGGGCATAAGCCAAATGAATGTCTTTAAAACGAAAAGTTGCTTGCAGTAATTTTAACTCCATAGTTATGAGAACTGACTCCTTTAATTTTTAAGCCATTTGTCGCTGTGATTTGATGTCTACAGATGCCCCTTTAAGTAGCTTGATATTCTGTTCGCAGCGTCTCAAATGTTCTTTGACATTCACAATCATTTTACTCTGTGCAACCTTTTAAAAACGCGAACCTGATTTAATATCTAAATGTGCGTATCTCTACTTCTATCCAAATCATTAAGTTTAGAGTCAAGCTCCTTCAGATCGCACAGATACGAAGTGGAAGTTTTGATGAAGATGGAGGCGTTCCAATTGGATTGGGTATGCCTCGAATTGGTGGTTCCTGCTAATTCGAAAAATGTTTCAGTGAGGTCAGTAATCATATTATTATAAAGTTAAACCATCAGATTAGAAATACTCTTCCAGATTGCTCTTTTATCAATAACCTTTTCTGTATTTTGTTTATGTTTATAAGTATCATTCATTCTATTATCTGAGCCAATATTGCGGCATAATTTAAATTGAACAGTTAATGGACTACTCTCTAGGCGAGGAGCTGAACAGCATGATGCGATCTGTTTCTAAAAACATTGGCGTACTTCCTTATCCACTTAGGTGTTCGACCTCGATCCTGAACCGCTTTACACTGGAAGTCATGGCCAAATTTTTCATATCACAAATCGTCATGATCGCAAATCACATGTACATCCTATTCAATATAGGTCCTGAAAGTATTCTGGAAAAACAACAACGTAGGCATAAAAGACCCTCAGTAGACGACTTACTTGAGTTAAAAACGTATCCACTAAAGCCTAAAAAACAGATACATCGTGCAACTGCATAACACCTTCCAAGATGATAATAATAGTTACTTGGTTTTGTAGTACTGCGAGCAGGGAAATCTTAGAACTAAAATGAAATAAACAATTCCAATAGAATTAGTGCGCGACTACGGACTGCAGATGGCGAAAGGTCTCGCCTATTTGCATAAGAATTAGATAATCCACGGTGACATCAAGCCATAAAATATTCTACTGACTGCATAAAATTAAATCAAACTCTGCGATTTTGGGATGGCTGTTAAATGCAATGCCAACGAATGCGTAAAAAAGTTTAGAGGCACCATTGGTTACGCATCTCCTGAGGCTATCGAGTTGCATAACCATAAGTTGGATGTATGGTCCTTGGGCTGCCTGCTGCATGAAATGGCAACTGGCAAACTGCCTTTTGCCTACAATAACTGGAAAGAACTCTCAACTCTCATCACTGAGGAATATCTGCAAAGATTTATATTCAATAGTGATCTATCTGCAAGTTTACTTCATCTTTTGAAGAAGATTTTCGTGTATGACAAAGATAACCGGCCCAGTATTGAGGAAGTTATGACTCATCCCTTTTTCACCGGCGAGCCACTGCCTCTCCAAGTCTAAACGTAGAAATGTAAGGAGAAACTGCCAACTAAGAGATCTTCTTCAGGAAAAGCCATGATTCGCTCCCTTTAAGCCCGCGATTCGAGATAATAAAACAATTAAAATAAAAATAAAAACAAAATGAACCTGCCTTTGAAGAGCACTCTCCCTGATTATAAAAAGCTTCTCGAAATGAAATTCAAAAAATAAGAGATAGTCTCAAAGGAGACTGCGGCTCAATAAATTGTGCATACCAGCGGAGATAAACATAAATCCAATTTGAAAGACAATATAAGGTCTAATACCAATCAATATAGGAAAGTATATGGCCAAGGTCGTTAGAATACCATAGATAAAGCTATAAGAGAGATGTCTCCCCTTTCAACTAAAGATATGATCATAAAGCCTCTTTAGATTAAGCATAGTATGATTGAGATCAATGAACGTGGGTATACTCGTCATTCTAACACATAAAATATGTGGTTCAACGTGTCCTGTAACGGTAGACTAATCAAAATCAGGTCTAACTAAGTCTAAAAACAGTATAGGTTGTAATAGCTCCCCGCAAAATATCATAGACACTATGAAGAAGGCAAAATGATTGTAAGAAACATACAAAGCGAATAAAGTAAAATGATTTTTTTTGATGCCAAAACCAAATTTTAGATGAAGGTCAAGTACGATAGTCGTGTTCAAGTCAAATTAGGAGAAGTAGAAATGCCCCATCTCACCGAGAAGGATTTGTTGCTGACTAAGAACAAGGCCATTTCTGACAAAGATTATAATCGCATCCGAACTATTTATTTGAGTTTGATTAGTCTAAGCCAAGGGAATCAGTGATATACTTAATTTATTATGTTTGTTGAGAATGAGTTCATATAAAATTAGTATAATTTAGTGGATGGATTCAACAATGGTGTACCAGCTTATTTAGCAACATCTCAATCATCCCAAAGAATTGACCAATCTTCTACCCACTCTCACTGAACTGCTGGCTCCCCGCTCTCGGCTAGTGACTGATCGCATGAGTGAGCAGCAAGTGTTCGCTCAAGTCTATAGCGTTATAACTTCAGTGCTTCAAAAGCGCTAGGAAGAGAAATAACAATTACTAGAAGGGATTTAAGATAATCAATAGGAAGAAAATGAAAACATTTAAGAGGAAGAGGATCACTAAGACGATTAGATCGACAATTAAGAATATGCAGAATAGGATGAAGTCAACTAAGAGCCTATCTAAGACGAGCAACAACAGATCGATTAAGAAGAAGATGCAGAGGAGGAGGATGGAGATGAAGAAAGACATGAATAAGAAGATAACTTAGATGTTATGGAAGAATAGGCATATGAGGGAGAAGATGATGTTGGACTTTATGGAGAAGAAATTGACGAAGATGAAATGGAATCCTATGAAAACGAGGGTAACTCCCAATAGGAGAAAGAGTTTGAAGAATAGGACAAATTGATAGCGAAGCGCAAAGCAAAAGGTAAAGCAAAGCCTGCAGACAACGACGAGTGTGAAAAAGATGATTTGATTGACCATCAATTTGATCATTTCCGCGAGATCTAACTCAAAATCAACGAAGATCAAACTCATACTGAAGAACCAAACGATCTGCAAAAACAAATTGCTAAGTTGGAAGGACAAGTCATCGACAAAAAGGGGTGGGTTCTGCAAGGTGAAGTCAAGGGCACTCAGCGTCCTGTCAATAGCTTGTTATAATATGATCTGCAGTTTAACACTGGCCTTCGTCTTAATCAGGAAATCACTCCAGAGTATAATGATGATATGGAGAAGATTATCAAACAACGTATACTCGATGAACTTTACGATGACAGAGTGCGATACCAGCCATCTGAGGCCCTCAGGGAACAGTTTGGATCACTGTAACAAGTCAGTCGCGAGAAAAGTAAACTAGGATTGGCTGAATTATACGAAGCTGATTTCAAGAATTACCTTGGATTGGGAGAAAATAAGCAGGATAAGCAAAAAACCAGCATATTGGAAGCTTTTAAAGAACTGAACTACAGTCTTGACTCCCTTTCTAATTTCCACTTCACGCCCAGAGCCACCAATACGAGCAAAGGAGAGGCAGTTATTAGTGAAGAGAAGGTTCCCATCAACACCTTCCGAGGAGGTAAAAGTGAGGAAATTTCTGCTGTTGCAAGAAATTTCGTATCTGAAAAAGAATAGGACAAGAAGGGTAAGCGACTGAAGAATAAGCGTATCTCCAGACAACGAGTGAAGGAACAAATAAAGAAGAAAATGAATAAGAAAATCGAGTACGGGGGCATGACAAAGTTTGAGGCAAAGGCCACAATGAAAAAAGCGAATAACAACCTCAACCAAACAAACATAAAATACAGCAAGAGCGCAAACTTCTTCCGAGAGATGAGCAAGGACAAGAGCAGAAAGCCTAATCCTAATTTAAACAAACTTAAAGTCTGATCAATATAATTTGCACTATTATGTTAACTGGTGAATAATAACTGAAGCCAAATATATAAACATAAGAAGCAAATCAAATTAAATTTCCAAAGAATCATTTTGGATTTAAGAGCCTGCCATGCAGTCGCTCCAAATACTTTTTTATCTCAGCGAACCCCCGGTTCATGGCCACATCAAATTTTATATTCATACTCATGTCTACCTGCGAAGACATACTCACTTCGCATCCACCCTCCACCTATCGAATTCTAGTTATACTCATAATGACCTTGCCTCTAGTTTTGTCTTTTATTTTCATTTGGGTAGGATGCTATATTCCGATCAACCATATGTCTCCCTGAAGGGTGAAGCAGTAACGTACATAGATAAAAAACCTGGGCATTACAATGAATACCTTTTTGTATGAGAGAAAGATGAGCTCCGTGTTGGGTTGTTGAGATGGTTCGTGCAATTGATATTCGTCAATATTGGGGTCCAGCTATTTTTGAAGGGAAAAGTCTCGAACAAGAGCGAAGTACTCAGTTGGAGTGATAGGAAAAGTAAAGAAATAAATAAAGGTGGGAATATGGGATTGCTGACTTTGACGACAATACATTCTAAGGGGAAACGATGTTTCAGGGACTGATTGATGATCAGTAAGATGTACTGCAAATACATCTTTGAGTTAGTGTTTGATATTTCTGATGAGCTAATAGTAGGGGTGATCTTCATCTATTATGTGGTCGAAATCTTCCTCTACCTTCATATAAATAAACTCATCTCATAAGAACATTTAATAGCTTTAAATCTCTTAAGATAAAGTAAGTCTTTTCAAATATTCCAAGTTATCGGAATTATAGGAGCATAGAATGTTTAAAATATTGTCTTAGAATCAGTTAAGTATCACAATTTTGGCCTATTTTTTATGGCCTTGACCATGTCCTAGATCTTAATCATAATCAAAGTTATTGTGCCGTCTTTTCCATTGCGATTTATTGTAAGCTCCTTTAATATTTTTCCTCCATAATTAAGAGAAATTTTTCGGGAAATTGGATTGGTCGCTGTCCCGAAAAAGTATTTAAAGCCATTATCTATTGCATATTTGATGGAATAATCGATCAAATACTTCGATAATTGATATTTCATAAAATCCTTGTGAACAGTCAGCATGCTTCCGAGCACAGCCGTGTCTTTCTCGTAGTCGTTCGGATTCATATATTTAAAAACCTGTATGTATGGATCCTATGGGTCGATCATCGGTAGCAATTAACTGAAGAAGATGCGAAGCTCACATCCCATGACCATTGCAATGATCTTTCCGCTGTACTTTACAACCTCAGATAAGGAGATGATTACTTGAATGAACTACAAATTCGTCCCCCTCTCTTCGTTAAATTTTTGTTGGTAGTTATAGAAGAGGTTAATCGACACACGAATCCTAAACTAAAGTTCCTCCTTCGTCTCGAGTCCCTCCTTGGAGAAAGCGTTATTGGTCTAAAATGAATCGATAACCATTTGAGTGACTTCATCAAGCTCCTCCATTTTGAGTCCTTGTATTTTGACCTCCTTCCAGTTCATCGGCGCGATATATCTTTATGATTAATAAGCTAGCTTAAAAACTAATTCTAAATACTAATAGCTTATTATAATTTGAAGTCATCGCACAGTCATTTTGGAAATTATCTCTTCACAATTCTTTTATAAAATGCATTTATCAGAAAATAAATCTTGAATTAAATTATAGGAGACGGTTTAATAGAGATTTCATCAAGAGAATTAAATTCTTATATTTTAATCAATATCATCCAAGGGTAACTTCGGACAATCTTTTCAACAATTTTATCCTCTTGCGACATTTTTTCAGATGATTCGAGTTTGAGTCATATCATATGCACGACTGATGATAAAGGCACCACTTTCAGCGCATAGCCAATAACAGTGGTCGGTTTAACATATAATTCTACAATCCATATTTTATTGAATTTTATTTGATATTTGAAGCTATCACTACTCTTGAAAAAGAGCAATATATCTTGTTCTTTGAAACGGTATTTTAAACATAATAATTATCACTTTGATTTGGTCAACCGCAAGTCAAAAAAAGATCATTTTAATCTCGTTTCGGACAATATAAAAAACGCTGCTCGCTGACAAGCAAAATTTTATAAAGTTTGATTCAAATATTATAAGAGGCAAGCCGGTAAGCTTCCTCCTTTATTTTAAACAATAATTTTGAAATTAATGAACAAATTCTGAGACGCCGATTGCTGGGGCAATCCATATCATCCTTGGGACTGCACCTTCCTGAGAATTAGGAAAAAAAACATCTAAGCAATATTAAAATGGGAAAGGTGAAAGTAATTAGTTCTTTTTTTGATGCTTTCAAAGTAAAAGGGATTTGTGAATGCAAGGATAGATTTTTTGGAGCCAATATTATCAAAAATATTTAAATATTTTGTCATGCAGCAAGAAAATAAATAAATTGGGAAGAGGAATACGAAATTTCCATGCGAAGTTATAGCCTGCCGGAATGTTCCTGCTATAAAATATCTGCATAAACTTGCAAAAAAGTGAAAATCTGTAAAGTTAATCAGCGATGAGTATAAGCTCTATTAGAGCAATAAACTCACAGAACAAGATAATATTAGAATTATTTTTATTGATATTTTAGCAAACTCAATCGTGATTTGTCCTTTTAATTGAAAATAATCATGCTTTACTAAAGAATCTCTCTCCATAAGCATTTTTGGATTTTTGCAATTAATATTCATGCACTTGGGTCGACGGGCGAATATAATAAATTAATAGGACTTGTGGTTGGCAGCAAGGCATGTCTCAATTGTTTGATAAAGAAGAAATTGCCTCGCCCTGCACTAGTTTTGAATCACTTCCAGACTCAGATGGCACGTCGGCGTCTCAACATGATGGCTTCAGACTTGCTAGGCGAAGTTCGGGATTTAGCTTCAAAGGACACGCACAATAGCTTGAGGAATCAGTTATGAAGTGGTTCTAAGCCAGTGGAATAGAGATGGGCCACCCTGAAGCTATCAAGGATTGCTTTAGTGGATTCCAACTCAAAAGAATTGCGAGCTCAAGAGGCAGCAATATTGAAGATGCCTCAAAATTATTGGGCCGCAGAGTGAGAAAACAACTCACCATTTCCTTGTGAGTTACTAAAAGAATGATTTTTATCATTTTTTACTTAATTACGGGTCGCCATACTTATTAAACCAAAAGGATAAAAGGCTTCGGATTTTGATTGAAAATTTGTTCATTTTACATTATTTTCCTCAGCTGGGTTAAAAATCAATTTTTTTGGCGGTAAGTATAATTCCACAATTTCGCTGATAATTTTCTATATTTGTAAACATGTAAAACTAAAGTAAAATCTTTTAAAATTAATTAATGGATGAAAAATATGAATAACTGATTCCTCGTATTTCTGTATCACTCTTTATCGATTTTTTTTATACCACTATTTTATGGTTGAGTTTTTTTATACTTTTTAATTGTCTCCTACCATAGTTTAAAGTTTGCTTGCTGTTTTTTTTATGAAAGCAGTTGGATTGAATAGCTGAATGACTAATCAATTAGATGTTGGTTTCTATAATTCTTCAGAAACAGTTTTATTTAATAAAATAGAGGAATTCACTCAATTTTGTATTCATTATCATGGCTGAAGATAGGGCATCGGAAAACTAACTAAAGCTGACTTGTCTCCCTTCCAGGCCTATACCAACTCTCGCGAACGCTTATCGGCTAGTCGGATCGGTTATACTACTCTGAATAAAGACAGTTTGAGAACGCATTTCAATGCCAAGGCCAATTCTATACGATGGCCCACCGATACGAATATAGGATTTATCGCTCCTTCGCTGTTGCGTACCGCTGCTCCCCACACCCGTCCACTATCTCCGACCAACATAGAATAGTCTCCTGCCTTATTTATGTCTTTCTCACATTGGATTTTAACTTTGTCCTTACTGAGTCCATCGACATAAAACAACGTCTTGCCCACTCCCACTGTTGGAATGTTAAGGAGAACGCCGATATGGCAAGCCAAACCACATTGATTTTGATGTAAAATTCCATTTCCATCAACCAAAAGTAGCTGAGGCCACAGTTCAGGTCGAGTCTTATGCAGTCTATCAAAAAGGAACAGTAATACTGGCACCTCTCGGAACGCGAGAAAACCAGGAACATACGGTTGATCATTAACATTAAACATTGTAGTTTACTAGTGAAGGATGGCACTGGTATGACAGCTGTAAATTATTAGGGCAGCACAAGCTACACTAGGATCGTCTTTGCGGGCGCTGATATCAACTCCTGCAACTAAATCCAAATTTTAAGGCTGCCAATTGAAATCGTTCTTTTCTATAATCCTCGCTCTAATTGCTGCCTGTTCGATTTCCCATTTCTTCTTTAGTTCTGATGGTATTTGGGCATGCAGATGTTAAAACTTGCCAGCCTTGTTGCCTTCGACCTCCATTTGCCAATTCTTTTATATTTTATAACCTTGATTAAATAATTTAATGCGTTGAAGCTAATCATCAAAACACAATTAAACATGAGCGAGTCGGATAAGCGTACTTCGTCATTTGGAGATGGCCTCAGCGGACTAAACCTTTAGGATTTAAGTCTTAGGGAAAATCTAAGCGAAAAGTCATTTTAATTTCCTTTCACGATTAGAATTAATATAATTCGCTTACTTCTATTATATTGAGTATCCTCCTGCTTCATCCCTTTGATTATTGACATATTTCTGGAATTTAATCTTGCCCTGAATTTTGAATATTAGATATTGATAATGGAAGTACCAGAAGAGATACACGAAGACAAAAACTAATGTCTCAGCAACCCTAGGAGGAACAATCTCATTTTTAGCATCATAGTCATCTGCCTGCAAGTTGTCATGTCTGTTATCTACGGCAAGTACATCATCAGTGCCCATTCCTACATCAATGTAGGATCAGTACTCACCACCATCTTCGTTGCATTACTTGCAATCGCAGGTACCCATGTTTCTACTTAGGTTTTGGCCTGTACTTTTCTTATCTGTAGCGTCTAGTTTGGAGTAGTTTGGGGTTCAACCTTTTAATAACTGCCTTTTGCATATAGTTGTACCCTTTGATTAATGCCTTTTGGATCAAATGTAAAATATACTAAAGTCTTCTCTATCCTGACTCCTTTGGCGTGCCCACTTATAATCTTTATCTTGCGAATTTGACAGGCTAATAAAATAAAGGAAACACCATCACTGGATCCATTAGATGTGCCCTGTCTCTCATAATTGCATTTGCAAGCATCATTGGAAGGGCTGGAGCTTTGGAGTGTCTCTTCCTCATTGTAGTTGGCACTGTTGGATTTTAACTGAATCGTGAGATTATTATGGGAATCGGGCAGGACTTCTTTGGAACTTTTTCGATATTTACTTTCGGAAGCTTTTTGGGATTAACCGTAGCAGTGTTCCTCACGATTCGAGATAAAAGAATATCAGGTGTAAGATATGAAGGTAAACTTGTTGGATAGGTTTAAACTGTCATTTATTCCCTCTTCGGAGGACTGCTAATTTTTACACTTTTGCCAGTGTTAGCCCATGAGGGGGATAATTCAAACACAATATCAATTTTCAATCTCCTTAATGGTCCTCTATCAATAATCCTCGCTATGGGGAGTGCAGTCATCACAAGCATCAGTTGCTTTTCTTTTAAATACGGATTGGAAGGCGGATTAAGGGTCAAAGACATTCTAAATGGAGTTATTGCTGGGGGAATAGTTTGTGGTAGTGCTTCCTACTATATCACAACTCCTGTACTTGCCCTAATCTGCGGGTCAGCGGCAGCTATCGTCCAATTTATCTTCTAGCACTTTATCTAGTAACGAATCTTGAATAAAATAGGGTTAGTGACCACTTATTCTTTTAGTCTGTTTGGGTTGCAAGGCTTCGTCGGTGCTATTTTTGCTGCAGGCTACAATAACAGAGTAGCTAACAATAATAATAGCAATAATTTTTCCTATGTTAATGCCCTCACTTCTCCTGGTTCTGAATTTTCAATCTACTTCATTTCTGCGGGAATGGGACTTGCGAGTGGGATAATAATCGGATTATTTGCTTTTTGTTTCAGCAACTATAAAAAGAACTAAATTATGCATGACAAAAAGGAATGGACCTCCAATGACGGAATCAAATATCATATCTAAAAGACAAGGGATGAAATAAAGGATCCAATGTAGTTTTTTAATAATGAAAGAACTCCCGGCGCAGGTCCATCCACCATCAACCTACCAACAACTTAACGTCTTGTGGTTGGATATTAATAATAATCTTAGTCTCTTGAATTCGACATTGCTGACTTTCTGCAGGTAGCCATGGAATGATATTTTGTTTTTATGCTATGAGGATAAATAATCAATTTTAGCTAAAAAAACCGATAAGTAACTGACGATTATGCTATATCTTTAGAGTAGCTTTGTGAACCGATTGGTCCAGCTTACTCTATCGGCTGCCAGATTTGCAGTGACGACTCATTTGCAATACTTTCTTGAAGTTTATTCGACTTACCGTGGGAGATGGTGATTTAGAATGAAGAATTGACTCACTTTGCAGTTTGGTATTTCTGTGAAGATTGGTCGATCGATAATCTCCCAGCACTTCATTTATATGTTCGTTTAAGATAGTTGAAATTGCCAATCTAGGAACGAGATTAGCTCTGTTTGAAGCCATTAGTTTTTTGAAGGAAATCTTTTTATCAGTATGGATTGCCTATTTTTTGGCCATTTTTAAAGTCTGCTTGACTGGAAAGGCAGAGGAATCTTATAAATTTTAGGGGATATTGTGGACGGGTAAAAATGTTTACGAGGAAGGGACATCTGGTGCTTCTTCTTGAATGGATTAGACTTCTTTTTATTCCTGCAAGGTGCGGCGCTTGGGAATCTGAGAGTGAAAGGCATTCAACCTGTTATTTATTTGATAATTTGTTGGTTTTGTTTCGAATTAGGGACAGGGGTTGATTTCTTCAACTCGGTCCTAAATTTAATCCCTTAGTTATGAATGCTACTCGTTTATTCTTTTAAGACTGTTCTCAAGAATTTGCCCCATTTGAGAGTAGCCAATATCCCCTGGTGTATCATATTGGTGATGAGTCTCCTCCATAATATCGTCAGAGTGTGAGATGATTTCTTTCTCTTCGACTCTATGTTCGTTATCCTCATTTATTTACTGATTACGCGATTCCATTTCCATTTATCGGTACTGAGAAATTATGTATTCGGACTGGGAATGACTCAGCTAGGGCTGACAGTAGTTTTGAGTCGGCTTTGTGCTCTGCTATTGAGTCTAAATCAGTTACTCATCTTTTTGCAGCCGTTTACGATGTATATTCATTCTTTCGATAACTATCGACGAAGAATACCCGTCAAGATCGCCCTCAACTGACTCAACATATTTTTCGTCCATAATTTCCCTCAACTTATGATTGCTTTTTATTTATCGACTCATTCTTGCGTCTTCAATGACTTTATATTAATTCTCCCTCCCTCGATAGATCTCTTCTTTTGAACCAATTTACTAGTCTTATCTGTTACTACAAGGGCTATTATCATTGGCTTTATTCTCCTCAAATTATTTTGAGTTTTTGCTCTATGCATCAGACAAGGCTTCCTCCATCGTTATAAATTCTTTCATATCTTTTTATTTATTGGTCTTTTACATCTTTCTCCTTCTCAGCATTTACCTTTCACTATTGTTGAGCTGCTAATGAAACTGACGTTCTAAGTTTTACAACCTTTGCAATTTGTCGAGCTTACCATCCATCTTTAGCTTTGATATACTATCATTTTTATCATAAAGTGTCAGGATTCGCTCCTGGGTCAAATAGTTTGTATTGTCTCTACGCTTGGTTGAAAAAAGACGAATAGGGGAATTACTATCTGATTCGTTTCTCGATACATTGAGAGTAAAGGTCAGTGACTCGAGGCGCCTCCTCTCTTCAGCGTCGTCCAAAAGAGAATAGAGCGTACTAATATTTTGCTTGTCCTTTACCCTGTTGTACTTGGAATAGAAATTGAGTTTGTTCTGCTCGTCATTCTTCGAAATTTTATTAATCATTTTAATAAATATTTCATAATTATAAGCATAATTCAATCACTTAGCAATTGCTAGTTATTTCATTCAATCCTCCATCCCTTTTGTATATTTATTCATATTTCCAGTCACTCTGATCCAAATATAGAAGAATGAATATTTGACACTACTACTTTGATTGTTATGAAAATATAGAGAATGAAGCAATCAAATAGGCAATTATGAAGTTTAGAATTTGAGGAGAGGATCATCAAACTGAATTAGAAAGAGATACACTTTCTATTAAATCCATTACTCCTAAATTGATGAATTAATTACACTAAATTAATTCTATTTATACTTCTGATTTTCTCCATAGTTACACTAAATGGAACGTATCATACTTCTGAATTTATTCATGACCACTCTAAATCAATTATATCTTACTGCTGAATGTATTCATGATTACTCTAAATTAATGATATATTTACGCCTGATTTTCTCAATTATTACTCTAAATCAATAATAGTATACTTCTAACTTTTTCAATAGTTACCCTAAATCGATGATATTTATACCTCTGATTTTACCGATAGTTACGCTAAATCAGGGCTATTTATACTTCTAATTTGATTAATAGTTACCCTTATTCAATGGCATTTATACTCCTAACTTTTTCAATATTTACCCTCAATCAATGATATTTATACCTCTGATTTTAACAATAGTTACGCTGAATATATGAAATCGATACTCCTAACTCTTTCTATCGTTACCCTTAATGAATGTTATGATACATCTGATTTTTTTTCTAAAGTTACACTAATTCAATGGTATTAATACAACTATATTCTTCAGAAAGCACCCTAAATTATGTGTTTTATACCCCTAAATGACTCAATATTGACGTTTTTATTTCTAAATCTAAATCGAATGATTTCTTACAACTGATTTGGTCAAGTATAACTCTATTCTGAGTTAAAATGCGGCTAAATAAGCCATTTATTTACCAACACTTGATTATAATTCAAATACTTTAACGCCTTCATCGTAATTGGCTTACTCTGATTAACATCTGCATTAGATGAAAAAAACATATTTCCTAAGTAGCATAGCCTGTACAACGATGGTTAGCGATTGGCTGAGTCCCAAAAGGCATAGGAGAACGACAAAAATAACATTCATGTTCATTTAGTTTGAGTTCAAAGAAGGATAAGAGATGTTGAAAGGACATGTTATTATTAGTATTATGAGGGAATTGAAAAATGGGCCGTTGATATTGCTAAAGTTTATAATAATTCAAGAATCAGGATTTTTTAATATTATGATAGTCTTTCTAATATATTCGTTGAGCCTAATTTGTTGTGAATAAATTGGTTTCAGTCCAACTTACATTTTTGTCAGATGCAGCCTTAAATATTTATAATTCTCATTTGTTTATTCATTCATGACCATCAATAATTGTAAAAGGAAAATGACGTTATCTTCTGCACATCTATAATAATTTGAATTTTATTCTCTAATTACCAATCTTTAAACTCATTGGATTGATTTTATCATTTTAAAAAATACAAAACATTCAAAAGCTCAAGATTTAAAAGACTGAAATAAATAGTGAATTTGAGTTGATGAGTCTAACATTACTTAAATTGGAGTCACTCATATTAATTTAAATCAATTTGAGTTGAATCGCTTTGATTTATCTTTGGTAGCATATAACTATGATTAAACATAAGTTAAAAGCCTAGCAAATAGTAATTGTAAAAATGTCGAGATAATTGTCTTCCTACTTTAATTTATGTCTTATCACTGGGTCCTAATGTTTTTACGATGGACAAGCCTGATCATAAACAATATTCAAATCAATTATTCATTAAATTGAGGGATAAACTAAACAAGAATTATAAATTATAAATCAAATCATCATAAACAATATTCAATCACTTAACAATCACCAACTCTCCATTTCGCCGCTCAATCTTCAGCCGCGATGTGTCATAGATAAATCTCATGAAATATGAATCGGGATGAGCCTCCTCTTTGAATCCATTGTCAATGTTTTACTCTATAAATTTGTTCAGATGCTTAATCGTCCAACGATAAAATTTACCCATTTGATGGACCTTCCCAATCACTCCATCTGTATATTATTTGGAATATCTATACAAAAAAAAATTATCGTAACTGTAAGGATCTCTAAAATTATTTTTATCGTAGTTGGTATGGGGTCTAAACTTTTGCTGGCCTCTAAAGCCACTCATCGACCAAATTCCATAATATTCAGGAGCAGATTTAGGTCCGTAAGGCGATGGAGGTCTAAGTTATATCTCCTTCTGCTTGAGGCCGAAAGTCATTCTTAACGATTCCATAGCTGCGAGATAGGTGTGTTTCGAATTTGTCCAACGAGTGGTAAAGATATTCAACTCTTGCATTAACTTTTCTGATTCTTCGTAGGGAGAGGTGATAAATTATTCATAAGTGTTGAACCAATCCTCCATTATTTTTTGGTTAGGCTCTCCAACAATCAGGTTATTTTAGTAGGAAGCCAGCCAGGCCATTTTTGTATTGGCATGAGGGTCATACTTCCAATCAAAAAGAGAACCGTAGTGAGGATGGAAGAACATAAACATCTTCGGCAGTTCTCCATACCTGTTAAAGATGGATTGCGAAGGATACCGAGCGATGTCCAACAGCCAGCCGAAATTCTCCACCACAAAAAAAGAAACATCCATATATATTCCACCATATTTAGACATCAGGGCTATTCTGTAGAAATTGGATTTCATTGGGGCGAATATCTATATTTTACGGGATTAGGCGATGTTGTCGATTCTTTCAATCGTCTACTTTCCGATGTAACTCTCGATGTTGGAGTTGTTGACCATTCGGATTTAAAATCCGACCTATTCCGTGTATTTTCTAATATTTTAGACGCATAACTTGTTGGCGAGGGTGCTCCTGCTAATCCCAGTGTCCCAGAACAGCCATACAATTTTGGGAAGGCTGTCCCATTTCTTGGCAGTTATGTTTATCGTTGACTTTTCGTACTCTTTCCAAATGAAAGGGTACTTGCCATCCATATATAGATATCGAGCAAAGAACGAATCAGGGTGCATGTCGTAGTAATGATTACCATTTTTTGCCCCCTCCAGTCGATAGTTCATGTGTTATTCAAAAAATAGCGAGACCATATATCGAAGTGGTCCCGCTGATTCTTCCAGTTCATCCAAGGAATATTTTGCTAAATTTCTATACACCTTCTACTAGAAGGCACTTTAGAAGACTGCTTAAAGTTTGGTGGGGAAGTAACGGCTATTAATCGTCAGTAAACCATAATAATCGATGGAGTATACTATTTGACCTCTATTATTCTTGTTGATCTCCCTTTGTTTTCTTTGCAACACAATGTGAGAGGCTATTACGAAGGCTTCTTTGTAAGGGTCCTTGCCAGTAATATTTCCAGCAAAGATATCATAGGTTTTCATCAGTATTTTTGCATTTGATGGCTATTCTATGATTTTATAAAACCACGGCAGGGTCTCTTGTAAATATTCTCCTTTAGCCACTCCCGCAAAAAACAATCCAAGTAACCCTGGAAACTTAATAATATATTTCTATGTTTCGTATTGTGTTTTTTTGTCAGCTTTACTGGAGAATGTTCCGAAGTCGAGGTTGAAAAACCCAAAGTACTGAGCTTTACTATCACTGCGTGCTCTGTTAACATAGATATTCTCGTTGATCCTTTCCAGCCATGTGAAATCTTATGTCAAGATGATGTTTTTATCGATAACGATGCCTCCTTTCTCAAGCATAATCTACATCATTATCAACTGTATTTTAACTTTTTTCTAAACACTGTTTTCGTCTTTCCCAATTTTTAAGTGTTTTAATAAATTCTGGACTCGTTTCTTCTGTTCCCCAGTGAGCCATTGCCCGTAGTTCTTGCTGTTGACAAATCGCAATTAAAACCCACTTTTTAATGCGAACCACCGTATATTTTTAATGCACCTCTGAACAAAGTACGTTTATCTTTCCCCTGATTCCACAAAAATCCATACATTTTTGGGAATGATAAATTTTTATGGCTGTATCTTTTCTTTGTTTAATTCGCCTTGCCTTAATGGATTATGATTTATTTACTGTTATTTTAAAGAATTCGGCTATCCATTCGCGGCAATTGATTTTTCCTGTAAATACTGAATTTGCGATGAATCTTCCTGAGGATTCGTTTTTTCATTTTACAAGAAGCTCATAATTTCGCTAATGATGTGTCTCTGTGATTGTAAAGTTAAAGCTCCCATGCTTAAAGCAATAAAGAAGGCGATCACTAAAATGATGGCTATTATCTTGCATAACGAACATTTTGGTGATCTGTTTACTGATCTATTGTAATTATGACTTTTTTTTGAATAATGTTTGGATATTGCTGTTTAATCTTACGCAAGGGCTTCGGCTGAAGATTAGTTGGAGCTTAAATTTATATATCCTTTCATTGGTATAAAGCAACTACTTTATTACTTTAAATTTAATAAATTCATCCAATGATCTGTTAATTCATATCTCAACATTATAGAGGATACAACAGTAGCATGATTTTATCACCTGTTTTTAAGGAAATTATGTTCATTGAACCAATTGATTGAGCCCAAAGTTTACCGATGAAACTTAGACTGAGTGACCAAATTATATTAGCAATGATATTGATAATTAACTTGCCAATTCGAATTTAAAATTTAAGCAATATTAATTATTGAAATAAATCTATCATTTCAAATGACAAACCTGCTTCTAATCATCCTCGCAATGCTAGTTATCGCCTCTTCCTTCGAAATGCAACAGATCTGGAAACATTCATCCAAATAGATTGAGGATAAGACTGCAAAAGATGATAGTGATGTTCGGGATTCGCGACTATGGCTCATTGAGATGTACAAACTCGATCAGATGGCTCTCTATATAAATTAAAGCTTTGTCACTTTTCAGGGAGGAAGCTACACAGCCGATAGACTCTGCCTTGAAGATGCTTCAACTATCGTGGACCCTCCATTCTACAGATTAATTCCGCTAAATCGTGCTGTAATTTTGGGCGACGCCCTTCTAGCCAAGTGTGAGACTCTCCAAGGCTACTACCTGATAACAAACAACACAAAATGGTTTATGCTGAACACGTCCAACTTTTACCATTACGGTTTCGACCCTCACAAGGTAATCAGAGTGACCGAAGATTATCTCAATGAGTTTCCACTTGCTTACTATTTCTGATAGATCTCTCATAATTATCGTTATATTTAGACTTATCCTATTATTGAGATAACCATAATTTTATGGCTGACCTTTTAATTCAATAATGTCCTATTGAGCCATCGATAAATAAATATAATTGATGAAGCTGAAAACTCCCGAAAGACCAAACTACTCTCGCTACGCCAAGATATGCGATCTTACTTTCTATCATGAGAGCGACCCTTCAGAAATACCACCCGCTGAGTATTAATCCCCTTCAAATAACCACAAAGTATTAAAGTTGCCTTCCACTGCATTCTCCTCAGTTCCTAGAGAAAAGCGAGGCAATTTCAGATTTCCCATCAGACTGCCCTATGGTGAATTTTCACAACACCCTAACCATGGTTTTGTTCGATAGAAAAGCCCATCCTGGTCTTTTTCCAAAAAATAAAAATACGGCAAATAATAGCACATTGAGTATTAAGTTTGCAGAAAATGTCCTCTTCTAAAAGAAGATCACGATGTATCAATGAGAGCCTCCACAACTTCAATGAAGGAACTGCTCCGATAAAAAGTTAAGATGATGAGGAGCACAAGTTATTTCTCCTCCTGCAAGGACAATAAAAATGAAACACAAACCTCCCTGAAGGAAATCGTCTCCTGCAAAGACACGACTAAATAAATGAAAAGATATTCAATTATTAGTCCCAGATAAACCTCTCCAATAAAATTCTTTAATTCTACCAAGATTAAAGACCCTAAATATTTATCCAAGGAAGATCTTGTGAAAGTTTAGGCCAAGTTGGATTAAAAAGGATATTAGCGTAGAGTTTAACCATGTCCGAAGGGATATATTGAATTTTATAGACGCAGGCCTAGAAAACAAATTACTAACCATAAACGTTTTTAAAACATTCTTTATGCGTATAATGATTAGAGACAGTTTTCTAACTTTGAAATGACTTCATACCCGATCCATCCTGAACATCACATCAACATGGAGGATCATCTCGACAGACCCGATTATACCCCGAACAAGCTTGGCCCCAATACGAATAGTAAGAAATACCTTATTTAGCCTTCTAAATCGATGCTACCAGGCCGACTTAAAGCAAAATTAACTTAAATCTGTCCACCTTTCGAAA
>Ga0302280_1000369_pt1 | contig 39427 bp, 36 predicted proteins | sample III_Fen_E1_1_FD_198771 | JGI IMG/M metagenome (GOLD analysis project Ga0302280, IMG submission 198771) | Peat permafrost microbial communities from Stordalen Mire near Abisko, Sweden - III_Fen_E1_1 | ecosystem: Environmental > Terrestrial > Soil > Wetlands > Permafrost | place: Sweden: Abisko... | reverse complement strand
CAGCATGGTATCCTCCCCGCTATCTCGCTATTGACCAAGGCCCGGAAGCAGTTATGATCGAAAACTACCGCAGCGGATTGCTATGGAAATTATTTATGAACAGCCCGGAAGTGCAAACAGGTTTAAAAAAATTAGGATTTGAAAGCCCATCATTAAAGTAGGTTGATGTGTTTAATGGTTGACAAATAAAATTCTCATAAAGCTAATACATGAAATATCTGTTCTTATCTTTTTTGTCAATCGCCACAACTGCAATTGTTGCACAACCCGGTGCCCGGGGAAAGGCGATTCTTAATAAAGATTCCATTGCACCTGTCGGCATCATCAAAAATATTTCTGACTCAGCATTGCTTGATATTGTGCAACGGCAAACCTTCCGCTTCTTCTGGCACGACGCGCACCCCAATAGTGGCATGGCTTTGGAAAGGAACAATTCCGTGCATGCAGAATACTATTGGGATTATTTAAACGAATGGAACGGCGAACCGAATTTATCCAAATCAACTTTTGGCCCCGATGCTTGTGCAGTTGGCGGAACAGGGATGGGCATATTGGCAACTATCGTTGCCGTCAATCGCGGATGGATTGAAAGGGACACAGCAGTTGGAAGATTGATCCGCATTGCAGATTTCCTTACCCATGCCGATTGTTATCACGGCATCTTTCCGCATTTTATCAATGGGAAAACGGGAAGGGTAATACCTTTTGGCCGCATTGATGATGGTGCCGATATTGTAGAAACTTCTTACCTGATGATGGGCTTTCTGGCAGCAAGGGAATATTTTAAAAACCATTCTGATAAAGAACGATACCTGCGCAACAGGATAACTGAAATGTGGAATGATGCTAACTGGAACTGGCACACAAAAAATGACGGAAACTTGCTGTACTGGCACTGGAGCCCCAGCAATGATTTTGATATGAACTTTCCTGTCTGGGGTTATGATGAAGCCTTAACCACCTACATTATTTCCGCATCGTCACCCTTTCATTCAATTTCAAAAAAGGTATATGATAGCTGTTGGGTAAAAAGCACGAGCTGGAAAAACGGCAAATCATATTACGGATACACGCTGCCATTAGGGAATTTCGAAAAAGGAGGTCCTTTGTTTTTTGAGCAATATACGTATATGGGGTTTGACCCACATAACCTTACCGATGAATTTGGCAACAATTATTGGGAGCAATGCAAAAACCATACGCTCATCAACAGGGCATATTGCATAGAAAATCCAAAACACTACAAAGGCTATAGCGAAAATTGCTGGGGGCTTACCGCAGGCGATAGTTATACAGGCCATGTAGCACATTGCCCCGAAGTAGATTCTGGTGTGATACAGCCCACCGCTGCGCTATCTTCCTTTCCCTATACTCCTGAATATTCTATGCAGGTGCTAAAACATTTATATTATGATTTAGGAAATAAAATCTGGGGCCAATATGGTTTTGCAGATGGTTTTAGCGAAACACATAACTGGTATGCGCACGCGCAGTTGGCAATAGACCAGGGGCCGATAGTTGTTATGATAGAAAATTACCGTACCGGGCTTATATGGAATTTATTTATGAAAATACCCGATATACAAAATGGGCTAAAAAGGTTAGGGTTTAAAAGCCCGTGGCTAAATAGTGGCAATTGACCAATATGCTAAACTCAGTTTTAGGCTTGAAAAAATATGCGATGAAGAACTTGTTTTTTATTTCACTCCTTTTCCCTGGAGTCAACGGATTATTTGCCCAGCAAAAAACCTATTGTAACCCAATCAATATTGACTATGGTTACAGTTCCATTCCAAATTTCACCGAATGGGGGAAACACCGTGCCACGGCAGATCCTGTTATCGTTTTATACAAAGGCGATTATTACTTATTCAGCACTAATCAAGGAGGATATTGGTGGAGCAATGATATGCTGAACTGGAAATTCATTTCTAAAAAATTTCTGCGCCCATGGAATCAGGGCTATGATGAACTTTGTGCCCCGGCTGTTGGCATTATAGGTGACACGATGATTGTGTTTGGTTCTACTTATACAAAAAATTTTACACTATGGATGAGCACTAACCCCAAAGCCAATGATTGGAAACCACTCGTTGATTCATTTGAGGCTGGAGGATGGGATCCTGCTTTTTTTACTGATGATGATGGAAAGCTGTACATGTACAATGGAAGCAGTAATCGGTTCCCAACTTATGGCATTGAGCTCGACAGAAAGACTTTCCAACCCATTGGGACACGGCAGGAAATTTATATGCTGCAAGATTGGAGATATGGCTGGCAACGCTTTGGTGAATACATGGACAATACATTTCTGGATCCTTTTATAGAAGGTTCATGGATGACAAAGCACAATGGAAAATATTATTATCAATACGGTGCCCCGGGCACAGAGATGAGCGGTTATGCGGATGGGGTGATTGCAGGGGACAAACCATTGGGGAATAATTTCACACCGCAATCTGACCCGCTCTCATTTAAGCCCGGAGGTTTTGCCCGTGGTGCAGGTCATGGTGCCACTTTTCAGGACAAATGGAATAATTACTGGCATGTCAGCACGATGGTTATTGCAACAAAAAATAATTTTGAAAGAAGGATCGGCATCTGGCCGGCAGGGTTTGACAAAGATGATGTGATGTATTGTAATACCAGCTTTGGTGACTATCCTCAATATATTCCCTCAGAAAAATATTCAACATATAACTCCGCCGCCGGAGATCGAGGTTTTGCCGGCTGGTTTTTGCTCAATTATAAAAAGCCAGTGATGGTTTCGTCTGTTCTTGGCAGTTATAATGCAAACAATGCGGTTGATGAAAACATAAAAACCTATTGGAGCGCAGCAACAGGCAATAAAGGGGAATGGATCGAAAGCGATTTAGGAAAAACCTCAACGGTAAATGCTGTGCAGATCAATTATGCTGATCAGGATGCGGAATTTTTGGGAAAGCAAACAAGTATTTATCATCAATACAAATTATATTGTTCATTGGATGGGAAAAAATGGAATATCCTAATAGACAAGAGCAATAACCAAGCTGATGTGCCGCATGATTATTTCGAGCTTGCAAATTCCGTGCAGGCAAGGTTCATAAAGATGGAAAATATTCACATGCCCACAGGCAAATTCGCCATCAGCGGTTTGCGCGTTTTTGGTAATGGCAATGGCGCAAAACCCGATACAGTGAAAAATTTTATCGTGCTCCGCACTGAAAAAGACAAACGCGGCGCATGGATCAAATGGAGACTGGACGATAATGCCTATGCTTACAATATTTATTATGGCACTGCGCCGGATAAATTATACAATTGCATTATGGTCTACGATGCAAATGATTATTGGTTCAAGGCAATGGATAAAGAAAAACAGTATTATTTTACGATTGAAGCGATAAATGAAAATGGAGTATCTGCAAAGACACAGGTAATAAAAGTTGAATAGAAATTTTATAAAATCTTTTGTATGAAGGTCTTTTTGAAACGAGTGGTTGTTTGCTGTTTGCTTGCAGGTGTTGCCGGTAACCTGAGCGCACAATCAACTGCACCATTTTTTAATGATATACAAAATTTCAAAAAGCAAGACAGCATCAACCCACCTCCGCAGCGTGCAATTTTATTTGTCGGGAGTTCGTCTTTTACAAAATGGAAAGATCTACAGGATTATTTTCCCGGCAGAGCAATTATCAACCGTGGTTTCGGAGGATCCTCATTGCCGGATGTTATACGGTACGCAAACAATATTATTTTTCCATACAATCCAAAGCAGGTGGTGATTTACTGTGGCGATAATGATTTTTCGTCAAGTGATGCCGTAACTGCTGATACAGTTATTGCCCGTGTCAAAAAATTATTTCAAATGATCAGAAATAAATTGCCTGATGCGCATGTTGCTTATGTATCAATCAAGCCAAGCCCATCGCGCATAAGGTTCATGCCGAAGGAAGAAATAGCGAACAAAGCCATCAAAGACTTTTTAGCAAAGCAAAAAAACGCCGCGTTTATTGATGTGTATCATCTGATGCTCACTGAAACCGGAAGGCCAATGCCATCCATTTTTTTGAGTGATAGTTTGCACATGAATGCAAATGGCTATTCGATTTGGAAAAAAGCAATCGAACCTGTTTTACTAAAATAAAAATTATTTACAATGCAGGAATTTATAGCATCCCGCTTATCAGAAGGAAATAAATTGTACCCTGCGCATATCATTGTAGATGATAGCGGGGTTACGCTGAGAGTCCCGGGATTTTTTAGCGGCAAAGAAACAACCATACTTTTTGGGAGCATTTCTTCTGTAGATATAGAAACGCCTTTCATCGGATTTTCCACGATTGGCATAGAAACCAAAGGCGAAGGGAAAATAATAGCAAAGGGGTTTACAAAATCAGAGGTCATTGAGATGAAACAGCTTATATTAGACAAGATGAAAAAGACCAATTAAGTCGGGTAACTACATTTAAGTTTAAAAATTGAAGCCAGATGAAAAAAATTAAAATCGCAATCGTGCTGCTTTTCATTGTTCTTGTGCAATTGCATGCGCAGGATGTAAAGATGAATGCCTTCATCACGAACCTGATGAGCAAAATGACACTGGATGAGAAAATCGGCCAGTTGAATTTGCCCGGTTCCGGAGATATAGTAACAGGCCAGGCATCTAATTCTGATATTGGCAAAAAAATAAAGGAAGGACAGGTAGGTGGTTTATTCAATATCAAATCCGCTGCAAAAATCCGTGCGGTGCAAAAAGTAGCAGTAGAAGAGAGCCGCCTGAAGATCCCGATGATTTTTGGGATGGATGTTATACATGGATATGAAACTGTTTTCCCTATACCGCTCGGATTAAGCTGTAGCTGGGATATGCAGGAAATTGAAACTAGTGCAAGGGTTGCTGCAACTGAAGCAAGTGCCGATGGCATCTGCTGGACTTTTTCACCAATGGTTGACATTGCCCGCGACCCGCGCTGGGGACGCATTGCAGAGGGCAATGGCGAAGATGCATATCTCGGTTCTCAAATTGCAAAGGCCATGGTGAAAGGTTATCAGGGCGATTTTTCAAAGAACACCAACATCATGGCTTGCGTAAAACACTACGCATTGTACGGCGCTGCTGAAGCCGGGCGTGATTACAATACAACAGACATGAGCCGTGTAAGGATGTTCAATGAATATCTTCCTCCGTATAAAGCTGCTGTAGATGCAGGTGCCGGAAGCGTGATGGCATCATTTAACGAAATAGATGGCATTCCTGCCACAGCAAATAAGTTTTTGATGACCGATGTGCTGCGCAAACGCTGGGGCTTCAAAGGCTTTGTGGTTACTGATTACACAGGCATCAATGAAATGATAGAACATGGCCTGGGTGATTTGCAAACTGTTTCAGCACTGGCATTGAAAGCAGGCATTGATATGGATATGGTTGGCGAAGGTTTTTTAACAACATTAAAAAAATCTTTGAAGGAAGGGAAAGGTACCCAGCAGCAAATTGATAATGCATGCCGATTAGTGCTTGAAGCAAAATATAAATTAGGCTTGTTCGATAACCCTTATAAATATTTAGATGAAAAAAGAGCCGTTGCCGAAATTTTTACAGATGCAAACAGAAAAACAGAGAGAGAAATAGCTGCCGATTGCTTTGTGCTGTTGAAAAACCAAAACAATATTTTGCCATTAAAAAAAGGCGGGACGATTGCATTGATAGGGCCATTGGCAGATAACAAAGAAAATATGACTGGCACGTGGAGCGTTGCCGCAAATTTTGATAAATCAATTTCTGTGCTGCAGGGATTAAAAGATGTGGCCGGGGATAATGTAAAAATTTTATATGCCAAAGGCTCCAATCTCGATGCTGATCCTGCATTTGAAGAAAGAGCAGGGATGTTTGGGAAATCGCTGCACAGAGACAATCGCCCTGCTTCAGAAATCATCCAGGAGGCTTTGAACATAGCGAGCCAGGCAGACATCATTGTGGCTGCATTAGGCGAGTCTGCTGAGATGACTGGGGAATCCAGCAGCCGCAGCAATATTGAAATCCCTCAAGCTCAGAAAGATTTATTGCAGATATTACTGAAAACAGGCAAGCCGGTTGTGTTGGTTTTATTTACGGGAAGGCCACTGGCAATCAAATGGGAGAATGATAATGTGCCGGCTATTTTGAATGTATGGTTTGGTGGAAGCGAGGCTGGTCATGCCATTGCAGATGTGCTGTTTGGCGATGTGAACCCATCAGGGAAATTAAGCACTACATGGCCACAGAATGTTGGGCAGGTGCCGCTTTACTACAATCATAAAAACACAGGCAGGCCTTTGCCCGACGGCGCATGGTTTCAAAAGTTCCGCTCCAATTACCTGGATGTTTCCAACGACCCGGTTTATCCTTTCGGTTATGGTCTTAGCTATACCAATTTTTTGTACAGCGATTTAAAATTGAGCAGCACTTCATTGAAAGGGAATCAGTCACTAACGGCAACGGTTACCCTAACAAATAATGGAACAAAAGATGGCAAGGAAGTGGTTCAATTATATATTCGTCAATTGGTCGGCAGCATAACAAGACCAGTGAAGGAATTGAAAGGCTTCCAGAAAATATTTTTGAAAGCAGGAGAGTCAAAGACTGTTTCTTTCAATATCACTCCCGAAGATTTGAAGTTTTATAATAGCGATTTAAAGTATGATTGGGAAGCTGGTGATTTTGTGATTATGGTAGGGGGCAATTCGAGGGATGTGAAATCAGGGAAAGTAAATTGGGCAAAATAGAAACCCATTTTCAATTTGAACCATGGAGTCACAGTGGAACAAAGCATCGCGGAGCTTTCTCCGAAGAGCTCAGTGCCTTGGTGGCAAAATAGCATTAGGATTCAAAAATTTAATATTTGCTCAATGCAGGGAATCAAAAATATCATTTTCGATTTAGGAGGCGTACTCATCAATTTAGATAATAAGCGCACTGAAAAAGCATTTGTAGATTTGGGGGCTAAAGATTTTGGGCAATATTTCGGCCATGGGTTTGCCTCGTCATTTTTTAAAGATTATGAGGTTGGGAAAATCAACGATGAAGAATTTATTCAGAAGCTCAGACACCTGGGGAACCTTGATGTGTCAGACGAAACCATTATTAATGCCTGGGATGCGCTGCTGCTGGACTTTCCGCCAAAAAGAATTGAACTACTGAAAACACTGGGCAACCGATACCGCATTTTTCTTTTCAGCAATACAAATGCGCTGCACATGAAGACAGTAAGGCGAATTTACCAGGGAACTTTTAAAAAGGGAACGCTCGATGAGCTTTTCGAAAAAGCGTATTATTCGAATGAGCTCGGCATGAGAAAGCCTGACGTGGGTTCCTACCTGCATATCGCTAATGAGAATAGACTGAACCTATCAGAAACGCTGTTTGTGGATGATGCATTGATAAATGTGGAAGGCGCTAATGCAGCAGGCTTGAAAGGCTTTTATCTGGAGCCGGGGAAAACGGTACTGGATATAGATTTTGATCTTGTTCGTTGACCGATGACAGATGAAAGACTCTGATTTTGAAATTCACTTTCAAGCACGACCATCTATCAACGAACATCAGCCATCATTTCTTCACTTCCTCAAAATCAATATAATCCCCAACCACTTTTTTTGATTTAGGCTGATTACTACTTTCTTGTGTGCTTCGCTGTTGCTGGTTGAATTGCTTATTCACATTTTTGAATTGCTGTTTCATTTGCCTGCCTGCATGAGTAACGGGAACGATAAAATCAAAAATGATTTTATAAGCCAGATAAACCACTATTGCATAAAAAAATACTTCTGCTAACATGATGGCGTAAAATTAATACAAATCTCAAACAGCAATGTTAAAAGCTTGTTTAAACGGTCAGTCTTTTTTCTTTGACAATTTTTCAGCAATAAAGTCAATACCGTCAGATGCTTTGTCAATAAGCTGCTCGGCAAGCTTGATCACCGTGTTCCTGAAACGCTCATGCTCAAGGAACAGGCTGATGATGGTGGCAGGGATACCTTTATATGTAGTTTTTTCCGGCAGAACCGAATTCAAAGCCAGCGACAAATAATTTTCCTGCAAATAGCTGAAATTATCATCCATCTGCACCTCCATGCGCTTTGCATCTGCTTTCAGCCGGCGTATTTGTTTCTCTAAAGAACTCAGGCTGTTGATTTTTTTTATATCTGTGCTCATACAAAAGTTCTTGTTGTATTATCAAATTTTTTCTTCTTCTTCTTCGTCCAAGTCCTCATTTGCCCGGTCAATGATGATTTGCATAAAAGGCTCCACAAATAATTTTTTCCTGAAAAAAGCTAAAACGGCAAACAGCGATATCAAGACTAAAACAATCACTCCAAATCCTTTTACATAGCTGTCCATTAGCTGCGAAAGCCAGAATCCTGCGGTGAGCCCGGCAAAAAGAATGATGAGGAACAATAAAAAAAGAGAAATGATGATCCATACAAAATAACCCGCCGATTTTGAAATCGTCCTGATGGTGCTAAGCCTGAAAATCTCAAGGCGGGTTTCTAGGTATTCTTTCAGCAGGCTTTTGCTGTTTTTTAAAAAAGAACCAATGCCTTCATGCTCACCCATAACAATCTTCTTTTCCTTAAAATTACTTTCTTTTATCCGTAATGCCCCAAAATGCGCTTAACCAAAAATTATTTTTGAGGTTTTGGAACTAATATAATATTTGCCTTACATTTGCAAAGAGTAAAGAAGCAACAGAAAGGGAACGAAATCCGTTCCCTTCTTTATTTTGTTATGGTGAACGAAACCCAGCTTAAAATAATAGAATCAATGGTGAAAGATATGTTCGCTGAAGAGCCTGAATATTTTCTGGTGGATGTAAGGATAAAGCCTACCAATAATGTGAAGGTTTTTCTCGATGGCGATAAGGGTATTTCTATCGAAAAATGCGTTCAGTGCAACAGGGCATTATATAAAAAGATTGAAGAAAATCATCTTTTCCCTGCTGATGATTTTTCGCTTGAGGTATCATCTCCCGGTCTTGACCAGCCATTGAAATTATTCAGGCAGTATAAAAAAAATATTGGCCGGCCTATTGAAGTGGTATTGCTTGATGGAACAAAAAAGGAAGGGAAATTAATGGAACTAACAGAGGATGGTATCGTTTTGGAGGAGACAAAAGGCAAAAACCTGCTTGGCCGGCCGGCAGGCAAAAAGAGAGAAGTCGTAAATCATGCTATTTTATTTAATAATATAAAAACAACAACCATTCAAATTGTCTTTTAACGGCACGGGCTTTGCCCGGCATTAAATTTAAGCGTATGGCAAGTATTAACCTGATAGAAGCTTTCCAGGATTTCAAGGAAGCAGAAAACATTGACCGCCCTACCATGATGAAAGTGGTAGAAGATGTATTCAAAACATTGCTGCGCAAAAAATATGGCAGCGATGAAAATTTTGATGTGATCGTGAACGCTGAAAAAGGTGACCTTGAAATTGTGCGCCACCGCGTAATTGTGGAAGATGGCAATGTAAATGATCCTCTGGCTGAAGTACCTTACAGCGAAGCGGTGAAAATTGAGCCTGACTTTGAAGTAGGCGAAGAATTATATCAGGAAGTGGAGATACTGGATTTTGGCCGCCGCGCAATTTTGGCCGCAAAGCAGACGCTGGCAAGCCGCATAGGCGATTTGAAAAAAAATGTGCTGGTAAAAAAATATAACGACCGCATCGGCGAGATCGTGAATGCTGAAGTATATCAGGTATGGAAAAAAGAGATCTTGTTGCTCGATGAAGAAGGCAGTGAGCTGATCCTTCCGAAATCGGAACAGATACCACAGGATTATTTCAAAAAAGGAGAATCCATTCGGGCCGTGGTAAAAAAAGTAGATCTTAAAAATAACTCACCCGTTATTATTTTATCGCGCACAAGTCCTTCTTTTCTTTCCAAATTATTGGAAATAGAAGTTCCGGAGATTTTTGACGGATTGATTGTGATAAAGAAAATAGTACGCGAACCAGGCGAGCGTGCTAAAGTGGCCGTAGAGTCCTATGACGACCGCATTGATCCTGTGGGAGCCTGCGTGGGCATGAAAGGTTCGCGTATCCACGGCATTGTGAGGGAACTGAAAAATGAAAACATAGATGTCATCAACTGGACGAATAATATACAATTGCTTATACAGCGCTCTCTCACTCCTTCAAAAATTACCAGTATGGACTTAGACAGCGAAAAGCTGCATGTGAATGTCTATTTAAAGCCAGACCAGGTTTCTCTTGCCATTGGCCGCAAAGGAGTGAACATCAAACTCGCTCAGGAATTGACTGGTTATAGCATTGATGTGTTCCGGGATAATGAGGGTGATGTGGAAGAGTTTGATATTGACCTGGAAGAATTCAGCGATGAGATTGAGCCATGGGTTATTGATGAATTTAAAAAAGTTGGCTGCGATACAGCCAGAAGCGTGTTATCTTTAACTGCAGAAGAGTTGGAAAGAAGGACCGATCTCGAAAGAGAAACAATCGATGAAGCGAGAAAGATATTGAAAGAAGAGTTTGAAAAAGAGTAACCTGCAAATTCATAGCGATATGAATACAGGTCTAATAAATAAAAACAAAAACTCATGACGGTAGTCCATGGACTGCCGTCTATGGACAAGTCAAATATGGCAGAAACAACAACAATGCGGTTAATGGCAGCAGCCAAAGAATTTAATATCGGCAAGGATACGCTGGTTGATTTTTTGGTGGCCAAAGGATTTAGTAAAGATGACCTGAAGCCCACTTCCAAGCTGACGGAAGAAATGTACCGTTCTTTGCAACTGGAATTCCAGAGCGATAAAGTGGCAAAGATAAAAAGCGATCAGATAGATCTTCCCAAAGGAAGTACTGTAGAAGCCAAGAAGAGAAAAGAAGACGAAGCGATCACGTTCAAAAAGGAAATCAAAAGAGCACCTGTAGAAGAAGCTCAGGAAATTATAACCAAACCACCAGTTCCGATTGTGGAACCTCCTAAGAAAGAAGAGCCTGAAATAACAAAGTTGGAATCACCGGAAATTGAAGGGCCCAAAGTGATCGATAAAATTGACCTCTCGGCTATAGACTCTTCTACACGGCCTAAGAAAATTATAAAAAAGAAAAAAGAGGAACCTAAAAACGAAGAGGCCAAAGTGAATGATGTGGCTGAAGAGAAAGAAGAAGTTATAGTACCAGATGAGCTTGTTGCAGAAGTTGAAAATCCAGAGCGTATTGAGACAGAGATGCCGGAAAGCGCCGATTTAGTGATTGAAAATATTAAAGCAGAAAAAATAGAAGGCCCGAAAATATTAGGCAAAATTGATTTGCCAGTGGACAGCGACACACGCCCGAAACTGCAGCCTTTGGAAGAAAAAAGAAAGCGCAAAAGGATTCCGATCGAGAAAAAAGAGCCAGGCAGGATACAGCGTGATGGCTTTCAAAAAGACAACAGAGACGAAAAGCCGCGGGAAAGCCGTTTTCCCATACAACGCAACCCGGGAGGTGGCGCTAATCGCAGCGCGGGAGAGAATAACCGTGGTCGTAGTGGGCAAGATTCAAGAAACCCACGCGAAGTAAAAGAAATAGATAAAAAAGAAATTCAGGAAAAGATAAGACAAACACAGGCCAAGCTCGCTGGCTCAGGTGGTCGTGGAAAGAGCCTGAAGGCAAAATATCGCCGTGCCAAGCGCGATGAAATGGCAGAGCTGTCAGGCACTGAAGAAATAGCAGATAACAAATTGCAGGTTACTGAATTTATAAGCGTGAGTGAATTAGCGAACCTGATGGATGTGGGATATGCCGACGTGATAGGCAAATGTATGAGCCTGGGTATGATGGTTTCGATCAATCAGCGTCTGGAAGCCGACGTTATCGAATTGGTTGCCGGTGAATTTGGTTATGTAGTTGAATTTATCGGCATAGATGATGCAGCCGAAATGGAAGATGATGATTTTGAAGATGTGCCGGAAGACCTTCAGCCCCGCTCACCCATCGTTACCATTATGGGGCACGTCGATCATGGCAAAACATCATTGCTTGATTATATCCGAAGTGCAAATGTGGTAGCTGGGGAAGCCGGTGGCATCACACAGCACATAGGCGCATACGAAGTGACTTTAGCCAATGGCAAAAAGATCGCATTCCTTGATACACCCGGCCATGAAGCATTTACGGCTATGCGTGCCCGTGGAGCTCAGGTGACAGATATTGCTGTAATTGTGATTGCTGCGGATGATGCAGTAATGCCTCAGACAAAAGAAGCGATCAGCCATGCTCAGGCGGCAGGCGTACCTATGATTTTTGCAATCAATAAAATGGATAAAGAGGGGGCTAACCCTCAAAAGATTTATGAGCAGTTAGCGTCAATGAATTTGTTGGTGGAATCCTGGGGCGGAAAATACCAGTCACAGGAAATATCTGCAAAGAAAGGGCTGAACGTAGATCAGCTTCTTGAAAAGATTTTGCTGGAGGCTGAATTGTTAGATTTAAAAGCAAACCCTAACCGCGAAGCATCTGGCACGATCATAGAAGCTACACTTGATAAGGGCCGGGGTTATGTCGCAACCGTTCTGGTTCAGAACGGGACTTTGGATAATGGAGATATCGTTGTTTCAGGACAGTATTATGGCAGGGTAAAAGCTATGTCGAACGAGCGCAACAAACGCGTTGAAAAAGCTCCTCCATCAACCCCTGTGTTACTGCTGGGCTTGAATGGTGCGCCTCAGGCTGGCGAGAAATTCAAAGTATATGAAGATGAAAGCGAAGCAAAGGAAGTTGCCAATAAAAGAGCTCAGCTTGTGCGCGAGCAGGGAATAAGGACGAAGAAGCATATCACACTTGATGAGATTGGCCGCCGTCTTGCACTTGGTAATTTCAAAGAATTGAACTTGATTATTAAAGGTGATGTGGATGGTTCTGTAGAAGCATTGAGCGATTCTTTACAAAAATTGTCTACGGAAGAAATCGCTGTGCGGGTAGTACACCAGGCTGTTGGCGCCATCACTGAAAGCGATATTTTGCTTGCAACTGCCTCGGATGCTGTTATTGTCGGCTTTAATGTTCGGCCATCACTGCAGGCATCGAGGTTGGCGGAAAATGAAGGCGTTGAAATCAAAACATATTCCATTATTTATAATGCCATTGAAGAAGTGAAAAGCGCAATGGAAGGCATGCTTGAACCGAAAATCCAGGAAAAGATTGTTGCAAATGTTGAAGTGCGCAACGTTTTCAAATTTGATAAGGCAACGGTGGCAGGGTGTTTTGTGCTTGACGGGAAAATTTATCGCAATGCAAAAATCCGGTTGGTACGCGACGGCATTGTGATTTATCCTACAGGGGAAGGTGCAACGGCGGAATTGGCTTCTTTAAAAAGATTTAAGGATGATGTGAAAGATGTCCCGTCCAGTATGGAGTGCGGGCTGACTATCAAGAATTATAATGATATAAAAGTCGGAGATATTGTAGAAGCTTATGAAGAAGAGGAAGTGAAACGTACTTTATAGGGGTAAGTGAAAAAGTATTATTTCAAAAGCGTAAAGACTGGGAATATCCTCTGGGTTACATCTTTAAATATTTCAGACAGATAAAACTTTTGTTAAATCATTGCGGCAATTAGCCATTACGCAGCGATGAAATTAATTTTGGCTTTCACATCTCTGATGTTATGAAAAAATTTTCCCTCTTATTTATTCCTTTTTTTGCCGGATTGGTTTCGTTTTCACAACAAAAAATTGTGGCAGATAAGATCGTTGGGATCGTTGGCGATAAAATCATACTTAAGTCAGAGATTAATACGGCTATTGGTGACATAGTTCGCCAGGGCGGTCAAGCACCTGAAGACTGCAATGTGCTCGACGGCATGCTTATCCAGAAAGCATTGGTCCTTCAGGCAGAAAAAGATTCTATACCTGTGAGCGATGATGATGTGGAGGCTGAGATCGACCAAAAAATCCGTTATTTTATCGGGATATATGGCAGCAAAGATGCGCTTGAGCAAATTGCAGGGAGGACTATATATCAGTTAAAAGAAGATTTCCGCCAGCCAATCCGTGAACAACGTATGGCGCAGGGAATGCGGAACAAAGTTGTTCAGGATGTAAAAATCACTCCAACAGAAGTGAAAGAATATTACGAGAAAATTCCTAAGGACAGCCTTCATTTTTATGAATCGGAATTGCAGATAGGCGAGATCGTTGTTTACCCCAAAGCAAGTCGTGATATTGAAAAACTTGCTATAGACGAGCTTACTGATTATAAAAGACAAGTAGAAGCAGGAATAAAAAAATTTGAAACATTAGCCAGGCTTTATTCAGATGATCCGGGAAGCAAAGACAAAGGCGGGGAATATGATTTAAACCGCAGCGATAAACAATGGGACCCCATATTTATGGCAGCAGCTTTCAGGCTAAAAGATGGTCAGATATCGCCGGTTATCAAGACGCAATTTGGCTACCATATCATTCAGATGGTAAGCCGTAATGGAGATGATGCAAAGATCCGCCACATTTTAAGAATACCCCAAATTACCGATCCGGAGACTAATGTATCAATCCAAAAACTTGATTCAATCCGCACTCAATTGATTTCCGGTTCAATATCATTTGGAGAAGCTGTGGTGAAATACAGCGATGACCCGAATGCAAAATTCACAGCAGGCCGGAAAATGGGACATGATGGGTCCACTTATTTAACCATTGACCAATTAGATAAAGAGGTTGTAAAATTGCTCAAAGAGTTAAAACCGGGTGAATATTCGCAGCCAACAGCATTCACTGACGAAAGGGGCAAGAAAGGTGTTCATATTATTCAAATGATTTCCAAATCAGAACCGCACCGTGAAAACCTCAGAGATGACTACAACCGGATTTCTCAAAGAGCTCTGGATGAAAGAAAGCAAGCGGCTCTTGAAAAATGGTTCACATCAAAGATTCCCACGTACTATATATTGATTGATGACGAGTACAAACATTGCAGCAATCTTAGCAAATGGAAAACAACGGCAACCGCCAGTAATTGATTTTCTTAATTTAGATTAATGCGGGTCTTCTCAAATTATAGTAACTTTGCGCTTCATTTTTATTCATGAGCGACGAAATAAAACATGAATGCGGATTGGCATTCATCAGGCTTCGCAAACCGTTCTCTTATTACCTGCAGAAATACGGGACTGTTTTCTATGGTTTGAATAAGTTGTACCTGTTAATGGAAAAGCAGCACAACCGCGGGCAGGATGGGGCAGGCGTTGCTTCTGTCAAGTTAAATGTTGAGCCGGGCCATCCTTTTCTGAACCGCATCAGAAGCATTATAAACCAACCTATTGCTGACATTTTCTCAAAAATATTTTCAGAGCTTAAAGAACTTGAAAAGTATCAGCCAGATATAACCAGGCATCCTGGCCTGATGAAAGGGCATATATCATTTCTTGGCGAATTATTATTAGGCCATTTGCGCTATGGCACACAGGGAAAAAATAATGTTGAATTTTGCCATCCATTTATTAAGCGAAATATTATTCCGGCTCGCAACCTTGCGCTCGCAGGCAATTTTAATCTTGTTAATACTGACGAGCTTTTTGCTCTGATCAATGTGGAGCCGGGTGAATTTCAAAAGCAAAGCGACTTGGCTGCAATGATGGAAGTGATCCACCATTTTTTAGTGCAGGCGGACGAAATAGGGCCGGGCAATCTGGACATCGTGAATGTGCTTCAAAAAGCATTATCCCTTTTTGATGGCGGCTTTACGGTTGGCGGTTTGTTAGGTAATGGAGATGCTTTTGTGTTCAGAGACGCACATGGTATCAGGCCAGCTTACTATTTTATCAATGATGAAATAATTGTTTCAGCTTCAGAGCGCTCTGCTATCCGCACTGTGTTTAATGTGGAAGAAAATGAAGTGAAAGAACTGATGCCCGGCATGGGTTTGATAGCTAAAGCAGATGGTGCAGTGTCTATAGAAAAGCTGTTGGAACCAAAAGAACGAAGGGCCTGTAGTTTTGAGCGCATTTATTTTTCGCGGGGCAGTGATGAAAAAATATACAGAGAACGCATCGCATTAGGCTATAATTTGAGCGAGCAGGTGCTTGATGCAATTAGCAGCGATTTGAAGAATACCATTTTTTCATTTATCCCTAATACGGCAGAAGTTGCATTTTACGGATTGTGGAAAGGAATGGATGACTACCTGGAAAAAGTAAAAATCCAGCGCATACTTTCGTGGGGAAAAGACTATACAGAGGAGAAGCTAACGGAGATGATCAGCCGAAAAATAAGGGTGGAAAAGGTGGCTATTAAAGATGTGAAGATGCGTACATTTATTACAGAGGATGTTAGCCGCAACGAAATGGTGCAGCACGTATATGACGTGACCTATGGAACTGTTAACAGAGGGCAGGATACATTGGTTGTAATTGATGATTCTATTGTCCGTGGCACTACTTTAAAGGAAAGCATTGTCCGCATGCTTGCAAGGCTTGAACCCAAAAAAATCATTGTCATTTCTTCCGCGCCACAAATTCGTTATCCGGACTGTTACGGCATTGACATGAGCAAGCTGGGCGATTTTATTGCATTTCGTGCTGCAATCGAATTAGTAAAAGAAAGCGGAAAAGAAAATTGCCTGCAGGAATTGTACGAAAAATGCAAAGAAATGCAGCGCACCGGCCAGCTTCATACTGAAAACGTGGTACAGCAGGTTTACAGATATTTTAATACGGAACAGCTATCGGTAAAAATAGCTCAGTTGATCACTCCCCCGGAAGTAAAAATACCCGTGCAGGTAATTTATCAAACCATCGAATCATTGCACCTTGCTTGCCCCACTAACACAGGTGATTGGTACTTTACAGGCAACTACCCAACACCTGGTGGCAACAGGGTTGTTAACAAAGCTTTTATCAATTTTATGGAAGGCAAAAATGTCAGGGGGTATTAAAATTTTTCCTGTTTTGCCGAAATAATATCTTGCACTTTCATTTCAGTTTTAATATGAAATCACTCCTTTTGGTAAGGCATGCAAAAAGCAGTTGGGAAAACGATGCCCTCAACGACTTTGACCGGCCATTGAACGAGCGTGGTAAAAAAGAAGCGCCCGAAATGGCAAAAGGCCTCATAAAAAATAAGATTGATATTGATTGCTTTATCTCAAGCCCTGCAAGAAGAGCAAAAAAAACAGCAAAGCTTTTTGTAAACGAATATGAAAGGGATGAAAGTGAAATCCTTCTTATCGCTGAACTATACCATGCGTCTGTACAGACATTTATCAACGTGGTATCAGAGCTAAATGATAGTTATGAAACAGTAGCTATCTTCTCTCATAATCCGGGTATCACTGAATTTGTGAACATATTGACTGATGTTAGGATTGATAATATGCCCACGTGCGGAATATTTGCGGTTAAATCAGAAATAAATTCCTGGGCCGGATTCGCAGATGCGAAAAAAGCACTTTGGTTCTTTCGTTATCCTAAGATGCAACAGAATAGCTGAATTATTTTTTTGAATTGTAAATGCTATCCTTCAATTTATCAATTGCTTCTTCCAGGAGGTTGTAATTTTTTTCTTCAAATTCTTTATAAGGAAATTTTCCCGCAGCTTCGATTGCTTCAGCCAATGAAAAGTCTTTTTGATCTATTCTTAATATCAATTTTTTTTTAAAAAGATATTCTGCAAGATATCCCTGCTCTGTTTGGCCTGGCGTTGGGATCATAATGCTTTTTTTCCGCAGCCTTGCCAAATCCATTATAGTGCTGTATCCTGATCGGCATATCACTATATCAGACTGGCATATTTTTTCATTTAATTCCGATGCTGATAAATGATTATGCATTTCCACATTCGGAGACAGGCTGATTGTTTTTTTTTCTCCTGGCAATCCTCTCACCAAAATTGTTTTTTCATTGTATAATTTCAGGTTATTCAAAACAATATTTTCAAAAATTGTTCTTTGAGGCTCCGGCCCTGATAATAATATGAGTATTTTGTAAACAGCAATCGTTTCTTTTTTTACCAATCTTGATAATAGGCCGATGTACTTAACAGGTGTCCCGGGGAATATTTCAGGGTGAGATAGTTTGCCTGCAAGAGAGTTATTGTTTTCAGAATCAGGTATCCAGCATGCTGAGAATTTATCAATGTATCTATAATTCAGTTTCTGTAATATTTTATCAGCAATTTCACCAAAAGGAGTTTTGATTTGAAGCTGATGGGTTATAAAAACACAAGTCAATTTTTTTGAATGCAGGCCATAACGATTGTCTGAAATGATGGCATCTATATTTTCGTTTTTTAAAAAAATGTTCAACCATCGGTTTTCTCGATTGATTTGAATCAATATCTTAGGGATTTGAAGAAATATTTTTAGTGTAGTAATGACACTTTTTCGACCATACCTAAGTCTGTATCCCGGCAAGTTCACGAATCTAAGTGATGGATACTCCTCTTTCAGCAATTTCATTTGAGCCTTTTCGGAGGCAATAATAACCTCATAATCAGCTTTTAATAGTTGATTTATTATTGGTATGCAGCGAGTTGCATGCCCTAAGCCCCAATCGAGGGGAGCAACAATTACCTTTATTTTTTCGTTATCCAGTTTCTTGATTTTAAAAATATCTGGTAAGCGGTAAAGAATTTTAAGTACAAAATAGTGTAAATTAGTAACCTATTTCTATGGAAAAACTAAAAGTTATATTGATTTTTTTAATGGCAGTTATTACAATCGCAATTTCAGGCTGTAGTTCCGGAAATAGAATAGGCGGAACAAGTAAACGTTGCGGATGTGGAATAAACAAAGGCATGGTTGGTTATTAAAATCTAATTCTCATTTTAAATGAAAACTCCTGACAGAGATTTGCTTGTTCTTGTGAAGGATGAATACATGAATGAAAAATTCATGGAGAATGAGCTTGAGCAATTAAACGAATTGTTGTTCCACTACGAAACCATTGAAAAATTTTGCGCAGTTCATGAAGTTTTTGATTTGACCAAATACAAAGTTATCACAAAGCCAAATCTGATACAGCAATTGGTTCGGCAAAAGGAATTGAAACCGTTTCAATTTATTTGTAATAGAAATTAATTTTGAAAGAGCACTTTAAGCGCTCTTTGTTATTATACCAACTTCTTCATCGACTCTCTGAGCTTTTCTATCATCTCAGGTATATCTTTTAAATGACAGGTGCCCACACTGAGTCTGTACCAAGGGGAGTTCTTATTAGCACCAAATGCGGAAAACGGAACTAAAGCTAATTTTGCTTCGTTCAAAATATAAGCAGTCACATCAGATTGATTAGCTAATGTTTTGCCGGTTAATGTTTTTTTCCCTGTCAGATCAATTTTTATGGTTAGATAAATTGCAGCTTGTGGTGCAATTGCGTCAACATCAAAACCTTCTTCCTTTAGTTGAATGAATTCATTATAAATCACATGAAGCCTTTCTTCGATGGCTGCTTTGAAGTGATTAAGGTATTCATCAATATTTGCTTTTTGCAATAAAAATCTTGCAGTTGCTTTTTGCTCAGCCATCGGCGCCCACGAGCCAATATGGCCCAGTATGGATTTCATTTTATCAATAATTTCCGAAGGGCCGAAGCTCCAGCCCACTCTTAGCCCTGTTGCAGCAAATACTTTACTGATGGCATCTACGAAAACAACAAACTGTTTTATTTCAGGCCTGAGCGAAACCGGATCATAATGCACTACATTTCCGTATGTAAGATTCCAATACATCTGATCATACATCATAAATAGCTTTTTTTCATCTGCCCCCCGGCTTGCATTTTCTTTCAATACCATATCGCAGATAAGCTCTAAATCTTTTTTTGTGATGGTTGTTCCAGTTGGGTTTTGAGGAGAACACAGGCATATCAGCGTAGCTCCTTTGATATGCGGCTCCATATCTTCAGCGGATGGCATGAAATTATTTTCAGGTTTTGTTTCCACAACAATGTGTTCTGCTTCATTAAAATGGGTATAATGATTATTGTTCCATGAAGGCACTCCATAAATTACCTTATCTCCTTTATCCACAATCGCTCTGAACAATGCATAAATTAAAGGTCGGCCGCCCCCTGCAACCAAAATCTCAGCAGGAGTATATTCTAAGTTTTCTCTTTGTTTCAGAAAAAGCGCAATTGATTCACGCAAGTCCAGGTTTCCTTCTGCAGCGGGATAGTTGGTGAAATGACTCCTGTAGGCTTCAACAATCCCATCTTCCAGAGCCTTTGGGATAGGGAATATTTTTGGGTCAAAATCACCTACTGTAAAATTATATATTTTTTCCCCCCGCCTGATTTTTTCGCGTATCTCTCCGCCAAGGCTTACAATTTCAGAGCCAACCAGTGTTTCTGATAAATGTGATAATTTCAATTTGAATAAATTTTTAAATAAAAAAACCAAACCTGTTGCACAAAACTAATACATCAAAGCGCATTGCAATCATCATTTTTGGTATGGAAGGAATAAAAAACCCCGCATCGGCGAGGCTCTTTATTTAGTGTAAAATAAGATCAATCATATCTTTTCAATAATTCAATCACATCTTTATCTACCGAAGTCACTGTATCACTGAGAGGCTTTCCATAAAAATGTATTTCATATTCACTGCGGTAAGCCCCTTTTGCCTGGGTTCTTGCAAAGACTTTCTTATTTAAGGAAGTATAAACCATATAACCTGATGCAAAAGCACCTAAAGCGATATAAATTATGAAAAGCGTGATAGACAATCCTTTGAGTATTTTATTTTGGTCAGCCAACAATGCCTGTAAAACCACGGCAGCAATGATGGGCATGATAGGCACCCAAAAACGCGGGTCATTAAATGGCCAGTTGAACATGATGATGCAATAGAATAATATGTAGGCCTTAATAAAAAATGGGATAGTGTTCTTGCGGAAATAAACCTTATAAATAAACCAACAAAATATAATTAAGCCAACTGCTTCATAAGCAAGCCTTCCCGCTTCGCCTGCAACTCTGTCAATTACTTTGTTTGAGGGGGCATTGATAAAAAGTTCTCCCCATTCTTTAAATCTCCATCCCATCCTTTTAAAAAAAGGAGCTTCTTTAAAATGTTCGGAAAGCACATTCCCATAGTGGTTTATACCAAGCGGCTTTGAAAAAATAATCAATGCAGCAGCTATAGCTCCAAGTATCCCGATAACCAGGAATTTATTTTTTTTGAAAAAAGCAATTTGCTGGACTCTATATTCCCAAAGCAATCCTACTGCTAACGCGCCGACTAATGTGACACCTACTGTACGTGTCATAAATGCTAGCCATGCAAGAAAAAGCGAAAGCAAAAGGAAGCCGATTTTTTTCTGTTGCGTGAACCGGTAATAATACAAAACGCTGGCCAGCGAAAAAAACAGGTACTGCATTTCTGATAGAGGGTGCGTAACAAATTTTACAAAAAGCCAGTTTATCATTACTACGAAAAAGAAAAGATATTTGGGAATGGTGCCTTCAAAAACTTTATATAGAAAATATAGAGATGATAATAAGAATACAGAATTGATAAGCACAATGGAAAATGATTTGAGGATTCCTAATTTTGAAAGTATTAGCAACAATATTGTGTATCCATAAGGAAAATAATCGTTCGCGGCGGCAGAATCGGGCGGGCAGCCAAACTCGATGCAATCCTTAATCGCATAATAACGAACTGAGTCGTAGTGAAGGCGCAACGGTGTGAAGCAATCTATTACGTAAACTGCTACCATCGCGAAGAATGCCCATTTAATGATATTGTTTAACCTGTTGCTTAATGTGTACGAAGGTTGGGTTAGCATAACTTTTATTTTTTTTCTCCGACAACAATTACTGATAGGCCTGCTTGACGCATCACTAATTTATCTGCCAGCCGTATTAAAGGAATCAATTTATTATAAACAAGCAATTGATTTTTTGGCAGAACCTTTTTTCCGAGAACAACACCGGAAAACCACCATCCAAAAATTCCTGCGAAATTGAAATATTGTGAATGGACAATCTCAAATCCTTCATCAGCGAACAATTTGGTTAATTTCTTTTTATTGTATCTGCGAAAATGCCCAAGTTCTTTATCAAAAGCATTATAGAGCCATTTATAGGCTGGCACCAAAACTACCAGCCGCCCTCCTTTGCCCAACATCCATTTGCAATTTCTCAAAGCAAGATGATCGTCTTCGATATGCTCCACAACATTTGATGCAATTATAGTATCGAAAGAATTCTGCAACGGATTGTATTTTTTCTCGAACGTTTTTTCTGAAAGATCAATAAGCTTAATGCTTTGAAGGTGCTCATTGCTGCCAAACTTTTGCTGCAGCAATTCACAATATTCATTTCTTAAATCGCTTAAGGATACGGTACTGAAATGCCTCAATAAAAATTCAGAAATATTGCCAATACCGCTCCCGATTTCTAATAAATTGTTTTTGCAAAATGGCTCAAGCGTTTCAAAAAGCCAGAGGTTGAATTTATCCGTATCAGCAAAAATTTCCAGTGTTTCAAGCCCCGTTGTGTCTGTGATTTCTGTAAGCATTTTTTGCTCCATTATCTGGAAAACACATTATATTTCACAATGGAATAAAGAGCACTGAAGCCATCTTTCCAGTTTATTTTTTTCCCTTCTGCATAAGTGCGGCCATAATATGAAATTCCGACTTCGTAAATCCTTATATCCGGAATGCGTGATATCTTTGCTGTAAGCTCCGGGTCAATAGCGAACCTTTTTTCTTTTAACGGTATTTGCTGAAGCGTTGTTGTTTTTACCAGTTTATAACAAGTGTGCACATCCGTAAGATTTAGGTTTGTGAACATATTGGTAAGGAAAGTAAGGAATTTATTCCCGATAGAATGCCAGAAGAAAAGTATGCGATGAGGGTTTCCGCCAGAAAAACGAGATCCATACACAACATCGGCAGAACCACGCAGCACGGGTTGGATAAGCAGGTTGAATTCTTCGGGATCATATTCAAGATCAGCATCCTGAATGATTGAGTAATCCCCGGTTGCTTTAGGTATAGAAGTGTGGATCGCAGCTCCCTTTCCCTGATTTTTTTCATGCTTGTAATAGCGGATGTCCATATCAGGGTTTTCCCTGATATATTTTTGGATGGATTCTTCAGTATTGTCAGTTGAGCAATCGTTCACTAATATCAATTCTTTTTGAATATTGTTTATAAGCTTAACCTCTTTAATCCTGTTAAGGATATGGTGGATAGTTGGGCCTTCATTATAAACGGGGATCAGAATAGAGAGCTTTGTAAAATTTTCCATTTTAGTTTTATGGGTTTCTGTATTTTATAAAAACCAGTCGTTTGATGCATGCAACTGTTTATATTTTTTATAAGTGGCAAGATACAATCTAAATACTTGCTGTGCAATAGCTTAGATCAATGGCTTTTATACATGGTTTTCAGATGGGGTAAGAACGATGAAAAAGGAATAATTATTGTAACCTTATCTCTGTCAAAAAAGCCGCCTTGCCTCAAGAAAGAAACCTGGTCAAAATCGGCTAGCGGCTTGGTTGTTTCCTCCTGTACTTATGGTCATGACCGTACAAGCGAGAGTTCATATTTTTCCCGCTCATATACTCTGGCGTAGTTTTCTCAGGATTGAGCAAGGCGCCCTGAAAAATGTACTCAATAAAAAACAGTGCTGACTGTTGCAATATGGCTATACTCTCCCGATGCATGTCAGGAGTGGAAGCGAAATAGCGATTATGCGTCTCTTAATAATTGTACGCCCTGTTCTGATCTCTTCCCAATTAGAACGATTCCAGCTTAACGCTGTCTGAATATATGGCTGATAGTGCAATTGTGTTATGTCTATTGAGAATATTGTTCATGACGTCACAAGGCTTGTTGCAATCGTTTATTGACTGGTAGAAGAATAACTACTGTGCAATATGGCTGACTTTAAAATATATGCCGGGAAATTTTCCTATTTGGCCTTATCCTCATGATTATTTATTTAGCCATCTTTCAAAGAATTCATAGGTACGAAGCATCTGGTCAATGCGCTGGCGGTTATCGCCGCTGCGCGTTATTTCATGTGTTGCATTCGGATGCCGCACATATTCAACCGGGCGATCTAAGACTTTAAGGCTTCGGTAAAGCATTTCGCTTTGAACAAAACCGGTGCGCCGGTCATTCTCTCCATGAAAAATAATATATGGTGTTGTAATATTCTCAACATACGTGATAGGAGATTCTCTTTCCAGATTTGCTTTTGCTGTCGGTTCCCATGGGTAGCCACCAAAATAATTTGGCACCAGCCGCCATGCATTGCCTTCTCCGAAAAATGTAGAAAGGTCATACACTCCACGCTGAGAGCATGCAGCTTTAAAGCGATGATCATGTGCGATGATCCATGCTACAAGATAGCCGGCATAAGATCCTCCGCTGACAACAAGCTTTGAGGTATCTGCCCATCCTTGCGCAACTGTTTTATCCAAAGCGGTTAACACATCGCTTGTAGGGCCTTTGCCCCAATCGTTTATATTCGCACGCAAAAATTCAAGCCCGTAACCTCCGGATCCGCGTGGATTGCAATACACCACTGCATAGCCTTTGCTGCAGAAGAACTGAAATTCATGCCACATACTGCTTTCGCCCGGCCCCCACATGGCCGATGGGCCACCGTGAATATCCAACAGTAAGGGATATTTTTTTCCGGCTTCAAAATTGGCAGGCTTCATTACCCAATATTCAATGGTCTCCCCTTTGTCATTTTTAAATTCATTCTTTTCAGGAAAACTCAATTGCTTATCCCTGACCCAATCATAGTTGAATGAACTAATGCGCTTTGTATTTTTCAAAGTTGCATCAGCACTGTATAATTCAAAAGGGTCAGCCACTTCTGTTTTCGTATATAGGAGGTGATTAGCTTTTAAATCAAAATTGCCGATGCCACCGTTATAATCCGAAAGTTGTTCAATTTTTTTTGACTGGATCTCTGTCCTGAATAATGGAAGGCCGCCATTTGACTGAGCTCCAAAATACAAATATTTTTCATCTGAGCTCCAGATAAAATTATTTTTATTACGGTCGAAGGGGATGACGTTTATATCATGAGTTTTTCCTTTTAAAGGAATAATGGCAAGTTCAGGAATAGATATAAAGGAAGCAGGCCCATATTGGAATGCAAGCCATTTGCCTGATGGAGAAACAGACGGGTTATTATAAACTTTTCCTTTTTCGCCCAACAATAATTTTAGATTTTTACCACTTGCATCTGCAATGTAAATAGCAGTTTCTAAAACCCTGTCCGGATGCTGTGCAGAGTCGATGCTTGCAGTGATGATCAGTTGGTTTCCGTCAGGGGTGAAGGCTGCATTTGAAAAATTATAAAAGCCATGGGTTACTTCAGTTGCTTCAGAGCCGGGCTTAATATCCTGCACAAAAAAATGATTGAAACTCAGATCTGCGTTCACCAATAATTCGTCCTGAAAGCTAAGTTTATCAACCACTTTGGCTTTTTTATCTGAAACATCGTTATCAAGATAAGCTCTAATCTCTTCTATATTCCCATCAGGATTTGGCTTTGCTGTGATTTGCTGCAAAGATGTTTTATTATCAAGCCCTGGTTTTTCAAAAGGCCATTTAGGATAAGAATGCTCAGGATTCAGCGTAGAATCTTTGAGCAATTCTTTCAAACCGATATTCGCTGAGAAAAGAATTTGCTTTCCATTGGGTGACCATTTGGGTGTTCCGGCTCCATATTTGAAGTGGGTGAACTGAACTGGCTCTCCACCCTCCAACGAGATAATAAATATTTGCGGTTTGCCGTCTGCTAAGCGAACGAATGCAAGCTGTCTGCCGTCCGGACTCCATGCTGGTTGTGACGAACTTTCCTTTACCGTGATCTCTTTTGGTAAAGAAGAGCCGTCGGCAGGAATAACGTAAATATGGTTCACGTATTTATAATCCCATTTGGTGTCGCCGTCGGGCTCAATCTTATTTACAGTGAACGCTGCTTTGCTGCCATCATTACTGATTGTTACGCCACTGATAGACTTTATTTTCAGCATATCTGTTACCTTAATCAGCTCTTTTGGCGTTTGTGCTAAGGCAACAATGTTGATAAGCAGCGCTAAGGCAATACAAGCAGTAGATTTTCCCATCATGAAGTTTTTTATTACTGAATGTACGAAATCGTAGTTAATGATTATTACTAAATGAAAAACAGGTCTCGTCAAAGCCTGTAAAATTTTTTCTGTGATAAAACAATTATATTCTTCTGTTCATCGTTGAACCATTGAAGATTTATTAAAAGCAAATGAGTAAATTTGCAGTAATTAATTATCATGAGCGAAACAGCAACTATTCCCCAGGTTCCTTTAACTGCAAAGGATTTTGCTACAGATCAGGAAGTGCGTTGGTGCCCCGGCTGTGGCGACTACTCGATTTTAGCGCAGGTTCAAAAAATAATGCCCACATTGGGCATTCCCAAAGAAAACATAGTTATAGTTTCCGGAATCGGCTGCAGCAGCAGGTTTCCTTACTATATGGATACGTATGGGATGCATTCCATCCATGGACGGGCGACCGCAATCGCATCAGGCCTCAAAGCAGCAAGGCCAGACCTGAGTGTATGGATTGTCACCGGAGATGGCGATAGCCTGAGTATTGGAGGCAATCATACCATTCACTTGCTGAGAAGAAATTTTGATGTAAACATCATGTTGTTCAACAATCAGATTTATGGGCTTACTAAGGGACAGTATTCTCCTACATCTGAAGAACACAAAATAACCAAGTCAACACCGTTTGGAAGTATTGACCATCCCTTCAACCCGCTTGCATTGGCAATGGGCGCAGATGCCACATTTATCGCAAGAAGCATGGATCGGGATCCGAAACATCTGCAGCAATTGCTTATCCGATCGCATCAGCATAAAGGAGCCTCTTTCTTAGAAATATACCAGAATTGCAATATTTTTAATGATGGAGCTTTTGAGATTTTTACCGAGAAAGCATCCAAGCCAGTTGAGACTTTATTTTTAGAACATGGTAAGCCATTGGTTTTTGGAGCCAAACAGGATAAAGGCATCAGGCTCGATGGCTTCAAGCCGGTGATTGTCGAAATAGGCAATGGCATAAGCGTTGACGACTTATGGATACATGACGAAAAAGATTTTTATAAAGCGCAGATTCTGGTGCGCATGTTTGATGCCCCCACAATTGAAGGGCATCTGCCAAGACCGTTTGGTATTTTTTACGAAACAGACCGGCCTTGCTATGAAGAAATGATGGGCCTTCAGATTGCCGATGTGATTGCGAGCAAGGGCAAGGGTAATTTGGATAAATTGCTGAGGGGTAATGAAACCTGGACAATTCTCTGATCTGATATTTTTACAAAAGGAAAGCCCCCGCCGAAACGGGGGCTTTTTTTATTGGTTTATTCACAGCGAAATCTTTTGTCCGGGCAGATAAAAAAGAGCCAGCGATGGACATCGCCGGCCTGTGCTTACCTCTGAAACCACAAAAAGAAAAAGTTTGAAAATTGCATGTTTATTCTTCTAAAAATTATTTTACAACCTATTGCCCAATGTCTTTATGACATCAAAAGCCTATCATAAAGTCTTGGTCCAACAAATCGGCTCTGATTATTTTTCTTGACAATTCTATGTAAAATCAAAAAAGCGAACCGAATAATGCAAATAATTCAAAAATATACGCAGTGCAATGATTGGGAAATGGCTTAGGGTAAAAATCTCACTAAACTAATTTTTTTGGTTTGAAGGCCACGCCCTTACTTTATGCAACTGCATAATAAAATAATTAGTGCAAATCTGATTGCTTCAAAAAACTTTCAGGGGCTCACAACAACATCTACATGCAAATTACATGTACGGAAGTAATTTTAAAAGGGCAGAACGGATAAAAAGAACATTACTATTGAAAAAGAATCAACTAATAATAATTAGAATAAATAAATTTTCGAGGAATTGGAAATAATGCTGGAAATTGGATGGACTAGGGTTTTAAATAGTCGCTTATACATTAACTGATTGTTACATTCATAAGCTGCGTAAAAGTAAAGGTTGTTTTCTTAAAAAGCAATATTTTTTGAAAATTTTTTATTGCGGGAACTACCCGTGTTAGCTTTGAAAAAATAATTATTCTTCGAAACGCCTACTGGCTATGCTTTTCAAGCTCTCTGGAAGCGGCTCTGAATGTTTTTTCTTTTTTGATATTATACCACCATTCAGGGGTTGTCTTTTTCATTAGGGTATCGATTCCCCGCATCCCGAATAAATACCATGCCCCTTTCAATTTCCCATTGAAAGATGATTGCATGGCACGCAGGCTCATGGCAAAGCCACTGTCGAGATATTCCATGTGGTGCCAATATCCGGCCGGCATGAATAAAGTATCTCCATGTTCAAGAATCACTTCATAACCTTTTGCAAGTGTAAGGGCAGGGAATTTCTTCAGGTCGAGTTTATTATTTTTTTCGTCAAAATAATTTTCAAAATTTATAAGGCTAAGCACTTCCCAGGGTTTTCGGTAAAGCTTATGCTGTTCTTCAAAGGGAAATAACAGCACTCTTTTTCGACCCGCAAATTGCGTGTGAAGTATATGAGACAGGTCAATATCAAAATGCATGTGCGTCACAGATCCCTGTCCGCCAACGAATAGCATGGGGTAACGTTTTACAAAACCTTTCATCAAGTTATCCGGCCAGATAAAGTCTTTCGTTATTTGCGGCGCATGCTCAAAAATATTGAACAAAAAAACCCGCCATTCAGCCGGCCCATTACTGACCATATCGATATAATCCCCAAATTTCATGTAGTCGTCAGCAGTATTTATTGGGGTATAGGCATCACTTTTTATGTTATTGTAAATCCCCACATTCACATTGCCCACTATCTCCTTAAAATAGCCCCAGTCCCATTTTGTGAATGCCGGCCATTGTCTTGCAAGCCCGGTTATTACCAATGGCCTCATTGGAGCATAGTAATTTTTCTTAAAATCTTCAGCACTGATGCTTTCCACTTTATCAATTGCCTGAAGTTGCATATTAGTTTTTTAGCGAAAATAGTATTATAAGAGTTAATGAAATGTTGTTAAGGCGACAGTTGTTTAAGACGTTTGGCTAAAAACTTTGATCAAGCCTCTTTTCCAAGAACTAAATGCTCCCGTGTTTTTTGCTTACATTGCTAACATGCTATTGCACCTTCATCCCGATAACCCTCAGCCCAGGAATATCAGGACCATTGTAGAATGCCTTATGGACGGAGGTGTTATTATTTATCCTACCGATACTATTTATGGTCTGGGCTGCAATATTTTTAAGCATAAAGCAATTGAGCGTATTTGCAGGATAAAAAATGTTGAACCTTTAAAAGCACAGCTATCATTTGTTTGTTATGACCTCAGCGATATGAGCAGCTTTACAAAAAGTATTTCCACTCCATTGTACCGCCTGTTGAAAAGCTGTTTGCCGGGGCCATACACTTTTATTTTGCCCGCGGGCAAAGAAGTGCCTAAAATTTTGAAAAGCAAAAAAAACACAGTAGGGCTAAGAGTCCCTGATAATAATATTGCCCGCACGATTGTGAAAGAAGCTGGCAGTCCGATATTAAGCGCATCACTGCCCGGCGAAATGGTGGAAGAGTATACTGATCCGGAATTGATAAATGAAAATTTTAAAAACCTGGTTGATATCATTGTGGATGGAGGCTCCGGGGGCATGATACCATCTACAATTATCGATTGCACAGGTGATGAACCGGTGATAACTAGAAAAGGATTGGGCGAGTGGATTGAAAATTAGATCTCAGAAATTAACATGAAGGACTATAGCCAACTTGCTTTTTTATTTCTGTAATCATATCGAATCTGTTTTTTTAATAAGATTTTCTTTTACATGGTCAAACCATTCATCTTTCAAAATGGAAAGAACGATGGAGCTTCTTCTGCCACCGGAATCAATCACCGTATTACTGCGCAAAATTCCTTCGACAGTGCAGCCGATGCTTTTCATCGCTTTAATAGATTCTTCATTTCTTGCATCAGCCCTGAATTCCACTCTCTCTATGCCCCAGATTTCAAATGCATAAGTAAGCATTAATAGTTTGCAATGCCTGTTTAGCCCGCTGCGGCGGAATTTTTTTCCATACCATGTGTATCCAAGCTGTGTGGTAAGATTATTTAATTGTATATCGTAAAACCGCGTGCTCCCTGCGTAAGCATTTATTGATTTGTCGAACACAATGAAGGCGTACTCTTTTTTTTGTTCCCGTTGCTCAATCGCTTTGCGGATGTACTCTTTCATTCCTGTTTCGCCTGCGGGGCTAGTCAAAGAATACTTCCAGGTATCAGGTTCGTTAATCGCATAAGGAAGAAGAAATTCAATGTCGCCTTTTTGTAACGGGCGAAGCACTGCGCGTTCATTTTCTAAAACAATATTTTGAGGAAATGTAATCACGGAAATCGTTCAAAAATTTTTAACTGTGCGGGGAGTATATTGAAGCTTTTGCGATGGTATTTGCATAAGCCAAATTCTTCAATCGCATTACGGTGCTCTGCTGTGCCGTAGCCTTTATTTGCGTTCCATTTGTAATAAGGGAATTCTTCATGCACGCGTTTCATATAATCATCACGATAGGTTTTTGCAAGAATACTTGCTGCAGCAATGGAAGCATAAATCCCGTCTCCTTCCACAATGCATTGGTGTGGCGTCTGTTTATATTTTAAAAAACGATTTCCGTCAATCAATAAAAACTCCGGCATCGTTTTTAATTTATCAATTGCCAGATGCATCGCTTTGAAGGATGCATTGAGGATATTAATGCGGTCTATTTCTTCATGATCTACAAAAGCGACGCTATAATCCAAAGCAGTTTCTTCAATAAAGTTTCGCAATAGATTTCTGTTTTTTTCATTTACCTGTTTGGAATCATTCAGTAATGGGTGAAAAAAATCGGTGGGTAATATCACTGCGGCTGCAAACACGGGGCCGGCATAACATCCGCGACCTGCCTCATCGCAGCCCGCTTCAATCAGTATTGGTTGATGCATTATTTTCAACAATGAAAAGATATTTTCGTCAAAAATACGGTATGGTTCACTTTGAATGGGAAGAAATGTTTGCTACGTATATATTTATTTGGAATCAATGTGTTCTCTGATAATATTTAATGTAGTTTCGCCTTGAAAATAATAGTCTATGAATTTAGTAGAATATATTAAGCAACCATGGCCATGGTATATATCAGGCCCGCTGATTGGATTGACTGTCCCGTTGTTGCTCATAATTGGAAACAAGCGTTTAGGTGTTTCTTCGTCATTGCGCCATATCTGTGCAGCATGCATCCCGGCCAATATCCCTTTTTTTAAGTATGATTGGAAAAAGGAAGCATGGAATCTCTTTTTTGTAGTGGGGATTTTTGTGGGTGGGTTTATTGCTTCAACGGTGTTTAAAAATCCCTCACCGATAAAGATAAGCCCGACACTGCTGAGCGTTTTGCAGCAGTATGGTATTCATGATTATAATTCACTGATGCCAAGCGATATTTTCAACTGGCATGCATTGCTCACTGCAAAAGGGTTGTTTTTTACCGTATTTGGCGGATTTTTAATTGGCTTCGGCACTCGTTATGGGGGCGGATGCACATCGGGGCATGCAATCATGGGCTTATCAACTTTGCAGTGGCCTTCGCTTGTTGCCACTATTAGTTTTATGGCAGGCGGTTTTGTAATGGCTAATATTTTTCTTCCATTCATTTTAAAGCTTTGATTATGGAAACAGCGATCGTAGAAACCAATAGCGATTTTGAGGTGCGTTCGTTGGATGCATTGTGCATTAACGAATCAGAATTGCAGCATCCTTGGTATCACAATATCAAATATCTTTTTGCTGGTGCATTATTCGGGATTATTTTGGTAAAAGCTGAAATCATTTCATGGTTTCGAATCCAGGAAATGTTCCGGCTCCAAAGCTTTCATATGTATGGTGTGATTGGCTCTGCGGTTGTCGTTGGTATCATTTCTGTTTGGTTCATTAAAAAATTCAAAATAAAAACCATTTATGGGGAGCCAATTTTATTTCATCCTAAAAAATTTAATAAAGGTCAGATTTACGGAGGCTTATTGTTTGGTTTTGGGTGGGCAATAACCGGCGCATGCCCCGGTCCTTTATTTGCACAAATCGGCGCGGGATTCACTGTTGTAGCCGTGACTTTATTAAGCGCCATTGCCGGAACATGGTTTTATGGCCTCCTCAGAGAGAAATTACCTCATTAAAAGCGAATTGGAATTTCAAATTTTCTTCTTAACTTTTCCTGCGGATTATATGCTAACTAATCGGATTTGCGTCAATCATACTCCTTTCTCAAGATAGTGTTGCCACTACAAACTTGCCGCACACTGTGAACACCATTGTGTGGTTTAAGACAAAAGCCGGGAAATGTTACTCTGGTAAAGGCTTATGTCTTGGCCATTTACCTATCAAGTTTTGCAGCAACCAGTATTTTTTCATAACTAAAAAACCTATGTATGCAAACTAACGATTCCTTCCAGACAACCGATCGCAGAGAGTTCCTTGGAACAGTTGCAGGCAGCGCAGCGGCGCTTAGCCTCGCAACCATGTTCGCCCCTTTTGCAGCAAAGGGCGGGAAAAATTTCGAACAGCAGGCGGATGATGCAGATGCCTGGTTTGCCAAAGTAAAAGGCAAGCACCGCATTGTGTTTGACACAACAGAACCGCACGGAATATTTCCTTTTGCATGGCCGAAAGTTTTTTTAATGACAAACTCAGCAACAGGTTCCTCAGAAAAAGATTGCACTGCTGTCGTCATCTTGCGGCATAGTGCAATTTGTTTTGCAATGCAAGACAGTCTATGGGCGAAATACAAATTCAAAGAAATGTTTAAAGTCGGAGACCTCGGTCCGGGATTCAGGGCTGCAGACGCTGTAACGGCTTTGACAACGCGCAACCCTTTTTGGAACACAAGCCCGAACGATTTTATAATGCCGGTAATGGGCGCTATCCCTATTGGTATTAAAGACCTTCAGGCAGATGGCGTGATGTTTTGCGTTTGCGATGCAGCATTAACTGTTTTTACTGGAGTCATTGCCATGGAAACAAATAGCAATGCAACTGATATAAAAAAGGAATGGATAGCTGGTTTAATACCTGGTGTTCAGGTTGTGCCTTCTGGCGTCTGGGCAGTGGGCCGTGCACAGGAACATGGTTGCGCTTATTGCTTTGTGGGATAATAAATGGTGAATTTATTTTTATTGATACTAACTCAGTTTTCATAATTTCATCGTTCCCTCGGGGCAGGATGCTTGCATATGTAAGGCTGCTATTGAGATATCGTCATCATTCATAACACAAACAAAAATCAATGCAGCCACAGTTCAGATAATGCCGGCATTGATTTTTATCTTTTGATAAAGCGTATATTTTTTTATGAGAAGCCTGCTTTTTTCGAAAACCATTATTTTGTTAACCACAATTGCGGTTGTTGTTATTGCCGACAGGGTTTTCACAAATCATTCCCGCAGAAAAAAATCCTACTTACCATCGGCAGAAAATGTTTGGATAGCTCCTGACACGAGCTCAATTCCAGATAATAGAGAAGGTTGGTTGATCCGCTACGGAAGATCATTGATTGCGAACACTGCTTTTTATCTTGGCCCGAAAGGAATTGTTTCTCAAACAACTAATGGGATGAATTGCCAGAATTGTCATTTGAATGCGGGCACCAAACCATGGGGAAATAACTATGGAGCTGTTTTCTCAACATATCCAAGATTCCGCGAGCGCCGCGGTGCTGTTGAAAATATTTTTCAGAGAATAAACGATTGCCTGGAACGAAGCCTTAATGGTCGTGCGCTCGATAGCAACAGCCATGAGATGCAGGCTATGCTCGCTTACATGAAATGGCTTGGCAAAGAAGTGCAGAAAGGCGAAAAGCCAAGGGGTGTGAACATCCGGCAACTGGCATTTATGGAAAGAGCAGCAGACCCGGCAAAAGGAAAATCGGTTTTTGAAAAAAAATGTGTGACCTGCCATGCTGCAGATGGCCAGGGGAAAATGACTGCTGATAGCATCGGTTATATATACCCCCCTCTCTGGGGAGAGCATGGCTATAATATCGGAGCAGGCCTTTACAGGCTATCACGTTTTGCCGGATATGTGAAAGACAATATGCCTTTTGGGGTGACTAACGCTACTGCACAACTCACAGATGAAGAGGCATGGGATGTTGCAGCATTCATTAACTCACAGCCAAGACCCCAAAAAGATCTGAGCCGGGACTGGCCTGATATTTCATTAAAACCTTTTGACCATCCATTTGCTCCATACGCAGACGGATTTTCCGAATCGCAGCATAAGTATGGCCCTTTTGCAGGGATTCAAAAAGCAAAAGAAAATTCTGTAAAGAAAAAATCTTCCTGACTTACTTATTCTTTATTTCTCATTTCATATGTATCATCCTGCGCTACCTTTGAGGCGTTATGCAAAAAATATATCTGCAAAATTCGTCGCGTGCAGTTGCTAATTGGGTATTGATTGGCGTGATTATGTTAGTGATACAGGTTACATTGGGTGGCATTACGCGTCTGACAGGTTCAGGGTTATCCATCACGGAATGGAATGTTGCGACCGGGATAATGCCGCCGATGAGCTCACAGCAATGGGTATCCGAATTTGATAAATATAAGCGGACTCCGCAATTCCGGTTGCTTCATTCGGATTTTACTTTGCACAATTTTAAGTTTATTTTTTTCTGGGAATGGTTTCATCGCTTTTGGGCAAGGATGGTAGGGGTTGTGTTCATTGCAGGCTTTGTGTATCTGGTATGGAAAAGACAGATGAAGCAGGAAATGATAAAGCCGTTGCTGATATTGTTTTTGCTTGGGGCACTACAGGGCGCCGTTGGATGGATTATGGTGGCGAGCGGTTTAGAGGGAGATGCCATTTATGTGGCGCCAACAAAGCTTGCAGTGCACTTTGTGCTTGCGCTTGGCTTGATATGTTATGCATTCTGGTTTTCGCTGCAGTTATTAGTGCCGCAAAAAGAAGTGGTGTGCAATAATAATCTGCGAAAATGGAGTTGCGCAATCATTGCTGTCTTATTTTTTCAACTACTGTTCGGGGCATTAATGGCAGGTCACAAAGCCGCGGGTGTTGCACCCACATGGCCAACTATCAATGGAGATTGGATACCTGATTCTTTATTCAGGCAAAAGCCTCTGATGTTTAATTTCATAGATAATAAAGTCACCATTCATTTTGTGCACCGGGGGCTTGCGTATCTTCTTGTTATATTCACACTTATCTGGTCATTGCTGGCGTACAGCATCCATTCCTTAACTAATTATGTCCGAAAATGCAGATGGTTGCCTTTGTTTATCATATTCACTCAGGTATTGCTTGGTATTTTAGCTGTGCTGAGCAGTACGAAAATTGTCGCTAATCATTGGGGGATTTTTGAGTGGATTGCACAATTGCATCAGATCACGGGGATGCTCTTTTTGTTGTGCATGGTATATATGTTGTATGTAATAAGGCCAGTTAAAAAAATCAGGAGCTTATTATCATAAGCGTATTTCATGCAAACCGGACTCCGGCAGCACCGGGAAGCAAAGGCGCAAGAATGAAAACCTGCTCAAGGCTCTCAGCCCGAAGCTCAGGGCTTATAATGATACACTAACCCCAATTACTATACGTTATCTATCAGTAAAATTTTAAATTACATTCGTATAGTATTCGGTAACCACATGATGAAATATATACGATCTGTCTACTACTCTTTTCCTGTGCAACTGGTTATGTTGCATTTCAAGAAATTTCAGGTACTCCTTATATTCTGGTTTATTTTATTTAGCACGCTCAATGGAGGCTTTATGCAATCATTTGGCGCAAATGCTTTATTTTTTTCCCCGGAGTACCTTGGCAATGTTAACGCGGTCAGCTCAGGCATAGTGGGTGTTGCAACTGGCGTGTTCATCATGAGTTGGAACATCACTACATTTATATTGTTCAGCAGGCATTTTAGATTTTTAGCTACTGCTACTAAACCTTTTTTGAAATATTGCATCAACAATTTTATTATCCCTGTTTTCTTTCTGGTATTTTATTTTATAAAAGCAGTGCGGTTTGATATCACAAAAGAGTTATTGGGCGGTACAGAAATCTTTTTTCTTATCTGCGGTTTTTTGATTGGGCTGATTTTGATTATCGTGGTTTCATTGCTTTACTTTTTTGGCGCAGATAAAACGATTATCAGGCAAATGGCACCCGTTATCGGTGATCCTAAATTATTCAGATCCCAATTCCGCCGAAATGAAGTAAAGCTGAGCGAAAGCAGGATCATCAAAGTGCAATGGTATCTGAACTCGCCGTTCTCGGTAAAAAAAGTACGCGATGTTTCTCATTACAGCCGCGAGTTTGTAGAGAGCATTTTCAGCAGGCACCATTTTTCAGCTATCCTTTCTGTTTTTATTGCCTTTATTTTTTTGATCATTGTGGGCTTTTTTATGGACAGCCCTTTTTTCCAAATTCCGGCTGCTTCAAGCACGCTTATTTTTTTTGCAATTTTAATTTCATTATCCGGCGCATTTTCTTATTTCCTGCAGCACTGGAGCATTCCATTTCTGGTTGTTCTTTTTTTTGTATTGAACCTTTTATATAAATATGATGTGATTGACCCTAGCAATAAAGCTTATGGATTGAATTACATCAACCGCGACGACCGGCCATCCTATAGCGAAGACGGGCTATTACGATTATGCACAGCCGAAAAAGTGGCCAGAGATAAACAAAATATGATCCGGATATTGGATAACTGGAAGAAAAAGCAAAAAGAGGCTAAGCCCGTTTTTTATATAATAAATACCAGCGGGGGCGGGAACAGGAGCGCAACATTTACGATGAATGTGCTACAGCGTTTGGATAGTTTGAGCGGAGGCAAGTTGATTAACAAAACATTTTTGATAACCGGAGCATCCGGAGGCATGTTTGGTGCTGCTTATTTCAGGGAACTGGCGCGATTGAGAGCGAAGGTTGATACCACTCTCAATCTTTATGACCCGAAGTACGTGGATGCGATTTCGCGTGACCTGCTAAACCCTTTATTCTCTTCTTTTGTGGCGCGTGATCTGGCTTCGCCTGCCCAAAAATTTACAGTGGGCAACTATGAATATATTAAAGACAGGGGATACGCTTTCGAGCAAAAGCTTGCCGAGAATACCGGCGGTATTCTTGACAGGCAAATGAAAGATTTGTATGAAGATGAAAAAAATGCAGATATCCCATTGATGCTTTTCAATTCAGTTGTAACGCGTGACAGCCGCTCCATGATCATCAGCACGCAGCCGGTCAGCTTTTTGATGAGACCTGTGTATGACAGCATGCGCATCCCGCCAATATCGCCCGATGCGATTGATTTTGCGGCTTTTTTTCATAAGCAAAACCCGATGAACCTTCGTTTGCTGACTGCATTGCGCATGAATGCAACATTCCCTTACGTTTTACCGAACGTGTGGCTGCCTACAGACCCGGTAATAGATGTGATGGATGCAGGCTTCAGAGATAATTTTGGAGAGCAGACTGCAATACGTTTTATTAACGTCTTTAAAGAATGGCTTCGCGAGAATACGAGTGGGGTAGTTTTTATTCAGATTCGTGACAGAAAAACCGGCGGCTGGCAAAACCCCTATGAATCCACCGATATCACTGAAATAGTAACAAAGCCATTACTATTGTTGCAATACAATTGGTACAAAATGCAGGAGTACAATCAGGACGATTTGCTGAGCCTTTCTCAAAATGATTTCAGGCTGCCTTTTTACAAATTAATTTTTCAGTACGTGCCTAAAAACGAGTTAGAAGCTGCGACACTCAATTTTCATTTAACAAAACAGGAAAAAACTGATATCGCTAATGCATTGTTCAGCCGGGAAAACCAGCAATACTTCAAGGTTATTAAAAACTTCGTTGAGAAAGGGCTTCCTGAAAATTAGGGCTGTATCAGTTTTAATGCTTTCGGAACAATTTTAATCTCAAACTTTGCGGATGTTTTTTTAGGATCTCCATCAATATGTATCGGTGCATTATCAATATTATGAATGGTCAGGCAAGCAGTTTGAAAATAAGTGATGTGCTTTTTTTCCGCATAGTCATTAATGTTTTGCATACTATTGATGCCGGTGACCTGGTTCAGGATGGAGAATGGCAGCAGGAATTTGCTCATCTTTTTTACTATCACGATATCAAGCAAGCCGTCGAGAAGGCTGGCTTTCGGCGCGATAGTGAAATTGTTGCCAAACTGATTGCCATTGGCGATACAGATAAAAAAGGCATCCACTGCAAGGGATTTGTTCTTTAAATCGATTTGGAACGAGTAGGGATTTGTTTTAAAAAAATTGATAGCGGCCACTTTTATATAAGTCTGCAGTCCGCGTTTTTTTTGCTTTGCAAATTCATGGGCAACCTGAGCATCAAAGCCGATGCCGCAAAGCATGCAGGAAAATTCCCTGTTGATATAAAATCCATCAATGAATCCTGCACTACCTTCGAAAATAATATCAAGTGCTTTGGAAGATTTGGTTGGAATTTTTGCTGCGAGGGCCAGGCCATTTCCGGAGCCCATCGGGATGATGCCAATATTAACAGGCATACCAATCAATGCAGCAGCAACGGAGCTAACGGTGCCATCACCGCCACAAATAGCGATGTCGGTTATGCGCTCTTTTTTTATTTTATGTTTCAGGAATTCATAATCACCTGTCGCACTTGTATGAATGATTTCAAAGTCAATTCCGCGTGCTTTTGTCTTTCGTTCGATCAATTCCAGCAAAGAAGATTTTCCCTTAGTGCCAGAAATGGGATTGACTAGATAAATTATTTTTCTTGGCATTTAATTTCTGATTCCTGTATTTTAATCCTGCTTTTCTGCTTTAAACTACCAGCGTAACAATGCGCTCGCCCATGTGAAGCCACTTCCAAATGCAGCGAGACAGATTAAGTCGCCTTCTTTTATTTTCCGTTCTTGCCATGCTTCGCATAAAGCAATGGGGATAGAAGCTGCTGTTGTGTTGCCATACTTCTGGATGTTGTTGAATATCTTTTCTTCGGGCAGCCCCAATTGCTGTTGCACAAACTGTGAGATGCGCAGATTGGCCTGATGCGGGACCAACAAATCAATATCTGAAGTTTTCAAGCAATTTTGATGAAGTGCTTCCTGCACTACTTCAGGGAATTTGATTGCTGCTGTTTTAAAAACTGCAGGGCCGTCCATATAGGGAAAGTTCTGTTCTTTTTCAACCATTGCTTTGCTCATGAACATATCAGCAATCTCCGCTTCATTAAAATCGGCTAATTTTTTTTCCGACCAGTGATTTGCATGAGTACCGGGATTGTACATTGCTAAAATTTCTGCATTGCTTCCATCACTATGCAGGTGCGTGCTCAAAATCCCCTGATTTTCTTTTCCTGTTGGCTGTAAAACAAC
>Ga0302280_1000368_pt1 | contig 39468 bp, 24 predicted proteins | sample III_Fen_E1_1_FD_198771 | JGI IMG/M metagenome (GOLD analysis project Ga0302280, IMG submission 198771) | Peat permafrost microbial communities from Stordalen Mire near Abisko, Sweden - III_Fen_E1_1 | ecosystem: Environmental > Terrestrial > Soil > Wetlands > Permafrost | place: Sweden: Abisko... | reverse complement strand
TACTGAAAATGTGGTATTGACCAATAGTGTGGTGTATACCATTTCTCCGAACTATGTGGATTATAGTACAGGTGTTCCCTTAGGGACTTCTTTTAAACAACTTACTTTTTCGACGGGTTTGCAGTATACTTATCATAAATGGTTGAAGATTGGCCCAACTTATGAGTACGCTTCGTATAGGGGCAATTCCCTTGTTGATGGCGGTACTTATTCAGCTAATATTTTTGAATTAAATGTTAAATTTGATTGGTAAGGATAATGGAGAATAAGAATAAAAAGGGAAAGCAGAGATTTTCAGATAGTTTTTATAACAGCATCACCTATCTTGGGGTGATGCTGTCTGTTTTTATACTGGTCTGCGAACTTTTTTTATTTGCCATTGATTTTTTTTCCGCAACACCAAGTGTTTATCTTGGACTTTTGACCTACGTCCTTTTGCCGCCATTCTTGACCATTGGTCTTATCCTGATACCCGTTGGAGCGCACTTTAAAAAAAATCACGTCTTGCATGGCTTGGGAGAGAAGAAGCCTAAACCGATCGTTATTGACCTGTCGTTGTCAACGCATCAAAATGCATTGGCCATATTTATGATAGGGACGGTGGCCTTGCTTATCATGACAGCCATTGGTTCTTACAAAGCTTTTAATTACACTGAATCAACCCAATTTTGCGGGGTCACTTGCCATGGGATCATGAAGCCGGAGTATACGACACATAATCAATCTCCTCATGAGAGGGTCAAATGTGTTGATTGTCATGTCGGATCTGGTGCCAATTGGTATTTACATTATAAAGTGGCTGGTACACGTATGGTGGTCAAAGCCATTGATGGTACCTATGATCGTCCGATCCCAGCACCGGTTGAGACCTTACGTCCTGCGAAAGAAACATGTGAAGAATGTCATTGGCCGGGCAAGGCCTTTAGCGCCATTCAGCTGGAAAAAAGATATTATGCTGATGATCCGAGTCAAACACCTCCCTGGTCGATTAATTTGTTGATGCATGTGGGCGGCGGCCCCAATGGTGGGGCAGGAATTCATGCGCATATGTATTATGGGAATGACATTTATTATGTGGCCGAGGATGAGAAACATCAGAAAATCACCTGGATCAAGACTGTCAATAAAGCGGGCAAAGCCGTGATTTTTATGACGGAGGATTCTCCTTATAAAAAGATCGATCCGCCGGCTGAGAAGATCCGGAAAATGGATTGCATTGATTGTCATAACCGTGCGACCCATCGGTTTGAAGCCCCTGATGTTTTGATGAATCGGGCTTTGGCTCATGGAGATATTAGTCCTGCCATACCCATGATCAAGGCTAAAGGTGTTGATGTGCTGGGGGCAAGTTATAGCTCTTCGGGTGAGGCGATCCAGAAAATACGCGCAAGTTTATTGAAATATTATAGTACGAAACAAGCAACGTATTATTCTGGGCATGAGGCCCAACTTGAAGGGGCGATTATGAATATCACCCTTCTCTATGAGCAGAACTTCTTTCCTGAGATGAAATCACGTTGGGATGTGTACCCGGATAATATCGGGCACATGATCTCGCAAGGATGCTTCCGTTGCCACGACAATGAACATAAATCTCAGACAGGTGAGGTAATCTCACGCAAATGCACCCTGTGTCACACCATCACTGAACAAGGTACAGGCGCCACCATCCAGAAAAGCATCGATGGCCTGGAATTCCAACATCCTTGGGATGGTGATGAATCCTGGAAAACCCAAAACTGCACCGACTGCCACACCGGCGGATAATTAATATAGGACAAGTTATAAACATCGTAAAAAGGAGCGTTAATGGAAAACACCCTTCATGAAATTAAAAGAAAGATTAGTAAGCCAACCGTAAAGAAAATTGTAAAAAAGAAGGAAGAAAGAATTTCCATTTCTTCAGAGTTGATTGCGAAGAAGGCGTACGAACTTTTTGAAAGACGTGGTTTTCAACATGGATATGCCGAGGAAGATTGGCTTGAAGCCAAAAGAATATTAGAGGCGGGGGAATGAAGAAAAAGATATTATTGGTTGATGACCATGACGATTTTCGCACGGAGGTTAGGAATTATCTTTACGGGGATAAAATTAAATAAGATCAGCCGGATTGCGACATCATCATCCTGACTTTATTCGATGTGATGGCATTTAAGAAATCAGCAGAAGAAATAAATGCCAGGGCTTTTATCGGAAAGAATGAAGTGTATAAAAATCTTTTGCCTGTCATTAAAGATTGTTTGTAGAAAATGTTCTTATAAGCTGCCGTGTCATCCGCTATACCAATAGAATTGAGCTGTTTCTATTCGCCGTTAATAAACAAGTGACAGTTCTTTTTATCAAGGTATAATTCTAAAATGGAAAATTTTCAGAGCATGACATTCAGTAATCTTAAGCCCTTAATTGCTGATGCTATTAAGGAGTCTTGTTATCGATTGGATGCGAGATTATATAATATCGCTAATGAAGTGCATCAAATTGAGACATATAGCATTAAGCCGGGGATTGATGTCGGCTATGGCTTATCGAAGATTTTTGATCAAACAGTTAAAGATTCTATCGGGGTGGGTTGTGATTTATCGGTCATTGTCAAAGGGCTTCTGTTGGGGGCATTCCGAGCCAGTCCCTTTGTCCGTCAGGAAGCTCACAAAACCATTTGTGTGCTCTCCGATCAAATACTTAAAGTAACCTTTAAATACAAAGGTGATGTGAAGCCTACTATTGAGGGTATTTTATCTGCGGTCATTATCCTGGCTAAGGAATTTAAACTTAATTCCTTTGAGGCGTCCATTATGGCTAAAGAAAATATTTTATCTTCGGCCAAGGCAATAGATCTTAAGTTGGCTAACGAAATCGTAAAGTTATTATTACATTCCGATGACGCAGGGTAAGAAAAAAGAGAAAATTCCGTTAATAGATTTTAACAAGATCACTGTCCTAAAAGGTGAGTATCAAAAGGTCCTTGATTCTATTTCCCTGAAGATTTATGAGGGTGAGAATCTTGTAATCTTGGGGCCTAATGGGTCGGGCAAATCATCCTTGATTAAAACTATTACCCGGGAATATTATCCCATCCCTCAAGGTAATGAAGGTTCATTTAAGATTTGGGGTAAGGATACTTGGGATGTTTTTGACCTGAGGTTTTTATTGGGTATTGTATCCAATGACCTGCAATACATCTGCACCAGGGAGATCACAGGCCTGGAGATGGTCTTGTCAGGTTTTTTTAGCAGCATAGGGTTGTTTAAAGAACATTTGACCCCATCGATGAAAAAGAAGGCCCTTGAGATCATCGAGTTCTTGGAAATTGGGCATCTTCAAACACGTAGAATGAATCAAATGTCCTCTGGAGAGGCTCGACGATTTTTGATTGGCAGGGCCTTGGTTCATAGGCCTAAGGCGTTGATCTTGGATGAGCCGACTAATAGCCTTGATCTGCATGCCCTTCATAAATTTAGCAATACTTTAAGTAAGATTGCCCGATCAGGCACCAATATTATCCTTGTCACGCATAATCTCTCAGACATCATCCCTGAGATAAAACGGGTTATTTTGATGAAGAATGGCCAGTTTTTTAAAGATGGGACTAAAGAGTCGATATTGACAAATGAGAATATTTCCAAACTTTTTGAAGCTCCCATTGAAATTAAGCAAAAAGATGGTTATTATTACGCACTAAGAGCGTAAATTTATATAAGAAAGAATCAATGCTTAGTCTTCCTAAAATTTTAATCCTGGCCGTTATACAAGGGGTCAGTGAATTATTGCCGGTTTCGAGTTCTGCCCATGTTATTGTTGCTGAGAAATTAATGGGTCTTGATCCAACATCTCCCCCCATGACGCTTCTTTTGGTAATGCTTCACACAGGCACCATGCTTGCGGTCATTGTTTTTTTCTGGAGTTCATGGAAAGCAAATTTCTTTTCTTCGCCAAAAGTTATTCTGGAATCAGTGAAACTAATTGTAATCGCGACCATAGCCACAGGTTTAGTGGGTTTATTATTAAAGAAAATTATTGAGAAGGTCTTCCTAAAGGGTTTTTCTCATCCTGAAATTGAATTGCTTTTTGGCAATTTACTTATAATTTCAGCCGCACTGGCCGTCGTGGGGGCCTTGATACTTTGCACTGGATTAAAAAAAGATGATTCTTTAAAGTTGAAAACCCCCTTGGGTTTAATGACAGCTTGTTTGATCGGTTTGGTACAGGGTATTTGTTTGCCTTTTCGGGGCTTCTCACGTTCAGGAGCAACCATATCCACAGGGTTGATCCTTGGGATTGAGAAAAAAAGTGTAGAGGATTTTAGTTTTGCCTTGGCCGTTGTTTTAACACCGCCGGTTATTTTGATGGAAGTTTTGAGATTCTTAAAGGCAGAACATGCCTCAGGCCATCAGGCAATGCATGCGATAGGGTTATTTTTGCCGAGCCTGGTTGGCATGGTGCTGAGTTTTGTTGCTGGTTTCTTGGCTTTGAAATGGCTTTCCAATTGGCTTGAGAATGGCCGCTGGTATTTCTTTGGATTTTATTGTTTATTGGCCTCTGCCGTAATTCTTTTTTTGCATGGCCAGGGGTTGTAATGAAAGGTTTTTATGCGATTTTGTGATCTTAACGAATCTCAATTGTTAGCCTTAGCGATCACTGCTGAGGAAGAAGATGGCCGCATCTATCGGGATTTTGCTCAGGAGTATCGCAAGGATTTTCCAGCAACGGCAGAACTCTTTGATCAGATGGCTGATGAAGAGTCTGGTCATCGCCACCGCTTAATTGAATTGTATCAAAAGAAGTTTGGCGAGCATATCCCTCTTGTTCGACGTCAGGATGTTAAAGGTTTTATAGTGCCAAGGTCTTCATTTCTTTTACATGCGCTGCGTCCTGAAAAAGCTAGGGAACAAGCGGCTTTAATGGAAATGGATGCCCGTAGATTTTATGAAGCAGTGGCGCAAAAAAGTAAGGATACGGCCGTCAGGCAGCTTTTAGGAGATTTGGCTCAAGAAGAACAGCGCCATGAAAGAATTGCCCAGCATATCAATGATAAGCAAACGGCCGAAGGAGAGTTGAACCTAGAGCGAGATATGGGCCGAAGGCTTTTTGTCCTGCGCATTGTTCAGCCCGGTTTGGCAGGTCTGATGGATGGTTCTGTATCGACGCTGGCACCTTTATTTGCAGCCGCTTTTGCAACTTCGAATACCGCAGAAACTTTTAAAGTAGGGCTTGCGGCTTCCGTGGGGGCTGGCATCAGTATGGGTTTTGCCGAAGCATTGTCTGACGATGGGAAACTCAGTGGAAGAGGAACTCCATGGATAAGAGGTGCGGTTTGTGGGGTAATGACAGCTTTAGGCGGTCTTGGGCATACCCTCCCATTTTTATTCCATGATTTTCACCTGGCCATGTCTGTAGCTATGATCGTTGTTGTCATTGAATTATCGATCATTTCCTTAATCCGTTGGAAGTATATGGATACGGCATTCTTATCAGCTGCTTTTCAAGTTATCGTTGGTGGGATTCTTGTTTTTCTCGCGGGGTGGTTTATAGGAGCTAGCTAATGATTGTTTTTAATATCAGCTTATTTTTAGTTGGTATTTTATCAGGAGGCATCGCTTCTGTTTGTGGATTTGGCATAGGTAGCTTTCTAACCCCCATCTTGGCATTTAATACAGGTACAAGCATTGCCGTTGCTGGAGTGTCCATCATTCATTTTTTGGGGACAGTATTTAGATTCTGGAAGTGGAAGAAATATATTAACAAGCAGGTTCTTCTTACTTTCGGATTGACGAGCGCGGTGGGTGGATTAACAGGGGCGTTATTTCATAATATTTTTCAGAATAGTATTTTAACGGTTATTTTTGGATCCTTATTAATTTTTGCAGGGTTCACTGGTTTGACAGGAATATCTCAACAGTGGCAATTAAAAGGCCCAACGGCCTGGCTGGCGGGGGCTTTGTCCGGTATTTTTGGAGGTCTTGTCGGTAATCAAGGGGGAATTCGTTCCGCGGCGATGTTTGGTTTTGAGCTTAATGCCAAGGAATTTGTCGCCACGGCAACAGGGATTGCATTGGCTGTTGATTGTGCTCGTATGCCTGTTTATTGTTTGACCCAGTGGCGAGAAATCATACAGATTTGGCCTTTTCTCATATTCGGAGCCGTAGGCGTCTTGATCGGGACTGAAATGGGCATACTTTTATTGAGCAGCATTCCTGAGAAACTATTTAAACGGATTGTTTCCGGCATGATCCTGCTCATAGGCATATTTGTTCTAATATATAGATAACAAAGAAATTCCACCTCTATTGGTAGACTTCACGCCCATCTGGTATATAATACATTCTAAATTCACGCTGGCGTAGCTCAGTTGGTAGAGCAGCGCATTCGTAATGCGCAGGTCGGGGGTTCGATCCCTCTCGCCAGCTTTTTTCTATGTTTTCACGCCTTGCTATTATAATTATATTAGGTTTTATCGCCTATGCTTGCATGTTGCAAGCGCCTTTTAAGACGATGGATGATCGCATATCCATCATTAATAATTCGGCGATTAAATCTATCAAAAATATTCCCGAGATTTTTCGAGAAGGGTATTTCCATGATCAGTATTATTATAGGCCTTTAGTCAATTTAAGCTTCATGGGGGAATACCACGCATTTGGGCTTAAGCCATTTTTTTATAATCTTGACAATCTCATCCTTCATATTTTAAACGCAATCCTAGTTGTTTTTCTGGTATCCCGATTAACGCATAGTGATACAATAGGTTTTTGGACAGGGCTTTTGTTTGTCATTCATCCGATCCAATGGGAGGCAGTATGTAATATTCCCGGTCGGGCTATTTTGATGAGTGCCTTTTTTGTACTGAGTTCTTTCATTTTGTTTTTGGAATTTTATAATAATCGTCGCTGGAAATGTCTTTTATTGGCCATGTTCACCTTTCCCTTGGGATTATTATGCAAAGAATCAGCCGGTGTCCTTCCAGCGGTTTTGATTACTTATCTTTGTTTGAATAAGACCAATACCTGGGCTAAAAAGACAGTCTTTATCGTTCCTTTTTTTATTGGTATGGCGGCTTATGCTTTTTTACGTCATTTTGTTGGTGTGGCAAAGGTATATCACGCTAATAGTTTACTTACTTTATTCCTGGGATTTATTTCTTTTTTACGTTCGGTGATTACCGATCTTCGCTTGTTCATATTTCCAGTAGATTTGCATTTTGACCGTTGCTTGCCTTTTTTTACTTCATTTACTTGTCCGTCGGCAATCTTGGCAATATCCTTTTGGTTGGCTGTTTTGATCGCCCTGTATGGATGGCGTCAGAAAATATCTTCATTTGTTTCTTTTCTGATAATTTGGTTTGCTCTGGAATTATTACCTGTTTCACAGCTGATTACAGGAATAGGGGTGGGGGCAGGTCATGTTTCTTCAGCGGAACATTTTTTATATTTAGCCTCTATCCCAGTTTTTATTGGGATGGTGATGGCTTTTCGATGGCTTTATGAACTCAATGATAAGCGGAATTTTGTTAAACCGCTTTATTTAAAATTTTTGGCTGGAGGATTCTTGTTTTTTTTATTTTTGATTGCCGTCGAACAGAGTATTTATGCCTCCAATGAATACAGTATGCTTGAGCGTTCTTTGGCCATAGAGCCGAATAATCCGCGTATTCAGGCAGCCATGGGATTGCTTAGTGTGACTCGCAATGATATTGCGGATGCTGAAAAACATTTCAGGGCTGCTGTTAATGCAGAGCCTACGAATCCGAATTATCACATCAGTTTAGCTATTGCTTTAAGCCAGCAGGGGCATTGGATTGAGGGCTTGGAGCAGTTTGTGGTTTTAGATCCGGCAGAGAATAAAGAGATGGTTGAGAAGCAGGAAGAATTGACCATGAGCTATCTTCAAAAGCAGATAAACAAGGGAAAAACCTTTGATGCTCGAGGCTGGTTGGCGATAGGGGTCTATTATGCCAAAACCGGTCAACCTCATGAGGCCATTGAAGCATTTATTAAAAGTGTTCGTTTAAATCCCGGACAGACAGATGCTTGGTTTAATTTAGGTTCACTGTTTGAAGCCCAGCATCATTGGCCAGAGTCCAGGATGGCGTACAAAAGATTATTGGCTCTCCATGATGTGACAATTTTTCAACGAGATTTTGCTTCAAGGCATTTAGAGGCGATTTTAAATAAGAACTAAGAAATTATAAAATTATGTTGTACTTTATACGCGATAAAAAAAGCAGGGATTTTTTCAGATTCTGGTTTGCCCAATTGATCTCTCAATTTGGGGACAGGGTCTATCAAATGGCCTTGGTGGGTTTGATGACGGCGCTTCATCCGGGTTCAGTGATGGAAATGTCCAAACTATTTTCTTTTGCCATTGTCCCTGCCTTTATCATTGGTCCCATCGCCGGGGTTTATATTGACCGTTGGGATCGTCGCACCACTCTTTTTATCTGTTATTTTATCCAAAGTGTTTTGATTTTACTCGCTGCTTTTTATTTGATCCATTTGCCGTCTATATGGCCCATGTATGTGGCGGTGTTCGGGATTGCTTCTTTGAGCCGTTTTTATATCCCCGCTAAAATGTCCTTTATCCCTGAAATAGTCCATGAGGACGATCTGCATATAGCCAATTCCTTGTCTACGATCACCGCGATGATTGCGGGAGGTTTAGGGGTGCTTTTAGGATCTTGGATCGTCGAGCGTACTGGTTTTTTCGCAGGTTTTTGCTGGGATACGGCATGTTATTTCCTGTCAGCAGCCCTTGTTTTTTCGATCACGGCTTTTCATTACAGATTTCCGAATAAGAAAACGATCATTGCCGGCACCAAAGAAATTTTACAGACCCAAAAAAGTGTGTGGCATGAAATTGTTGATGGCATCCGTTATATTCGGTCTCAGAAAGAAATTAGGTTTATTTTTTGGACAATGTTTATTCTTCTGGCCGCGGTTGGTTCGATTTACGTGGTAATCATCGTGTTTATTCAACAGGCTTTTCATAGCGTTACCAAGGATATAGGTTTTCTGGCTGTTTCATTAACGCTCGGATTATTCTTGGGAAGTTTGGGCTATGGCCGCTGGGGGAAGAAGATTGCTGTTTATAAGGTAATTTTCTGGTCGCTGATCTTAGGAGGCGTCATGGTAGTTCTTTTCGCCAGTATCGTGCAGGTCACGCATGATCGTCTCTTAGCGTTGGGATTATCGTTTGTTTTAGGGATCGTCGTTGGGCCAGTGATGGTGGCGCCTAACACTGTTATCAATAAATTGTGCGCGATGGAAATGTCGGGAAAAGTTTTTGCAGCTATGGAATTTGTCGTGTATTTGGCATTTTTACTGGCCATGATGTTAAGTTCATTTTTATCCGAGCATATCGATCGCCTTTGGATTTTAATCGCGGTAGGTGTTATATTTATGTTGGTGGGCGTGGTTGGATTGTTCAAGTTTGACGTAAAGCAGGGGCCTGTTCCTGAACGAACTCAGGTTTAAAAGGGAGAGGGAACATGAATTTTGTTGTTTTAGCCTCAGGGCGAGGCGGTAATTTAAAAGCCATCATCGACGCTGTTAAGAAGGGAGATATCCAGGCAGATTTAAAGCTTGTGATTTCGAACAAAGAAGATGCCTATGCCCTTGAGCACGCCCGTCAGGCCGGGATACCGGCAGTTTTTATTAATCCCAAAGATTTTTCTGACCGCGAATCATTTGACAGGGCTGTCATTGAACGTTTGCAAGAGTTCAAAATAGATTTTGTTATCCTGGCAGGTTACATGCGTTTGTTGAGCAGCTATTTTATCCAGCAATACCGGGATAAAATCCTTAATATCCATCCGTCCCTGCTACCTGCATTTAAAGGCGGTCATGCCATAAAGGAAGCGTTTGATCATGCTGTTAAGGTCACAGGTGTCACGGTGCATTTCGTCATTGATGAGATGGATGCAGGAGCGATCATCTTGCAGGAGATTGTACGTCTTGACCATTCAGACACCCTCGAATCGCTCGAGGAGAAAATTCATCAAGTTGAACATTGCATTTATCCGAAAGCCATTGAGCTTTTTACCCGTGGTTGTTTGAAAATCGAGGGTAGAAAGGTAACGATAACGAAGCAATAGGTCAATTTTGGTCTTTGATGGTGGTTTTGCCGTCTTCGAAGATGATGTGGATGAGCTTGCCGTTTGTTTTTTGATCATCATTCTTAGGTTTATCCTGCCCGAAGAAGGTCAGTTGTTTGGGTGTAAAGATCATCTTCTTATGCGACCGGATATCGCTGGTATGGACTTCTTTGAAGTCTGTGAAGTGGTAATACCTGGTTGTATCAGCAATAATGCCGATAATAGTTTCTTCGTAACTTTCTTGGGGCGGAAAATCGCTCTGAGTGAATTTAAAACGGATGCGGTTAACCATTTGCTTTGTTAAGAAATTGGACATGCTGATATCGTTGAACTCCAGGTGTTGCCCAATCTCATCGCCGATATAATCCGTACTGCCTTTTTCTTCCTGCAGGACACGCTTTTCGAATTCATCATAAGGGATTCCTTCGACGGAAGCCATGCGGTAATCTTCCAAATAAAAAGTATAACGGGCTTCAATCCCTTTTTTGATGTCAGTAATCGAGATCACGACAAAAGAGATAGGGGTATTGGGATCGAGCAAGGTTTCAGTCACAACGGTGAATAAATTATTATATAGTTTGTTAAAATAATCCGTGCCTTCGTTACGAATACCTTCGGCTTGCAGGTCGGATTTTATTTTAGGGATGACATCATATTCAAAATTAAAAGAACCGTTTTTAAAAGAACCATTGATGTAGAGCAGATCATATTTAGCCGCTTTTTTGAGAGGGTCAGGAGGTGCCGGGCTTTCAGCAGCAAAGTCAAAAAGGGGTTTATTGGTTGGCGCGTAGATCCAGAATGTTTTTCCGATAATGCGGGTGATGACATTTAGATTGTAGTCTTTATGACATTTAAGTTCGAATTTTTTCTGGAGATCCGTCGGTGGAGGCGCAACAGTATTTTTTTTAGGCGCACAGCCACCCATCACGGTGAGCATGCAAATAAAAAACGCACAGGCCAGTACAGCTTTAGGAAGTGGCCAGCAACGGGCGTGAGATGGGTGGTATAATGCCGAATTTTTTGAAAATAGCTTCAATTTCATCATATTCCAATTCACCTTTAGCTAAAAGCTCTTGGGCGAAATAGTCCAGTAGTTGACGATTATTATTTAAGATGGTGCTGACTTCCGTTAAACATTCTTTCAGGATGCTCTGGACATCCTCATCGAGAATTTCTTTGGATTTTTCAGATATATAGGATTGGCCGTAAGCGCCCACTAATTGTTCCCAGTTGCCGATACGCCCGGATTTTCCCATTCCGCAAAGCCAGACCATGTGATGGGCCAGCCGCATAGCTGTTTGAAAGTCCCCGTAAACCCCGTTGCCGGTGGTGCCGTATTTAATAGTTTCCGCGGCGTAGGAGGCCAGATTAACCTTGATTTCAGCCATAAAGAATTCTCTGCTTCGGATATGAACTTCTTCCCTAGGGCGAGGGGCCATAAACCCTAAAGCATTTTTGTGGGGGATAATGGTCGCTTTGATGACATCATCCGTCGGGTGGAGCATGTAGCCGATGATGGCATGGCCTGATTCATGATAAGCCACCCATTCTTTTTCCGCAGGGCTTAAAATGGTGTTGGATTTAGCGCCATAGGCAATGCGGTCATAAGCCATGGAAAGGTCTTTGAAGGTGATGCAATCGCGTTTATCGCGCAAACAGATAAGGCCTGCCTCACGGATCATGCTGTCGATGTCTGAGGGAGAAAACCACAATGTTTTACGGCCAAGTATTTCCGGATCAACGGAGGCGTCAATCGTGACCTTGGTCAGGTAGTGTTTGAATAAGTCAACCCGTTCTTTGAGATTAGGGAGATTAACATAAATTTTACGTTCAATGCGGCCGGCACGCAGGATGGCAGGGTCTAGTTTGTCTTCCGAGACGTTGGTTGCCGCTATGACGACGATATTATTTTCCTGTTGGCGCAGGCCGTCGATTTCCATCAAGAATTGATTGATAGTGGCGTTGTGCGAAATCCCGCCGCCGAAGCCGCGCTCTTCGACCCGATGGGTGGCAAAGGTATCGATCTCATCAAAAAAGACAATGCAGCCGCCCTCAGCCTTGGCTAATTGGCGGGCTTCTTTAAAGATGCTTTTCATTTTCTTGGCACCTTCGCCGACGTAGATACCGACGAGATCACTGCCCATGGCAGAGATGAAGGGAAAGCCCGATTCGGTGGCCATGGCCTTGGCCAAATAAGTTTTACCACAGCCCGGAGGGCCTAATAACAAGATCCCTTTGACGATTTTCCCGCCGACGCTTTTGATGCGGTTGCGGTCTTTCAAGAGCTCTACAAGTTCCCAAGCTTCTTCCTTGGCGCTGGTCATGCCGATGACTTCATCCCATTTGACATTGACTTTATTGGAGAGGATCTTTTCTTCCCCGCTTTTTTCAATGTTCGCGATGACATCATTTAAGGCTTTGAGCATATCATCTTGAGTGATGTTCGTCCGTCGGTCACGCATGCATAAAATACTGGCTTCCCGGACCATGTTATTGATATCGGCGGGAGAAAACCATTGGGCTTTTTCCGCGATCAAAGGCACGTCGATGGAAGCGTCACAAATGACTTTTTTAAGGTAATAGCGGATAAGTTCTTCGCGTTCCTTGGCGGTCGGTTTCTCGACGGTAATTTTGCGGTCAAAACGGCCGGAGCGCATGATGGCGGTGTCCATTTTTTCCGGTGGCATATTGGTGGCCGCGATGACGACGATATGATTTTCACGTTTTCTAAGGCCATCCAACTCGGTCAAGAATTGATTGATGGTGGCATTGTGTGAAATGTTCCCGCCCCCGCCAAATCCCTGGTCTTCGACACGCGGGGTGGCAAAAGCATCAATCTCGTCGATAAAAATGAGGCATCCGCCCTCGACAGCGGCTAATTGGCGGGCTTTTTTAAACAGGGATTTGATGCGAGCCGCACCCATCCCCATAAAGATCGCCACAAATTCACTGCCCACGGCTGATAAAAAGGGGAGTTTGCATTCGGTGGCAATGGCTTTGGCTAAATAGGTCTTTCCGCAGCCAGGAGGCCCTACCATCAAAACACCCTTGATCATGGTGCCGCCGATGGCCTTGACCTTGTCAGCGTCTTTGATAAACTGCACGACTTCCCAGGCGTCCCTCTTGGCGCTTTCCAAACCGATGACATCATCCCAGTGGACTTCGGATTTGCCTTTTTCAGCGCTGTCCTTGCTTAACATCTTGGACATGCCGCCGCCCATCATGAAATACATTTGGAAATAAGAAAAGAGGATGGCTTGGACAACGCTGATGACCAAAAAAACCGCCAGATAAATGCCCATCTGGGCCATCATGTTTTTGCGGTAAAATCCTTCCATGCCAAAAAAGCTGGTTCCGCCGTAGTACATGAAAACAAAAAGAAAGGTAACAAGTCCGGCACCCAAGGCATAGAGTAAAATACCTTTCCAGTGAACCCAAATAAATTTAAATAAACGATTTTTCATCATAAGTCAGTCCCAAGGCCCAATTTCTTCGACGTCGAATATTTGAGCGCTTCCCCATGCAGTAAGTTAAACAAGAAGTGTATTATATCATAAATAAAAAAACTTTATCCAAATCTTTAATGTAGATTTAATTGCCGAGATTGCACTTTTTGCACAATATCAGAAGGAGCCTGATTGGTGCTGGGAGTTTGGATGTTTTGAGTGGTAACGTTTTGATATTTATCAGCTTGGGCCTGCTGTTGCACAGGCACGACAAGTTGCTGCCGGGAGGCCAACAAAGCTTCCAAGGCAGCGTTATGTTGATTGGTTTGGGCAATGTCCTGTGAAACTTCCGTATCTGAGGGGATAGTGTTTAAAGTAGGGAGATTGGCCTGATTTGAGTTTTGAGAAGCATTTCCAGAGTTATCCCCTGAACTGCCTGGTGAAGAATTCCCGGAATTATTAAAGCCATCAGATCCTTGATCAGTGCTCGATCCAGAATTGTTTCCTGTTCCTTGATTTGTATTGAGTTCTGAATTGGTTTCTCCGTTGTTTGCTTCACTGTTGCCTTGAGGATTCTCCGCGTTTAATTCTGCGTTGGTATTGGCATTATTTTCTGCGTTTAACTCCAGGGATCCTTCGGCGCTTATGATCGAATTACTTTCAGCATTCACTATTTGATCGCCATCATTACGGTCATTTTCTGAATTAATTCTCGAAGCATCCGTGAATTTGGCATTGGGGTTAAGAGATCCTGAAACGTTAGCCCCCGAATTAGAGTGTCCCATTTTTTGCATTGTTGAGTTAAGGGTTTCTGTATTATCGGATCTCGAATGATAAAAGGCAGATCCAGGGCCAGTGTTGGATAAATCACCAAAGTATCCTTTTGGATGCCACATCCCAAAAATATTTTCCAAGAATTGAATAAACGGGCTTTGTGAAAAGGAGTGCGCGCTCGTCGATAATGCTATGTTGCGAAGGGCCTGATCTGTGCCGTAGACAGAGCCTAAAAGGAGGATTAAAGCCGCCAGCAACCATTTGATCGTCGTGAGATTTTTTTTCTTCATAGCTCGCTAAATCCAGTCAGGTATTTAGAATAAACCCCTTGTCCGGAATTATTGACATAAGGTGGAAATCCAGGAGGAGCAATGGTAGAAAGCCGGGTGTCATAAGTTTGTACTTGGTTCCAGCCTCCTAATAAATTCCCGGACATGTCCATTTCCCCGGTTGCCCCGCAGACATAATTGATCAAGCTGCCATATTGATCCATGACAGCCTGTGTGGCGTTGCCCCGGTAAACCCAATATTGATCGACTTGGAATGATCCTTGAAGAGCTTCCAGAACGCCGGACACCTCTAGTTTGGCAGGGGCAGAGGATTCAATGACCGTGATGTTTTGATTGGCGACGAGAGCCACCAAATCAGTGCTGCTGGGATTTGTCCTGGGGTCGCTATTGTAGGCCACACTGCCGGAAAGATAAACGTTTTGGTCGGCCGCCACTGTCAGCTGACCGCTGACAGTTCCTTGTACCGTGACATTGCCATCTGTTTGGTTTTGATTGCTTTGGATGTAAATGACGCCGTTAGTAGGAGGTGTGATGGTGGTGTTGTTATAGGTGGTGGTGACAACCCCGCTGGAATTTTTGACCTTTCCAGTGACCGTGATAGTTCCCGTCGGATTAAAGATGACGGTACTGGCCCCTGTTAAAACTAAACCCGCGCCAGAAGCTGATGTTTTAATGGAGTTTAAGGTTTGCTGGGGAGGCAAATTGATGGCAGGGGCTTCGTTGGTAATGCCCTGTGTAAAGATGATGTTGGGATTGCTAGACACTCCAGGGTAATAATTAGGCGAATTTGAAGTGGGGGTGGCTCCAAGCGCGCCATTAATGACAGGTAAATTAGCCTCTGTTACAGGACCATTAAAAATGGGATTACCAAAGATATTTAACTGCCCATCGGTCTGCACTGGCCCGGTCGTTAACATTTCCAAGCCAGGTTCTCCGACCCACCATAGGGGGCCGCCAAAAGCGGGATTGCTTTCGGTGGTGCTCCAATAGGCATATTTGGAGATGGATGCGCCGATTATTTTTAATTGTAAACTTTTTGATACATTATTGTAGGTGCCGGTTGAGGTGATCACATAATTACATCGTGGGCTGGGTGAATAGGTGATGGACACAGTGTAGCTGCCGCTGCTTGTGCCTAAAGAGTATATCCCGTTATCCGTCGATGCTGATGGGATGTAATTAGCGGTAGTTGGGATAACGGTGACACCGGCCTGGGTGATGCGTTCATAAGCATCTGCCAGGCCTGCTTCCGCGATATAGTAAGCTTTTTTGCTATTAGCCATGCGTGTCGCCATGGCCGCGCCATTGGTCACGGCCAGCATATAGACCGCCATGAAGGTAATGATAAGAGATAGGAGTATCATGGAAGTGATTAAAGCAAAGCCGCTATTTTGAGTGCGAAGGTTTATCATGGATGATTCCTCAATAGAATATAGGTGGACGCGGAACCGCTGACCACCCGGCTATTTAACATTCCTGGTGATACATTTTGAGTTAAGGCCACATCAATCTCAATCACATTGGATAAGCCGGGCACGCTAAAGAACCGTAAGGTCTTGCTGTTGGTGGCTGAATTAAAGAATGAACTTCCCGTCGGTGCTGTATAAATAACGTCATAACCGAGCGGGTTTAAGGTGGGGTGAAAATACAAGATTTTGGTGTTGGTGGCATCTAAGGCATACGAGCGGGAGGGCAAGATAGCAGCGCTGCAGGGGCTAACCTGACAAAAAAAGAGAGTATTGACATTGGGGATAAAGGTGGCGGTGCTGGTGCTTAATCGATAGACCGTGCCTGATTCTGCGGCACCTTCTATAATTTTAGTTAGCACAATACTTGCCCCATTTTGAAGGTTTTGCGCGGTGGCACCGGAAGAATAGCTCTTGCCGGCAACATTATAAAAAGCGATCACCCCGGTTACTAAAAATACTGAAAAGCTGAGGGCTGTCAGGAGTTCGACTAATGAAAAAGCTTTTTTGTTCACCATTTTACGCATAGGCTCAATTTAGCATCGGATCATTAACGATGAAATCCGCCGCATAAGATTCGCTAATTGTTCTGTTAAGGCCGATTTCAAACCAGCTGATTTGGACATTGATATGAGCGATGATGTTATAGGTAATGGCTGATCCAATAGCAGGTTGATAAACAGCTGTGTAATTGCTTTGTAGCCCACTAAAAGTTTCCGGTTTAATGGTAATGGTTTCAGTTCCGCAAATGATATTAGGATTGGTATTGCAATTGACATTGCTATAATTGCCTTTGGTGTCCAGAGGGACCAAACCCACGATGGCAGGGCTGACGGCATTCTGGGTGGCGAGCCTGGGCGCAAAATAGCTGATTGGTTCTTGGCGCTGTGTCTCAATCGTTTGCTGGGCCGCGTAGGCTGCCTCGACTTTATGTTTGGCAATGGAGGACAAGACCTGACAATTAATCAATAGAGTAATGACAATAGGGATCAAAGCAAGGGTGATCCCAACGGTGATTAGCACCTCAACAAGGGTAAATCCATTTTTTGATACCGTCATTTTGATCATACGCCCCCAAGGCCCATAGGCCCTTACAGAAAAGCGCACAGGTCTTTGAGAAGAAGCTTTATGATCTTTGTAGAGGATTTGACTGACGCGGGAGTATTATTATGTAGAAATGACAGTTACTTTTAAAGAATTTCCCGTATGAAGCAATCCTCGTGAATCAGACCAATTCAGCATTCTACAATGACCTGCCCACTTCCTAATATAAGGATATCACATTTTCCATGGTCCCGCATATCTTTGTCGATAATGTTTTTATATTCCCTCCCCCTCCGTGGGGAGGCCTGTCCCGCCAAAGGCGGGGGCTAGGGAGAGGGGTGTTTATCCCTAATCCATACCTCTTTTGCTCAAAAAAATCAGTCTCTACAAAAGCGCAGCATTTTTCTCCCAAGAAACAATTAATAATTTATTTTTAGTTTTTTTGAAATAAAATCGCGCGCCTCGTCGGTATTTTCCTAAGAAAGCGTTTCCCTAGAATCCCGTCGACACCTTGCATTATATATATGTGTACGTAATACTTTAAGTATGGATGCCGCGATCAAATACCTACATTTAGGTAGGGGGATTAGCTTGCCTGTAAGGGCTAATCATATCAAATTCGTATTCCGTAAGATATTATCGGCCTTGATGGCCTTGATTATATTTCTAACATCATCCCCTGTGCCTCTTCATGCTGAAGTTGAAACGCAAGCCCTGGCGTCCCTAAATTTACCACAGCCAGGCGTGCGAATGGGTGAAAGCTCCATCTATGTTCCTTTACTGCTTAAGGGAATGACACTCTATCCCAAGGACCCGTTCCAATTTGATTTTATAGTGGATCCGGCTAATTCGGGATTAAAGGGGGCAGGTCTAAAAGCCGAATCCACCCGCATGATTAAATATTTCCTGGCCGCGCTGACAGTGCCTGAAAAAGACGTTTGGGTCAATCTTTCCCCGTATGAAAAAAACCGTATCATCCCAAAAGAATTTGGGCTAACTGAAATGGGAAGGGACTTGCTGGCCCAGGACTATATCCTAAAGCAATTGACCGCGTCACTTATTTATCCCGAAAAAGATTTAGGTAAAGAATTTTGGAGCAGGGTATACGCAAAAGCCCAACAACAATTTGGTACAACCAATCTTCCGGTTAACACCTTTAACAAGGTCTGGATCATTCCCGATGAAGCCGTGGTGTATGAAAAGGGAAATAGCGTCTTTGTTGAGAAAGCCCGGCTAAAGGTTTTGCTGGATGAGGATTATTTGTCATTAGAAAAGCATAGAGTTGCGTTGCCTTCGGCTACTCGTAACGACATCAGCTCGATAGGGGCTAATATCGTCCGCGATCTCATCATCCCCGAGCTTAATCGAGAAGTCAATGAGGGCAAAAATTTTGCCCCCATCCGGCAAATTTATCACGCCCTCATCTTAGCCACGTGGTTTAAAGAGCATCAGAAGCGCTCACTCTTATCATCGATTTATGTGGACCAAAACAAGGTGCTGGGTGTCAATGTCAAAGATGTGACGATCAAAGACCAGATTTACGCGCAATATCTTAGGGCTTTTAGGAAGGGCGTTTTTAATTACATCAAGGAAGATTATGACCCGCATCTTCAAACCAATATCCCGCGCAAATATTTCTCAGGTGGTTTTACCATCCGTAATCTTGATCCTTTGCTCAAGCGTGGTGATGGATCAGGGCTTTCATTTATAAGCCCACCCAGCATTGTACCTATAAGAATACGGCCCATTAATGCGGATAAGTCCATGCTAACAACCACACGCCCCGAAAGTGTCCCGCTTTACCCGCAAGAACTTGCTGATTTTAATCGAATCGTTTTGAAATATCGCCCTAATTTAATTGGATCATGGCGAAAAATGCCTTCGCCAACAGTCTTTAATTGGGCAACGACATTTATAGCCATGCCGCCTAAACCTGATGATATTTATCGAAATTTAGGCCATATTAAAAGCCCCAAAACCAGACGTGCTTTTTATAATCTAATTCGAACCATTGATCGTGTCGGGCACGGAAGCGAATACATCCTTCAAAACGATCTTTTCACCAGAAGACTATTTATTTTCAATGGAACCGGTAGCACTTCAGATTATGTTGCACCAAATATGTACATGGACCGCATTTATCATTTTCTTCAAGAATTGATAGAGGACGTTGAGGGGGGACATAGGAATAATCCTGAATATTTTGCAAAACTATTTAAATCCATAGGAGAGGCGTTTGCTCGTGAATCCCATAGTGTTGAAATGCATCTTGAAGCTGATTTACCTGAGGAGTCGAGACAGAGAATCGATCAAATCTTTGTCCTTGGAGAAGCACTTCGAGGTCAGGGGTATTTTCGCCAGGAAGATCGGTTGGAAAAAGTAGTCTGGGTTTGGAAGAAATTCCTTATTTCTCCTGCTTCCAAAAGCGGTATTACGATGCCAGGTGTTATAAGACTTGTAGAAAGTCTACTGCCAATTAGCCGTATTCAAGAGCTTCATCAAAAATATAAAGCCCTTCGTGAAGCCATGGGAATACATACCAGCATTGAAATGACCAATCTCATTCTAATTTTCAATGGCCTTATTTCTATCGGACGCCTGCGCACGGATGAGGAAATTGCTGATTTTAAAAATTTGATTAAAGCTTTAAAAGGAAAACATGATTGGGATGAAGTATTTGAACTTTTGGTCATAAAGATGAAAACAGATCCATCTGCCGCATATTTAGATGATGAAAGAAATGTGCGTTTCTATTTGTCAGTCTTTAACATTAATGTGGTACGCCATATGATTGAAGAGGCTTCCAAAGAAACCGAATCTCCAACTTTAAACAAAGGGAGTTTTCAAAGAATGGCCACCCATTTTTACTTTGAATATTTATCATCTGCCAATGAATTCCCGCCATTTCTTAATGAAGATTTTATTTGCGCTTTGATTGATTGGACAAGATTGCCTAAAAATGGAGTTGCTAATTATGATGTTTGGCTAAAGAATTTTGTTACAGGAATATTGCCGGAAATAGAAAGTGTTACTTCAGCAGCTCAATTTATCCCTGCCGAAGTTCTGACCCCGTCCTTGATGGGACATTTAGCCGATTTTATTCGTCCGATTCCAAACGCAACAAGCACTCCTGATCGTAATCTGCCGCCAGTATTTATTGATCTAAGAGCCCTTTTGGATATTTATGATAATTCCACTATGGATCCACAGCTTTTTGCCCGTGTCGTTCAAGCAGCCGCCGCGAATTTAAAGAATTCCCCTAAGAGTTTAGCCGTTACCCGTGATTTGATCCTTAATAAAGCCATTGAACGCCAAGGTTTGAAGAAACTTGCGAGATTTCTAGAAGCCCTTCTTCCTGAAAGTAGCCGCCCCTATAATGAGGATGATTTCTTCACAACCATAGGCCTGATGGCGGCCCACAATAATGCCGGGGTTTTAGCGGATGAATTTATGGATTTGGATCTTTTAACGAGAATGGCGCAAACGATGAAATCATTTTTCTCGAGTCAATTGAATGATTGGCTGATTACAGGTTTGACTTTCTATGCTTCAGATCGCAGTCCTGATTCCAGAATGGTGCCTGATCTTTTGGAGCTTATTGACCAAAATGAAAGGGCTCATGCCCAAAGACGAGAGAGTAATCAAAAAGCAGCTGATTTAAAAATTTCTTCTGCCTTTAATAGTCAAAGAATAATTTTGCGAGGCGCTGCCTATGAAAAGTATTACTGGACAGTAGGGAGTTTTATCCATTATGTCGCAAAAAGCGATGATTGGAATGCTGTGCGCGATGTTGTCCAGTTTGGCGGAGTCATGCCCGTCGTTCGAGCCATGATTCAAGCGGGTATTCCCGCGAGCAAAGAGGGGACAGAAGCGCTGGCTGATCTAATTGTCTTTAATGTGGCCCGTTATGCCAAGAAGTCTCCTCAAAAATCAAAGGAGATGACTGAATATTTTGTTCGCATGATTGAGGATAGGGTGGTCACTCTTGATAATTTTGAAACATTTGCAAAAAAATTAGGAATTTTATTTCAAGCGTTTAATCGTGTTCCTGACCTCGCCATGTCTTCGGCCATTTTTCCCATGGATTTTTTTATTTCATTTAATAGCAAATTTAATCATGCCATCAATCCTGACAATATCGATCAATGGACAAAATTCCTTCAACTCGTTCAAAGCCGTCCCAAGATTTTTAAAGCTTGGCGGGAAGGCATTGATCTTCAGGTTTCCCGTAAGACTGATGTCAGTTTCTTGCTTGATCCTGATATATTGGTAGCCTTGGTCGAGGGTATCAATAGGCGCCAATTACCGGCCGATGATACCACCAATTTAAAAGATTTATTAGACTTTAATGAAGTCACATTGCTTGAAAGGAAGAATGCTTTTTTAAGAAGAAAAGATCTATGGATTGCCGCGGCTCAACAGACTGTATTCTCAAATCTTTTCGGGTTAATTCGATCTATAAACGATGGAGAGCTAAAGGTGACCCCAGATCTTATTGATGCCTTGGTAGAACACAGCGGTGAAGATTTTGCAGACATCCTCGCGGCATTAAAAGATCATCCTTTGAGCCTTCATCCAGAGCATTTAGCCAGCTATATCCGCACCTTTAAAGAACACACTTCTCAGGCGCTAAAAGACACCCAGGTTTTTGATCATCACCTGATGGTCTCCTCAGAAGAAATGCAGGTATTGGCCGCTGCCATTCAAAGTCGCGGGCAATTCACACCAGAAGGATCAAATGAGGAGGGCAATAAGGCTTTGGGAAAAATCTTTGCCCTGATGGACACCTTGGTTGCCCAAGGTGCTCTTTCTGGCACCTTGCTTAATTTGAAATTAATAGACAATCTTATGACCAGGCATACAGCCATATTTGATCTTAAGGAGCTGATTATTTATGGCATACTCGCCCATGCTAAAGGCGTTGAAATAACCCCCACAACCGTTGAAGAATGGCTACGGGATTTTCCCCCGGGCCAAGGAAGTATTGGTCCTCATTTTATTAAATTACAAGATGAGCTTAGTGATATTTTTCGTATGCTTCAGTTAATTAGAGATACTCTTAACGATTCAGAAACATATTCCTTTTTGCCAGCAATCGCTAAATTAGCTAAGAGGAATATTCAATGGAATGGGCAAGAGGCTATAGCCGTAATGTCAATTAATCGAATTATGTTAGGTTTAAAGGACTTCCCAGTTAGGCCTGTTGAAGAAGCTTTCATGACCTTGGTTGAAAGCGGGCAGTTAGACAGCGTGGATCAAATTCGCAATTTTAATAGGTATTTTGACTCAATGAGACAGATTATTTTCCTTGGGGACATGACGCCCGTAGCTAGTACTGTGCCGAAAGATTCATTGATTCAATTACAAAGCAAGATTCCAGACTTAATTGAGCTTGGCATTATAAATGCGGATAATATAGAAAAATGGAAGAAACTCTTTGAAAGACTTAACCTTCGGCAAAATAAACATATCAAAGGCATGACCGACCAATTAACAGAATTGCTTTCAAGGCTTCGGGGTCCTAAAACTAAACAGAACGTTCAATCTTTCTTTGATATTGATTTGTTATTGGCAATCGTTCAAGGAATTTCAGAGATTCCCCCAACAGATGCTGCTTTTGATCCGAATCTTTGCATTTTGACAGAACGATTGGAAGCCTATTTTAAGATTTCTAAAGAGCATGTGTGGGGTCATGAAAATGCCGGGGATTTACTTTGGCCTCCTAAAAAAATCATTTCAACCATTGGCAGATTGACCGATAATTTAGGGGAATTTACATATTTTACCAGTGCTGTTAGCTATTTACGTCGATTTAATATTGATGAATCAAAATTCCCAAGAACGACAATGGCTTGGATTAATAGGCTTGCTGATACCAATAATCTAAATTCATTATCTTTATTAGACATAAGAAAAGAGTGTCTTGATCTTGTTGTCAATAAGGGGGCAGACCCTATTCTTCTAAATAATGAGCTTTGGGAAACCGTTCTTGAAGACGTGCCGGAAGATGGATGGGCTTATGCGTTGTCATTCATAAAGGCAGCTGTTCAAACAGGCTATTTGACTCCTGCGACGCTTGAGAAATTCAAAACACTCATTAAGAACCTAGGGAATCTTATAACCTTTGAGGCGAAAACATCTAAAGTCTTTCTTCACCTGGGAGTTTTATTGTTGGGTACTCATCGGCACATCATCGCGGCTGATTTCTTCGATATTGATCGAATGAATCAGTTTGTACTTGATGGCCATCCCCTTGAATACATTACCACCTATGTGGAAAACGCCTTTGCCACGGCCGCTTTAGGCTGGGAAGCCGATAAAATTCATTCCGCTTTAGCCTCAGGTATTTCCCATTTCCAAACTCAAGTGGGTATCCTTGACCATGAAGGTCGCATTTCTGAAATTCTTCAAAAAGACCAGAGTAACATCGAAACAAGAATCTTATGGCTGGAGTTTGTTATTGAGCTTATACGAAATAAATTTAATCAGAGCCAAAGTATAAACTTGTTGTTAGATTACCAATGGTCTATTCATTCTCAGAGCGAAGATTCAAAGAAGATGGAAGCCCGCGAAGCATTTTTATATTTGATTCAAAAATTCAAAGACCACGCCGATGATTTGATCAGGTTATTTCGATTAAGAGAAAACGACACTTTTTCTGCGGAGAAAAAAATAGGTATTATGGAAATAATATCTTCTTTAGCACGTTCCAAGATACTTTCCATTGAAAATATCGCGCCATGGAATGTGTTCTTGGCCAAGGCGAGTGATGTAACGATTAAAACAATACGGGAAAATCTCCTTCCTGCAGGCCTCAATGAAGAACAATCTGCCCAGTACAGAAATTATTTTTTTGATGTCGAGATCTTGTCTGAACTGGATAAGAATGGAGGGCTTGTTACATCCGTAATGGAGAAAAATATTTCAGCGTATAAAGAATTTATCCGTTCTGTCCTCATTAACAATTACAATCCTGCCATTTTAAACCGTGAACTGCTCTTAAGTATTGCAAATACATCAACGATTGAGAAATATTCTCAATTCGAGAGGTTGGCAAAAATCGCGGTGAGTATAAATGACCCGGATTTTCCTTACAAATGGGAAAGCGAAGAATTTTGGAATTTAGCGGCAAAAAAATTAGATGGTCGTATGAACGAATTGTACGAATTAATTCAGCTTGCGCGAGGGGATGTAGTATCTCAAAGCGCTTGGCGCACCAGGATGGGAAGCTTAGGGGTTGAGTTTGATTCGGGTTTAGCTGATCCTGAAATCTTGATTCGACTGATGAGAGACAATGAAAAAAATGTTGTTTTCAACGTTTTATATTATCTGTCGCAAATTCCAATGAATATTCAAGATTTACCACTGTTAAGTCAGTTTCTTCGAAATCTTAACGAAGCTGTTGCGCGCGGCAAAATAACACAAGATCAAAAGATCGGAATTATGGATTTTTTATTTGAAGATCAAGTCTGGAAAGAAATTAGTGAAGGTGGATTGGACTTATCCGTTTACGAGTATCGTTTGTTTAGCTTGTTGGCACAACATTTTAAAGGAGATCAGTTACTAAAGGCAATTGAAGCAACTGTTAATTGTGTGAGGAATTCAGATAGTCCAGAAATAATGGGACAACTTCTTGATGATTTACGCATAGTAGAACGTAATCCTTCTCAGATAGATAATTTTTTATCTCATTTGTCTCTAGTCGGAAACGCATCAAACTTTTCTTCACTTTTAACAAGTTTTCTTAACCTTTCTTTTGAGCAAGGTCTACAGATTTATCAAAATCCTCAAAGCATTTATTATTACCTTATCCCAAGCGGCACGGAAAGTGATGGCAATCAAAGCTTGGCAGAAATCCAGGCTGCCATGTCAACGGTTAAGCCATACCTCGAGCCTTGGCATGGCGCTACCAATAACAAGGCGCTTTTCCTTAGACTTCGTCAGGAAGTTGAGGCCACAGCCGGCCTTTCTTATGAAGAATTTCTTGATATATTGCAAAATCGCCCCTGTTTGGTTCGTCAACGCTATGCGGGCGTTATTCAACGGTTCCTTTTAAAGCTGAGCACGGGTCAAGCGGCAGAATTGAGCCCCGCTGAGCAGGATAAAATCATCGATATTAGCATTGATGTCCATGATGCCCTTTATAAAATGGCCCTGGGGTGGGCTGGCGGACACGCAGAGGATGTGGACATCACTTTCCGGGAACTCATTCGTTTTAATATTGATCTAAGCAGGTCTTATTTAAAACAAAAGGGTTTTAAGAATGTCATCGAATACTTTGTGCTGACCTCGTACAACGTCTATAGCCGTATTTTGGATACCCCCGATAAAGAATGGCTATTTGTCCAATTGATGAAAAAATTGATTGAAAGTTCAGGGCTGCTCAGCCTAGCCAAGATGGATTCCAAAGAGCTTGCAGATGAGCTCGCAAGCATGAATCTGGAAAGCCTGATTGAGGGGATTATACATTATGGAGATTATCAACATCTTCTGCGCCGACCAGGCGCTCATGAAGTGGATTTAGACCTCCAGATTGACGCGCGCATGGCCCGTCATCGTCAGGTCAATAGCGCCTCATTGTTAATGGTCGATGATAACAATTCTTATTTTGTTGAAAATGCCATTAAACGTCGTGCCGAGCAAAATGGTGTAACCGTCGTCCGTTCAGCCATGGGATATTTGAGCCGCAGGCAAGAATTGTTTGGCATGTTCGTCCCAACCTCACCCGTGACACCTCTTGAAGCCCAAACAGCCCTTACAAAGATGGGTATTGATGATATCAAAAATGCCCTGCGTGATATTTTAAACTTAAAAAATGAGGAAGTGGATCAAGTCTACGCCGAGTGGCAAGCATCAGGCAGAGATAATGATCAACAATTGCAATATGCCATTAGTCTTCATTATATGAAAAAAGATAATTGGCGTGAAAATATGCAGTGGGCCGATGGGATCTTGATGCGCATGGCGCGTGCCGCCCAAAAAGCCCTGGATAATAAAACAGGAGAAGAATTTGACCTGGTTTTAGATAATATTTCATCAGCACCTTCAAGTTTAAGATTACTTCTTAATCCTGTTTTATGGGAGCGGCGGGTTGAGATCCCAGGTCATGGGCCGGTGGTCATCCCTGAAAATATGAACTTCGTTTTGACCATGCACCGGGACACTCATATCGAAGATGAATCGTTTATGAACCGTCCTTTGATTAGCTATATCCCCGAAGTGACCGAAGCAGACCTTCTGGAAGAATTGCGTTTTCATATTGGATTAGAAGAACCTGTTGCCCAACGTCTCATTAAAATCTTTAAAGATGCGCCCAAGGATGAAGAAGGGGTCAATTTATGGTCCACCAATGATTTGATTGCTGTAGCACAGCGTATCGCGGGGATCTCCAGAGATAATAATCGCACTCAAGAAGAATTGGTTGATGCGGAAGCTTATCGCTATTTGAGTTTGACCTTGAATAGTGAATCAAAGGTTAATGAATTAAGAGAGCAACGTTTTAAACATTTCATACAACCACCTACAGAAGTAGATGTGAATCGTGGGGACGGAACGCTGGTGTTTCAAGGGGTAAGTCTTCCGGCCTCGGTTGAATTTATAAATCATGCCAGGGCAAATCCCAATGACAATTTCGAGCAATTAATGGCTGGTTTTGCCAATAATTATAGCGTCGGTGATTTGGAGCGTTCATTAATGGGCCAGTTTGTCCGGGCGATTAAATATGGCGGACGCTCAATTCAATTAGAAGGCCCATCCGGTGAAGGGAAAACCGAAATTGGGCGTGTCTTTGCGCGGTTAATTAATTTCGAACTGGTGGAACACACCATCAACGCGGATACGGATTTAGGCCCCCTTCGAGGACGTTTTATGGTAACACCTGAAGGTGGATTTATGATTGTCGATGCCGATTATATTAAGCAGATTCAAACGCCTAAGCATGTATTTTTATTCAATGAACCTAATACCAATGAAGGTAATGGGGTGATTGACTTTCTTTATCCAGAGATCAGCGCTCAAAATAATAGATCGCTCGGTGAATTCGCGTCAACCAAAGAAGATGAGATTGTCAAAACAGAACGGATCGATGCGAATAATCTGTGGCTTTTTACAGTCAACCCCCAGGGAATGACTGGATTTGGCACACGTCAAAGAACTCCCCGCCGTCAAGCTGCTCACCTAACACGCTTTTATGTAGCCCGTCAACCAGCTCAAACAACCGCCATGATTCACAGCCAATTTCAAACCTCGATACTGGCTCAATATGAAAAGCGTTTTTCGCCAATACTAAATTCTATTCATTTAGCCCTGCAGCAGCATGCGCGTGCGGGGGAATTTCAATCCGGCCAGAACATCACCCCACGGGAATTTCTGGATGCGGTGCATAAATTCGAATTGTATCTGCAAGATAATGTCCCGCCAGATCAAGCCTTTGCTAGAGCCATTGAGGATGTGTATGTATTAAACTGGAACTCCTTGGCTGATCAAGAACGTGTCCGTCAAATTCTTTTGCGCAGCACTCAAGGTCTCTCAAGATTCGACACCAAGCGCACGAATGAAGAAAGGCTTAAGTCTGCGTTCTTGCATCAAACAAGGCCGGTCATGGTTTTTGGCAATGCAACGACTGACTTTAATGATGTTGATAGGGCCATTCGGGATATTGATCCCAAAGCTACGATTGAGACCATACCGCTTAATTATTTTGATCGCAAGCGTCAAATTATTGGAGGCATGGTCCCCGCGAATTTAACCCCTGAGGAATCTAAATGGAAGCCATTTATTGAGTTTAGGGAAGGCTTGGGCATCATTGCCCAAGTGATCGAGGAAGCCCGGTTAAATCCAGAACATCGGCATTATGTTAAATTCCTGGATTATCTAAGCCTCAACCCGCAAATCGCATCCATCTTCAATGAATTTTTTCAAACAGGCGTCATGAAAGAACTCACAGAGCTTATTTCACCAGCCATAGCCGAAGATTTAAAACGCCGCTTAAGTGACAATCATCCGCAACTTTGGCAAGGGCTAAGGACTGAATATCAACAAAGATTTGGGGTCGCTTTGCCTGATTCAATTTCCGATCTTCAAGGAGAGGCTTTGACTCGCTTTGCCCAATGGTTTTATTCCGAGCAGCCCAAGAATTTAAAAATAGCCGCCCTTGATTATAGCGACACGCTCAATGGGGATGCGAGGGCAAGCGCCACTCAATTGACCCCTGCTGAAATTGATCGCTTCTCACCGATTAATATTGCTGAACCTATGTCGGATAAGTGGATCAGTGCTTATATCGTGCAGAAACTCAACCCTCAATTACAGCCTTTCGCGAGCCTTATTACTGAGCTTACCATTGAGGCCCATCGGGTTTATGAATTGCAGTACACCCGGATGAATTATGAGCATAATCGCATGGGGCGGGGCGATATTGATATGTTCATCAATGAATTACTTTCTCATAATAATTTAAGTATAGAAGCAATTCAAAGGATCGCATTTTATTGTTTGGGGATTGGTCTCAGGGAAGAATACCAACAGCTATTATCCTTTAACAGGGTCATTAACAATCCTGTTGGCTTGCTGCGTTATGAGACCAGGGGAGAAGATGTCTATTTTGTCGCGGATGGGATCGAATATAAAACTTCCTTAAAACCCTCAGAGATAAAACCTGAAAGCAGTTTCCAGGCACCCACCAGGATTCTGGTTAAACAAATAGCGGGAATGTTAGTTGGCATAAAGGCCGGGCGCACGATTAACGATGAAGGATATCCAGGTGGCGGGAAAACGTCGTCGGTGGAGTTGGAATTAGCCAGACGATTAAATCTTCCATTTAACTCCCAGTTAATGTATGAAGACATTGATTTGGGTGAATTCTTAGGCAAATTATCTAAAGAAGGTGATCATTATTTGGTTACCTCAACCAAGAAAGATGGCAATGGGGATTATCTGTTGGATTTTCTAAGGGCTTACACCAAAGGGGAATTATATTTATTGGATGAAGGCCCTATGGGATTGCATTCCCAGAAAGCCATCGAGCTTCTGACACGCCTGGCCCAAATGGACAGCTTTGATCTGGGTTGGTTTCATCCGGGACTAGCAGGGCATATCGTCAAAAAATGCAAAGACCCCCAACATCCTTTTCAATTATTTATTGCCGAGAATCCAGCCTATAGCACGGAAGGGCGCTTACCGACGACATACGGTGTTGATATCAACACGCATAAGATTTGGACGGAAAATGTCCTGGAGCTGGATGATTCCAAACGCATTATCCAGCATGTCTTGAAAAATAAGTTGGGGGATCGCATGAATAAAATCCCTGAAACACTGATTGATGAGCTGACATTGATTCATATGGCCATGACCAATCACGGAATGGTGTTTCAAGAAGATTTCTTAAATGCTTTCAAAAAACTTGCACCTGTTCCTCAAACGTTATGGGACGAGATTGTGGGCTTGGGATGGATCACCAAGGAGGGGGTCATTCTTCCAGCTTTTCGGAGATTGGAAAAATTGCAGGAATTCAATGCCCTCAAGCTAGAAGGTGCTGTTTTAAATAGGGTCTTTCGTTACATCAGCCAACAGCAGGCCCACCCTAAGAAAGATGACCTATCCCCACGGCAAATGATTCGCGTCGCGGAGATCCTATCCGATGCTGTTAATGACAATCGAGATCTGCCTACTGCCTTCTATGAAGGCTTGATGGCGTCATATTTCAATTTGGGTGAGAGTGATTTTAAACGTGTCTGGCGAATGGTGACGGTATTGACTAATAATCGCCTCGAGGCTGCCTTAGCCAATTTCTCTAACCCAATCGCGGTTGACGTTCATAATGATTACATCCAGTTTAACGGCATTAGATTGCCCAAATCAAGCACGCCAACCAATGTGCAAGATGACGAGCTTCGCGTCAATGAACCTCTGGGGGTTTTTAATAGGGTAGAGCGCCTGATGGCATTGGGAACCAGATTACATGCGCCGATGGCCTTTATTGAAGAAGATGGTGCGGACGCCCTTGAGATTGCCCGGAATTTTTCAAAGAAAGCAGGCTATGAATTTTACGTGTTTCGCTCCCATCCACAAGTGTCTCGTATGAATATGCTCAATGCGGTATTGCCAGTATTCACGGATAATTTTAACGATGAAGGAGTCAAAGAACAGGAGTCTGAAGATTTCAAAATGGCTCTGGGTTTTATTTTGGGACATGTGGTGACAGAAGAAGCGTATCAGCGTATGACTGAGCTGGAGAAAAAGCAGCAAGGTCAAAAGATTCTATTTTTTAATCTCATGGACTCGATCCCTGAACGCCAGCGTGTTTTACTCAATGAGATTTTGACGACCCGCAAAATGCGCATCACCAATGAAAATGGAAAGTCGATTGAATACCGTTTGCCCGAGTGGGTTCAATTCTGGTGTTCCATCCCAGAAGATCATCAATTTTCCTCCGCGTTTATCAATCGTTATCTGACAGTCCGTGTCAGTGCCATCACTAATTATCAGGAGATTGAAGGGATGGTGAATCGCCGTTATCCCTTGGTTTTAAATCAGGAATTAACGTGGGCCTATGAAATAGCGCGTCAGGTGGGGCTTAACGATTTAAAACAAAATCTGGATCTTAAATATGGGCATGGTAGTCAAGATGTATTTAAATTAGCCAAAATCATTCAAATGGAAAAACAACGCGATATTGAAGCCAAACGGTTTAAAACAAATCCGATCTATTATGTCATGAAAGCCCTCTACATTGAGTACATGGAAAGTTTAGCGCCTAAAGACCGTCAATGGTTTGTGGAGGAAATAGTTAAGAAAAAATTCTTACGCGGTGTCCTTAAAGCGGACATGGATGATGAGGGTATTAATAAGATCTACACAGAACTGATAGAAGCCATTGAAGAGGAATTATCAACGCTAACACGCCTGGAACCAGGCCATGAACATATCCTTTCAGCTCCTTTGAGCCAATTGCAAAAGGGGCCAGTGCAACTGACCAATGGCATTCGCGTGGCACTAACATCTCAAGGCCTTGTCATCCAACCCGAAGGGGCTGAATCTACGACCATCACCAATCAACAATTAGAAAAAGGTGAGGTTCAATTAACATCTGGTCTAAAGGTGCGAAGAACCGCGAAAGACATTGAAGTATTAATGCCTTTAGTGACTTCCATTGGAGGCGCCCAAATCCGTCGTGACGAATGGAATCTGGATCGTAGCTTGTCTGAAAACACCGTCCCCACCCGCGAGTTTGTTCGTTTGACTGACCCCATCAAAATACTTACGGCCTGCATGCTGCGAGCCTGGGAGCCGGTGCAGGATGGGATGGGGTTTGTGCAAGGGCCCAGGACAGTTCTGCTCAATGGAGAATCAGGAACAGCCAAGACAACCTTAATTAATTATTTAAGACGCATAACGGGTGTGCCCAAGGATACGATCAATGCCCATGAAGAACTTAAAGATTCAGACATTATGATTGGTTTAGGATTGGAAAAAGGGAAATTCCAATTAGGCATTCGCGAATTTTTAAGGCAGGTTGGGACCGTTAACGGGAAAAGATTTGGGCCCGGGTCAACGCGTAAGATTCTTTTATTTGATGAGGCTAATGCGTCACCAGATTTAATGTATTTTATCGAACCCTTGGTTCGGGGAGAAAAACGCTTCACCCGCTATTACGCGGGCCAAAGATTTGATATTGAGGTTGATCCCGAAGTGATGCTGGTTTTAACATTTAATCCTGCGGAGAAATACGGGGGACGATTTGATTTTATCCGCAGCATAGCTTTAAATGCAGAGAAATTCTGGACGCCTAATCCATTGGAATACTCGAGGAGTGAAAAACGCAGCATTCTTCGAGAGTATCATCGTCGAGGCATTGGACCGCTCCATGAAGAACAGAAGGCAGCCTTGGGGAACGAACCCATGCCAACAGAAGTAGATAATGAATTTCATGAAGTAGACTCTAAACCAACCCCTGTCGAATTAGACCGCGGCAAGCTTTTGGATGTTGAGCAAATTACCAGTTCAACAACTGCGCAGGAAGATCCCACGCAAGAAGGGGCTTTCGCGCCTTCCGTCCAACAACCCGCGCAAAAAATGGATTTACCAGACATACCCATTGAGTACGATTTAAACGCTATTCGAAGAAACGCGCAAATGTTTATCGCGGAGAATGGACAAAGCGGCTATTTAGATTTCGCGGATAATATCTTGGAGGGTTATTTAAAGGCATTGGCGGATGATGCTACGGTTGATCATGATCTTCAAAGCTTGGTTTTGGAAGCGGCGGGAAAGCTTAATCCCAAGGTTCCCATTTTATTGAAAGCCGTTTTTAAGCTTTATGATCAGAAGAATATTGAGAAAGAGGTGTTAAAGGCGGCTCATTTGGCTCTGCGTCGGTATTTTGTGCAAAATGGTGTCTATTTATTCACTCAATTGATCAACAATCAAGGCAATCCATATCTGCAACTTTACCCGGAAAGGATCACCAATCGCCTGTCTTTGAGTGATGAGAGATTACAATTATTAGGTGAAGATCCGGCACTGTATCAGGAAGAGCGTCCTGAAGCCTTAATGGTCAAAGGGGATAAGTTTCCCGGTAAAAACGCGCAAGGTTATTTTGAAGGCGAGTTTGCTGTTATTTTTGAATTATTGTCGATCATGCAATTAAAAGGGGTTCCGGAAGCGGAAAGTATTTTATGGACTGCCTATCATGAATTAGGCCATGTCCTTGATTTTCAGCGTTTAAAGGTCCGTGGGGTAGATATTCCAAAAGGTATTCAATGGACAGATCTGGTTCGCATGGTCAACAAAATGGGCATAGGGATTTGGATGTCAGAAAATATAGAATTGAATTCACAATTGTTTCCGATGATTTTCTCTCCCAACTCCCAGCAATACGCGATTTACGATTTGGTCCACAGCGTCTTACTTCCAAAAGAGCATAAAAAAGATGATTATTATGTGCAAGCATCCAAAGGGATACTTAATGGCCTTATTCGATATTGGAAAGAGCAGGGTCAAATGAATGATGCCACTGAAATCAGCAATGAATTCGAACCTGAAGTGACTATAAGGGTAGCTAACAAAATTAGGGAAACATCTTCAAATGAGCTGAATAAAATTGCCTTGATAATGTATAAAAACCCACAAAAATATTTAAGTTCTGCTGAGGCTGGAAAATATCGAGGACAAGCCGCTGTTTCTGATGGAGTGAGTACCCAAGAATTTAATATGGGGGTTGATGGCAGGCCTGATGTGGAGATCGAGCAGGTTCATGGGGTTAATGTTAAGGTGAAAAGTCCCAAGAATAATGGGGGTCGTAGATTGATAGAAACCCCTTCAGGGCAAGGCAAAGGAACTCAAATAGGACCTGCCGGTGAAGGAGCCGAAAGTCAACCAGGTGAAGGCCGACAGCCTCCAGCAACTCCAGATCAAACTCCTTCGGATGGAGGAGAGAAAGGTTCGGGGAAGGTGATTGGGGGAGATGAAGAGATCCGTGGTGTTCTCGATGATATTGTGGAGCTTTTTGATATTTCACCCCAGATGGCGGCACGTTTCTTAGAAATTTTTGCCGGTGCGCCTAAGTTTATCCGTCAATATGCGGATGCCGGAGATTCAATTGAGATGGAGCGGGTCTTGGTGCGTGATATGGAGGCGTTTTTGCGCTTGAAGATCATCAAATCACTGGCATCCTTCCGCGGCGGTCTGACGATTGATGTGTCGGGAAGTACAATGAACACTGGATTGGATAAGATTTTCTATAAGATGACCAGGATTTATAGCTCACTATTTTATTTCGCGGCTATGAAAAATAAAAATTTTGATTTTACCATAGCCGCGGTTGGAGATAATTATCATGCGGATGTCTTGACACTGGAACAATCAAATCAAAAAGAGGCCGTACAAAGCGCCTTGGCACGTCTAAAAGCTATTGAAGATATCGGAGGAATTAATACATCGTCTGTTTTTGCGGGACTTCGTGTCAAATATCAAGGAAAACCGCGGAGGGACCACCAAGTTGAGTATATTTTTACTGATGGAGGCGAGTACATTAACGGTGATCATCACCCATCAGCTGCGGAATGGGCCACGCTCCGTCAAGAGGCTTTGCAATTAGAAAAAGAATTTGGGATTAATATTGTTTTTATTGGCGTGGGGGCCAAAGATGTTCGTCATTATCATCGATTTATCGATTTACCAGCTGATCCGACTTCCGGAGAATTGATCGATTTAATTTTGCGTTTATCGATGAAGATCGTCGCGACGAAACAATTGCCTTTGGGAGATCTGTCCGAAACGCTTGGGTTAATCTCCTCAGACCGACAGGTTCAGGTTACTTTCAATTCTGCGCCTAAACAGCTTGCCCGAAGCGTTGCAGGGATTATGATGAAAGAAGCGAGACCAGGATCTCAAACTCCAGAGCCTTCAACTCAGTCTGATGATGCCGCCCAGCTTGCTGACAAAGCCCAGTTTGCAACTCCCGGTGGTGTAGACTTGGGTAGTGTGGCAGAGAAGCTGCAAGTGAAGCAAAATTCTCTTTCGAAAATGGACGAACCAAGTTTCGATCCCGCCATCTACAAAAATATTCCCATTGAAGGCATGGAAATAATCATGTTTAATGTCATTCAAATCAATGATACCGGAAAATTCCTTGAGTCTTTAAAGGTAAATAATTCTAAAGGAAACAATGTTTAAAATGAAATTCCCTCCCCCTTTTTTGCTATGCATAGCGGGTTATGCAGATTACCTGTTTCTTGCATGCCAACGGGTTATGCTTGACGGCGCTTGTAATCTGTGTTAGATTGCTCCTTCTTACATGAAGTCCGTTATCATATTAATAAATTTTTAGGTCGAGGGGCATATGTCAAAAATCAAATCCGTTAAAGCACGTCAAATCATTGATTCCCGCGGTAATCCAACTATAGAAGTAGATGTCCTTTTAACTTCCAAAGCTTTTGGTCGTGCTGCTGTTCCTTCAGGCGCCTCAACCGGAGAGCATGAAGCGATCGAATTGCGCGATGGTGATAAATCCAAGTTTGGCGGCAAAGGTGTTTTAAAGGCCGTGGCTAATGTTAATGATATCATTGCTAAAGCGATCAAAGGCAAAGATGCCGATTATAAGGCCATTGATAAATTAGTGATTGCCTTGGATGGAACGGAAAATAAGGGAAAATTAGGTGCTAATGCAATTTTAGGCGTATCAATGGCCGTGGCCAAGGCAGCAGCTGATGAAAAAGGCCTTCCTCTTTATAGATACCTTGGTGGCTCTAAAGCCAATATTTTACCAGTTCCTTTGATGAATATTATCAATGGCGGGATGCATGCGGATAATAATTTGGATGTGCAGGAATTCATGATCATGCCAGCCGGCGCCCCGACATTTTCAAAAGCCATTCAAATGGCCTGTGAAGTTTTCCATACATTAAAAAAGATTTTGCATGACAAGAACATGGCCACTTCCGTCGGTGACGAAGGTGGTTTCGCGCCAAATTTAGGCAGCAATGAAGAAGGTTTGGATATCATCATCCAGGCGATCGAAAAAGCCGGTTACAAGCCTGGCAAAGATATTTTTATCGCACTTGACGCCGCTTCCACTTCTTTCTTTAAAGATGGCAAGTATGATTATAATGGCAAGTTGATTTCAGCTGATGAATTGATCCAGGCCTATGAACGCATGGTGAGCAAATACCCAGTTGTCTCCATTGAAGATGGTTTGGATGAGAATGATTGGACGGGCTGGAAGACATTGACCAACCGTTTAGGCAAGAAGACCCAGTTGGTGGGCGATGATTTATTCGTCACCAACGTCAAGCGCCTCAAACAAGGCATTGACAGCAAGACCGCCAATGCGATTTTGATCAAGGTTAACCAAATCGGTTCCTTGTCAGAGACATTGGATGCCATCAATTTAGCCAAGAAGAATAAATATCATTCGATCATGTCCCATCGTTCGGGTGAAACAGAAGATGTCACGATCGCCCATTTGGCCGTCGCCACCAATATCGGCCAGATCAAGACAGGCTCATTGTCCCGTACAGATCGCTTGGCGAAATACAATGAATTATTACGCATCGAAGAAGAATTAGGCAGCAAAGCCATTTACGCCGGCCAAAATTGGACCAAGATTTATTAATAATGATTAAAAACGCTCTTTCATTATTTATACTGACGGTCATTATCCTGGCGCTTTTTTTACCATCGTATTCGACGATGCAGGATTTAAAGCTTAAGAATTTAGAATATTCCCGCCGGATCACGGCGTTGGAAGAGAAGAATAAGAAATTTGAAGAAGAACGTCACCTCTTGCAAACCGACCCTGATTATGTAGAAAAAGTGGGTCGAGAAACAATGGGTTTGATTCGCCCGGGAGAAACAGCCTACAAAATCGTCCCGGTGCAGCGCAAGTAGTTAGAGATATCGCGGGGTGGAGCAGCCCGGTAGCTCGCCAGGCTCAAGTTGGGCGTCCAGTTAGGAAACTAACTGGCAGATAACCTGTCAAATTCGGTGGAACCCGTCAAACGGTAATACCGAGCCAAGCCAAGGAGCAATCCTTGGAAGGTGTAGAGACTAGATGGCAGGCACCTGAAACTAAAGGAAACTTTAGAAAGGTGAAGGTATAGTCCAGACCACAAATCTCGACGAGATCGAGAGCGGTGAAAACCGTAGATGGTACGCATAACCTGGAGGTCATAGGTTCAAATCCTGTCCCCGCAACCATTAAAAAGCACTCAGTCGAAAGATTGGGTGCTTTTTAATTGGTGTAAAAAATGATTTTTTGAAATTAAAACTGTTTAAAGCAGTTCCCGCCAGTTCTGGGTAGTTTTCCTTAAAATACTCTTAAAAATCAAAAAATAGTGGCAAAATAGTGGCAAATTTGTCATCGGATGATAATCCGAAAACAAAGGAGCGGCTCGACAAGAATATCGAACTGCTCCTTTGTTATTATATTTTTGAGAAGAATGATAGGTAATTGTTCTTAAACAGGAATTAACTGGAATTAAAATCTGTCAATGAAGTAACCTAACAATCTAAACAAATTTATAATAGGATAACGTCATAGAGCTTATGATGTTATTTTCTTCCTTTACCAGGAAGCGGAACTTTTTCAACTTCCGTGGTAGCGGGACGTCTCCGTGCTTCTGCAACGGGAATGAATCGACCCGTATCCGAATCACGACCCTTGAGACTTGTTTCTGGTCTGTGTGGTTTATTTGGCATTGTTTTTTATCCTCCTTTCCTGTAAGATTTGGTTGAGTCTGTCATCAACCAGATAATATACTTATAGCAGAAGCGGTAATTTTTGTATCGTTATTGTAAATACGAATTCATGCGTGTCTCCCAACCGTTTTGGTGAATGATTCGATCTTTTTGTAGACGGTTATTAAGGATGTCAGCCTTGGTCTTTTGGGACAAAGTCTCCCAATCTTCTTTAAAGATATAGGTAGCGTTACCGTAGTAAAGACTTTCGCAGATGTACGTATTGGATTTGACGAAGCCGAAAACCACATACCCATAAAAGCCGGACTGACCCACGGCATGGAAATCGGGTTTGGCTGCATTGATCTTCTCGATACGATTTTTGATGGCTCCTTGTTTGCCTTTGCCACATTTTTGTATAATGGGCTTGAGATGTCTTTCAATTTTCTCCCATGGGTAAGAGCCCGGGGGCAATAATTGCCAGTTGACTCTTTTTAGGGGAGTGGTGCCGACAAGCGGCAAGAGATTTTCGTTTAGAACTTCCAATTCACCGACAATCTCTAAGATAAGATTCATCTGGTGACATATCCGGTAATACTCCGAGGATTTATTCATGAGAAGATCGCTAACAATTATTTTTGATTGATCGTGCTGGATGATTTTTAATTCTGTAGCAGGCGGAGGGATGGTTTTCCGGGGATAGCGCTTGTAGGGAACATCAACAATTTGAGAGTGCCAGTGACCGCCCCAATCTTTCCTATGCCATTCAGTTTGGCGGTAAAGTGTTTCCATGGGTTGGTCACGTAGGGGTACTTCTTTTCCCTCTGCATTGAAGCGGGAGGTGGGGCCGAATTGGGCGCTGGGTAGGATGCATTCACCTATTTCCAGGGCTTCGCTGAAACCGGCTTTGAGAAGCTGGGCGTTGTGCTTTTCTAGGTCTGGTATTCCAAGGTAAAACCGTTCACCTTCTTTGATGCCTATTAAGTATTTCTCGACGGACCGAATACGGTGTTTTTTGATTAACATGGAAAAATCTCCTGTTGACTAAATTGTGAACACATGTATACTATTATGTGAATGCGCGTGGCAAAAAAATTTGGCCCCTTTAAATGTCCCTCCTTCCGGGCCTTAAAATCGAAACGTGAATATAATATTCACAAAACGGAAATAAGTCAAGAAAAATTTAGGAAGGAAAGAATATGTCACAGTTTAAAGATAGATTAAAAGAAGCTAGAGAAGCAAGAAGTTGGACCCAAGCTGATTTGGCTAAAAATACTGGGTTAACTCCATCCGCGATCAGTCAATTTGAAAGTGGGGAGAGGGATCCCAATTTAGAGTCATTAAAAAAATTAAGTATTTCTCTTAATGTTTCATTAGATTTTTTAGCTGGTCAAGAAATCAACAAAGAGGTTCAGCAAGAGTTGCCGGATGGTGTAGCTGTTTTTAGAAATTTAAAAGCTTTAAATGAAAAAGATAAAGCCATGTTAATTGAAATTTATAACAGATTTAAGTCACAGGGAGATTCAAATGCATAGTACCTTCTCTAAAAGGAAATGTGATGCGTATGCTTCATCTCTTTTAAAGGAGTTAAAAATTGAATCATTACCAATTGATCCTAGAGAAATAGCTCAAAGAATTGGTTTAAGTATTATTGAAGAAAGTGCCGATAGTTTTGATGGATGTTTCATAAGAGAAATAAAGAAAATTATAATTAATAAGAATCTGGATGAGGTAATAAAAAGATTTACAATTGCTCATGAATTGGGACATGCTCGAATCCCTTATCATAATGATAAAGAGTATAAAGATGCTCGTGAAAATATCGGATTCCCTTTCACAAAGAAACAAGAAGAAGATGAAGCTAATGAGTTTGCTTCAGAGCTTTTAATGCCGACATTTCTTATTGGGGGAATAGTAAGATCAGAGAAGATGGGGCTGAATACCATCAAGCTTATATCGGAGAAATGTCAAACCTCATTTACAAGTAGCGCTCTTGCATACGTTAAAGCATCCCCGGAACTCTGTGTGATGGTTGTATCAGATGCATCGAAGATAAAATATTCTTTTGCTTCAGATGCATTAAGTGTACGTCATCAGCCCTTTTTGGACACAATTTCATTTTACAACAGGAGGCTTTTAGATTGAACTGAGTGATCAGTTTGGTTTAAATTATACTTTTTCCT
>Ga0302280_1000367_pt1 | contig 39524 bp, 37 predicted proteins | sample III_Fen_E1_1_FD_198771 | JGI IMG/M metagenome (GOLD analysis project Ga0302280, IMG submission 198771) | Peat permafrost microbial communities from Stordalen Mire near Abisko, Sweden - III_Fen_E1_1 | ecosystem: Environmental > Terrestrial > Soil > Wetlands > Permafrost | place: Sweden: Abisko... | reverse complement strand
TTTGCATTTGCACCAAAATTGCTAACGCTTAGGGGATACGTATATCTGCCGGAATTATAGCCGCTTACTGAATACGCACCAAGTGGTATAGTGCTTGTGCCTATTTGACTTACCTGTATAATATGGTCGGGGTTTACGCTGGCTATATCGTTAGCGCCCGAAAAACAAACCGTGGCATAAGCTACCGCAATACCTGTTGTATAGGCAGATGAGGTGGTAAAACCAAAAGAATAAACAGATGGTCCGTTTGATGAACCGGGTTCTAAAATTTGAGTAGTAAAATAACCTTCGCCCAGCACATAGCGTGGGTCGTTTTGGTTTACGATGTTATAGGGCCCGAAAGCATAATCAAAACGGGGTGAATACACCTGTTTATAATAATAAGGCGCAGCGGGATAGGCACTATAATTGGTATCGGCATTCAGCGCTAAGCGTTTACCAAGTGAAGAATTATCGTAGGTAAAAAAAACAGCCCCCGTATCGTTTACCACACTGTAGTAGGGGTTGGTTAGATATGGAACCGTAAAAGGAGGCTGTGCATATAAAAGCGAATCATCGGCTCCTTTGTTTCTTTGGGCATAAAACAAAATATAATCGTTTTTGTTCAGCACACTATCTGCCGCACCCGCAATGTATACATACAACTCTACTCCTTTTTGGTAAAAATGTAGGTGGTTAGGATTCAAGGCAGGTACTCCGGCTTTTGCCAGCATTAATGAGTCTAACTTGTATAAGCTATCGTTGGCTACTTTTATTTTATAATAATACAGGTTGTGGTTTATCCACCCGTTATTAAAGTTAGTGGTTTGAGAAAAAAGATTTAGCGAAAGCAATACAAACACAAGTATATATGTAATGCGCGCACGTAACATTTAGGATGCTAAATGTACTAAACTTTTATTAGGAATTAAATAAAGATTTTTAAAACAAAAGCCTGCCCTTTTTAAGTGCAAGAGTTTTAAATATTTCATTCGAGCAATTATTTAAAAAAATCAAGTTTTAAAACCGCCCCATTTTACCGTTTTTTTGTTAAAATAGACCGCTTATCGAAAAAGAGCTACCGTTAAAAAAGTTGATGTGATTTTAGTTTCAGAATGAGCTACCTTTACTAAAAGGAAGCCCAATGACATACGAAGAAGCCATACTTAAGCAACAGGAAGCCACAACCGGGTTAGTTATTGTTGTGTCTTACTTTAATGGCATCATCTCTGCTTTAAAAGAAATACTGCCTGCGCTTATTGGTATAGCATCGCGATGTATGAATGCCATCAGAGTAGGCGATGCTAAAAGAAGTGTTTATGTAAGCAACTTTGTAATAGCTAACTTAAATACCATTGTTTATTATGTGGCTGTTTACATAAGCAAAACTACAGGGCAGGTAATTGCACAAAGCCCTGTGGCTACTGCTACAGTTAATTAGTAGTTGGTGTTCTAAACAAAATCCCTTTCGGGCAACCGAGGGGTTTTTTTGTATTAAGCTTTTGGTTTAGCCAGGTGCAGGTTATTGATATCTATCCTTAGCGAAAAAATATTGCTGTAAGAACCTATGGCACCATCTCCGCCACCAAAATTAGTAAGTGCATAATCAAGCATAAAAATTTTATATTTAATACCCACCCCTATACTTGGTGTAACCACCCATTGGTTAACATTATTAATATTGGTTGCCTGTTGTATGTTATTAAAGCCGGCACGTAAATAAATAAGCCGCAAATAACAAAGCTCTAAACCTATAAGAGGGTCTATGCTAAAAGCCCGGGTGCTTATTACTTCATTTCTTCTGCCGTCAAAAGTCGTAACAAAATTTACTTCGGGTGTTAAAGCCAGCTTCTCTTTCCAAACAATAAAGGTGCGAGATACACCCAATATCAAACTGGGTAGGGTTACTTCTATCGAGTTAGACGGTATAGTATTGCCCGTAAGTGCAAACGTTTGTTGCTGAGAAGCCGTGAGATTATAGGTATAGGCATTAAACGTTCCGGTAATATCCCTTGCTACCGCAGCAAAGTGCCATTTTTTATAACTGTAAGACGCACCCACATCAAAGCCAAAGCCCCAAGACCCGCCAAAAGGGCCTAACGAATTGCGCACAATTTTTGCAGTAGCCCCCAGTGTAAAGCCTTTTAACTTTGGTATTTTGCGGGCATAAGAAAGCAGGGCGGCAAAGTTGGTTACGGCAAAGGTGCTTATGTTGTTGTAGTTGGTGTTTCCGTTGGCATCTACCAAATTCAGCGTGTTTGGTATATTATCGGTACCAAACCTGATAACACTTACTGCTGCCACGCTATTACTGTCTATGCGCGCAGAAAGAGCTCCATAATCGTACTTGGCAAGCCCGGCATAATATTCGTTATGCATTAATGCCAGTTGGTATTTTGGTTTTATTTTCAGTAAGTTGGCAGGGTTAAAATATCCGGCTGTTACATCAGTTGAAGTAACAATATTTGCCCCACCCATTGCCAGTGCACGTGCGCTAACACCAATGGTTAAAAACTCGTTACTATACTTGGCAACTTGCGCAGAACAAACCTGAGAGGCAAGAAACAAGAGGCCAATAAAATTCTTTCTGAAAGAAAACATGCGAGGTAAAACTAATAAATTTTTAACCATTAACGCACAAATGAAGGTTTTAGTATATTCTACCTTTATAATTGTGAGATGGATGGTTGAGGCGCATGGTTATTACTTCTTGTTTTTGACATCAAGTTTATATTAAGTGTTTAATGTGTCATTTTGATTATTGGTAAAATAGTTTACTTTTACCTCGTTAAAAAATTTCAAATTGAAAAAGAGCGTATTGTTTTTATTTGCTTTCATTTATTTAAGCACTCAAACTTTTGCCGGCGGAGAAATACCTGCATTGGAGTTAATTAATTTCACAGCTATTCAGCACGGAAATAAAATAGATATTAAATTCAGTACTTCGGTTGAAACAGGCGGCCCTTATTTTACCATAGAAAAGAGTAAAGATGGTATAGACTTTACCAAACTACTTGATATACCTGCTATAGAAAACAATGCTATTTATTCTGATTATTTTGAAACAGATTATCAGCCATACAACAGGGTTTCTTATTACCGCATCAAACAAACGGATGAAGCGGGTAATTTTCGCTACTCTCAAACCGTTACCTTTAAACTGAACGAAGAGCAAACAGCAAATAGTGAGCCGGTGGCAAATACCATTTCTCAGATATCAGGTATTATTTATGATGTATCAGGAAATATTTCAAAAGCAACGGCAAAAGATAAAACCCTGCTGGTTTTGCGTGATGCAAACGTAAACGATTATTATACGATGGTAGCCCTAAATCTAAAAAAGAACTCTTTAAAATCGCAGGATATGTCTCCTCTTGTTTCTGTGGGAACATACCAAGTAATTAGTTCCTCTGGTGAGGAGTTGAATAACCAACAGCTTATTGTAAAGTAAAGCCTCCTTTTAAAAAAAAGATTATTTTTGCGCACATTAAAAATCGGGCTGTAGCACAGTTGGTAGTGTACTAGCATGGGGTGCTAGGGGTCGCGTGTTCGAGTCACGTCAGCCCGACTTTAAAAATCTAAACCTTGGTTGATGTACGATAAGCTGTCCCCTTAAACAAAGCAACCAGCTCTCCTTTTTCGTTGGTGGTTTTGATATCGTAAAGACCTGTTTTTTTACCCAGATAAATTTCTTTAGCCTCTACTGTAAGTATATCTCCTGATTTGGCAGGTCGCGTAAAGCTTATGGTAACATCCAGGGCAACCGTAAAAATACCATGCGAGTTGCAGGCAAAAGCAAACGCAGAGTCTGCTGCCGAAAATAAAACGCCTCCGTGTATGCTCGAAAAACCATTTAGCATTTCATCTTTTACCGTGTAATGCAATTTGCAATAACCCATTCCTACCTCATCTATCTGCAAGCCCATCCATTTGCTAAAGGCATCTCGTTGCCACATAGTATCTAATACCTGTTGCGGTGTTTTGTATGTTTCTTCCTGCATAACCCAATGAATTAATGTATGCAAAATAACACTTAATTCTTCATTTTGAATTCATATACGTACCTTTAAGCCGTGATTACTTTTTGTGAAAAACATAAAGATTATCTGCGCAAAAAACCGCAGCGTAAACTAAGCGGAGATTACACCTTTACTTTTTATGAAAGCATGCTTGAGGTGGATAAACTTGCCTGGAACGAAGTGCTTGCTCATAAAGATTTCTTTTTAGATACTGATTACCTGCAGCTGATAGAAAAAGTACATCATCCGCATATCGTGCATCGCTATGCCATTGTGTATAAAAACAAAAAGCCGGCATTTGTTTCTTGCTTTCAGGTAATAGATTGGTAGAGTCTCAAATAACCGACCTGACTGCCAAAAAAGTAAAACTGTTTGATAAGTATATAGATAAGTACAAAAACCATGTGGTAATGCGCCTGGTTACCTGTGGCAATAATTTTATCAGCGGAGAACATTGCTTTGCTTATTCAAAGGATATAAAAAGAGAAGATGCTTTTTTTGTTTTAGAAAAAATCAGTCAGATAGTATCTAAAGAAGAAAAACTACGGGGTACTATTTCTGCTACGCTTATAAAAGATTTTTATATCAACCGCCTTCCAAAAGAAAAAACATTGGAAGAAAACAAGTTTATAGAGTTTACGGTTGAACCTGATATGCGTATTGATATACCCGATAATCTACAGGATGTGAACGACTATATAGCCCTGTTTGCTAAAAAATACAGGAACCGCGCCAAACATATTTTTAAAGACGGAGCATCTGTAATTAAAAAAGACCTGAGTGTTGAAGAAGTAAAATCATACAACAAGCAAATCTATTCGCTTTACGAAAATGTATTTAATAAAGCCAAGTTTAAACTGGTAAAACTTGCCCCCGATTACTTTTATGAAATGAAGAAAGGTTTTGCCGACACCTTTTTTGTGAGCGGTTATTTTTTAGAGAACAAACTGGTTGCCTTTGACTCAGGCTATTATTTATCCGACGATACTTTAGAGGCGCATTGCATAGGCATAGATTATGAAGTGAATAAGGAGCATGAGTTGTATCAGAATATTTTGTATCATTTTATTGAGCTGGCTATCCGCAATAAAAAGAAACATCTTAACTTAGGAAGAACCGCTTCTGAGATTAAAAGTACCGTAGGCGCCAAAGCACACGAATTGGTTTGTTATATAAAACCACAGAACACCATTAGCAAAGTAATATTAAACCCTTTTATTACTTTTTTACAGCCAACCGAATGGATACCACGAAATCCCTTTAAAGAAGAGTAATTGCTCTAACGAAAATAAATGTTGGTTTATTTAAACTAATTATTATTTTTGTTCAGAATTTTAGAACCTATGATGTTAGACCTCTTTGATTTCTACGACAAAATGGAGCGCAATAATATATTGCTCTCTTTTAAAGGTGACATCACATCTGATTTGTTAACCTCTATTTTGCAGATTATGGAAAGCAAGATGGATAACTTTCAGGAGGAGCCTAAAACAAAGAAAAAGGTTTATAATGTTTTGGTAGAGTGCTTGCAAAACCTGTATCACCACATGGATGAAGCTCCTGTTGACAGTGGAGAACATGGTCGTTCAGCTATCTTTATGATAGGGAAGTTAGATGGTGCCTACAATGTAATTACGGGTAACTATATATTAAACGAGAACGTAACGGGGCTTAAAGGCAGATTAGACGAGGTAAACTCACTGACAAAAGAAGAATTAAAAGATTATTACAAACAGATATTGAATAACGGAGAAATGTCGCTTAAAGGCGGTGGAGGTTTAGGAATGGTAGATATTGCCCGCAAAACAGGTCAGAAACTACACTATACCTTTCAGTCAATTGACGAGAAAGTATCTTTTTTTAGTTTAAATATAAAAGTAACGCTAAACCAACAATAAAGAGCAGCTATGGAAAAGTTCACACTTGAAGGAACACCAAAAACACCAACCATCAACTTCGATTTAGGAAGTGGTGTATTAGAAATTAAAGGTCGTTCGATACCTGAAAACTCAATTGAGTTTTACAAACCATTGGTAGATAACCTTGAGAAGTACGGCTTAAGCCCAAAACCGGCTACAACAGTAAATGTGCAGTTGGAATACTTTAACACAAGTTCTTCTAAATGTATTTTAGATGTATTTAAAAAATTAGAAGCTATACATAAAGGCGGTAGTTCGGTAACTATTAACTGGCATTACGAAGAAGATGATGAAGATATGTTAGAAGCTGGTGAAGATTACCAAGCTATTATCAGCGTACCATTTAAAATGGTGCAGGTAGCTGAGTAGTTCTTTTAACAGGAATTATGAAAACACTTAATCGCCTTGTGTGGTTAGGTGTTTTTCTTTTTATATCATTAAGAATGCTGCGTGTTCTTAAAAACATCAGAGAGGATTTTTTTATCGGCATCGGTTAGTGTAATTCCTCTGCGTTGCATTACTTTTTCAGCAACTTCAAAAGCTTTTGGTAATTCGTAGGTATCAAAAGAATCTCCGCCACCCCACGAGAAAGAAGGAACATGTGTAGCGGGAAACCCTCCTCCAAATATATTGGCATTAACACCTACAACCGTTCCTGTATTAAGCATGGTATTAATACCCGTTTTACTATGGTCGCCCATAATCAAACCGCAAAACTGCAGGCCGGTATCAATCATTTTGCGTGTGGTATAGTTATATGCCTTTACATCAGCATAATTATTCTTTAAGTTAGAGTTGTTGGTGTCTGCACCCAGATTGCACCACTCGCCCAAAACCGAGTTACCTAAAAAGCCATCGTGCCCTTTGTTGCTGTACCCAAAAATTACCGAATTGCTTATTTCGCCACCTACCTTGCTTTGCGGTCCAATGGTAGTAGGTCCGTAAATCTTTGCTCCCATTTTTACTTCGCTGTGTTCTCCTAAAGAAAAACTTCCGCGAATATGGCAGCCTTCCATTATCGTGGCATCTTTACCAATATACACAAAGCCGCCAAGTGGATTGATGGTGGCGCATTCAACACTTGCCCCGTTTTCTATAAATACTTTTCCTTTGCCAACTAACGTATTGCTCTTTGAAAGAGGCTTTGATTTTCTTCCTTCTGTTAAAAGAATATAATCAAAGATAAGTTGGTTCTCATTCATTCTGAAAATATCCCAAGGATACTGAATGATAGTAGGTTTGCTTTTAGAATATATCTTGGTAAAGTTGTTATGAAACTCCCCGCTGTCGGTATCTCCGCAATAAGCCAAAGGAATATTACCGAGGTATAACACTTGAAACATTTTGAGCTTCTTAATTTCACGGAACAAAGTTTCATCCGGACAAACCCTTCCGTTTATAAACAGGGTAGGGTACTTTTCTTTTATCTTGAAGGGGAACTTAACCGATAAATAATCCTGTGTTTTGTAAGAGAAATCTTTTTTAAAGAGAAACTCCCACTTTTCTTTAATGGTGAGTATGCCAATCCGTATTTCGCAGGTGGGTCTTGTAAAAGTAAGCGGCAATAAATCGCTCCAACCCGAATCGTCAAACAAAACGTAGTTCATCATGCCATCTGACTTTCTTTAATTAATTCTCTTATATCCTGAATTATTTTCTTGGCAAGATTCTCTGCTGTCGACATGCTTGCGCTTTCTGAATAAATGCGAATAATCGGCTCAGTATTTGATTTGCGCAGGTGAACCCACTCTTTATCAAATTCTATTTTAACGCCATCAACCGTGTTTACGGGTTGCTTTTTATATTTTGTTTTTATCTTTTCTAAAATAAAATCTACATCTACTTCGGGAGTAAGCTCTATTTTGTTTTTAGAAATATGATAATCAGGATAGGTGCTGCGCAACAACGAGGTTGATTTACCAAACTTTGCCAAATGACTTAAAAATAAAGCAATGCCAACCAAGGCATCTCTGCCATAATGCAACTCAGGTAATATAACTCCGCCATTACCTTCGCCGCCAATAACAGCTTTTGTTTCTTTCATCAAAGTAACCACATTCACTTCGCCTACGGCAGATGCTGCGTATTTTCCTCCTGCCTTTTCGGTAACATCTCTCAACGCACGAGTAGAAGAAAGATTAGAAACCGTGTTTGCTTTTTTATGATGCCTAATCACATAATCGGCAATAGCAACCAAAGTGTATTCCTCGCCAAACATTTCTCCGTCTTCGCAAACAAGCGCCAGTCGGTCAACATCCGGGTCTACAGAAATACCCAAATGCGCTTTGTTTTTTGTAACGGCTTTAGATAAGTCTCTTAAGTTTTCGGGCAATGGCTCCGGGTTATGTGCAAACTGCCCGTCGGGTTCGCAATGTATCTTTATAATTTCGGTAACACCCAAAGCTTCCAGCAACATAGGCACAGCAAAACCTCCGCTTGAGTTTATGGCATCCAGCACCACGGTAAACTTTTTAGCCTTAATAGCTTTTATATCCACATAAGGCAGTTTCAAAATCTTATTGATGTGCGATTTTAATAAATCAGTACGCTCAGAAATCTTGCCTAAATGATTCACATCTGCATAACTAAAACTTCCTTCTTCGGCAATAGCCAGTATTTTAGCACCATCCGCTTCGCTTACAAACTCTCCTTTGTCGTTTAGCAGTTTTAATGCGTTCCATTGTTTAGGATTATGACTGGCCGTTATAATAATACCACCCTGTGCTTTCAGTTCGGTAACAGCCATTTCAACCGTTGGTGTGGTTGATAGTCCTATATCCACACAATCAATACCTAAAGCAGACAAAGTTGACAGAACCAATTGATTAACCACCGCGCCCGAAATGCGCGCATCTCTGCCAATTACCACACTAAGCGGTTCTTTATGTTGTTGTTTCAGCCAAGTACCGTAAGCCGAAGCATATTTTACTATATCGGGCGGTGTAAGTCCTTCTCCTGCACCACCACCAATGGTTCCCCGTATTCCTGAAATAGATTTTATTAAAGTCACCGTATTAAAATTGTTTCTACAAAATTAACCATACTTAACGGATATGCTTTATTTTTTCTTAACACATACAATGCTATATGTTTAAAAAAGATTGGTTAATTGTTCCTTTTGGTTACAGAGGTCGAGAGTTATTTTTGCACCCCCGTGTTCCAATGGAATAGACATTAAATTTATATTCTTATGATACATATTCCTGAGAATTGATTTTAAAAACAGAGTGTATTTTTGAGATTAAAACCCCATCTTTTTAGAAAATGTGGTTTCGAAAAAATAAAAATCACATTATTTAACCTTTTCAAATTGTTAAAAACCAATAAGTGTTAACACTAACAAAATCGACAAAAGAAAATTATTTCTTTGCTACTTTATCTTTAAACACACTTATGGTTCTACCAGGAGACATAAACAAAGGTATCTGTGCCCAGTCTTTATACTTGGCAACAAGTTCAGCTTTTTTAGCATCATCAGTTGCAGCAGTCTTCATATCAAGAAAATACTGACGGAAATTATCTATTAATTCAAACCCACCCACAGCACCATGTCCAGGCACTATATAATGAATATCAAATTGTTTAGGCAACCCATCAAATATGGCTAAATAACCATCGGGGTCTGCTACACCAAACAGCGCAGGCACTTGTTTATTTAAAATTACATCACCACCAAACAACATTTTCCTTTTATGCAGATACACCATTACATCACTAGCGGTATGTATGTTTTGACTCAGGTTAATAATAGTTGCGGTATCATTGCCCATTTTAATATCCATTTTGGTAGGTAACCATAAGGTAGGCAGATTTTCTTTGTCCACCTCTTTCATCCAAAAGTCTTTAGTGTAGTTACCACCCACAAGTATACTTTGTCCTTTATAATATTTATTGCCACTGGTATGGTCAGGGTGAAAATGTGTATTAACAACCAAAATAGGTTTATTGCCCGCCAGCTGTAGTACCTGTTTAGATAACTGCTCAGCTGCTTCATCCTGCTTGGTATCAATAACAATAACCAAACTATCAGACACCAAAACACCGCTGTTGCCACCACCGCCTAAAACAAGCGTAAGTTCTTTATCATACTGCACGGTAGTTACCTGTTTCATTTTATTCATAAAAGGTCGCAGATATATCAAGTATATGGTTGCACCTATGACTAATACTACCAATAAGAGTATGCCAATATATTTTAATATTTTCTTAAGTATTTTCATTTGTTATAATTTTCAGCTAAAGTAGTAATTACTACTATTTATATAAATAAAGATTATGCGCTTGGTGTTTTCTTTTATCAGTATCAATTAATCTGATAAATTGACTTTCTTTGCTGATTAGTTTATGAACCCTAAAGTAAAATCCATATTGCAGTTGGTTTTGTTTGCTGCAATAGGAGTGTTTTTGGTATGGTTGTCCATACACAACATTCCTGATAAGGATATAGAAACCACCAAGCAATCTTTTAAAGACGCTGATTATTTAATAGTTGGCGTTTCTGCGTTTATCAGCCTTTTTGCTCATGTGGTTCGTGCATGGCGTTGGAACATGCTGCTGCAACCCATTGGACACAGTATTTCGTTTAAAAATTCTTTTGCCGCCGTAATGATTGGCTATATGGTAAACTATGCCGTGCCTCGTGCCGGGGAGTTTAGTCGTTGTGGTGTTGCTGCTAAGTACGAAAAGATACCCTTTGCCGCCGCCTTAGGAACCGTAATTACCGAACGTATTATTGATTTTATTTTATTGTTGGTGTTGTTTTTTATTACGCTTGCCGCTCAGTTTACTGAGTTAATAGGTTTAACCCACTTATATGTGTGGCAACCTTTATCTACTAAGTTAAGCGGTTTAGTAAACAACAAAATGTATTTGCTGCTTGTTGTTGTTGTACTGATTGCTTTTGTAGCGGTACTGTATGTTTTAAGAAAGAAAATAAAAAAACTTTTAGGCGGTAAAATAGGTGGTATGCTAAAAAGCTTTGGCGATGGATTAAAATCTATTAAAGATTTGAAAAGCCCGGGCTTGTTTATATTTCAGAGTGTGTTAATATGGGCGCTGTATTTTTTAAGCCTGTATGTTTGCTTTTTTTGCTTTCCCGAAACAAAAACCTTGGGCGTAAAACCCGCACTATCTGTTATGTTATTTGGTGCGGTTGGTGTAATAGTTAGTCCGGGTGGTATGGGTGCTTACCAAATTATTTCCACGCAGGTGTTGTTATTTTATTGTGTTATAAGTAGTGTTGCTATTGCCTTTCCGTGGATTGCGTGGGGCGTGCAGTTTATAGCCATATTAATTATAGGCGGTTTGTGTTTTTTATTTTTACCTTTACTAAACAGCAACAAAAATGATAAGCTACCCGCAAGCACTTCTTAATAAAATTTTAACCAGAGATGCCATTACAAAACGTGCAAATATTTGGCGTATGTTTAACAAGAAGATTGTTTTTACAAACGGCTGCTTTGATATTTTACACCAGGGACACATCGATTATTTAAGCAAAGCGCGTGATTTGGGTGGCGCATTAGTTATTGGATTAAACTCCGATGGTTCGGTTAAGCGTTTAAACAAATCTCCCGAAAGACCCATCAATAAAGAACAATCAAGAGCATTAGTTTTGGCAGCCTTAGTATTGGTTGATGCCGTGGTATTGTTTGATGAAGACACCCCTTACGATTTGATTAAAGCCATTCAACCCGATATATTAGTAAAAGGTGCTGATTACAAAGCTGAAGACATTATTGGATATGATATTGTAAAAGCCCATGGTGGAGAAGTTGCAACGATTGAACTTACCGAAGGCTTTTCAACTACCGAACTGATTAAAAGAATTAAATAGTAATTTCGGACTCAGAAATTTACAGCCACTGTGGCAAACCCGCTTAAAAAATTAGCCTCTCAAACCGTTGTTTACGGGTTAAGTACTATCTTACCAAGATCCTTAAATTACTTTTTAGTTACCTTCTTTACTTACAAGTTTACTAACCCTGCCGATTTCGGAATCAACACAGCGATATACGCTTATATCTCTTTCTTGAATGTTGTCCTTACCTATGGCATGGAAACCGCTTTCTTCAACTTTGTAAATAAGAACGAAAACAAGCATGTGGTGTATAGCACCGCGCTTATTTCTTTGTTAAGTACAACAACGCTGTTCTTGTTAATAGGTTTATTCTCCTCAAATTTTATTGCTGTTACACTTAATTTTGCCAACAACGTAAACTTTATAAAATGGATGGTATTGATTATTGCCAGCGATGCTATTATGGCAATTCCGTTTGCAAGATTACGCGCCGAACAAAAAGCCATCAAGTTTGCAGCCATTAAGATTGCTAATGTTTTAGTGAACATTGGCATAAATGTTTTCTTTATCCACTTCTGTAAAAATGCTTATGAGAATGATTTGGCAAACCAAACAACATCTTCTTTAGGTGGTTTATACAATCCTGAAATAGGAATTGGTTATGCCTTTCTTGCCAATTTAATTGCCAATGTTTTTAGCTTGTTATTGCTTACAAAAGAATTTATGGGCTTTTCTTTTACCTTTGATAAAGTTCTGTGGTGGCAAATGCTAAGATATGCACTTCCTTTATTGATAGTGGGTTTGGCAGGAATGACAAATGAAACCTTTGACAGAATTATTTTACAAAAACTATTACCCGCAGATATTGGTATGCATGAGCTGGGTGTTTATGGCGCTTGTTATAAAATATCTATACTCATGACTATTTTTATTCAGGCATTTAAGTTTGCCGCAGAACCTTTCTTTTTTAGTCATGCAAAAAATGAAGATTCCAGAAAGCTAAATGCTTTAGTAATGAAGTACTTTGTCATCTTCTGTTCGTTCTTGTTTCTGGCAACCATGATGAACATTACTTGGATAAAATATTTTGTGAGCGAGAATTATTGGGCAGGCCTTCATGTGGTGCCTATTTTATTGCTGGCTAATTTGTTTTTAGGAATATACTATAACCTATCAGTTTGGTACAAGCTAACCGGGCAAACCAAATTCGGGGCATATATTACTTTGCTGGGGGCAGCCATTACGCTTATTATAAACTTTGCTTTTATTCCGAGATACAGTTATATGGCTTCAGCTTGGGCTACGCTTCTTTCGTATGCAAGCATGATGATGGTTTCGTATTTTCTTTCTCAGAAGTATTATAAAACCAACTATAACCTGCGCAGCTTTGTTTTCTTTTTTGGCTTTGCTTTAGCGTTCTATTTTGTTTCCATGCTTTGGCAAGGTCGTTCATCGCTGATTATAGAGTTAGTTTTAAATAATGTTTTGCTTTTAGTTTATTGCTGGTTGTTTATTAAATTTGAACTTCCAAATTTTAAAAGATTAAATGCTGCCGATTAAAATCATAAATAAAAGTAAGCACGCGCTGCCAAACTATGCCACTCATCAAAGTGCAGGGATGGATTTGCGTGCAGAACTTACTGAGCCAATCGAATTAAAACCTTTGCAACGAGCCTTGGTGCCAACTGCTTTGTTTATAGAATTGCCGCAGGGTTACGAAGCGCAAATCCGTCCGCGTAGTGGATTGGCATTTAAGAACGGGATAAGTGTTTTAAACTCACCCGGAACAATTGATGCAGATTACCGCGGAGAAATAAAAGTGATACTGGTTAATTTATCCAACGAGACGTTTATTATTAACGATGGCGAACGCATAGCACAAATGATAATTGCCCGACACGAAACTGTGGAATGGAAAGTAGTGGATACACTTGAAGAAACGATTCGCGGCGAAGGAGGTTTTGGACATACCGGAAAAAAATAACCCCCCCTATTAATTATGAAAACAGTTGAGTCTATAAATTTTGCAAACAAACGTGCTGTAATACGTGTGGATTTTAATGTTCCTTTAAATGAACAATATGAAGTAACTGATGATACGCGTATCCGAGCAGCTATCCCAACCATTAAAAAGATTTTGAAGGATGGTGGAAGTGTTGTTTTAATGTCGCATTTAGGCAGGCCAAAAGACGGACCAAGCGATAAATTTTCTTTGAAACACATTGTAAAGACTGTTTCTGCCGCCTTAGGAGTTGAGGTAAAATTTGCAAACGATTGCATTGCTGATGAAGCATTTAAAACATCATCTGCTTTAAAAGCGGGAGAAGTTTTGTTGTTAGAGAATTTACGTTTCTATAAAGAAGAAGAAAAAGGAGATGAAGGTTTTGCACAAAAACTAGCTAAACATGGAACTGTATATGTAAACGATGCTTTTGGTACCGCGCACCGTGCGCATGCTTCCACAACTATTATGGCCAATTATTTTAATGAAGCACATAAGTGTTTTGGTTATGTAATGGCGGGAGAAGTGGCAAGCATTGCTAAAGTTTTACATCATTCTGAAAAACCTTTTACCGCAATTATTGGCGGGGCAAAAGTGTCTGATAAGATTTTAATTATTGAGCAGTTAATGAATAAAGCCCAGCATATCATCATTGGTGGGGGCATGGCATTTACGTTTGTAAAAGCTATGGGTGGTAAAATTGGTAAATCGCTTTGCGAAGATGATAGATTAGAAATAGCTAAAAGCCTTTTAGATAAAGCCAAGCAAAAAGGCGTGGAATTACATTTGCCTGTTGATGCAATTATTGCCGATAATTTTTCTAATGAGGCTAATCATAAAAGCACTGCTATTAACGCTATTCCTGATGGATGGATGGGCTTGGATATTGGCGTAGAGTCTGCGAAACAATTTAGTGAGGTTATTCAAAAATCTAAAACCATTTTATGGAATGGACCGATGGGTGTTTTTGAAATGAGCAATTTTGAAGCCGGAACAAAAGCTGTTGCCGAAAGTATTGTTAAGGCAACATCAAACGGAGCGTATAGTTTAATAGGTGGTGGCGATTCAGTGGCTGCTATTAATAAATACAAGATGGCTGCTAAAGTAAGTTACGTATCAACGGGTGGCGGTGCTTTGTTGGAATATATTGAGCAGGGGGGTTTACCCGGCGTTAAAGCAATTGAAGGATAAAGAAGAGTAATGTTGAATTTTAAATTATAAATGAAGTGGTATTACCTGTTGTAGTATATGGCGACCCTGTTTTAAGAAAAAAAGGCGTTGATATTGATAAGAATTACGAAGGGCTTGAAACCCTTATTGCCAATATGTTTGAGACGATGTATAAGGCCAACGGCGTGGGTATTGCAGCTCCGCAAATAGGTAAAGCTATTCGTTTGTTTGTGATTGACACAGCTCCTTTTGCTGAGGTGGATGAAGAAGATGACGAGGAGAAAGAGAAAGAAGAAAAGGTGAGCAAAAAGGAAATAGAATTTCTTAAAAACTTTAAACGTGTTTTTATAAACGCAAAAATCATCGAAGAAAAAGGAGAGGAGTGGGCTTTTAACGAAGGTTGTTTAAGCATCCCAAAAATAAGAGAAGATGTTTTGCGTAAACCAACTATAAAGGTTGAATACTATGATGCACAATTTAAAAAACATACGGAAACACTTGATGGACTTGCTGCACGTGTTGTTCAGCATGAGTATGATCACATAGAAGGGAAATTGTTTACCGATAAAATATCTGCGTTTAAAAGAAAGCTATTAACCGGAAAATTAAATGACATCAGTAACGGTAAGTTTAAAGCAGATTATAAAACCAAAATATATAAAAAATAGAAGATGATAAATAAACTGTTTTCTGTTTCTTTTTTAATGGTTGTTTGTATTCTTGTTTCATCTTGTAATCAAAATAAAACAGAAGCAAATGATAAGACTGTGACACCAACTACTGATACTTCAAAACAAAGATTAACAGAACTTCCACCACCACCTCCGCCAACAGAAATACCCACACAAATAGAATTGCAGAAACAAATACAAGAAATGGAAAAGGTTTTGTATGCAGCTAAATTGGCAGACTTAAGCCAAGCCCGAAAAATGATTCGCTTATACGATACGTATTATAAAAACTACCCGAAAGATTGGGAGACCCCCGATTATTTATTTAAAGCCGGAGAAATAAGCGAAAGCATCAATCAATACAACCAAGCAGCTAAGTTTTATAACAAGGCTTGTTATGAGTATAATGATAATTTTAAATACAGGTCTTTAGTCTTGTTTAGGTTAGCAAATGTATATGATTATAAACTGAACGATTATGTGCGTGCCAAGCAAGCGTATACACAGGTAAAAGAACAATACCCCAAAACCCAATTAGCCAAAGATGCTGATGCGGCAATTAAAATGATGGGACGGTCTGATCAAGACATGGTACGTGACTTTGAGAGAAAAAACGCCGCGAAGAGCCAAGCGAAGTGAAACGAAGCGAATACATGAGCCCAAATAAAGAATTATACCAATAAGCGAATAAATAAAATCGTATTTTTGCATAAATGGTAGAGCGCGTTATAAATTGGTTTGAACAACAGGCATTTGGTGTTTGCGAGTGGCTTGGGCAAAAGCTGGGCATAGCTTCTACCAATGTGCGCATGTATTTTATCTACCTTTCCTTCTTTACGTTTGGCTCTCCGGTTATCATTTATTTTGTAATGGCTTTTCTGTTAGAGTACAAAGAGTTTTTTAAACCAAAGAAAAATCGCCGCCCTAACGTGTGGGATTTTTAATTTACCACTAAGCTTTTATTATATAATAGTCATGCTGAATTTATTTCAGCATCTTATTTAGACCCTGAAACGAGTTCAGGGTGACGTTAGTTGTCATTTCGAGCGGAGTCGAGAAATCTGTAACCTATTTAATTATAAATCTTTTACTAAAAACCTGTAAGGAAGCTTAGCGTCTTCGGCTGCATAATCTACACCAATGAGGGTTTCAGCAACACAGTTGAGAGAAAAAAGCACCAAAGGTAAACTAAGCAACTTTACCAAAGTGTTTAGGGTGGTGATAAGCTAGGCCACCCATCCCTAACCCTTCCCAAAGGTAAGGGAATAGCGCCTGCTACAAGTCCTTTCCTTTGGAAAGGATTTAGGATAGGTTGAAAGCCTTGCAGAGATGTAGGGCTTTTTTTTGTTTCCTTAACTCAAGCGGCAAAAAGTTAATAGGATGTTAATAAATTTTGACTTTTTGTTTAAAATAACCATATTTGCATCCCTTTAAGTACATTTTATGATAAAAAGAGCTTTACTATCGCTTATTCTTTGTATTACGTTTTCGTATGCTTTTTCGCAAGATTTAAGCATCACAAACAGTCTTCCTTCCTCTGGCACAGCAGGACAGGATATAGAGGCTAAATATACCATGACCAAATCTCCTACCATGGGTAGTTTTGCTAAATTCCAGGTTGATTTACCGGCGGGTTTTAACGCACAAAGTGTAGAGATAAAAGGGGGTAATTTTACGTTTGAGAACAACCGCGTTAAAATAGTGTGGGTATCTCTTCCGGGCGACGCTTCTTTCGATTTTGTTTTTAAAATAACTCCTTCTGCCAGTGCATCGGGTAACGTAATCATTGCACCACAGTTTTTTTACTTAGAGAACAATGTAAAGAAAGAATACACTGTACCCCCTTCTTCTATAGATTTTGGCGGTGGTGGTGGAGCTTTAGCTACGGATAATAGCAACAACGCTACAAATAATACTGCAACAACTGATAATTCAACTAATTCATCAAACAATACTACAACAGATAATTCCAACAACGCTGCAAATACCACGGCAACCGATAACACTACTAATAATACACAAAGCAACAATACTACTGCCACAGATAATTCTGCAAACAATAACAACACTACTTCTACAAACACCAATACGCAATCTAACAACACAAGTAATAATACTTCTACCACTAATACATCAAATACAACCACTACTAACGCTGTTAAACCAACAAGAAGCGGTGTACTATATCATGTGCAATTAGCTGCCTTAACCAACAAACCAAACAAATCAAGATTCGCAGAATACGGCACCATTAAAATTGTAGAAGATGCGGGCTTATTCAAAGTATTGGTAGGAACTTTTAAAACCCTTGAAGAAGCCCGTGCTTACAAAAAGACCTTAATATCTAAAGGTGCTGAAGGTGTTTTTGTGGTTGCTTACGAAAACGGCGTAAGAGTTAAGATTTAATTAAATCTTTCTCCTACTTTTTATTCATTGCTTTTACCTGTTCATCCATCAATTTAATTCCTTCCATAAAACTGTGGGGGCTATAGCCTAAGTCTTTAATGGCTTTATCTATTATAAACCCTGTAATGGGGGGGCGTTTAGCGGGTTGTTTTATATCAGCAGATTTGGATGGCTTGATTAATGATTTATCCAAGCCATAATAATCTGCCACCTGATGTACTAATTGTAAAATGTTTAAAAAATCCTTTCCGGAAATATTATATACACCTTGTGCTTTTTTCTTTACCAGTAAAATGCAACCGTCGGCCAAATCTTCTGCCAGCGTGGGGGTTCTAAACTGGTCGTCGACCACATTAATTGTTTTACCCTGTTCTAAGTTTTGTTTAGCCCACAAAACAATGTTACTCCGGCTCATATTATCTACAATACCATACACCAAAACCGTACGGGCAATAGCCCAATGCAGGTTGCTGCTTTGTACAATTTTCTCTCCTTCTAATTTACTCCAGGCATAATAACTAAGTGGGTTTGGTTTTTCGTTTTCATCTAAAGGCCCATGTGTTCCATCAAAAATAAAATCAGTAGACAAATGTAAAAGCTGCGGTTTATAGTCTTTGTTCTTTTGCTGAAGTTCCTGTAAAGCATTGGTTATATATTTTACCGCATGAATATTCATTGCCACACAGGTTTCTTTTTCTGTTTCGCAGGCATCTACATTGGTCATGGCAGCAGCATGAATAACAGCATCGGGCAGGTGTTTACTTAACACTTCTTTTACCTGTTTCTCATTGGTAATATCCATTTCAGAATAGATGTAGCCATCTTTTTGTATCAATCTATTCTCTCCACGGGCGGTAGCAATACAATCTATTTCAGGTTGATTACGAAGTTTATAAACTAATTTTTGTCCGAGTAAACCATTGCTGCCTGTAACTAAGATTTTCATGTTGTCTTTATTTTATGTTTTTATTTTGGTAACATGGTCTCACCTAAAAAGGCTCGGGTCATGTGGAAAATTTATTATATTCGTTTCTTTAAAGAATAGCTTTCAAAAATAGGTAAAAATTATGCTTGAGTCGCCCTTACACGAACATCATTTATTAAGATACCAAGTTGCGATAGAAGATAAACCCATGCGCAGTTTTAGTAAAACTGCTATCATAAGCTTTTTTGACGAGAACAATAAAAAGGTAATGGTTTTTAAATATGGTGTTATCAGCAGCGAAGAGATTTTTGATAAAATAGATAAAGGAGAAGACCTTAACCTTAACGGCGCATATGTACTGAATTTCTCTCTTACGGAATACAGAACAAACAAAGGCTTGGATGACAGCGTACTTATTTCTTTAAAGAACTTTTCGGCTAAAAAGACTTTTTTTGATTGCGACATCAGTAACGATTTTAGCTATGCCCGCTTTGATGGAGACAAGGTTGTTTTCGATTCGGTTATTTTCGGTAACGGAACCAACAACTTTGGTGGAACTGTTTTTTCTAATGGAGATGTAAGTTTTAAAAAAGCAAAGTTTGGCAGCGGAAGTACCAATTTTCAGAGTGTACAATTTGGCGACGGTTTAATTTCTTTCAACAATACCAACTTCGGCACAGGCAATCTTTCTTTTGTTGATTGTAATTTTAGCAGTGGTAATGCAGATTTTAGGAATACTTATTTTGGTGATGGCAACGTAGATTTTAAGTTTGCCAAGTTTGCTGCCGGAGATTTAAGTTTTGAGAAAGCATCCTTTGGAAAAGGAAAGAAAGAGTTTAAAAATGTAGAGTTTGGTGGCGGTAAAATAGATTTCAGGCGCGTAGATTTTAATGATGGAGATGTTTCTTTTGATGGGGCAGAGTTTGGCGATGGCAAGGTTTCTTTTCGAAGTTCGCGTTTCGGACATGGCAACAAAAGTTTTGATCAAGCGGATTTTGCCAAAGGAGAAGCCCAATTTGATTTAGTTGATTTTGGATCAGGCTCGGTAAGCTTTAATAAAGCCAACGTAGCTGATATTTCTTTTAAAGGTTGTGCGCTTAATTGCTATATGGATTTGCGTTTTAATTCTTGTCATAAATTAGATCTTAATAATACCATCGTTCGGGATATTTTAGATTTAAAACCCGAAGACGAAAATGTAGTGATAAAGATTTTCGACATTACGGGTATGCGCATCTTAGGCAGGATATTTATTGATTGGCGAGGAAATGATGTGTTTAATTTGATTTATGCACAAACGGATTCTACCTTATACCAAAAATCCGAACAGTTTAGGATTTTGAAAGAAAACTTTCGAAACAACGGACAATATGTAGATGAAGACGCTGCTTATCTAGAATTTAAACGCTGCGAAGCAAAAGCCAACTTGAAGGCAGAACTAGAAAGGGGTGGCAAGGATAAAATATTGGCATACCCCAATTATTATTTTCAGAAATATGTGTTCGATTATATTGGTCGTTATGCTACCGATCCAATACGTGTACTTACCAATATGCTTATTGCCTTTACCAGCTTTAGCCTTATATATTATTTTGTAGAAGAGTACTTCCCTAATTTTGGTAGCATTGCCACTACCATCGGAGATTCACCCCTTAACCATCAACACGAGTTTTGGAATGCCTTTTATTATAGTGCAATTACTTTCTTTACTGTTGGTTATGGAGATTACTTTGCAGAAGGATACCTTAAACCATTTGCAGCCTTCGAAGGATTTTCGGGTGTATTCTTAATGAGCTACTTTACGGTAGCTTTTGTAAGAAAAATTCTACGCTAGTGTTTGTTTGTGGCACAAATAAACTGTTCAAAACCTTTCAAAACTCGTAATAACTACACTTACACCTTACTCGTTACCTGTTGCCTGTTTTAGTATCTTGCGTCTCCGTTTCCACCATGGATAAGAAAAAACAAAAAGGCGATAATACTACGGAGAAAGAAACTCCTTTAATGCGGCAGTATAACCAAATTAAGACACAGTTCCCTGATGCTTTATTGTTGTTTAGAGTTGGTGATTTTTACGAAACCTTTGGCGAAGATGCTATCAAAGCTTCATCTGTTTTGGGCATTGTACTTACTCGTCGTGCCAACGGTGCTGCGCAGTTTATCGAACTGGCAGGTTTCCCGCATCATTCGTTAGATACTTATTTACCTAAATTAGTTCGAGCAGGTTATCGTGTGGCTATTTGTGATCAACTGGAAGACCCAAAGCTTACCAAAACAATTGTTAAGCGCGGCGTTACTGAATTAATTACTCCGGGTTTAGCGTACAGCGAAAAAATATTAGATCATCAAAGCAATAACTTTTTATGCAGCCTGCATTTAGGTAAGGATGTATTGGGAATTTCCTTGCTTGATATTTCTACGGGTGAGTTTATTGTAGCACAAGGCAATGCGTCTTACATCGAAAAAATCATTCATAAGTTTAGTCCGAATGAAATTTTATTTGAACGCAATAAACGTTCTCAGGTTTTAGATTTACTTGGAGATAAGTATTACATCTATGGCATCGACGATTGGGCTTTTACATTTGATTACGGACAAGAATCGTTAACCAAACATTTCAACACCAATTCACTTAAAGGTTTTGGCATAGAAGAAATGCCTGCCGCTGTTGCTTCTTGTGGCGCTATGCTATTTTATTTGCATCAAACACGACACGATAAATTAAAACACATCACCTCTTTAAAACGAATTGATGAGAATGAATTTGTGTGGTTGGATAAATTTACGTTTCGCAATTTGGAATTGATCTATCCTTTACATGAAAACGGAAAAGCACTGTTTGATGTCATCAACGGAACGGTTACCCCAATGGGAACACGTCTTTTAAAACGTTGGATTGCGATGCCGCTTAAAAGTATTCCTCAAATAAATAAGCGTTTAGACGTTATTGAATTTTTTACCAAGCATACCGAAGAAGCCAACAAATTACATAGCGAGTTAAGTCAGTTAGGTGATTTAGAACGCTTGATTTCAAAAGCTGCGGCCATGCGCATCAACCCGCGTGAGCTGATGCAATTAAAAAGATCGCTTACTATAACCGAGAATATTAAACAAAGCCTGAAAGATTTTACAAGCAATTATTTTGACGAAACTATTTCTGGCTTACAAGATTGTAAAGAACTTCAACAGCGCTTAACAACTTTAAATGAAGATGCGCCTGTATCTATTTCCAAAGGGAAAGTTATGTCGGATGGGGTAAATGCCGAACTAGATGAGCTACGACAAATTGCTTATTCGGGTAAAGATTATCTATTAAAAATTCAGCAACGCGAAGTTGAGCGCACGGGTATCACTTCTTTAAAAGTAGCTTACAACAATGTATTTGGTTATTATTTGGAAGTTACCAATTCGCATAAAGATAAAGCCCCGGCAGATTGGGTACGTAAACAAACACTTACTAATGCCGAGCGTTATATTACTCCCGAATTAAAAGTTTATGAAGAAAAAATATTAGGTGCCGAAGAAAAGATTACTGCACTCGAAACAAAATTATTTGAAGAATTAGTTGCTTACGTTACTGAATTTATCATACACATTCAGCAAAACGCTTCCTTACTTGCTCGTTTAGATTGCCTGCTTGGTTTATCTATCGTGGCAAATAACAACAAATATGTGCGCCCAACTGTTAATGAGGGTTTTGCTATAGATATAAAAGAAGGCCGTCATCCTGTCATCGAAAAACTATTGCCTGTCGGTGATGAGTATGTTAGCAATTCGGTTTTTTTAGATACGGAGTCGCAACAGATTATGATGATCACCGGCCCGAATATGAGTGGTAAATCTGCTTTACTTCGGCAAACAGCACTTATTACATTATTAGCACAAACAGGTTCTTTCGTGCCTGCTAAAAGTGCTGATATTGGCTTGGTAGATAAAATATTTACCCGTGTGGGTGCTTCAGATAATATCTCTTCGGGCGAATCTACTTTTATGGTAGAGATGAATGAGACTGCCAGTATTTTGAATAACCTGAGCAATTGTAGCCTTATTTTATTAGATGAGATTGGAAGAGGGACTGCTACATACGATGGTATATCTATCGCCTGGGCCATTGCAGAATACATCCATCAGCATCCACAGCTTAAAGCAAAAACATTATTCGCTACGCATTATCATGAATTAAATGAGATGCAGCAATATTTTCCGCGTGTAAAGAATTACCATGTAACCGTTAAAGAGCTTAGCAATAAAGTGATTTTTATGCGCAAGCTTGCCGAGGGCGGAAGCGAACACAGTTTTGGTATACATGTAGCTAAGATGGCGGGTATGCCTAAAGATGTGGTAGAACGTGCGGGGGAGATTTTAAAGAAACTGGAAAAAGAACATGAGCTGGAGCCTAACCAAACTTTGGTAGATACAGAAGGAAGATTGATTCAAAAAAACACAGATAGCGATTATCAATTAAGTTTCTTTCAGTTAGATGATCCTATTTTACAACAAATAAAAGAAGAGATTTTGAAAACCGATGTAAACACACTTACCCCGGTTGAAGCCCTTTTAAAACTCAATGAGATTAAGAAGCTGTTAGGGAAATAGCAAATGGCTGACTTCAACGATATCATGCTGGATTTAAAACGTAAGCTGTATAAGCCCGTTTATTTTTTGCATGGAGAAGAATCTTACTTTATTGATGAGATAAGTAACTATATAGAGCAACATGTATTGGATGAAACCGAAAAAGGGTTTAACCAAACGGTACTGTATGGAAGAGATACTGATTTAAGCAGCATTATTGGGCTGGCAAAAGGTTTCCCGATGATGGGCGAGCAACAGGTTGTTATTGTAAAAGAAGCACAAACGCTAAAGGAACTTTCCAAATCCACAGGTGATGGAGATGAAGTAAAAGAAAAAAAATCTTCATCCGACAAGAATCCTTTAATTGCATACCTCGAAAACCCACAACCATCAACTGTTTTAGTTTTTTGTTTTAAATATAAAAAGTTAGATGCGCGCTCTACGCTTGCAAAAACAATTGCTAAAAAAGCGGTACTACTTGAATCAAAAAAACTATACGATAATAAAATTCCTGATTGGATTAATGGTTATTTAAAAGATAAAAAATACAGTATCAATCCTAAAGCAGCTGCGTTATTAGCAGAATATTTGGGAAATGATTTATCTAAAATTGCAAACGAGATTGGTAAACTTTGTTTGAACTTACCGGAGAATAGTGAAATTACGGTTGACCACATCCAGCAAAACATTGGCATCAGTAAAGACTTTAATGTGTTTGAATTGCAGGATGCGCTTAGTAAAAAAGATGTATTGAAAACAAATCGCATTGTACAATACTTTGCTGCCAACCCAAAAGAGAATCCTTTGGTAATGACTAATGCTTCTTTATACAATTACTTTCAAAAAGTATTGCTGTATCACTTTGTCCCTGATAAAAGCAGGGGTAGTGTGGCAAGTGCCTTGGGCATGAATCCTTTTTTTGTAGAAGGGTATGAGAGAGCTGCGCGTAACTATAATACCGCAAAACTGAAATCAATCTTTGGATACTTGCATGAATGCGATGCGCGTTCTAAAGGTGTGGATAATGTGAGTGTAGAAGATGGCGATTTGTTGAAAGAAATGGCATTTAAAATATTACACTAAATGAGTTGGTTAAAAAACAATTGGCTTATTGCACTGATATTGCTTATTGCTTTCCTGCTTAGATTTATTCCGCTGTTTGAATATGAGTTTTCTTTTGATGAACTAAGTGCCCTTGACAGGACGCGCTTTGATAACCTAACCGATTTAATAAACAAAGGAATTAAGATTGATGCACATCCCGCATTCATACAGCTGTTTTTATATTACTGGATAAAGATTGGAGGAAGCTCTGAAGTATGGGTAAAGCTTCCCTTTCTAGTTTGCGGGCTTTTATCCTGTTGGTTTATTTTTCGTTTTTCTAACAAATGGTTTGGATATAAAACAGGTGTAATAGCCGCTATAGTTGTTAGCTGTTCCATGATTTTTTTGGTTTACAGTTCTTATGCCCGTATGTACGCTACCGGAGTTTTATTTGCTATTCTGGCATTATACTATTTATTTGAAATTGCTTTTGGTGGCTCTACAAAACTTAAACATTATATTCTTTTAGGATTGTTTTTAGTACTGGGTGCATTAAGCAATCACATGGGTGCATTATTTGGTTTAATAGCAGGTGTGCTGGCATTTATTTACGCAGGTAAAAAACAAAGAATATATCTTGTATACACAGCAATAGCCGTCATGCTTTTTTACTTACCACACCTATCTATTACGCTCACCCAAATGGGTTATAGTATTGGAGCAGGAGCAGGAGGGTGGTTGACCGCACCAAAGTGGTACGCTTGTTTTAGTTTCTTAAAAACATTGTTTGGTACAGGCATGGTTATTTATCTTTTTATCCTGCTTCTTATCTATGCAGGTAATCCCATTAAGTTTTCTTTTATATATGATAAAAAAATAATCTTTCTATTGGCAACCTTCATCGTGTATTGTTTAATCATTCAATTATACTCGGTTTATAAAAACCCTATTCTACAATTCTCCGTTTTATTGATTGCCGCTCCTTGTATTATAATTGTAGTAGCAAGGGGTTTGTCTTTTATTCCTGATAAATTCTTTACGGTTGTTGCTATCGGATTAATAACCGTCTTTTTAGCGCAGACTATTTACAATAAAAAATATTATTCTTTAGGAATTAAACACGGAAATAAATCTGCTGTAAAAGAAACTATTGAAGCTAAAAATAAATACGGAGAAACTAATGTAACAGCCATATACGCCGTTGAACCCTTTTTTATTAAACACTATATGGATGAGTTTAAACAAAACTATAATTGTCTTACATCTTCTGATTCTGTATATAATAATCCTGTTTTATTAAGTAAGTATCTTAAATTATTAAAAGAAAATTATATCGTATTGTCTGATCCGGATGTTTTTCTTTTAGAGCAAGCAAAACTTTATTTTCCCTACCTCATCTATCATGACGAAGGATATTTTAAAAGTATTTTTCTATTCAGTAAAACAAACACAAATAGTATAAAGGATGAAACGGTACTAAAAGAAAACAACATTCATCATGCAGAGGGTTTTGTTTTCCCCGATAATTATAAAAAAGAAAACAATAATATTCTTATTGATTCTACGGATGAGTTTCCTTTTTGTGTGCGTGCAGATTTTAATTCGTTACAACTTAAAGAAGGGCAACACATAGTGGCTGCTGCAAGCTATAAGCCATATAATGTAATGAGTGATTTGAATGTTGATTTCTCTTTAAAGAAAAATGATGCAGGTGTATTTTATGCAGGCAGAAATTTAAAAGATTCTTATATGCCTGGCGATACCATTCAACATGGCTTTGCAGCTGTATTTATCGGTACAGAAATTAACGCGTGGAAAGATTCTAAGTTAGAGTGTTACATTTGGAATAAGGGCAAGAAGAGATACACCATAAAAGATTTCAGTATGAAAATAATAGACAGCAACCCCCATAAATACACGCTGTGGGATTAAACAATTTAAAATCAAAGAAAATATGAACTACTGGCTCATTAAATCAGAACCCTCTGCCTACAGTTGGGAACAGCTTTTAAAAGACAAACAAACCTTTTGGAATGGTGTACGCAATTATGCTGCACGTAATAACCTTAAAGCTATGAAGAAAGGCGACCTTGCTTTTTTTTATCATAGCAACGAAGGGCTTTGTATTGTGGGTATTGCCAAAGTAGTTAAGGAACATACACCCGATAAAACAGCTACCGAAGGGGAGTGGTATGGTGTTGACTTTGCTCCTTACAAAACATTAAAGAAACCTGTAACGCTTGAACAGATTAAAAAAGAACCTGTACTTAAAACCATGGAGTTGATTCGTATTTCTCGCCTTTCTGTTTCTAAGGTTACGGATAAGGAGTTTGATAAGATTTTGCTAATGAGCGAAACCAAGTAAATGGATAAGCTTTCTTTTGCTTCGGTAACAATGGATGTGCTGCACCATGTGGCACAGGATATTGCTGCGGCTATTAAAGATAATAAAGTTGTGTTGTTTTACGGAGAGATGGGTGCGGGCAAAACTACGCTTATAAAAGAAATTGGTAAGCAACTTGGTGTTACCGACGGCATGAGCAGTCCTACGTTTGCTTTGGTAAATGAATACCACACAAAAGATAATGGCAGCATTTACCACTTTGATTTATACCGCATAAAAAACATAGAGGAGTGCCTTGATATAGGCATGGAAGAATATTTATACAGCGGCAATTATTGTTTTATTGAATGGCCAGAGATAGCGTTGCCTTTATTGCCTGATAAGTATTGCAGCGTTTCTATTAAAACAGAAGAAGATAATACACGCAGTATTATCTTACAATAAACCTTTTTACTTCCTCACAATCTCCGCGCCAATGGCATTCAGGCGGGTATCAATATGCTGGTAGCCTCTGTCAATTTGGTTGATGTTGAAAATAATGCTCTTACCTTTAGCACTAAGCGCTGCAATTAATAAAGAAACTCCGGCGCGTATATCAGGCGATGCCATTTGTATGGCTTTTAGTTGAGTTCTTCTATCCAAGCCCATTACAACAGCGCGATGCGGATCGCTTAAAATAATTTGTGCGCCCATATCAATCAGTTTATCTACAAAAAACAAACGACTCTCAAACATCTTTTGATGAATGAGTACATTGCCTCTTGCCTGTATGGCAGTAACCAAAACAATACTTATTAAATCGGGTGTAAAGCCCGGCCATGGAGCATCAGCAACCGTAAGGATGGAACCATCAATAAAGGTATCAATCTCATAGTGGTCTTGTGCAGGCACATGCAGGTCTTCACCTCTTCGCTCTAATTTAATTCCTAAGCGTTCAAATATTTGTGGGATGATGCCAAGCTTTTCATAAGCCACATTCTTTATCGTAATATCAGATTGGGTAACAGCTGCAAGTCCTATAAAAGAACCTATCTCAATCATATCAGGTAGCAAACGGTGTTTGGTTCCCTTTAGTTTTTTTACCCCTTCAATAGTAAGCAGGTTAGAGCCTACTCCTGTAATTTTCGCACCCATGCTGTTAAGCATAGTACAAAGCTGTTGCAGGTATGGCTCGCAGGCAGCATTGTATATGGTAGTAATTCCCTCGGCTAAAACGGCAGCCATCACAATATTGGCAGTACCCGTTACAGATGCTTCATCCAGCAACATATAAGCACCACGGAGGTTTTTTCCTTCTACTTTAAAAATCTCGTTTACATCATCGTAAATAAACTTGGCACCTAATTTCTCAAAGCCCAAAAAGTGTGTATCAACTCTTCTTCTACCTATTTTATCTCCACCCGGTTTCGGCATGTAGGCTTTGCCGTAGCGAGCCAACATAGGCCCTACAATCATGATAGAGCCACGCAGGTTACCACCTTTCTTTTTAAACTCGGGCGACACAATAAAATCAACATTTACATCATCCGCCTGAAACGTATATTCTTCGTGTCCGGTTTTTTCAACCTTTACGCCAAGGTCTTTCAGTAAATCAATCAGCTTAAGTATATCAACAATCTCAGGTATGTTGCCAATAGTAACCTTTTCGGCAGTAAGCAAAACCGCACAAATAACCTGCAAAGCCTCGTTCTTTGCACCTTGCGGAATAATCTCGCCCTTTAAATGCTTACCTCCGGTTACTTCAAAAATCATAAATCCTTATTTGCGTTTAAATTTCTTGTGTTTAAAATTGTTCTTACCATGCTGTTTTTTAACCCCCAAACTGGTATTTATATTAAGCGGACCGCGTTTTATTAAATCGCTTGCATCCGATAACTTTTCAGACTCATCCATTTTCAACGCCCCTGCCGAAAGCTCCGCCAGGTGTTTAAATATTACCTCATCCAGCACCGTATCCTTATTCCAGGTTAGGTACGATTTTTTTAACTGCGTAGCCACCACACGTTTCAAAACATCTTTCTCTTCGCCCTCTTTAAAATCTTTTGCTTTCTCAATAATATCTTCAATAATCTTGCCGTAGTGACGGTATTTTATTTTCCCTTTTGGGTAAGGCACATTTTTAGGTTTGGTTTCAAAAGTTTCTGCCGATGGCTTAGGATACGGACTATCCACATCCAGTTTAAATTTAGAAATAACCAGCAAATGATCCCACAGTTTATGTGTAAAATCAGGTATATCACGCAGGTGCGGGTTCAACTGCCCCATAACCTGAATGATAGCACGGGCACATCGGTTGCGGTCATCACGCGATTCTATCGTGCAGCAATGCTCTACCATGCTCTGTACATTCCTTCCGTATTCAGAAATAATAAGATGGGGTAATTGTGTATTGTAATTCATGTATCAACAATAGTTTTAGCAAAAATAAACAAAATATGATATATATGGTTGTTTGTTTGGGCTATTGCCCGTGCGTTAAGGAGTTTTACCCGTGCGCTCATGAATTTTGCCTGTGCGCCCCCGAGTTTTACCTGTGCGCTCCAAAGTTTTATATGTGCGCTCGCAAGTTTTGGGTGTGCGCTCACGAATTGTAGCTGTGCGTTGAGGAGTTTTGCCTGTGCGCACGCAAGTTCTACCTGTGCGCTTGAAAGTTTTAGATGTGCGTGCGCGAGTTTTGGGTGTGCGCTCTTGTATTGATGAAAGAAGGTTAGGGGAAATGGATAAGTGACCTCACCCCCAGCCCCTCTCCTAGGAGGAGAGGGGAGGGTGTTTTATTTCTTTTTATGGTGTTTTGGGTGTGACGAACGATTGACGGTACGGAAATGAACAGCTTCTACTTGTTTGTATTGAGGGCTTGAAGCACCAAAGGCAGATTTTACATAGGCCTTTACTTCTTTAGCAATTTGTACCAAGCCTGTTGTGGGATTATATAAAACAGTAGTGCGAGTTGCCATAGAAGTGTGGTAAGCTGTTTGGGCTGTTTTTACATTATTATTGGCAGTTGTGAAACTTGTTGCAGTGGTGTTTAGGGCCGCTACTTTAAGGTTAGGTTCGTTGGGATTGTAGGCGGGATATAGGGAAACGTAACTTACGAGTTCCTGAAAGTGGGCTACTAAATTATCGAAGCTTAGTTGGGCGGTGGAGATATTTACGGGAGTAACAGGGGTTGTGGTAGATGCTGTTCTTTCGGGGGCGGGTGGTGTTACTGAAGTTGGAGTTGTTGTGGTGCCGCCTGTGGTAGGTGTGGAAGTTGGTGTAGGGGTTGAAGTTGTGGAAGTGGTAGTTGTTTTTTTAGTTGCACGGCTACCCTGAATTTTGCGGTTAATAGTTTTGGCATTTAGCATAGTTTGTGCGTTTGCACCTGCTGCTGCCAATGCTGCCATGATTTGAGTGGCAAGGGGTTTAAGACCTATAAATAATACCTCGCGCGTATTAATGACATGGTTGAGGTTGTTGTGTTTTGTATCTATATCTGTGAGGGCGTTGTTGGCATTGGTATAGATGGTTTGCAATGCCGTTATTATAATAGAGGTGTTTGAGGGGTTGTAACTCGTACCAAAACCCTGACAGTCTATTATTAGGGTTTCGAAGTTGGCTACGTTTTTTGCATGACCTGTTTCGGAGGTTGATGTTTTTTTGTTGCGGCGCCGGAGGCTGATTTTTTCTTCTTTGCCATTGTTTTTGTTTTTTTATTGTGTGTTTTTTGTAGCTGTTACCCAAAGTTACAACAAACGAATACCCAAAAGCAAATAAAGTTATGAGGCTGCAGTTGGCATCTTTATTGGGTTTGCATTGATTTTTTGTTATTTTATAGGGGCAGTATTTTTTTCTAATTTCTTTTTCCTTGATGAAAAAGAAACAAAAAATCAAGACCAAACGATCTGCCACGCACAGGCTAAACTGCTCCGCGTTTGGTCGGGCAGCGCGCTGTGTTAAAAGAAGATTAATTTGTACGTTTGCTTTATAATTAAAACATTCAAAATGGCCGAATTTTTAGATAGAACGAAAGCAGTTGCTGCAATCAAGGATTTAATACTACATGCAGAAGAGAAGCTAATTATTTTTACTTATAGCTTACGTATTTCAGATGATTTTAGAGAACTTTTAAAATATAGAAATGATAAAGATAAAAAAACACTAATTATATGTGGAAAAAAAGAGGTTCATCAGGGCGAGCTGGATTTTCTTAAAAGCCTTAAAAATTTAACTATAAAACATAGCGATCATCTCCATTCTAAATGTTATATGACGGATAAAAAAATGATAATTACTTCATTGAATTTTTATCAATTCTCGATGCAAAATAATAAGGAAATGGGTATTTTAATTGATAAAAAAATAGATTGGAAATTATATGATTCTGCAAATGAAGAAGCACAATTAATAATAGATACATGTCACGATACAGAATTAAACTTAGAAAATGAAAAAGGATATTGTATTAGAACGGGAATACCAATAAGATTTAATAGATACAGACCATATAATCACGAAGTATATAAAAAATGGGCAAGTGAAGGAAAGAAAGGCAGTAATCCTGAAATGTATTGTCATTTTTCGGGAGAATTATCAGGAGGGCTAACCTCATATGACAAACCAGTTTTATTTAAAAATTGGAATGAAGCAACCCAAAAATTTAAGATTGATACTTCTAACAGCAATTAATTTAACCTTTATAATAGTTGCCTGCGTTAGGGATTGTAACGGAAATCCTTTGCTGTAATCGGCAAAGATTGGAGTGTAAAGCCCGACGGCAGTAATCTGCCGGAACGCCCCAACTAAATAACAGATTGCGTATATTTGTAGCCTAAAAAACTAAGCATGCCAGGAACAGAATTATTTGGCGCCGAAGAGCGCAAAGAAATAGAGGATGTGTTATCAACCGGAGTGTTTTTTCGTTATAACCACGATGCGCTGCGCAACAACCATTGGAAAGCAAAAGATTTTGAAACAGAAGTAAAAAAAATAACGGGTGCTAAGTTTGCACATGCCATGAGTAGCGGTTCTACGGCTGTGGCTACTGCCCTTGCAGCAAGTGGCATTGGCGCAGGCGATGAGGTTATTGTGCCTCCGTTTACATTTATGGCAACTATTGAAGCGGTATTGTTTATTGGTGCTTTGCCCGTGTTTGCCGAGATTGATGAAACACTTTGCCTGAGTGCCGAAGGAATTAAAAAAGCCATTACACCCAAAACAAAAGGGATTTGCTTAGTACACATGTGCGGCGGTATGGCTGATATGGATAGCATTATGAAGGTGGTGAACGAGCATAAACTGATTTTGGTTGAAGATGCCGGACAATCGTTTGCATCATCCTACAAAGGAACTTCTACCGGTTTGTTTGGCAAGGCGGGTTGTTACTCTTTCGATTTCTTTAAAATTGCAACAGCAGGCGAAGGTGGTGTAATGGTTACCAACGATGAAACTACTTACAAAAAAGCTGATGTGTATAGCGATCATGGTCACGATCACATTGGTGCAGTACGCGGCATGGAACAACACCCATACTTAGGATTTAATTACCGTATATCTGAATTGCATGCGGCAGTGGGCGTAGCACAAACCCGCCGTGTGCCTTTGATTAAAGAGAAAAACCGCAAGAACAAAAAGTTTATGCAGGATATCTTGGCTAAAACTCCGGGTATATCTTTTGCAAAACTAGCTGACCCGGATGGAGATTCTGCAACTTGTTTGAACTTGTTATTGCCTGATACCGCAACGGCTCAGCGTGTGGTGGATGAAATGAAAGCTGCCGGAGTTGTTGGTTTTGATTATTGGTTTAAAAACATGTATCACTTCATCAATCAGTGGGATCATATCAAAGAAATGCGTACGGTATCTAAACTTACTATAGAGCTTGTTGGTGCGCCGCAGGATTATAAAAACTTACAGTTACCAAAAACACAGGAAGTAATCGGTCGTTTAATTTCTTTCGGCATTAAATACAAATGGACAGAAGAGGATATGAAAACACTGACTTCAAAAATCTCTGAGTGTGTTACCAAAGCTATGAAGCCAGTACATGCATAAAAATTTTAAGAACATTGATAAGGTTACTTACGGTCGTGGTTCGTTTTCGCAATTAGCCGAAACAGTTGAACCCTTTCGTAAAGAGAACAACCATTATTTTGTTTATGTAATTGATAATTATTTTAAAGGAAAAGAATTAGCAAACAAGCTGCAAAACAAACCTGAGGATTTAATTTATTACATAGATGTTGATCCACACGAACCAACTACCGAGCAGATAGATACGCTACGCGATGAGATTCTAACTAAGAAAGGATTGCCCAGCGGCGTTATTGGCATTGGTGGTGGCAGCATTATGGATATTGCCAAAGCACTATCGTTAATGCTAACCAACGAAGGTTCTTCTACTTTATACCAAGGATTAAACCTCATCAAAAAGGCTGGCGTTTATCATTTAGGTGTGCCAACTATTTCGGGTACGGGTGCTGAAGTTTCCATGACCGCGGTGCTTACAGGTCCTGAAAAGAAATTAGGTTTAAAATGCGATTGGACAGTTTTTAATCAGGTTATTTTAGACCCTGAATTAATTGCCAGCGTACCAACCGATTGGTGGTTTTACACCGGTATGGATACCTACATACATTGCATAGAAAGTGAAACGGGTATTCGCAACAATGCGTTTAGTTTAGCGTATGGCGAGCAATCGTTAAAACTTTGCAGAGAAATTTATTTGGGCGATAAAGCCGGACAAACCCCAGAGAATAATGATAAATTAATGGTTGCCTCTTTAATGGGTGGCTTAAGTTTAACGTATAGCGAAGTGGGTGTTTGTCATGCATTGAGTTATGGCTTATCTAAAATACTAGGCACACGTCATTGTTATGCAAACTGCATTATCTTTCAACACTTAGGTGATATTTATTTAAAAGGACATAGCGAGTTCATGCAAATGATTGCGAAGCATAAAATTGTGTTGCCACAAAACTTAAGTAAAGATTGGAACGAAGAAACATTAACAGCCATGGCAAATGTTTCTTACAATCTGCCTTTTATGTGGCATCATGCCTTTGGCGATAACTGGCAACAAAAAGTTAATTTAGATTATATAAAAGATTTATTCAGAAGATTATGATAAACAAAAAAATAGTAAAGGTTGGCAATATTGAGTGCGGAAGCAATGAATTGTTTTTAATCTCTGGTCCTTGCGTGATAGAAGAAGAATCTATTATGATGAAAACTGCCGAGAAACTGAAAGAAGTTTCTGAACGCATGAAAATCAAAATCATCTACAAATCATCTTTCCAAAAAGATAACCGTAGCAGTTTAAAATACTATGATGGACCGGGTTTAGATAAAGGAGTAAAGCTATTAGCCAAAGTAAAAGAACAATTTGGTTTTCCTATATTGACGGATATACATTATCCTGATCAAGCTGCCGCAGCTGGTGCTGTATGTGATGTATTGCAAATACCGGCATACTTATGTATGCAATCTACTTTGTTAGTGGCTGCTGCAAAAACAGGTAAAGTGGTAAACATTAAGCATGGTCAGTTCCTTGCGCCAGATAACATGAAACATCCTTTGCAAAAAGTTATCGAAGCAGGAAATGATAATGTTATTCTTACAGAACGTGGGTATACCTTTGGTTATAATGATTTGATTGTTGACCCACGTGCGTTTTTTCATTTGAATAATTTAGGCTATCCTGTGGTATTTGACATTACACATTGCGTACGTAAATATGGTATTCCGAGTTCGGATGCTAAAGGCGGCGCAAGAGAATTTTTACCTGTATTATCCCGTGCGGGTATTGCCAGTGGTGTTGATGGTGTATTTATTGAAACACATCCTGAGCCCGAAAAAGCTTTATGCGATGCAGCTTCTCAATTATGTGTGTATGATTTAGAAGAATTTCTAAAACCATTAATTGAAATGCACGCTTTAGAAGTGAAATACAGAAAGTAGTTTTTAGTGTTTTAGTAGCAGCATATTAATTCCTTATATTTATGTAGGTTTAAGCTTTCATGAATGAGAATATGCCTGATAGTGAAAAAAAACGTTTAGAATCTGTTATAAAAGAAATGGCAAAAGTCATTTCTAAATTAATTGGGCTCGTTTCTTTTTTAGCTGTAGTTTCAGTTGTGCTTATCGTTACGCACGTAACCGGATTACCGGAGATATTTAAAAAACATAATTCTGGCGAAGAAAAAATAAACCCATCAAAAGATATTGTGTCCGATAAAAACAATATGCTAGACAAAACTTCAGGTGTTTGGACTGCTCCCGATACCTCAACTATTTCAAACGAAGAAAACAAAGATGCAATTCGTTACGGGCATAATTTGATTAGTAATACGGCTTATTATCTTGGACCAAAAGGAAAGATAGCTAATATCAGTAACGGAATGAATTGCCAAAATTGCCATTTAGATGCCGGAACAAAACCCTTCGGAAATAATTATAGCGGTGTAGTATCTACGTATCCAAAATTCCGAGAGCGTTCAGGTAAAATAGAAAACATTTATAAACGCGTTAACGATTGTTTTGAGCGAAGTCTAAACGGACAAATACTGGATACCTTAGGAAAAGAAATGCAGGCTATTGTTGCTTATATAAAATGGATAGGTAAAGATGTTCCAAAAGGAGAAAAGCCAAAGGGTGCAGGCATTACCGAATTAGCCTATATGAGCAGAGCAGCGAATCCTGAAAATGGAAAAGTAATTTATATGCAAAAATGTAAAAGTTGTCATACTGAAACCGGAGAAGGTAAATTAAATGCAGATGGAATTATGTATCAATATCCTCCGCTTTGGGGTGAGCACAGTTATAATATAGGTGCAGGTTTGTATCGCCTATCCCGTTTTGCAGGATATGTAAAATCTAATATGCCGCAAGGTGCTACGTATGATAACCCTCAACTGAGTGATGAAGAAGCTTGGGATGTGGCAGCGTTTGTAAACTCGCAACCCCGCCCCAAAAAAGAATTACAAGCCGATTGGCCTAAAATTTCAGGTAAACCTATTGATAATCCTTTTGGCCCATACGCAGATAAGTTTACGGAAACACAACATAAATACGGTCCGTTTGAACCCATTGCAGAAGCAAAGAAAAAAATAAGTAAGAAATGAGGCAACATAAAAATAATTGCACGTGTGGTTGTAAAAGCAACTTTATTCCTGAAGGGGTTTCAAGAAAAGATTTTCTAAAGAAAATAGGAGCGGCAACCATAGGAATGGGACTATCTCCATTGGTTTCCTTTGCTATGATGGATGACGGTAAAGCAAAGGAAATTGAACAGAGTAAAACAATAAAAGAAGGTAAAGCACAAAAAATTACTTTGCTGCACACAACAGATATTCATGGACAAATAAATGTACACGATGAGTTTTTTTGGGAAGAAGGCAAACCTGTGTTTAAAAAACGGGGTGGTTTTGCGCATTTAAAAACTATGATTAATGAATTAAGAAAGCAAAACCCAAACACTTTGCTGTTAGATGGCGGAGACTGTTTTCAGGGGAGTGGTATCGCTTCGCTTACTCAAGGGCAGGCACTAGTTCCACTTATGAATAACCTAAACTATGATTTGGTTTTGCCTGGTAACTGGGAAGTAGTTTATGGCAAAAAAATGCTGATAAAAGATTTAGGAGGATACAATGCACGCAAGCTTTGTGCAAACATGTTTGATGATGACGCTACCGGCGATTTGTTATTTCCGCCATACAGCATCTTTTATATAGGAGGTATAAAAATAGGATTCATAGGATATAATGACCCCTTGACTCCCATAAGGCAAGCACCCGATTACAGCAAAGGAATAAAGTTTTGCGAAGGAAGAGCTATTGCTACTGATGCCCCTGCAAATTTACTTACTGCTGTTACACCTGGGGTTAATTATCAGTTCAGATAATTACTTACTTAAAATCTTAAATTCCGTACGGCGGTTTTGTTGCCTGCCATCATCTGTATCATTACTGGCAATAGCTACCGTTTCGCCATAACCCTTGGCTTCTAAACGAGAAGCAGCTATACCTTTACCTATCAGGTAGTTTACTACAGACTCCGAACGTTGTTGTGATAACTTCATATTATAAGCATCGCTTCCTTTGCTATCGGTATGGCTACCTAATTCAATACGTATGCCCGGATTATCAGTTAATAGTTTTATCAGGCGGTCTAACTCATTGGCAGATTCAGAACGAATAGTTGCTTTATCAAAATCAAAGAAAATATTTCGCAGCACAATGGTTTTACCAATATCAATTTTCTTCAACTCAATGTTCTTTTCTACCTCCTGGAAATCAGCCGTAGCAGGTAAATTAAAATTCTCAGAATGGAATAAGTACCCATCTTTTTTAACTGCAATGCCATAGTTCTTTCCTGATGGAAGAGACACTAAATATTTACCCGTTGCGCTGTTTGATTTAAAGGTAGCAATCACTTCATTCTTTCCATTATCTACCAATTCTATTTGTGCTTCCAAAGGCTGTTTGGTTTGCTCATCAGTTATAATCCCTTTCAACATAGTCATTTTAGGGCCTTTGCTTACAATCTTCTCCGCTTTAAAATCGCTGACAGGAGCGGCAACACTTGCCAACAAGTTATCTTCGTTCATTAGCGTAGGTTGTTTTTCGGGACCTAAAAAGGTAATACGATAAATATCTGTCTTACCATAACCACCTGCTTTTGCCGATGCAAAGTACCCGTGATAGCCACCTCCGCTAACGACAAAAAACACATCATCTTCAGGACCGTTAATAGGATAGCCTAAATTTTCGGGAGTACCCCATTTACCATTTTCAAAAACAGATTTAAAAATATCATAACCACCCATGGTGTTATATCCTTTAGAACTGAAGTAAAGTGTTTTGCCATCAGGGTGAAGAAACACGCCTTCTTCGGCATATTTAGTGTTTAAAGAAGGGCCAATGTTTTGAGCCATTGCCCAATCTCCTTTGGCATCCTGATTACAAATATAAATGTCTCCATCTCCAATACCACCGTCTCTGTTACTAATAAAGTAAAGTTGTTTCCCGTCATAAGATATACTTACCGAAGTTTCGTGCGCTTTGGAGTTTATACTTTTACCCATATGTTCAGGCTTAGACCACACACTACCGTTCAGATGACTTACATATACATCTCCGCCATCTTTTTCTTTAAACCGATAAACAAACATAGTGGTACCATCAGCAGATAGGCCGGCTGTAGCATCATGGTCTTCGGTATTAATGGTAGGGCCAAAGTTTTGTGCAGGTTTCCATTTGCCTTTATCTTTAGTAGAAATATACAAGTCTTCAAAATAATCCCCGTTATCAGTATCTATTTTTCCACCTACAGAATTATCTCTGCAAGAGGTAAATATAATGGTTGATTCATCTGCATTAATAAAAGCACTATACTCTGCATACTTCGTATTTATTTCCGAACCTAAATTATCTACAAAGGTTCTTACCGGGTGAGCCACCAATTCTTTTCCGCTTTTACACTCGCCTATTTTTTTATTTACTTCTTCAATAAAAGCCAGATTATCTTTTCCTTTTGTATTTACATAAGTAAGTGTAAGTTGATAATACTTGATGGCCTCATCCCATTTTAAGTTTAACTGATAAGCCCATGCCAACGCATAGGTATCATCAGGTTCGTTAGCTGTTGGGTTAAGAGAGTATGATTTTTCCAGACAAGTCATCACCTTCTCTGAACGGGGTTCTAATACAAAATAACAAAAGCCAAGCTCAAAATTAAGTTCGTCGTTGTTAGGGTTAAATGCCTGAGCCCTTTCTAATAAAGGAAGGGCCTGTTTAAAATAAATATCACCGGAGTGCCCGTAATCGTGACGGCTTACCGGAAAGTATTTATGTATGGCTACGTATTGCTGTAGCAAATAGTCGTATTCTTTTTTACCCAACTCAAAAGCGTCTTTACCATCTTCAAAGCTTTTCTTAGCATCCTTCATCTGGTCTTTTTGATTGGGGAAATGTGCTTTATCAAACGGAATGCTTTGTGCTTTTGTTGTTATGCTTAACAACAAGAAGAGTAGCCCTGCGAAAAGTATTTTTAATGAGTTCATATACTGTTGTTTTTAATTTTTATCTATTCTAATCTATTAATCACACAAACCGGCTGAATAACTTTTACCCAATGCCATGCCCAGTTTAGCGGCCTGTTTCCAATCGGCACAAGCACCCTCTTCGTCTTTAAGCATTTGCTTGGCAATACCTCTGTTGATATAGCAAGCAGCCGCATCTTCATCAATTACCAGTGCTTTGTTGCACCATTCGGCTGCTTTAGTAAAATCTTTCTTTTTTATGCAGGCAGAAGCCATATTGTTCATGGCTAATACATAATCTTTTTTTATTTCCAGGGCAGCCTCAAAATCATTCATAGCCCCTGCAATTTCATTCTTATTTAGTTTGGCAGAACCACGGTTGTTTATCGCCATGTAGTAATCAGATTTTATAGCAATCGCTTTGTTGTATGCTTCTATAGCACCTGTATTATCACCTTTGTCACGTTTTGCCGAACCCAGGTTGTTATAAGCAAAAAACAATTTATTATCGTACTGTACTGCTTTTTCATAATCGGCAATAGCACCTGCGGCATCTCCATTTTGCTTTTTAGCAGAACCCCTGTCATTGTATGCATAAGCGTAATCAGGTTTAGCAGCAATGGCTTTATCATAATCTTCGATAGCTTCTTTATA
>Ga0302280_1000366_pt1 | contig 39611 bp, 51 predicted proteins | sample III_Fen_E1_1_FD_198771 | JGI IMG/M metagenome (GOLD analysis project Ga0302280, IMG submission 198771) | Peat permafrost microbial communities from Stordalen Mire near Abisko, Sweden - III_Fen_E1_1 | ecosystem: Environmental > Terrestrial > Soil > Wetlands > Permafrost | place: Sweden: Abisko... | reverse complement strand
ATATAAAGCAGATTATTCCCAATTGGTTGGTTATCAAAATTATAATGCAGGAACATTTGTATTTGGAAATAGTTCTACCCAATATACTAATTATCTTTATCTTTCCAGTGGTGGTTATTACTTCCCCGTAGGCGCAAGTTTACAAGTCGTTTTTGATAATACTTATACAGATTCAATTACAATAACCTTGGGAAGTAGAAACTTCATTATTCAGGATGTTTATGACCAAATAGTATTTGATTATAATGGACCAAATCAAACTATTTTTACAACAAATAATCAAACAACTACGGTAACTTGGAATGGACATTCATATTTAATTACTTTTTCTTTGCCAGATGTTCCTGTTATTGGATTTCAATTTTTGAATTAATATGTTAGGATTGGTTAAAAATAAGAAATTTCAACAAGGTATTTTCAATCCTGTTCATAAAGAGAAGTATAAAGGAGATCATTTCCCGATTTATCGTTCTAGTTTTGAGTTGCATTTTTTTAAATTTTGTGATAACAATCCGAATGTTTTATCTTGGCAAAGTGAAAGTATAGTTATTCCCTATATCCACCCATTATTACATGTTAAAAGGAATTATTTCGTGGATGGAAGTATGCAAATTAAGGAGAGAGATAAAATTAAAAAATATTTGGTGGAAATTAAACCTTTTTCTCAAACAAAAGAACCTTCAAATTTGGGAAAAAAAGGCGGAACCAGAAAACAAAGTACGATAATCTATGAACAAACCCAATGGGTTGTTAATCAGGTTAAATGGAATGCTGCCAAAGTCTGGGCTAAAGAACATGGAATGGAATTTATCATTTTAACTGAAAAAGAACTGAATATTCATTAATTGAAATTTTATTCACCCGTCAAGTAATCCTTGACAGTTTAAACATTAAATTGTTTTTATGTTAAATTTCAATGACTGTTACTTAGGCGATTGCTTAGAATTAATGGAGCAAATAGATTCAGAATCAATTGACCTTATTCTTTGTGATTTACCGTATCATCTGTAGAAAGAAAGCCCCCATTTTCAAATGGGGGTTGAATTTCGTTAATTTTTTCATAATTATAAAAATATTTTAACATTTCCTATTCTAAAGTTTAATGTGGTGAATAATGATTCTCCTTAGAGATTACATCCTACACAAAAACCTTTAGAATTATTTGAATATTTGGTTAAAACTTATTCCAACGAGAATGATTTAGTTTTAGATAATTGTGCGGGAAGTGGTACGACTTTATCGGCTTGTAAAAATCTAAATAGAAAATTTATAGGAATGGAGAAAGATGAAAAATATTTTGACATAATCAAAAAACGTGTTAAATTACAAGAATTATGAAAGATATTTTTGTAAGAAATCTCAAGAAAGGTCATACCTTTTGGGAATTTGATGGAACAAATAACATTGAGAATGAATGTTTAGAAGATTCCAAACCAGTTAGGAATCATAAGAATTTGAATGCTAATGGCTGGAAGGTTAAGATTAAAAATGTAAATGGTATTAGCGATAAATTCCAATCAGATATTTTTTATTCTTTGGTTAAGTTGTATAATTTACCTCCAAATAGTAAGGTGGAAAATCATTATTTGGATGGTAGAAAAACTAAAAAAGTTGCTTCCAATGGAGTAATTTTGGAAAAAAATGTATGAAAACTTTAGAGGAATCACATTTTATACCTATCAACCATTACCTTCCGAATGTTTTAAATTCAAAGAAAATATCCCATGAACCCCCCTTATACAAAAGAAATTATTGAACATCTTTATTTGTTCAGAAAACAACAATTTTGGTTGGAGGGGGAGATTAATAAGCTTAAGGATGTTGATGAACGGTCGAGTGAAGCATCTAATGATTCCAATTGTGCAGTTATTCATGAAGATCCTAATGTAGAAAAATTGAAAGAGTTGAAGTCTAGACAGTTATCACACCAAAAATCGTTAAATACTTTTTTGATGAAGCATTTCAATAATACTAATTTTAATGAAATTTTGAACAATATTCCTTTACCTTTATGATTGACATGATGATTCCTGCTCCTCCTGTTAAGATGTCAAACACTTCCGGTTATATGACCAAAGGTTCTAAACAGAGTAACCAACTTATTAAAATGGGTTCTGGAGGAGGTTCTTTTAAGATTGAGCCCCCTTATAATATTCCTTCTACACCTGATATTATGGGCGAATTTGTAGAAGTTGATAAGAATCTTATCCTGTTAACTTAATAAGCTTGCGACAATTCTTGCGACAATTTGTCGTGAGAACAAAACTTAACTCGGATTATTGCTAAGTTAAGGTTGCAACTATAATTTGTTTGTTGATATTTAAGAGTAGTTAATCTCTTTTCCAGACAAAACATAGGCTACCACAGTCCCAAACTTTATCAAACTTGAGAAGTTTCATAATTTCTGATTCTGATAGATCTTTATATTGAGGGTAACTTCCAATTAATTTATGTTTCGCAAAACCATATCGGTATTCCCGATGGGTATGATTTCTAGTATACCAATAATTAGGGGGGGATTCATGATCTAAAGTGAATCCCAAAGATTTATAAAGATTACCATAACTCCATCTAGTATCACAATAGCTCACAATACTCTTAGGATTGTGTATCTTGATATAATGACTAAGTAGTTTACCCGCACCCCCAACAATATTAAAATTGAAAATAGAGGCATACCTGTATAGTTCAGAATCCGCATCAAATTTACCCATAAAAACCCTAGTATTACCAAAGGTCATCAAAGAAACTAACCTATTCTTATAATATAAACCATAACCAATACTTCCATGGTCACTTCCTTGAATATGATACTTATTGAGAAATTTAGTTTTTGTTTTTAAATCTACTACACGAATATCACATTTTCTAGCAAAGATAGTTCTGGTATTGAGTCCTAAAATATTCTTAATTTTACTTCTAACTAGCTTAGTTTTAAGTATAATTTCATCACTAAAAATCTGAATAAGACGAATACCATTCTTTTTGGCAATATTAGTCTTCTTAATATGATGGAATTTAGGATCTTTACCCTGTTTTTCTAACATAGAAGCAGAATGAAAATATAATCCATTTATTTCAAATCCAATTTTCTTATCGGGAAAATAATAATCAATCTCTAATCCATCAAGATTATTTCTATCCCTAAAATTATAGTTTAATTTATAAGGTTCAATTATTTTCTTGAATAATAATTCAATATCGGACCCATTCTTTATATGGCAGCATGGACATTCTGGAATCCACCCATTTGCGTAGTAATCTTGGAATATTTGACCGGTTTTTTTACATTTCCATTGGAAAATATCATATTTCTTATGGTTAATCCATTGTTCTACAGGGAATGCTGGTTCAATATCCTTAAAGTCTGGATGTTTAAAAAAGTCATAATAAAATTCAATATTGTAAGCCAAACTCTTTTTGTTTACTAATTCTTTTGATAGCATTGGGTTTTCCACTCCCAAATTTTTTAAATTAGTCAGCTTAATTTTTTCTTTAATTTCTTCATTTTCAAAAGGATTCTCAACACCCCATTTTTCTAGGAAAGCATTCTTCCTATTTTCCATAACTTCTACATAATTATCTTCATATCTGATATCATATGGTTGACGAAGATAAGCTAGATTTTCTTCACCAATGAGATTAGTAACTACACCATATTTTTCCAAATTTGTCTGTTTAATTTTTTCCTGAACGATTGGTGAAGAAGCTGGTGCATTACCTCCATATCTCTCATTACAAGTTTCTTTACGTTGAATCACTACTTCTGGGTTTTGAGAATTATGCTTATATCCGGTTTTCTCTAAAGATGTTTGTTCTCTTTTTAGATTTCTTTTTTGAAGTTCAATATCAGATAAATTATTCCAATAATTATCACTTGCCATCTTTGTTTGTGGAAGATATGTTGGATTAGTTACTCCATATTTTTCTATTAGGGTATTCACGGTTTTTTCCTTAATAGATTTTACTTTTTGGCAATTATCTACCCCATACTTTTCAATCAATCCTTCTCTCATGGATTTTTGAAATTCTGGGTCTTTCAAGCTGCATCTGGAGGAACAGTATTTAGGATAGTTTAAATATGAGTCTTTTCCATATGATAAACTAAATTTAACGGGATTTTTACAAAATTTACAATTAGGAATTTCTTTCACATTATTTTCTATAATATGCATCATTTCTTTTAAATGCATTTTGGTAATATCAAATCCCTCAGATTCTACGAAATTTTTAATTTGTTTTACTAATTCTTTATTACGAGAAATAGTTATATACGATTTATCACCTAGAGTAGGTCTGTTCACTGTATTTTCTATCATTTAATTATAATATCATAATCAATAAACAAAGTCAATAGATTTTTTAAAAATATTTTTAAAAACAAAAAAGGCGAACCATTTCTGATTCGCCTTTTTTAAAAGTGGGACATACCACAAAAACAAAAAAGTTTTTAGAAGTAAACAGATTGTGTACCGGGGGTAAACGCCTGATCAATTCCACTGATTAATACTACGTGATAGTACAGATTTGCACCAAAAATATTATCCACGACACCGTATCGGGTAAGCAAGCCTACGCGAGGGGAGAAGTCATTCGGGCCGATAGTTCTTTGAACCATGACAGGAATGTAAGGACAATAAATGATACCAGTATCGTAAAACTCTGGGCCTTTGTAACCGAGTAGAGCATACTCGATACGTGCGGCACGAAGAGCAGGTCCACCAGTTGTGGTTTGTTCAGCCTGAGCTTCGGTTCGAGTATCACGATAAATGTTAAATCTACCACCAACGGAACCGACTTTAGCAATACCTACAGGTTGAGTGTTCACGTTACCGTTAACTTGCAAGAAGGTGAATTCAGGAAGCATTTCGAGAATAGCGCACACACGAGGTGTACCTACGACGAAATTTGCAGAACCACGGCGATTTCTCACTGCGATTCTGTTTGCTTCAATGATCAACTTCTGATAGAAGTCACGATTACGTTCAGCCAACCATCTACCGTCTGCGGAAGCAGGACTCCATACAGAGTATCCAGTTCCGAAGCCAGCGTTGAGTGCAACTTGAATCATACGAATAATCATTTCACGGTCAATTTCGGCCTGAAGCTCATAACTCATAGCGTTTGTAAGCTCAGTATCGACATCGATACCATTCATGTTTCGTAGATCTTGTTCCAACTCGACGGACCAACGGGCAGCTAACCTACGTGTACCAGCTTCAACAGCGGTTTTCTGTAAGGTAAGTTGGATTTGAGGAATGTTTCCACTCAGCTCAAATTGACTTAGAATAGCAGCAACACCAGTGTCTTGGCCAACCATTGGGAATAATGTGCCATAAGCACCATTAGTTCCAGAAAGTTGTGAAGACGAAGTACCAGTATAACGAGTATCGAGGTATTGATAACCTAATTCAACGCCTTGTGAAACAGCCTGTGGGTTGTTCATTGCAGCATTTGCATTAGATCCGCTACCGTCAACGCCGTTATTACCGAGTTGATTCGCTTCATATTGATAACGTAAGGCGAAAGCTAGTCCGACTGGGCCTGACATAGGTTGTACGCCAACGATTTCATTGGAGATTAATTCAGGGAAAGTACGACGAATCATGGGAATCAGAATCTTGGGTAATCTCGCATCACCCTGGGCATATCCGTCGTTAGACTGAACTGTTCCAGGAGGATTGAAAATACTTCCGATAGAGGTTCCCGCACCGAATACACCACCGTTTTGCGATACGTTTCCGCTCTCGTTGATACACCAGTTTTCTTGATTTTCAAGAACCATGGCAGTATTGAGACGTGTACGATCATCATGAATAGGAGATACACCTTCGCTAGAATAATCTAGGACGGGTTTCCATTTTTCAATCAGAAGCTTAGCACGATTTACGTCAATGTATGCTTGTGTGGGGGCAATTCTTTTCATTATATTTTTTCCTTTATTTATTTATCTTTTTCGACCAATATTGTTAATTTTACTTAACATATATTATATAGCTCAGGTTATTCACCTCAAAAAAATCATTTAGTTATTAGTATTTCTGTAACTCCAACATATAGTTACCAGCAACGTAAGAAGAACCGTTATCATTAACACCTTCTTCAATTACATCCTCACCTTTAACAACATCACTTAAATCTTTATTAGCAACTCTCTCTTCTAAAACTTCATCCTTTAATTGCTTAACTCTTTTGGATTCTGTCTTATCAAACATACGAAGAGCATAATCAAAATTTTCATTGATAAAATCTATGGTTTTATCTTCAAACATATTACAAATAAATTTCTTTTTTCGACTATCTAAATCAACAGTCTTTTTCTCTAAAAGAATTTCGCGTTTTGTACTTTCAACTTGTTCTTTCAAAAGTTTATTTTCATTTGCTAGTTTTTTGATCTGTTCACTAGACTCATTCAGTTTATTTTTACCATCCACAATTCCTTCACGAACTTTCTTGTTCGAAATAATATCATTAATGCCCAAAATACTTTTTACTTTTTCCAAAACCATCTTGGCCTGTTTATTTTGAACCGCTTGTTTGATTTGATCTTTGGGAATAGTCTTTTCCAAATAAAGATCCATGTAATCAGAAATTTTACTAGTAGTACTCTTTTTGAATTTACGAGCACTTTCATTGAGTTCTTTTTCAAACTTGTTAATAACATTGCCAAGTTTTTTGGAATGGCTTTTGTCAATATTCTTGATAAGATTACCGAGCTTAACAGTATGGTCATTATCAATAGTCTCTAAAAGACTTTCTAATTTCTTTGCATAATCTTCATCTTGCTCATTCAAAGCTTTGCTAACATGAAGAGAAACAGTATCACTTACAGATTTTTCAAAAGCACTTTGAATCTCTTTTAATACTTCCTCAGAAAGTACATCTTTTGAAACTTGTTTTAGAATAGCTGCGATTTGTTTGCTCATATGACTGTTAATTATTTAGTTTTCTTGACTTCTTTTTCCCAAGGTTTTACACCTTTTTTTGCCTTTTTCTTTCCGAGAGTTACTTTTTTAATCTTTTTTTGGATCTTTTTTTCAACAATAGTACTCAATAATTTATGACAATTGGCAAAATCATTATTTGTAATAGAATCAATGAATTTGTGAATTAAACCCTCTACATTAATTTTCTTTTCCATGATATATTATTTAGTTAAATTGCTAGATTAATATTACGAATGAACTTAATTACTTCATCCTTTAAATAAGCTTCTACTTGTTTTTTAGGTAGAATGTTCAATGCTTCTTGGAAAACATCATAGATTTCTTCATATTTTCCATCTTTACCCAAGACATACTGTTTAGACTCTAAAATTCCATTAATAAAAGCTTTTGGAAAAGAAGGATCTGCAACACAATCCACACAAATTAAACGGAGATTGGTTACTCTATTGATGGAACCTTCTTCGACTAGTCCACCCAAGGATCTAGAAGACATTCCTAATCTTACTCCATCATTAATAAGACTCTTTACAATGAGTCCCATTGGAGTAGAAAGAACTTTGGATTTACCATAGAAAACATTTCCATCCTGATTTAGTTCTACAACCATATGACAGGCTCTCTCTGGATTAACTTCAGGTACAGAAGAGTGATTTAATTCTCCCATAGAACGATTATTTTTAATCATTTCCTCTGTATAACGAGCAACTTCTCGTTGCATTTCCAGAATGGGATACATTCTTTTATTCTTATTAATACCTTCGGCCATTAAATATGGTCCTTTTATATACAATGTAGCGGGTTGTGTTGAATTCTTTTCCTCATGTACATATTCAAATTCATCATCAGGTACAAATTGGTCTGTTATCAGCTTTAAGCTCATTCTATTAACTATTTATGCGTTATTTTATTTATTTCTATATCCAAACTAATTATTTTACCTAATCCATGGATATTTCATCTGCGGATTGGTTGTAACGATAATTATTAGCTGCAAGAACATTATTCCCCACTTTTTTAACACCGCTTCTTGGAAATTGTACAGTAACCGTAACAACTTCTGGTAAAGCATTTAATTGGGTATCAGAAGTGGATTTGTTGACATAAAAAACATCAATAGTAGTAGAAACACTTTGACCGCTAGAACCTGCTGCTTGATTACTATCTACAGCACTTCCAGTATCCATCGCAATTCTTACACCAATATCTGGAAAAATAATTTTACTTCCATAGGGAATAACTGATGGATCGACAGCACAAGAAATCCCCTCTCTTAAATTTCCAACACCCGTGGAAGAATTCAATGCAGCACTATCTGCATCTACACTTGGATCAGTTAATGGCCTTGCCCAATATCCCGTTCTTCTAATTGTCATTTGTTGATCTGTTGGTAATGATGGATCAGGATTCAGAATTGTTCCCTTAGTCTGAGAGGTATTTGTTACAACTGAATTAGAAGTATAATCAGTAGCATTTGATTGTGCAGCTTGTCCTACACTCTGTGCAGCAGTTTGTGTATTATCTGTAATATATTGATCATATGTTTCAGGATCGGTAGATAAGTCTCTTATTTTTTTTGGTGAAAGACTATTAGACTGACTTCCTTGTTGTGATATAATGTTCTGAAATTGACCAAATTGTGTCCCAGTTGTCGGATTGGATGATTGAGAATTCAATTGTAAACTTATTCCAGATTGTAATGTTTGTGCATTAGAAGAGAATTGTGTTTGTAAATCAGAAAATTGTTGGGAAAGATTCTGTGGATTTTGTGGAATACTGAATATCCCTATTACACTATTAACAGCATTGGAAATTTGAGAAGAAATATTCCCAAGTAAATTCTGAATGGAATTCTGAATAGAATTCAAAATATTTGTAGAAGGGAGTTCGGAGGGATTACCGCTAGAACTAACTGTAGATAAATTTTGAGCTAAAAGACCTACCATTTGGCCGACACCTGGTGGTAAAGGTGGTGGTTGTATTGTACCAAGTACCTGATTTAAACTCACTCCAACATCTAATTTTCCAGAAATATCATTCCCAATTCCTTGTAAAAGACTATTAATATTTGGTAAAGACATCTAATTATTTATAGAGTGAAATTCCCAGATAAATACTTTGTAATGTTGTCTTTACCATCTGGTTTTGCCTTTTATCGCATTTATAATAAGGAAATTCTAAATCCTTTACACGATATAGTTGTATCTTTTCAATATGAAATGTACAATTACTCAGGTTCACCAACTGGTGGATTATGCTTAGCATTTTATGATAATGCCATAGATATTCCTCAAGGAGGTGGTCCTGCTGGTGCTCTGGGTTATACTAATGCATCTGGAGTTTTAGTAAATGGGGTTTCTAGTTTCAGCGGAATGATTGGTGCATTCGCTGGAATCGCACTAGATTTCGAAGGTAAATTTTCCCAAGCATCCGAAGGAAGAACTACCGGCGGTTTCTATACTTCCCCAAATTCTTTGGTAATTCGTTCCTCAGAAGATAATAATTACTCTCTCCTTTCACTCCAACCTTTAACTAATTTCACTATTGCAGATACTTTAACTGGTACACAATCTCCTAGTAGTAAAAAATGTAGAATAATCCTCACAAATAACTCTCAAACTATTAATGTCCAATTATTTATAAATGGTTATTATCAAACAATTACAACACAAAATTTGACATATCTACCTAGTAATAATATAGGAATAAGTTTGACATTTTGTAGTGAAGATACTTCTACACAATTTAATTTGGGTCATTTTAATGTGACTGGGACTACACAAAATGATAATACGGTATCAAGTGAAGTTGTTTGCACTCAAGTATTCCCAACATTACCATTTGATTCGGCGGAAGTTGAGAGTGATAATTTATGGATAACTGATAACTATCTATTAATAGAGTCCAGTAGTAATAATTACGTTAATTTATATGAAGATCAGGAATGGGTAAGTCAAGGGTTTCAATTTTTTAATTCGTTGAATTATGATGTTACCAGAAGCGCATTAAGTTTTAAGAATAATTATTTGTTGGCAAAAGGAACTAATAGTTTGGATTTAAATTTATATGAATTTAAGGGTAATAATTGGGTATTAAAGAATAACTTTTTAACTGGAAGTACATTTTTTGGAAGTGTTGGCGATATGGATTCAAAGATAGACACTGTTGTATACAATAATAGCAATATCTCAGTTGGAGTATATTCTAGAACATTTAATACGTGGAACAGTACTCAGAATTTGATGACTTCTGCTAATTATGTTAGTGGATTTGGAAGAAAAATTAAAATTGATGGGAATACAATTGCAATAACAAGTGCTACAAATACTTTACATATATTTCAAAAACAGAATGGAACATGGATAGAAACAAATATTTTCAATATTACGGATGGAAATGGTGATTATTCATTTGGATTTGATTTAGATTTAAAACATGGGATAGCAGTAGTTGGAGCACCTACACAATCTAATATCTATACAAATGATGGAAGTGTATATATCTATAAAATTATAAATGGGACATGGCAATTTTATCAAAAAATATTTGGTAGTTCATTATTAGGTTCTAATTTTGGATGGTCGGTCAAATTAGATGGCCAAAACTTACTAATTGGTGCTCCTGGTTATCCCAATTCGTATCTTTTAAATTCTGGATCAGCATATTATTACAAGGATACTTTAAATGGGGAATTATATCAATATCAATGGAATTACTCATCTTCTAATCCACAACCAAATGTTCAATACAGTAGAAAATTAAACATAAGTGGAAATAAAGTTACAGTAAGAGATACCAACAATTTTTATGTGTATAATTTACTTTGTGGACCACAATTCACTCAATATCCAATACTTCCCGCTTGTGTAATTAGATTAATGGATAATACTAATATTGGTATTCAAACAATGGTTAGTGGCAATTTCGTTTATACAATGAATTGCCCATATGTTTATCCTGCTAATTATGAACCTTCACCAACTTTATGCGAATTGGTTACTATTATTGGTTCCACACCACTTTATAGCATAAATGGATTGAACTTACTAGTTCCATTTACCTGCACAACTCCTGTCACAAGTAATTGCGAATTAATTACAATTTATGGCGGAACACCAATGGATACCATTCTTGGTTCTACCTTACTAAGTCCAATCTGTTGCTAAATTTATGAGAATTAATTTTAATAAATTATTAGAAGAAATATTGAATGAAGCAATTGATTTACCACCAAATCAAGTTCAAATGGTACAACAAGCTTATAGTAATCCATTAGTTGCAATGGAAAAAGAAAATGAAGGTGCGGAACACTTTGTTTATAAGGATACTAAAGGTAATCCAACCATTGGTCTTGGATTTAATCTGAATGATAAACTATCGGAAAAATGTTTTTTAAATGCGGGTATTTCCGAAGAAGACTTTCAAGCAATTAAAAGTGGAGATAAAGGTTTAACTGATTGGGGAATGTTTAAAGTATTTCAAGAATATGAGAAGATTTTTCGGAAGAGTATTCAAAAATATATTCCGAATTATGATGCATTACCATTTCAAATTCAGATGGTTTTATTTGATTTGATTTATAATTTAGGAGAGCATAGATTTTCCAAATTTCAAAAATTTATTGCCGCAATTGGACAAAATAATTTCAAAAAAGCTGCTGAAGAACTTCAGAATTCTAAACTTCCAAGAACTGGAAGATTTCAGAAAAATTTGAATTTATTATCCCAAATTGGCGGATAGTTTTTTGAAGAGTTTTATAAATTTACAAAGTTTCTTTCGAATACGATGTGCATCACCTGAATCAATATCAAGTATTTTGGGTTCTTTCAGGTAGCAATCCATACGTTTACCATTGTAACCATCACCCAAGAAACCTGCGGCGTTATTGTCCGAATTTCGACCCCAATCTAGATCTTTTCCTTGTGTTCTTGGTGAAGCCGTTGCATCGAATGAACCACCAGCATATTCCCCAGCTTCTTTTAAGTAATGATCATAAAGTGTGTTAAATTTTTTCATAGGTTTAGTAAGCTCGAATAATTTTCAACATAACTGCAACGGGAGGCATATTATTGTGGGGACTAGCAGAAAGATTTCCCACATTAGTAGACGCATTGGTTCCCCCTGCTATAGGATATGGGAGAGAAACTGAACCATTTGCATTCGTAATAGTCAATCCAGCAACATAACCAACGCTATCCGAACCAGTTTGATTGCCACGATTTTGAAAATTAACACCCAAACCAAATTCGAATTTACCTTCAGCTTGTGTTAATAAGTGACTCTCTTCGCCACCAGTACTACCAACCGTATTTGCAACTACACTAGAACCTGTACCACCAGAACCAATCGTAGTCTTTCTAGATAAGTTAGGAACATTAAATGTTAGACCATCTCCATATCCATATCCCCAAACATTACCAATAGCAGAAAAAAGTAATGGATAAGCAGAAATTGCGTATACTGAGCCGTCTGTATTGAGGTATCCACCAGGTATTGTAGATGTAATACCAGCAAAATCCACTACACTACCAATTGGAACGCTATTAACAATACCCGACAATAATTGTGCAACTTGTGCAGGTGTTAAATCTTGAACGGGACCAGTGGAATTTAATCTGCCTTTAATAGTATTTGGCGCAACATTAGATAAATTCGAATTTGTAACACCATTCTGGGCGATAGTTAAGTTATTTGAAGCATCAAAACCTAATCCCGCACCAATAGCCACTTTAATTTCAGTACCACTTTGTACTAAACCTGGACCATAAAAATTAGTCTGGAAATAATTCGCATTCAATGATTGTAATTTTACACTTATAATGTTATTATTAGAACTAATTGTAAGATTATCTGGCGAATAAGTGGTTCCATAAGGTCTATATGCACTAACATGAGGAAAATCAGAACTAGTTAATGTATAAAGTAAATTGGAATTTAAATCAAAAACCAAATCTCCAATTTCTCCCCAAGTAGTTACCCCCGAATTACCACCTGAAAAATTAGTATAACCTAAGTTCTTCATTCCTATCGGATTACCACCACTTACTACAGCATTTCCTACATATACACGATTGGTATCAATTGCATATCCAGGTTCACCAACATTTAAAATCGTATTTAGTCTATTGGCATTTGTTCCAGATCTAAATTGTATTAACTGGGTCGTTGTTGGCATAACTTATTTTAGTATTTAATCCGGTAAATCACATTTGCTTAATTTTTTGATATAAGAATAACTAAAGCATTGACAAACAAAAACTATATGTTATTATTTAAATATGATTTATGAAGATACTCGACCATGAAAAAACATCAATTCCACCAAATCTAGATAATACTATTCTAATTACAGAACCCCATACATTCTATGGGTTTTTAATTAAGTCACAATATGATGAAGAAAGACTTAAAATTAATGATAAATTCAATGCGAAATATTATTCCGTAGAAACTGACAATGATTATGTCAAATTATACGGAATCATCAGACCATTGGATTCCCGTTATAATACCCTTCTTCAAGAACTTTATAAATTAGATAATTCTCTACCAAAAAAACAATTAATCCCTGCTTACAATGATATCTTGAAAGAATATGGACTATATTCTTCTGAAAATTATTTAAATTACAATTTGAATCTATATCCTGTTGATAATGAATATATTACAGAATTAATGGGTGAAAATCCAAATGGATTATCGGGATGGTATTTGATAAATTTTGACAATGAGATACCAATATTCCAACAGATTGCATATTCGGGACTTTATATCGTGGGAAATGCCAAATTTTGAATGTCGAATAAATAGTAATTATGGATAGGCCAACTAAAATCCGAATATTGGGATTTCTTTTTACTATTGAATATTTTGATAAATCAATTTCGGATATTTCGGAAAAAATGGGTTGGTGTGATGTAACCAATCAAAAAATTAGTATATGTGATTCTTATTCTCCAACAAGAACAGCAGAAATACTATTACATGAAATTATGCATGCAATTTATGATGCAATGGGAATTCAAATTCCAGAAAAATATTCTGAAGATATCGACGAATATCTTGTCACGACTTTTTCAAAAGGTTTGATTTCCGTTATGTATGATAATCCATATGTTTTCTATTGGATTCAGGAATTACTAAAAAGCACCTGACCCAGCACTTGAGAAAGCATCTCCACTGGTATTTTCAATTCCAGAACCAAATATTTGATCATTACCATTATCTTGTGGTAGAGCAGGAACTGGTGAAGTTCCATTGCAAGCCATTGCAGCAGATCTTAAATCTGCATTACCGATATAATATTTTGTGGGTATAGCATAATGGAAGTGTGAGTGTGGATAATTAATAACCGAATTTGGATTGGTTTGACCATTATTATGTCCTGAACCATAAACTGGTTGGTCTGGATTACCACCAACATACCCCACAATTACACCAGGATCGGTCCAGCCACACAAAATTGTGTCTAAGGTGCGTCTTATCGATACAGGAGCACTAATATGCTCCACAAACAATTCTCCCTCAATCATTGCCCCACCATTCACAATCAAATTATCCGTAACTCCCAAATTACTATCATTAATTAAAACTTGCCCACTAGTAGCTTTTAATGTAAGGATATTGGAAAGTAAACTTAATCTATTAGAACAATTAATATTAACTTCATTAACAGAAGATATATTTACTTGTTCACCGGTTATATTAGTAAGAGTACCAGTCATGTTTAATTGACCAGAAGTTTTAATACTAATACCCCCACTTCCCACTAATAGATTATAACGGTCGGAAACATTTAATGAGTAAACACCACCGGGTAATTGATCAACATGAACAGGTTCTAATAAAGGTGTTGGTGTTTGATTTGGAAATACAGCTTCTCTGGAAATGACAACATTACTATTATTAATTTTTCCATTAGGATCTACACGAATTGAAGGTAAATCATTAGCTAGAATACCAATAGTTTCTGTTTTATGTTTAGCAATAGTTATAATTTGACTTCCACCAAGGCCAAGTTGTTGTTCTAGTTTAGTTATTTGTTGGGAATTATTACTTAAAATTGTCTTAATATTATCTTTTTTAGATTCCGTATTCCAATTACCACTTTGACTAGATTGGGAAGTTCCTTGACCACCACATGAAGGACACGATGCTTGTAGAATGCTTGTTGGCTGGACGGGTAATAACATCCCGAAGGGATTTACAGAAGTAAAATTATAAATTCCATCAGTGGAATTGTTTACAATATTAGTAGGAACACTTATGAAATTATTATTCAGTGCGGGATATTGTTGAGCACATACCGGACACTGTGCAGGAGAACCACTTTGTTGTTGTTGTGTACTTGTTTTTTTGAGTAAATTATTAGAACTCATACCAGAAGTTCTCTGTACCTCAAATAATTGTTTAGTATCAGCAATTGAATCATATATACTCTTCAATTGACTCATAACCAATGGATTTTGATCGCCAATAGTAATGTAATGGTCCCCTCTTACATTGAAATCAAAGTCTCTTTGCGTATATTGATTCCCATGTCCTTTAAATGTTTCAAAGGAATCGCCCAAAACCAGTTTTTGTTCATTTTTAGTTGCTAAAGTAATCATTGTCTGATTATTCATATCTATGAATGAACCAGAATAATGTGTTACTTTAACAGATTCTTGATTATCTGTTGAATTAAATTCTAAAGTACCACCTTTAGTATTGATTACGTGTTTATGTCTAAAGGTGGCAACATCAGTTGGATCAACAGTAGTGGCGGTATTATTTGCATCTACATTTTCATAAGCACCAGGATATTGAGAAGCTACACCACTATCATCCTGATAAATTGATGCCCAATCAGCTTGTCCATAACTTGTCGCAAAAACAACTGGTTTTTGTGGTTCACCATCATGGAAAAATACCCATACGTGAGAACCTACCGAAGGAATTGTGAATGTTCCTTTAGTAGAATTTGAATAAGAATTGGGTTTATAATTAGACGAATAAACATTATGTTTCTGGGTATAATTTGCGGCAGGTGAAAAAAATGCATCTTGGAGAATAGTTTCTGCTTTCTCAAAGATATTGGCAGGCTTTTCGCCAAAACCATCTAAATTTTGAGAATAGGCCGAAGTTGTGAAGGAGGATAGTGGAGTAGTAGTGGGTAAGTAGTTAGAATCACTTATAGACCCCTGTTTAAGCGTTGCATGATACCTTCCAGAAGAACATTCCCCAGTAATTGGTAATGCTAATTCAGCCCAAGGTAATGTTAACTTAAGATCATCCAAAATTAAATTTAATTCAGACTTAACATTAGTCCCAAGAAACGAAAAATACTTGTCTTTAGGATCTGCTATCCAATTATTGAAACTATTGGGAGAAATGTGAGGAACAAATACCTTAACTCTACCTGATTTATCAGGATCATTATTTTGAATAACTATTCCTAGATAATTTCCATAAAATCTCTTATCTTTCTGGGATGAAATATCCATTCCCAGTATTTATAGAGGAAAAATCACTCGTCAATGGATTGAAATTGTGGCGTAACTTTTAAAGTATTAGTTAAATGACCTTCTAATTCCAAAGAAAAAACTAATTGATAAATTGTATAATGTTCATTACATCTTTCCAGCCAGAGAATATATTTTTCTGAAGCGATTTTGGCATAAACAGTAAGATCCAATCCGTAAGTATTTTTAATATCATCAACACATTCCTGACTAACTATAAAATATATTTTATAATAGCCCTTTGAAAATGTAAATTTTAAATCACCATTTTCTTTTTCTGAAGTAACTATCATATCAATATTTTAGCATATTAACTATGAATTGCAAGGAAAAAAACTTTTCGTAAATACTGAAATGGGACTTTTCACCAACAATCAGAGATCTATTGATCCTGAAATGACACAGATTAATCTATTTTATGGTCAAGATTTTTCTTCAAATGCATCCAATTTATTAGATCTTTTAGCTAATTTTCAATCACAGACCGATTATAATGCTGCATTTGATGCTGCTAAAGTCTCCAATGACCCCATAAGTACCCAAGCCAATGTATATTCCACACTTAATAGTCAGGGTTTTGCTAATATGGATGCCCAATTTGTGGCAAAACATTTGGAAAATTTCAGGAGTTCTCTGGAATTAGTACAAAGACAAGTTTATTCAACTATTGGTAAAACTGGTTATTTTCAACCAGTTTCCGATTCTATTGGGTTATTTGCAAGAATTGGGAATAATATTTATGATGATTCTACTTGCAGTATATCAGATATTAACAGTGGTGTTATGCCAATTCCGTCCTATCAAGGTATCAGTATTGCAAATAAAGTTTCTCCTACTGCAAATATTGTAAATCTTTCGTTATCAAAGATTTGTAATAGTGTTCATAGGAGTAATATTAATCCAATTCAAGAGAAAGTTAATATATCTACGAATTCTCATGGACAAAATTTAGTACCGGATGCGCAACATGTTAAAAGAATGAATGATATTAATTCCACTTTATATCAAAATTTGCAACAAAACTTGGGGGGATTTTTCAATGTAGTAGATTTTTATAATAGATTCAATTCATCGGATGTGAATAGTAACTTTATAAGTGTCCCCCCATTTGTTATCAATGTTAATATTGAAGGTGCAATCCAGCAGCAAGATATTTTACAAAGAAAAGTGGATAATATTCTTTCCAATAAATCTAATTCAGCGGTTTTAAGTCCCCAATTAGCCAAGTGAACTACCAATAGGCTGAAGACCTATGGGATTTCTTATCTTAGTGAGTTAAAATGGATTATCTAAAATAATCGGCAATATTATGTTGATTTTAGACTTGTTCTACTCTATAAGTAGTTAATTAACATATAATTACAAACGTAAAATATCGGAAATAAGATCGGCAATTAGTTTATTTTAAGAAAAATGCTGGTGGAGGAGCATCACCAAGACCAGCGGAACCTTCATAAAGTCTTCTTTCGAGTTCTTCTTTTTCTTTTAACCCCTGAGAGAGGAAATCTTGATAATTAATAGTTCCACCGCCAAAAAGTGGGATATTAGTATATGCACCACGAATATTTCCAACCATTATTTTACAAAGTGCTAGAGCATACTGTTGTATCCATTGTTCTTTCATTAAATTTGAAATAGGTTTTTCAACATAACAGGATACAATTCCATAAAATTGTCCAACACTACCTTCACTACCTGGATCTGGATACATTGTAAGCATTTGGGTATCAGGATTGAATTTAATACTACGTTTAATTGCCAACATTTTCTCACGAACACTTAACCAATTTTTTAATGTATACCAAGAGACTAAATCAAATCCATAATTTCCCAAAGAATAGGAGAAATAAGTTTGTTGAGCCAAAGTTTGTTCAATAGTGAATAAAGTATTAACCCCATTATTAGAACCTTCTTGAAAATCGTAGCAATCAATAACTTTTCTATGACTTTGCACCAAATAATCATAGGATTCCAATATGTTCAATTTTTTCTGATTAGTTTCGGTCAATTCTCCTACAGTAAATGCAAATGGTTCTTTAGGATCGCCAACTATCATTTTACCTATATTGTAAACACTTTGAATATCTTTATTACCATCTGGTGATCTATAGTCAAAATCGGGGGTAATTGAGAATAATACATCCATTCTAATACCTTTTCCACACTCATACAAACAAGAGTTGAAAATTAGGTATTCTTGAGTATATCCAGCAAATTTGGTAAACATCTCAATAGATTGAGAAATCGCCTCATAAACCTGATCCTGGTGAATTTGAACAGTAACCATTGGAGCACCCAAGAATCTTAAAATTCTTGTTGCCATGTCATTATAACTCTTAATCTTACTGTTTAATGCAGTAGAATAGAAAGTAGATAAACTATTTGTTTGTGAACACAGGAGTCCCATTCATAATATTTATCGATAAATTCTAATAAGTTCACATTACTGTTACTGTTGCAATCTCGTCTGCATTCTTTTCAAAACGTTCGGCATCACGTTTCCTTTTGAAGAACACATCAATTACAGGATAACGACCATGAGAAGCTTTCTTTTTGAGAACTGCTGTTCCTGTATCAATTGCCACAACAGTTTTATCAAGATCTGGAATATAAATTTTGGAATAATAAGGGAAAATTCTCGGATCAACTGCACAAGTTTGCCTATCTCTCAGTTTTTCACCTGTAGAAGACTCCATAGACGAACTCCAATCATCAGTTTCCCCACCATCTGCCCAATAAACTGTAATTCTAACTTTCACTTTTTTTCCGCTAGAACACTCCACAGGATATGTTTTGGCATAATTTATTGCAGAATCATCTGTTTTTCCATAACTGGAAACACTAAATAAATTTACGGCAATAACCATCAATACTAACATTAATATTTTTTTCATATTTTTTATTTGTTTTTTGGTCGAAATTATCAACCAAAATGTTCTGCCTTATTTATCAAATTTGGGGATTTTGACAAGCAAAATCTTTTTTAACTCACTAAGATAAGAAATCCCATAGGTCTTCAGCCTATTGGTAGTTCACCGATATCCGATTAGTCAGTAAATGAATCAATTCTATTTCCCATTCTTTAGCAATTTGTTTCACTAAATCACCTTGATATTCTGGATTAGAACTTTCTTCACCATAAACTATTTTAGTAATTCCGAAGTTTACTAATTGCTTAAAACAGTCCAAACATGGAAATAGTGTAGTAGCAGCAAGATAACAATCACCAGGAACACAATATGGAGAAGCAAATTTAATTGCGTTAGATTCAGCATGGATAGTTCTAGGTCGTCTAGAATTCCTATCCCCATAATCAATAGGTAGCTTAGCAGGTGCTCCGTTAAAACCTGTAGAAGCCACGGAATTATTACTTTTACGTAATATGCAACACCCCACCTTAACCCAAGGATCTTTAGATTTAATTGCAGCTACTTTTGCAATTTCTAATGCATACTTTTCCCAGGATATTTCACTTTTCACCATTTGATGAAACCTCTTCTAAGACTGAAAACTCTAAGGAATATCACCAAGACTGTTGAACAGGTCTAGGATTTCTTCCGTATTACATTCTGAAATCACAAAACTTTCTCCTGTAGGAGCAATAATCTTGTGAAAACCATCTTCCACATTTTCATAATTTTTATCTTCCACGAAAACCTCACCCAATACTGATTCTTCTGTTTTTTTACTCATAAATTAAACTTTTTCAAATTGATAAAACCAAGTATCCCCCACAATAAATTCCACACTTAAAAATTTCCACTCTGGAAAGTTATTGATAAAATAATTTTCATTATAACTTCCCACAAAATCATCTCGAATTTCTTCTTTTTCCCTGTGATCAAACATTAATAATTTCCCACCAGTTTTTGTAACGCTTGCAATATTTCTAATTGCAAAAGGTTTTCCTTCCAATGGAATATGCTGAATAACTGCACTAGTGTAAACATTATCAAACTGATAAGAACCTGTGTATTGAATCAGAGGAGTTTTGGAAAGATCAATTTGAAGGAAGTTGAGTTTTTTCGTTTCGTATTTTTTAGCGTAATCAATTCTATTTTGTGCAAGATCAACCCCCAGTACATTAGTGAAATGTTTTGAAAATTCTCTTGAACAATATCCGAAGGAACAACCAACATCCAAAATATTCTTATTGGAAATAACATTATCGAGTACATTTGGAAGAATAATTGGAAGGAACCAATTTGAAATAGATCTTTCAGGATACCCTTCTTCGGGTGATAAGTAATCTTCTTTTTCGAATAGTTCTTTTCTATCCATTTTATCTCTATAATCCGCCATAAATTTTAAGAAATTGTAGAAGTGATTATCTTTTTATGATTTTCGGATTTATATTCATTTCTGGATACGATTCCGTATGCCAAATATCCGCATCTGTGATCAGTATCCATCTCCGATTTTTTTAATTGTTCTTCTCCAATACCAGTATATATAGTTTCTGGTAAAAATGGGAATAACCACAAGGGAATTAAACGTAGTGGGGTATCATCACTCCATTTTCCAAAACCTAGTTGTTCTAATTGTTCATAAGTTAATTCACATATCTCTAAATTCAAATATTTAGAATGCTTTTGATTAAAAGAATCTACACTTTTCATTAATTGTTCATAACTAAATTCCGCCCCCCAATTTTTATAGTTTAATACTTCCCCGGTGTACTTCAAAATATAATTCCTAATCCAATTAACACTCTCAAAAACACTTAATTTTTCAATATTTTCACTCATAAATTTAACTTTTATTTTTAGATTTTAAATATTTTCTGAATCCAATTTTTTAATTTCCTATTGCACGATTTATATTGTTCTTCACTATTTGGATAATCTTCATCAAATTGTGTTCCGGTAGGAACTATTCTATATGAAGTTATTCCAGTTACATGTTGCATATGTGATATAGCAATAGTATTCGCATCCCCAATTCCAATTACTGATACACGCTTACCATTATTAAAGCATACATCCAATTCCTGTTCATTTACCATAAAAATTAATTCTAACATAACTTCTTAAAATTACAAGTCACTTTTTCAATAATAATCTTCATACTTTGGTGATGCATTCTGCACCCACATGTTTTTTAGGTTTACTATATATTTTTGTCAATTCTTTAAAATTATTAGAATTGGTGGGTGAACGATGATACATAACATATTCATTTTCTTTAGTTTCTAAGATTTCAATGATATAACAAAAACATGTTTCCATAATATGAAATTCCGAAGCATTTTCCAATACTTTACACCAATCAAAAACTGTTATGTTAGGATATTCTTTAATTTCAATTACTTTTTTATTGGTAGGAAAACAATAATTCCAGTAACTCTCATGTCCAGGTGAACCAATCTTCCTATTAATTACAATATATTCCTCATTATCTTTTAATCCCAAAATAAAATAATACAATTCTTCTTCTTTTTTCCAATTTCTTTTGAAACTAAAATAATTACTCCAATCATTCCAAGTTTGTCTAAAAAATTCATATTTAGAAGTCATTACTCCGAAATTAGGTAGATTCATTCCATCCAAACCAATACCCATATAAACATTTTTTAATAATTGATCTTCTGGTTTGGGGGTAATGTTTCGATTTGTTATAATATCACCCTTTCGAATTAAATTAAAATCCCATTCATAATCTTCTCTAAATTCTTCCGAATCCATTGAAAGATAATGAATATACTGAAAATAAAAATAATCTGATATATAAGAATATTGAGGAATTACTGGCCATATAACATCGCATTTATTATGGTGAATCATTGATTTCACGAGTTTTTGTGAAAAGAAAATATCACCCAAACCTGCAGGTTGTCTTATTAACAAATTTCTCATAATTTATCGATAAAAACAGATTTAAATTTATTCATAACATTCTTAGGTGAACATTCCTCATAAAGTTCACCATAAGCATTCCACCAACCCCACATATCCCTTAACCTATCAAATTTAGGTACTTTATGATGCAGAAGTTCTACTAAAGTTTCCTTATTGGTATACTTAATAGCGTATTGTCCCAACATATATAAGTGATTTTTCTCAGGTGAATGCTCGTAAGTTATAATTGGTTTATTACACTTAACAAATTCAGCTACACTAGCCCCGAATGATTCGCCCTCATTTCTAGCATGTAACATGGCATCACATGTATTCATAAATTTTACTTTCAAGTTTAAATCAGAAAAAGGTTCCATGTATAACACTCTCTCGTGTCTAATAAATTGAGGAGTATTCAAAAACAAAAACCAAATATTGGGATTTAAATCTAAAGATTGTTTGATAGCATCATTAACCCAAGGTATATTCCAAGAATACATCCCCCCAGTTCTTCCATAAACAATTGCAGAAGGAGGAATCCCCAGTGAATGTCTTAAATTATCTTGTGGACTAATCTTGGGAAGATTAATCATATAAGGAACATATGGATGCTGTTCTTTTCCAATTTCTTTGGCTAACCATGGGGAAACATAGGCATAAACAGTTCCATGAGGATCATTCACACAACCTACACAATGAATAAATGTAGGAATATTACTCACAAATCTCCCATCATCTCTTTTACCACATTTTTGAATGTAAAGTGCATCAGCACCCAATTCTTTCAAGGTATTTTCTAAAATATCCATTCTTTCTCTGGGTTCAATCTCAACTACATGTAAAGAATCCTTGAATTTTTTGATTGCATGTGGATGACTTCTGGGATCATCCTTATCACAAATCATGATGGATTTATTTCCTAAGATTTTTTCATTGTAATATGCATAATCAAAATAAGAAACACCCGTCCCTTGAATGTCTAAATGCGGCTGATAAAAAGCAATTGTTTTCATAAGATTCTTTTAATTTCTCTCCTAATATACATGGGTAAAAATTCAAAATAATGAGGGTAGTAATCATTAGTTCCCTCCAAACAAGTATATTTACAAGCACGGTTATTCAACCACAAATTACTAAACTCTTCTTCATTATTATCCAATTGAATTACCCATTTAACCAAATTTTCCCAATTATTTCTATCGTTAAAATTAAACACAAGATTACTGTTGAAGTATTTTTTCCATTTTTCACCACCTTTATACAAAGGAATACATCCTACGGATAAAGGTTGGATAATTTTTTCTGTATTGTAACCATCATGAAAAGAATTTTCAAAAGCAATGGTGAACTTATAGTCTTTTAACAGATTAATTTTATCTTCTTCACTTCCTCTAAGATTAAATCCCATGTTATTGTGTAATTTACCGTAACTATCCACTTTTTTATACTGCGAAAGAATATGGAAAATATCTAAACGATCTTGAATAGGATTATTATTGATAAATGCACAAAATTTAGTTTTTTTATAGACATCTTGTTTTCTAGAAAGAAAGTATGGATCAATATGATGCGTAGGATTGCTTGGAAGGGGTCTAGGTTGAGTTTTATTGTACCAATCGACAAAGAGTACCCAAAGGGGAAAATAAATGTGCTTAGAGGGTTTATCATCAATGTGTTGTCCAAAATGGGAAAAGGACATATCACAGATTACACTTTCAGGATGTTTAAAGTTATTTCCTTGATTTTCCCCACAAAAATAAACTTTTTTGCAGTTTTTAAAGTTTAAATTATCATTACCAAAACATGAAAAAAACAAAATATCAGGATTTGGATCTAAAACCACATTAAATTCTTGAGACATCAAGTCATAGAAATAATTATCCTTGGGATTAAACACAAACTGCTCAAATCCCCAAAAATCCGTAAACCAAATTTTTAAATTCTGCATATAATATCCTTTACATTTCTTTCATTAGAGATTTTTAACTCTCTGTCAATATCATAAACTAAAAATTCTTTCTTTTCAGTATCAATCAGTAGAATATGGTGGGAATGTGTATCAATATCAATGTTAAAACAACCAGTACCATTTATTAGGTTTCTTTGTACTGCAACATCCAAATGTGTAGAATGACCAACTACCTGGTAATAATTATCAAGTACTTCCAATTCTCGCCAATCCATCCAAGTAACACCAGCCATACCAGTAGGAACCCAATTAAATCCCCTATAAGAACTTCCTTCAAGCATTGGAACCATCTCATCTTTAGAAATTGCACTAAAACATTGTTCATGCTTAGACTCATTAGATATATTAAAACAATTAGGATCATCTGGAATAAACCAACCCCCACATTTGTTAATACCAGCATGAGAAAACAGAATATTATCAATACAATGAATGAATTTAAATTTGGTTCTCCATGTAACTGAATCAATAACATCATCAATAATACACTGTTTTATAAAAGTACCACCAGAACAAGCATAGTGGGAAGAACCTTTCGCAATATAATGCACATCATGGTTCCCCAATAGGTGAATTCGGTCTGAATGATTAAGGGACCATTTCAATTGTTGAGCAGTCTTGGCAACTCTATCCATTGTATCACCAAAATCATCAAAATAATCACCCAAAAATATTGTCAAATCTGGTTTTAATTGCTTCTGTATCTTGTTGGAGAACATCCAATGACGTAGGTGAACGTCGGAGATTGCGAGAACTTTAGCCATAAACTAAATTGTAGCATGTTTCAGAGAAGAAGTAAATAATTTTTCTTCTGTTGCCTGTAAAATTGCTGGTTCTGCCCAAAAAACTTTCAATTTTTCCTGTAAAATAATTTCATTTAATTTAAAATCAGTAGCTCTAATGTTACTATAAGCATGTTTCAGAATCTTCGTACATGCATCTAAGGTTAATCCATAGCAATGCAAACAACGAGTAGTCTGCCCCTCATTATGAAAGATTAATGGTTTTTCCCAATTGATATAGTTCAGACCCCCAACCGGATGGATATTACAACAACTCCCATACATGATCATATCACCATCAGTTAATTCGAATTGTTTATGAAGTCTCACAAAATAATTAAACAAATCAGTTTCAGGTGTCATAAAATCATCCTCTATAATGATAATATAGGGGATTTTATGATTGTATTGGTATTCCCAACACTTTCGATGCTTATAATAGAGGGAAAGTTCTGCCTTATTCTTAACAATAGCCCCTTCTGGTATGGTCAACTCTTCTGGTGGAAATCCTTCTTCCCAATTAATCCCCCAACAAAAATACCTATTAGAAAAGTCCCCAATTAAAATACTCTTTCTATCCTTCAAAGGTGGGTGATGGAGAATAAAAAATGGTATATTATATATTAGAGGCAATTTCATTTTTATTTTGAATTTCGATCCATCTATAAAGTTGCTCCAAACCCTTTTCCAAACACCATTTAGGGGTCCAATTTAATTTTTCTTTAATCAAACTATTATGTGAACAACGCCCTCTTACTCCCAAAGGACCATCAATATGATTAATATTGATTTTTTTATTATCAAAACTACAAGCAATTTCAACTAATTTATTAATCGTAACCATTTCCTCACTTCCAATATTCAACGGACCATTAAACTCATCCTGTCTAATGAATTTAACCATGGCTTCTAAACAATCATCAATATAGAGATAGCTTCTCGTTTGTTCACCATCCCCCCAAATGTCAATTGTTCCATTATTTTCAGCTTGGATAACTTTTCGACAGATTGCAGCAGGTGATTTCTCTTTTCCATTATTCCATTCAGAATATTCCCCATAAACATTGTGAAATCTTCCGACTTTTACATTCAAACCATAATTTCTAGCAAAGGAAAAATATAATCTCTCCGAGAAAAGCTTTTCCCAACCATATTCTGAATCTGGATTTGCGGGATATGCGGAAGATTCTTCACAATTTGGATTATTTGGATCTAATTGGTTATGTTCTGGATAAACACATGCTGAAGATGAATAAAACAACCTTTTCGCTCTATGTATAGTGGCTATTTTAGCAGTATTCAGGTTAATTAATGCAGAATTACTCATTACATCAGCATCATGATGTCCTGAGAAGATGTATCCTGCTCCACCCATGTCAGCAGCTAGAGCATAAACCTCATCGAATGATTCAAATGAATCGAAAATTAAGTTAGTAAAATGATAATCTGTCAAATCCTGCAGATAAAAATTATTATAGGGATTATCTTCTAAGTTATATTTCAACGGTTTAATATCAATTCCAATAATTACATGGTTTGGATCTTCATTTCTTAGAAATTTTGCTAGATTATATCCAATGAATCCCGAACCTCCTGTGATTAGAATAAGCTTGCTCATATTTTTAGTTCTTTCGGTGTTAAAATTAAATATCCTTCTGATTTTGGATTTACTACAATATTAAAGTTAGACGAAAAGTTATTTTTGAGATATTCCAATAAATCAAAATGAACCAAATCCTTTCGTTTAATATTTTTACCAAGGGATAATAAATGAGAATCTAAGCTTTGGGACTGGGTGGTGAATTGATCAGTAAATAGACGAAGATCATCAATAATAACCACATCGCCATATTTACCAACTCTTGATTTAATTACTTCCAATTCTTTAATTAATGGCAAAGACTCATCTGGATTTTCCCCCAATGAATATTCCTTTTTACCTAAATCTGCACCTTCAAAATGAGCATCTAAAAAAAACAACGTATTTTTATATAATTCTACAGCAACAAAAGTCATTACTTTACCAGAATTACCCCTCCAAATTTTTACTTGCTTATTATTTAAAAATTTTTTTCTACATTCTTCCCACAAATCTTTGTCAATCTCAATAGAATTTATTTCTTTAAAATCATATCTCAATGCGTATTCCACACCATCACCTTTAAAAGTACCAGTTTCAACGAAATATTCCAAATTATACTTTTTAATATAATCTGATAATTCAAAATCACGTATTGTTCCCATATTTTTTTATATCTTTACTAATATTATCACTATAATAGCATAATTGATTAAAATTGCAATCATTATAATTATCTTTTGAAGATTCTAAAAAATTATAATCCAAATCTTTCAATTCTGATACTCTAGGCATACGGATATTATTGTATGCATAAAGAGTAGTTAGTGATAACTGTGTAATAGGAATGGAACCACAATATAAAGTCTCCCAGTGCCTATGACAATCAATTCCATTTCCTTCTGGAGATAAAACATAATAATGTTTTTTAATTTGCTCTAAATATTCCTTGTAGGAAATCTTATCTTCTTGAATAGTTACCCATGATTTACCTCGATATGAATCAATAATTTCTTTTCTATAGGGATTAGTACTAGTAGAAAAATTAATATAAACAAGATTTTCTTTTCGATAATGAATATTCATTATTTCTCTAAGAGTTTCCTGTTTTTTAAGTTCTGGGAACCAGCGTTTTCTTTCTAATCCAATAGGAATTGGGGTTAATTTATCATGCACCACTTCAACATTCTGAGAAAACCAATGGATAAGATTCTTAGGCCAAATTGGGATATCAGTTATTGATACGTCTGAATTGTGGGTAATTAGAACGACATTTCTAGGAATATAAACTATTCTCCTCAACATTTCTCTATAACGATGTGTTTCACAGAAAATAATAATAGGTGTTTCCAAGTATCCTTGTGCATCAGGATCATAACCGTCACTATTCTTTTCTTTTTCCAATTTTACTTTGCTTTTAATTAGAAATTCATCAAACTCCTTACAATAAAAAAATAATGGTTTCCCATAATTCTCAAAAGAAAAATCAGCTAAATTTTCAAAAAAATCACCATCAATAAATTCTAAATCATTCATAAAAAGTGGCTGGGAAAGTAGGACTCGAACCTACAACCTAGGGATTAACAATCCCCCGCTCTACCATTGAGCCATTTCCCAATATATACTACATAAATTTCTTTAAATCCTTACAATGGATGTGTAAATTATTAATTCTGATGTTCTTATCACCAGATTCTACATAAAAAACACGTTTTCCATCAATCCTTGTATCACGAATTTTCCAATTATTGACTTTATATCCAGCATCAGGAGAAATATAACCAACAGTAGAAATACCACCACTATTTCTAGGGTCAATTCCTCCTAAAAATTGTCCAATTGCTGCACCATCAAATATACTTTTAAAATTAGCAAAACCATCAGTATAAAAAGGATCTCCATCAAAATTCAAAGGTAATTTTTTAATTTGTGTACAATCTTCTCTATAATGATTGATAATTTCCATATCAACTACAAAATTATCCATCTTTTGTGCAATATATCTACACATATTATCCAGATAAAGACTCTCTCTAATGAAAAAGAAACCGGGAACACACCTATCTCGACTATCAAAACAACTGGCTAACTTATAATTATTAAACTTAGGAAGAAATGTCTCAAACTTAAAATAAATCAATACATCATTTTCTACGTGGATTACATTAGTCAATTTAGCCTGTTGTAGGAAAGAATCCAAATAGAAAAATCTTTCAATAGTGGACTTATGAAAACCATCTCGAAATCCCTCATTATAATAATGAAACTTGTCCGAAAAATGTTCATGATTTTCGGACCATTTTATATCATATGGGTTAATTAAATCCACACTATATTCTTTAAATATATTAATAATATTATCATCAACTAAACAATCACTTAAAATCAAAGTAATTTTAGTTGTAGGATTCCAAAGTCTTATTTGTCTGACATTATCGATCAGATAATCAGGTAAAACGTTCCCTAAATGTACTAAAAGAAAATTCAAAATACAGGTTTGTTTGGGGTGTCTTGTGATGGTGGTGGATTATTATCATCATGTCGTGGATAACCAAAGAACAATCCATAAACAATATCAACTACAATACTCACAAAAATAAATACGAAATCCCCCAAGGTAAATGAACCACAACCAATCAAAAATTTAATATAATAATTAGTACTATCAGGTATAAAATTCAATGAATACAGAAAAATAAAAATTATAAAAAAATAATGAAACATCTGTTTTAACATAGAAAATCTTAGCATAATAATAATTTTATCATATTGTTAATTAATTGCAACAGATTTTTTAGAAAAAACAATGACCGTGATGATGAAAAAATAATTGTCCAAAATCTGGGTTTTCACTTTCTTGTCGTGTTCCCCATTCAGAAGGAGAATTATACAAAGGAATACCATATTTTATTGCCAAAAGACTCAGAATGGATTGATCGTGACGATGATCTTTAAATTCTGGAAAATTTTGGCCATATTTATTGGGAATATCTGTTATAATTTCTGGATCTAAACAGTAATTTAAATATTCTTCATAGAATTTTAAAGTAAATTCATTTTTTTCAGAAATTATATAAGAACCATCAATTTGATCTCCGTTGATATATTTTTCTTCTAAGCAATTCATTTTATGAAAGCAATCATATTTTGTCCACATTCTATTTTTCCAAACTTGATGTTCATGATTTCCGTCACGGTTTTCAAATAGGATAATTCCGTTTCCTCTAAAACCTATTTGATCCATTATTGGGGATAAATCATTTATAATCGAATTACCAGAATCAATATAGAAAACAATATCCCCATCGTTTAATTTTTTCAATGTTTCCAAAATAATGTAGGGTTTCCATGCCCAATAACCAAATCCTCGTTTGTATTGAAAAATTTGTGGATTTTGTTTTATAAATGGTTCAATCATTTTATCATTATATGAAGCAACTCCATCGAAATGGGGTTTGGAAGTTTCAATAAGATGTTCCATTGATTTCTTGAAACGATCTGTTGCAAATGTTACTAGTATCTTTTTCATAATTTGATTCTAGAAAATGCATATCTCATATTCATCTAAATTTTCAACAATAATGGGGGGTATTATTCTAGACATTTCTCCCAGTATAATTTTATTATAAATATTTCCTAGTTGTATTTCATCTTTTTTTATCATAATTCCTCAATGCTAATTAAATATTTTTCACTAAAATCTAAATCATATTCTAAAACACTACCCCCACCATCAAAATAAAAAGGGGTTTTTATTATCTTTTCAATTTTATTATTTTCAGAATCTATAGAATAAATCTGTACGGGTTTATCATAAAGAATAGTCTCTATTCATAATTCATTTTTTAAAAGATACTTATCAAAATGTTCCTTTTCAATTTTCTTTTCATCAGGAAGTAAATCAAAGAAATAAAAACTCGGTGTTCTTTTTGTCAGTACATTATGATAAAACCATCCCCAAGAATCCATTACATCCTTATTCTCAGTATTATACAACTTTGTATTCCAGTCATTCTCAGGATTTGGTGTTCCACTTCCCCAACCATGATGGGGATGTAAACATTTCACTGGATAATCATTCACAAATGGATCATTTTGGCCATACAACTTCAGAATTGTTGTCATGGCTGTATCGTACCAAATCGATCCTAAAAAGTAATCTTTAATTAAATTTCTATTCTTCAAATACCAATCATTTTTCATCACAAAAGTATCGAATCCTGCAACTTCGTATCTATAAGGAATCATGGATTCATCTAAACTTTTAATTGGTCTAATATCCATTCTTGAACATCCAAATGCAATATACTTTTCAGTCAAAATATAATCAATAAGTCTATTAGAAATCATTACATCCGAATTTGTGAAAATAAAATAGTCCGTATTTTTTTCTGCACATGAATCATATAAATCTCGAATTAAAGGTGCTTTTTTCTTACCCCCAATAACAAAATCTTGAGAACTTCTTTTGAGTGATTTAGAAACTACAATACCATCTGGTACTTCAACAGTATCATCTTCAAATTGAAACGCATAAACATCTACAATTCCAGAATATTTTTTTTTAAGAGTAGCGTATGTTTGAAGTGCTAAATCTTGTTTCAAACTTTTTCCAAAGATATTTGTACCTATAATGATTTTCATTATTTCTCCGCCCAACATTTTAAAGCTTCTCGTAAAGTAATAGTTCCAATTCTTTTATTTTTCAATTTGAAATAAGCATGAACAAACACTTTCGCACAAATTAAAAGAATCAAATGTTTCGGTAACAAATGTACAACCCTTTCGAATAACCAATCAATCCATTTTGGTGGAAATTTGTAATTAATTTCTTCTTCGGCATTATCAATTGGGAGAAATATTTGATCCGCTAACTTTTTCAATGTTTCATTAGCATCTTCTAATTTTTCTGATTTAGGTGATGTACAATAATATCCAGATTTAGAATAAAATATTGATGGATTTTCATCAAAAAAGCCAACTTCATCGTAATACCATTTGTCAATAGTAAGTCCTCTCCATTTATCACTATTATCACCAAAGACTGCTATGTAAATTACACTACCATTCCTTAATTTAATATGGTCTTCAGTCAATTCTTTAATCTTTATTACTAATTTTTGTTTTAATTTATCATATATGTGTACACTTGAACCATGATCTGCTACTACAATAAATACAGTAGCTTTTTTATTGGTTGTTACATAATTGACTACATCATTAATTAAACGAGTAGTTTTTCCGGTCTGTCTGTTATCTATATCAATTATCATAATTTTTTAATCATTTTCGGCTAACTTTTTCAAGGGATCTCTATATTTTTCCATAACATAATTTCCGTTCTAATAAACCTACAAAAATCTAAATTCATACTTTTAAGTAATAAACTGTTGACTCTTTGTTATCTTCTTGTTTCTTAGGTACTACTTTTTTCTGGATTGCTCCAGACCAAGAGGTAATGTCTCCACAAGCGTTAATTCCCGTAGAACTTACGGTATTTTGTCTTAAAAATTCTTCTCCACACTTCTTTAAATTTAATGCAGCATTATAATCTCTATCAATCACATTTCCACATTTATCACCCCTATGTTTAGATGCATATTTATTTTTAATTTGTTTTAATTGTTCAATTACTTGTCCCTGACTAAAAACTGGCGGATTATTTGGATAGTAACCAAAATGATTTTTATAAATTTCTCTTCCGTCCATAACATTCTTCATCCAATCTTCCTTTTTCGTAGCAATAGCACTGTTATCAATTGCACCAGGTGCTTCTTCCAATAACAAATCACTCTCAAATAAATCAGAAAACCACCAAAAGTAAGGATGATAGCCCTTTTGAATGATATTATTGGTGTGATGAACGTGTTCCCAACAATTTTTATAACAAGTTGGAAATAACCCACAATCCTTTATCACAATATCCCTAAAATAACTAAACATTGCTACAGTATGTTCATATAATGCAACTTTAATACCCTTCTCATACTCGATAACTAACTTGGGATTAGGGGGGGAATTTTGTTTAAGTAGATGTCTATTATGTAAATCAAATTGAATATCCTGTTTCCTATTAAAAGGACTGCCAGGCCCATAATTAAAATGCATTATCCCACTAATTAAACTTGCTTCAATATACTTTTCAAACACATTCTGATCTTTTAGGATAATATCGTCTTCAATTAAGAAAATATGTACCAAACCTTGATCCAAAAGCAATTCTAATAATTCATTCTTAGTTTTTGCTACTCCAAGATTGGTTTCTCTATTGATATAATTAAAATTGTCACGTTTAAATGGAGAAATTACTTCACTAACATCTTTTCCCCCATCATTTAATACAAAAACTTGATAATCACCCTTCGGAAGACTTTCTAAACATAATTTTAAAAAATTTGGACGATTAAAAGTGCAAATTCCTACTCCAAATTTGTATTTTTCGCCTGCCATTGAGTGATTTTAACATCTAGTTAATGAAAATCAAGAGGACATTTTAAATTAATATGGTTTTCCGATATTATACAAAACTGTAAAGGTTCCACTTAAAGTAGAATTTATATTAACGTAGAAAGTATAAGTATATCCCCCTGCAGGACCAGATTGTGAGAGGTTAGAAGTCCAAATATTCACACTTGAACTAGGACTTCCTCCTGCTGCTAAGGTAATGTCCTGAACATTGAGTGCTACTGGAACATTGGTAAGGGTAATTAATGCGCTCTGAGTCTGTCCTGATGTAATTGAAGCACTACCTGCAGCATAATAGATCCTATTATAAGCAGTTGCAATGTAAGTTGATAAAGAATTCAACTGAGTCTGATTATAAGCAGTCAAACTCTGCATATTTGAACTTAAACTAACAACATTTGCACTTAAACTAGCAACTTGACCATAAAAAGAGGCATTATTAGGCCCAATTACAAAGTTTTCGAAGTCTAAAATAGATGTTTGACCATCTGATTTTTGGACAATTAGTAAATCCCCATCAACAATTTCTTGAGTAGAAGGCAACAGTAACAAATTTACCGTATTGAATAAGGGCATATCCCTTATTTATTCCTAGATTAGGAATTTAATAGCCTTTAGAAGTCTTACTTTCACATTTTTTCGTTGACTGGATGACTCACATTGCCGACAAAGTTTCAAATATTCACCCCTAATATGCCTTATGAAGTCATTTGAAAGTTTAATTTTCTTAGGAAAGTACTCTTTTTGTGTGTTTTTAATCTGCGAGGGGAATTGTTCATCATCCTCTTCAAATTGCTCTAGGTAAATCTTATAACTATCATCAAACTTCACCAATATATTTATGATTTCACAGTTTACTACCGGGAAGTTGTTTCTGAACTTCAATCATATCAATTTCAAACAAGTGTTTCATTAGGAAAATAGCACATTCTTTAGATTTTTCTGCAGAAATACCCTTATCGTAAAGAGGCATTCTAATATTGCAGTACCATCCCCAAGCATATTCAGGATCACTTTTCAAATGTTCTATAAATTCACCAATAGCCATATTCTTCAGAAATCTACATTGATTTTACCTTTAAACTGTTCTAAAACTTCTCTTTCTTTCGTAACTTTTTGCAAACCTAGTAATTCTTCCATTTCCAAAATAGTTTTTCCATTAATTAATGTTTCTTCTTCTCCAAAAGGATTCCCATCAGGCTTAACATATTGAGAAATTTCTTCCAAACGTTCTTCGACAGAACCATTTAACTCAATAATTGCAGGAGAATCTTGATAAGGTAGAAATGGTGATTTCTTATCCTCAATTGTACTAAAAATAACTTTAAAAAGATTATCAATCTCTTCGATATATACCAGATTAGCTTCTCTATTCTTTCTTTCTTCTAGAACTGGTTTATTTACGGCATTAATTGGAATAAAAAAGATAATATCTAATTTTCTCATACTTTCGAATGAAAGTGGAAGACACTTCTCAATAAATGCATCATCAATACCATCTTTATCTTCTTGAGCATTCTTCCAAAGAGAATAAACAATATTATCTATCGGACACCTATCAAAAATTACATTATCACTGCGTTTATATGGATTAATTGTATCAATTAATGAATTTAATATTTCCCATTGAGTTTCCGAGTTAGTTTTAGAAGAATGGGTATTATTTTTGATTTTTTTACGATAAAGAATTTCAGGTGCAATAAAAGATGGATATTTTTTTAGAAAAGCTTTTAAAAGGGTTGTTTTCCCCATGGATGATGTACCTGAAATCGCTATTCTCATAAATTATTTAGAATGCTCCGAAAGAAGATGCAATACTCAATATTTCCAATAATTTTTTTGATTTAAATTGGTTATTATTGGTGTTTTTTATAGAAAGCACTAAATCCCAAGCCTCTTTAGGGGGCATATTACCTACATCAATATGGAACACCATTCTTTTGTTATTTTGTATTCTCATAAATTATAAATCAATTAAAACAGCCGTTCCGACTTTTTCATCAATAATTTTTCCAAATCTATTTTTAAGTGGCATACCCTTATCATTCTTATCATAGATAGTAATTTTAAAATCTGCGTTAATTACTAAGTAATCACCATTGTCTGGATATACAAGAAATTCTACAACATCAAGTTTTTCGACTCGACAAATCTTCCATCCATAACGCCATTCACCAGTATTATTTCCTTTTAATGAAAATTCTGGATGATCAAATAAGAAATCTCCTGATTTTTCGGTTACGAAAATAGAAATATCATTATTATGAATTCTATATTTATTTTTAAATTCCTCAATAACTTTATCAATAGCAATTGCAATAGAATCAAAAATATTATTTTCTGTTATTAATATATTATTATTTTTTTCATCTTCGGACTCTTCATCAAAATCTTCATTCCAATATTCTGAACCAACATCTTCATTTACAGAACATTCCCCGGTAAATACCTTCTTTTCTTCTAAAATACCTTCCAATTTACTAACTGTTTCGAGAATAGTATTTTGAATAGTAGTTCTAGCGGGATTCACATAACCGGAGGGAAGATTTAAACAATCTAGATTTTGATAAGCACGACTTAGAGAGGAAATTGTAAGTGATATATTTTGAATATCATATAAAACATCCGAAGTTGATTTGTCACTCATTATTTTGTAATAAATTAAATTTAATTCCCAGACTTAAGTGCTTCTGCCAATTTTTCTTTAAATTGAACCGAAAATTTCTTAAACCAACCATCTAAGGAATCATTTCCAGCCTTTAGACCGTTCTTTTTAATTACTTCGTCAAGTTGATCTTGATCGAGTTGGATGTTTAATTTATTGAGAAGTTTTCCATGCTTGGAAAAGTTTAGTTCGACATTCAGAATAGTAGCCATATTCATTAACTTAACATACAAATTAAAAAAATCAAGTGGAAATTTTGATGTAAATGGTATTTATCGTTTTTGGGATTGAAAACCAAAATTAAAAAGGCGCGAAAATAACCTATAAATAATTAAACATGGCGAAATCCAATCGAAAGAAAAGGACGGCTTCAAAGGAAGAAATAACTACATATAAACCATCTGAAGAAAATCATAATCAATTAATTCAACAACTGGAAGTTTATAACAAATTCAAATTAAGTCCCAGACATCAAGTGTTTGTAGATGGTGCTCTAGCTCCTGAAGTTAATATGCTTTGGGTTGACGGACCCGCAGGAGCCGGGAAAACTTTTTTGAGTATTTATGCTGCATTGAAATTATTAAAAGAAGGTAAAATTAGTAAAATAATTTATGTTAGAACATTAGTAGAATCAGCATCACATAAAATGGGCTATTTACCAGGAGACTCCAATGAAAAAATCAAACCTTGGGCAATTCCTTTAATGGAAAAATGTGACGAGTTGATTAAAAAATCCATGACTGATAAATTGATAAAAGAAGAAATTATTCAATGCGTACCAGTTAATCATTTAAGAGGTTCTACTTTTATGAATTGTGCAGTATTGGTTGATGAAAGTCAAAATTTTTCAGACCATGAATTAACAACTGTTTTAACTCGTTTTGGTAAAAATTGTAAGATGTTTATTCTAGGAGATTCCCTACAAAATGACATAAACAATAGTGGATTTAAAAAATATTTAAAAGGATTTGATAATGAAGAATTAAAAGAAAATGGAATATTCGCATTTCAATTTACAGAAGATGATATCGTTAGATCTAAATTATTAAAATTAATAGTCAAAACTATCAAAAATATCCACGAATTTGAACCTAAAAAATAGGCAAACCAAAATCCTTAATGTTAATTTTAGGTTGTTCTAATGTTGATTTTTGGTTTTTTTCTAATTCTTCTAACTCCTTAATAGCATCTTCAACAGATCTCATTGGTAAAACACCAGAATTATTATCAAAATTTAATTCTTTTTGTTTTTGTTCTGGAAAGTGTTCTTGAATTTTTTGTGCTAATAGATTTAATGTTGGATCAACATGTTTATTGAAATCTGATTCATAGGTAACTCCAAAATTAGAACTAGTGAAATTTCTAAAACTCATAGATCAATTCATCCCTTATACCATTTTGTATTTTTTAATGCACTTAACCAGGTTCCGTCTGTAGACTGACCGTTATAAAGGGGTGCTGGTCTGGTAGCATGAGGGTTATTTGGTGAGTCTGGTGCCTGTTTAGGAGCTTCTACGGGTACTTCTAACGGAATACTAATAGTTTCTGATGTGGGATTTGTTAGGTTGGTTTCATTTGTTAAAACGTCATTATTAATTTCGGCTAATGTGGGTTTAATTTCCGCTTTTAATGATTTAGTTGCTTCTTCTTGTAAAATTTTAGAAATACTATTTAAATCCAATGTACTAAGATTGCTTTCTAATTCAATATCAGGATTTTCTTCGTTAGAATTCGATCTTTCAAATTCCTCTTTTAGTCTTTTAATATGCTCCTTACTAAACGGAATATAATCATCTTTTTTTGATGTAGGAATTTTAGTTTCACCGCTTAAAAATTTATATTCATTTTTATTTTCAGTTTCTTCAATTAATCCTAAAAATTTAGACACACGTATAAATCCATATATGTCTTGATGATTCTTTTCAGGAAGAATTTCTTTTAAATCTGATTTTGTAAAAATACTCTTGATCATATCTCTTATTTTATCATCCAATTAACATAAATCAACTAGTTTTTATTTAAAGAATTAGTTTAACTCCCCTGAACTATCAATTACTGTTAAATTATTTTCCTTTTTAAAGATCTTTTAAATATACTTTTAAAGGTTTAAATCTTTATTTTTTCTTTAGGTTAATTTTCCTCTGTTTATGTTTGGTTTTCTTTTCTTTTCTTTTTACTCTTCTTACTCTTTTATTTTTAGTTTTTTAATTTAGTCCCCTTAAGAGTTTCCTTTTTCTATTTTTTTCAATCCTTTTAACCTTCCTGTTTAGTAAATTCTCCAGTAGGGAAGGCATAAATGCATTTAACACTGTCAATAGCAAAAGTCAAGCATTTATTTTTAAATATTTTTATTTTCTCCTATGAAAACCCCCCTAAAAAATAAATTTTAAAAAAGTACTTTTATAGGAATTAAATCATCTGGATTGACTGATTTCTGATGATAATCGCCCCTATAATAATTAGGTTTATTTGGGATTTGTACAACAAAAGTAGCAACATTTCTCTTCTTAGGCAGTGATGGCCAAAAGAATAAACTAGTAAAATATATTTTAATATTATTTTTGTTAATATTAGTATCACTGATACTAGTAGTTGTATTCTCCAAGAATGTATTGAACCATTTGTTATTATCTAAAGAGAAAATTAATTGTCTTTTATTACTTCTTATTCGAACATGAACCGCTTTTTGTTGGAGAATGTGTTCCTGAATCTCTTGTCTGAATACATCGATACCTAAAGATTGTCCAATTGATTGATTTTTGTCAAACTCTTGTTTACTAATGATTTGCCACCCCTTTTGAGAAGTGTAAATCAATCTTTTATTGTTGTATTTGTTGGTTTCATCGTAATTAATGTATTTTCCATCTTTACTATAAAAAATTAAATTAGTATTTGTTGAATTGGGGTCAAAATGAAAAATAACTTTACTTACATCGGGAAATTTATCAGAAATTCCATCAATAATGTAATAAACATCAGTTCCGTAATTGAATCTCTTACCAATTTTACCAGTAACTGATTGATTAACTGGAACAGGTTGTTCATCATCTTCTGATTTAACTTTATATGGCTGAATTGGATTAACTTGAGGCATTTTACTTTTTGGATTAACATTAGGAATATTTTTGGTGGGAATTTGTTCGTTTTGTGGATTGGGATTCCCAATTCCTATTTCTAAAGAAATTAATTGACCTTTTTTAGGTTCACCATTAGGCCAAATATTCAGAGTTTTACCTTTTTTAGGTTTATCATTCCGAGGTCCAACAAACTGTCCTCTAGAATAATCCCTCAATTTGTTTCCAACTCTACTTCCAATTGAACCATTAGAACCCAATATCCCTCTAATTGCATCCTGTGCAACATTAGAAACTTTTCTTCCTAATGATTCTGGTTCTTTCCAAGCATCAGTCTTAGTAGGAATGTTGTTATCCGCTTCTAACAGTGGTTTTAAAATAGAATCAAATTCTTTTTCAATTAGAATATCAAATTTTTTCATTTTTATTATTTTTGTTCTAGTGCTTTTCGATAAATTTTGACTAAAATATCAGGATCATTGGTTAAACTTTGAACAATCGACTCGATGCTTTCAAAGGAATCCCCAGAATGAATGTTATCTTCAGTTTGTGGGTTGTTTGCAATGTCGCTATTGGCGTCTAGGAAGGCGATTACACCAGTTTTGAATCTATTCAATGCCAAAGTACTATTATCAACTTCTAAACACCCAATAGGGGCATCTACAATGGATTTAATACTACTTTGAGGAATGTTAATTACTTCTCCTTGACCACCATTAGGTGGACCAAAAATCATAAATTCAACAACATCAGCATTTTCCTTTAAAATATATCCTTCAAAAGACGAAACATC
>Ga0302280_1000363_pt1 | contig 39682 bp, 19 predicted proteins | sample III_Fen_E1_1_FD_198771 | JGI IMG/M metagenome (GOLD analysis project Ga0302280, IMG submission 198771) | Peat permafrost microbial communities from Stordalen Mire near Abisko, Sweden - III_Fen_E1_1 | ecosystem: Environmental > Terrestrial > Soil > Wetlands > Permafrost | place: Sweden: Abisko... | reverse complement strand
ACTACCTGAGACGAGTCATCATTTAATGATTATAATTTGAATTGATGCATCAATCAGTTAACCATATAGAAATAGCTTATAAAACCACAATTAAATATGCCCGATATAACAAAAATGACTTGATAAATATATTCAATAACTTTCAATAATTAAGTATCTATTGCCTTCCTTTCTGAAAATACTGTAAATTACATCTTTATATATATATTGAACTGATTTTTTGTAATTTATTTATTTGCTAATATTTTGTAATATGTATTGATATTAATTGGGGTGTTTTGGGTGATTTTAGATTGGATCAGTATTGGAGACCTTACACAATGGTTGCTAGCCGTGTGGGTTAGAACTTTAATTTATTTTCATTCCTTTTTCTCAGTCTCGATTTTTTGTCAAAATTATGTTTTTTTCCTTCCAAACTTGTCTTAAAATACACTCTGTTAATCAGATTCATCTTAGCTAAGCCGGCTATACATCCTGCTAAGAAGCAATAACGCAAATTGGCAGTTTATCGTCTGCTAAGGCTTTAGATTTGATGGTTGATGTCATCCTTGGATTTACTACAGACATTAGGAGTATCCTCAGATGAGAGGGTACTGCACGCATCTGCATTGGCTTGATGCTTAATTTAACTGGAGATTGATATTAATCCTTCTAAAGAGGATGGAAATTCTTCTTGGAGAGTGCGGGCAAATAGAGGACGTGTTTTAACAGGAGAATGAAAGTAGAACTGTACAGCGAGAAGTAAAAATGCGAGGAGAGGCAGTAAGCAGCAGAGTGCATACGCCTCAATGGCAATATTGTCCATCAATATAAGTAAAAAATGATAGTTATATTCTAAAGGAAGAGCAGGTATTATACTTCAATTCTATATAGGTTAATGTTTTGGATTACTATTATGAAGCATGACTTTCCAAAAGATTTTTATGGTTTGCAATATTTTATTAAGGGCTTCTATTATTTGTGGTGTATCATAGATACTTTCTTTGGTAATAAATAATATTGGCCATTAATAGGATATTATATGGTTTCATCAAATTGTAAAGTATTTATATAATTATAATAATTATTGGCCGATATTTCATCATTTATCATTTGGTGAGTTCTCTACCCATCAGCCATAGCCTAATTTATTGGGTGCCTGCGCCAATTTAGTATAGTTTTGCATCTCTAACTAATCTGCCTGTAGGATATTCATTTATGTATCCATTACCACCAAGGCTTTGCAAGGCTTCCAGTGCTACCTCAGTTCCACATTTACTAGCGAAATATATGACACTTGCGCAATCCAAATTTGTCAAATGACCACTATCCACCATACGGGTACAAGAATATAGCATTGCTCTTGAAGCCTGTAGTTTTGTGTACATTTCAGCAATCTTGCCTTGCATAAGTTGAAAATGACCAATCGGTCTACCAAACTGTTGCCTTTGCTTAAGATAATCTTGTGTAATTTCGAAGGCATTTTGCATGATACCAACAGGTCCAGCTGTTAAGACTAATCTTTCGTAGTCAAGTCCACTCATCAGCACATAGACACCTTTATTTATTGTTCCAAGCACATTCTCCTCGGGTACTTCCACATTCTCAAAAACCAGTTATCCGGTGTTTGATCCCCTCATACCTAATTTATCTAATTTTTGCGCGACTGAGAACCCTGGAGAATTTTTTTCGACAATAAAAGCAGTTATACCTTTGTCCTTGAGTTCAGGGTTTGTCTTAGCATAAACTACAATGATATCAGCATCAGGCCCATTTGTAATCCACATTTTACTGCCATTGAGAACATATTTGTTGCCTTTTTTCTCAGCTCTCAACTTCATAGAAGTAACATCGGAACCAGCTCCAGGTTCAGACATAGCCAATGCTCCTATATGCTCTCCTGAACATAATTTAGGCAAATATTTAGCCTTCTGTTCCTGAGATCCATGACGGGTGATTTGAGCTAAGCAAAGAGCAGTGTGTGCTCCATAGGAAAGACCAATGGACCCACTTGCCCTTGATATTTCTTACATGATCATCGAGTGTGCAGTATAGTTAAGTTATGAGCCACCAAATTAAGCAGGAGTGGTGACTCCCAGCAGTCCCATTTCTCCAAACTATTTCCATAGATGATTAGGGAATTTATCGTCCTTGTCTACCTTATGCGCAAGAGGGGCGATCCTCTCATCAGCAAATCTTCGAACCGTCTTTTGCAATTATACTAGATCAGTATCGAAATTAGCAATTTGATAAAAGTTGGTTGTCGAGAATCTGCGCAGAGAAGAAGTGAGGAGCCTCATCATATATAAAATTAATAGAATAAACTAATTAATATATTTATTACTGGTTGGGATCAATCATATAAATCAATGCAACAACTTGGATATATTCGCAAAGTTCAACAACAAGGATAGATAATCGCATGCAATAATAAGATAATAATTTGTTCCTCATTAATCTGAGCAAAGGAAAAGATCAGTGAAAACTATTAGTATTTATCTTAATAATGGGAAATATGATTTGTGGTATTTATTATAATTATTAACTACTGATTCTTAGCTTTGGAAGGCTATGAACTCCATTAAACAGCAAAGCATAACTCCACTCAAATCAAGAGGAGCATCTGCCAAGTCGTAGATGGGGCTCACTGTGCTCACTAATCACATCTCCACTTCCCCTCATTCTGCTCTTCTCGATCGTGACGCTATTTCTCATATGATTCAGCCCAGTTCAAGTTCAATCTAAAATGCTTAGGTAAGCAGTCCAAAGATATGCGTGAATGTCTACGATAATTGCTATACTCTTGGTTATTGCTAAAACGGAAGTTGTCTCCAACAAATGGACGGAGTTTTATCTGAAGGTAGTATGGAATAAATGACAAAAAAATGCGTGAAAGTAATAGTAACAAAAAAGTTATCGTAGCTTGATTGGAGATACAATGAAAGTTTCCTTACATCCGTCAGAGATTATGAAGAATATGTAAAAAGTTTACTTTGAAGCTGAAAATGGAGATTATTTTAGAATCTATGATCATTTGATTATTTTATGCTTTTTTACTTATTATTCAAAAAGGATACGCTGGCCTTCAGGAGCATATGCTGTTCTAATCCAACTAAAATAATATAAAATTAAATCATAATTCATGATAAACTGAGATTACCAAATTAGAGAAATGGTCCGCTGCAACTGGTTAAAGATAAATGACTCAATTGATCGACTTAATACCATAATAATTTTATTCTTTCTAAGCTTTTCTGTTCCCCATTAATTAATCAGTTTTCAATAATCGCTATTTTAATTATAGGGCAAAATTGTAAAAATCATTTGGTGCTTGCGTTGGATAATTAACTCGACTGGTTTTATTTTTCTTTCTTCACACAGCACTTTGATATGTAGTATCCAAACTCGTTTGGCAGCTTATAACTTCCTGGACCAGGAGTGTTGAGATCTAAGGCTACTTTTCCTCTGAGAGAACTTCCAAAGCTACGACTGAGACAATTTTGGGTAACAGACAAGCAATACCGCCCTTTGGGAGAAATATCCTGAAAAGAAGAAATATCATATGCTCCAGGGCCTAGGAATTTCTTTTCAGAGGTCTTGCATCTTCCCAAAACTTTGCCAAAATCTCTAGTAAGACTATTTTTATGTTTGGTTTGAAAATATTTTCCATCCTTGCTAATGGAAAAAGTAATAGGATACTGTCCAGGCCCAGGGATGTTTAGTTTCTATTTGTTCTCACTGTTAAGTTTACAAGAAAGTGAGTAAGAAATTTTAGTATGAATAGGCTTCGGTTCATAGTTGCCTGGGCCTGGATTTTTATTGTGAACAGTATCAACTAGTGGCCCTGTGACAACCATTTTCTCTCTGCTTTCTCCAAAAGCGAAGCCTTTTTTATTTTTAGGGTCAGTGTTGCATAAATCAGGAATACTATAAGAATTTGGTGGTGGAGAGTTAGGTGACTCCCTTGTAAAGTCATATTTATTGCCATAGCCAAAACCAGCAGCTCTGGTTGAGATAGTATTTTTAAGGTCATAAAATTGATCGCAGTTGATGGGTCTGTGTTTCAGAAAACGTGACTATTTGGCAAAAGAGTAAAGCATTTTGGCAGAAGAATGATTGGTTGGAGCATTACAGATCTGATTGCAGTTGGAGACAGTCATCGACATTGTTGTGTTTCTATTGTTCGATTTCAATGTAATTTGATATAATTTCTTCCATTTGTGATTTATAGTTTATAGTGGATAATAACATTTTTTAACCTAAAGTTACTTGATTATCAGTATAGTTTTTAATCAAGCTGCCATCTTCCTATAACATTGATCAATTATAATTCTTAATTTATTTATGAATTAGACCAAAAGAACTTCCTATTCTTTTACTATCTAGGATGATCTTATCAGCCAGTCCAGTGCAAATACATCTTTTATTAAACCCAGACCATTCGGCATTAAACCTTTTACCAAAGACTTTGGCTTAAAAGGAGCTGCTGGATATAATCAATACGAATAAATTCCTGTTCCAACAATACAGAAGCGTATCCAATAGCAAGCTCAAAACGATGCATATCGCGAGCTCAATAATGATCTTTTCAATCCATTCTAACACAAGTTGCAGCATGATTTCGCTAATAAATAGGGAAACTTATACGAACGTTAAAAACAAAAACAGATCGAAATGATTAAGCAAAGATAAACGGAACAACTCAATTTAAACAAAAATTATACCATTGTCTTTAATAATAATAACAATCCGTCAGGCAGGAGTCTTAAATTAGCTGCAAACAACATACTTAATGAGGAAACAACTCCAGCTATCAGTGATTATTATCAAATGAAATTTAAAAATAGACATGCCCCTTTGGAGGAAATATCTGAATAAAAAGAGGATTTTGTCAAGAAAGATAATTTTACGGCCGATAAGTCAACTAGTAAGAGAGAGAAAATTCCTTAAAGTAAATCAACTTCTCAAAAATAGATTGGAAAACGCTTGCCTTCAGAACAAAAACATAAAATTATTAAATCAACCAATGGTTGGAAGAGAGAACTTTCGTAGCAGGATGTTGAGAGTAATAACTCACTTAAAAAATAAGAATAGGGTTTTAAAAATACGTATTCTCCAATAAATATACCAAAACCTCCTCCGAAGATTCCATCAAAACCAAGATAGTTAATCAAATAATCAAAAAAATAATAGAAACCTCTAAACAATAAAAAAAATGGGACTAATAGTAATAGTAAGCCTGCATCCCTAAATACAAAAAATACTAACTCAAATTTATCAAATAAAAAGAAATTTTCATAAATTTATGATGGACCTGATAAGAATTTAGTCTAGCAGCTGTAAAAATAAATCAGTTAGTGCTCTCAAATTACATTTGATGATATTGCATAGCTCGAAACTGCTAAAAATTTACTACAATAAGCAGTCGTGCTGCCACGGATGATGCCTGAATTTTTTAAGGGAATAAGAAAAGCTACGAAGGGAATTCTTTTATTTGGCCCTCCAGGCACAGGCAAAACTCTTTTAGCCAAGGCAGTATCTTCAAATAATATGTTTTTCAATGTATCCGCGTCTAGTCTCGCAAGCAAGTGGAAAGGCGAATCCTAAAAAATGGTGAGGGTACTATTTCTATAATTAAGCTCTTATTCGAAATGGCCAGATACCACTCCCCAAGTGTCATATTTTTTGATGAAATCGATTGTATAGCGACTAAAAGATCATAAAATGAGCATGAGTCTACTAGAAAAGTAAAAACTGAGTTGCTTGTACAAATGGATGGCGTTGGTAGCACAGACCAATTAGTTTTTGTATTAGCTGCAACCAATCGACCTTGGGATTTGGATGAAGCCCTAAGAAGGAGACTGTAGAAAAGAATCTGTAAAATTCTATTGATTTAGATATACCTTTGCCAGGAAAGGAGGGCCGCAAAAAGATGTTTGAAATCAATTTAAAGGAGTTAAAGTTGGGCAACAATATAAGCTGGGAGAAGATAATAGAGTTGACCAAAGGATGCAGTGGTGCAGATATTTGCAATATTTGTCGGGATGCAGCCTACATGCCAATGAGGAAAAAGCTTCAGCAAATAGGCGGAATCAACAAAATAACTGAATTATCTCAAAATGACTTGCTGAATGAAGTTATTACTGAAGCTGATCTTATTGAAGCTGCGACTAAGATTAAACCAAGTGTTGGAAATGATGATCTTAAAAGATATGCTGACTGGATGAAGTAATTTGGCTCCAGCTGAAAGAGGAGAATATTAAAATCGTCCTTCTTTTGGTAGACATTTGATTGATAATTTTTTTGATCTGACTAAAAGTATTAATTTATCCGATTAAGATAATGTTATTTTTAAACTATTTGAAATGACTAACAAATTTCTAACAGTCTTAAAAATGTTAAACTCAATTCTTTGTGTCAATTAATTCTTTGTAAATTTATCATGTCTTCCTAATTTATTTTTATTTATTATTCCAGAATCATAATTGTTGATGGATAACCCAAATCGATAATTTTTAATATTTTTTATACTCCTTCTATTATTTGAAGGTTTTCTCAGAATAAAAATCAATGGATACAGTTTTAGTATCAACTATTTAAATAGGTCATTCATCATATACCTTGATCCAATTTTATATTAACAGAATAGCAAAAGGTTGCAGATGATCATTCAATTTCAAAATATTTTTAACTTATCTTCTTATTTTCATTGAAGAAATATCAAAAAAAAGCTGCATTGGCACATCAGTAATAGTGCCCAATAACATAAAATATTGAATAAAATATATATTGTATCAATTTAAGCATTGATAGCTACATTTTACGTCGAGAGAATAATTTTCTATCTTTTATCAACATTCTAAGCTTTGCTTCATATTAATATTTGTTATTTTTACATAAGTGGATTATATCAAATTTTAATTAGAGAAAATACCTTTTGTTAAATCATATCGAATTTATTTACAAGAGAGTTATACCAAGGGAAATTATAATTATTCAACTGACAATGATCAATTATTGTCTATTTCATTTATTAATTTAAAAAAATAGAGTTGATAGTGATTATTTGTATTACTGATACAGATTTTATTTAAAGAGCAAACTATTACCTGAGAATAAGAAGGCAGCACTTTTACTCATTTTATTGCCAAAATACGCAAAAGATAATAATTTAAGGCATATTTTTAGCTAAAAACTTCTGTTATATCGAATATCACTATGATTTACTTTATAAAATTATTCAAGAAAGTTTTAATTAAACAAATGAGCCTCAATCAAACTACTTGGCTTACTGATATGATTAAAAGTCTATAGCAGGACTCTCTCTTTAAATCCATCATACTTTCTGCTGGAAAAAAATATTCCATAAACCTTCTAAATTTAGAAACGCTTTAGCCATCTGAGGTCTTTCAACTAATCTCCAAACTGAACAAAAAATAAAACTAATCCAAACTCAATAAAACCAATCCACAAATAGCCTCCTGCAGAACTTTTTGGGTCCTGAATGAATTTAGGGTATTTTCTTGGGTTTCAGTATGTTATGCATCCTTGCAAGGAAAATAACTGAACTAATTCGTATTTATCTTGTAATTCTAGAATGGAAACGACTATTGTCTTCTCAGTCAACTCTTTCCTCGTAAATCTACAATTTTCCTTTAATATCACTTAAAAAGCCTGTTAAAATAAAAAATGAGTCACTAAAAATGGAATTCTTAAGAAATTAATCTTTTGGTCTCAATTGTCCAGTAATTTATTGTTTTACTTAGAATGCAACAAGCAACTGTAAAATGGAGCTAAATTTCTTTCCTTCTCTTTAGTTAATCGGCTGGAAAATTTTGCAGAACTGCTCAAAATTGCAGGGAACAATGGGTCAACCACCTTGATCCTCAAGTCAATAGAAGATAGTGGAGTTTTAATGAAGATTTGAAGCTTTTTAGAGCCATCAAACTATAGGGAACAAAATGGGCTCGTATTTCCAAGCTATTTGGAAGAACCAGAACTTAGCACATGGTCAAGAACAGATATAATTCTATCTATAAGCGTTGCCAAAACAAGTCGCAACGGGCCGGAAGCTAAAAGATTATCGATAAGATCATTGAAGATCTTGAAAGGAAAATAAAAAATCTGAAATTTAAAAGATAAAGATAAAGTCAGATTGAAAAAACACTCCCTTTAGCCTAAGTACATACTGAAGATCTTTAATTAGAATCCAGCTTTTCAGGCATACTCACTCTTATGAAGAATGAGTCATAAACATAGTAAAAGATAATCAGCTAAACATCTCACTAAAAACAGTTATTCAGCCCATTCTTCGACCTAAATTAAGTTATGTTTAGTGAAAAATAAATTCCGATCACTCCCCCGAGCCCCGCTTTAGTGAACATATAAATGAGGGAGATTTAATTTTTTTCGACTTTTACAAGCGAAAAAGATTAATATATAAATTCCTTATTTCTTTAATGATTGATTCTCTATTTATTTATTCCTTATACTTTTACCAAAAATCTTAATAGCCAAAGCCATAAAATATTCATTATCAGTAAAAATATTTTTAATTTTTAAATGGTAATAAAAGATTAATCCAACTATCAAATTTAAACAGTCTAATCAATATTGTATCTTTATGAATTATATCATTAAAAGAACGATCAGAGAAGAGTAAGCCTGATGTTGTTTCGACAGTAGGGGCAAGTTGAGTGATTCTGCAGCCATCCTTATATGCACTCGACATGAAAACAATGCGTGCATTCAGGCAGGAGAATGCACTGGTTCTATATTTAAAACTACATGAGACATATTGAGCATGTTGGACTTACTTCAGGTTATTAGTTGTGTATTTCATGAAAAGACCTCTTCATTTCCAAAATTTTTGTTAACTCTCCTGGTTATAGGTTTTGACTGGTAGATAAAAGTGTTTCTGTCATTAGGCGATACACCTGTCGGCAGGAATATATCAGAATCACAATAAATACAAAAAGGACGAATGCTAAATTGATAGCAAGAACTACCATCATATTCCATTCGCAGACATCATTAAACTGAACGTTACTTTCTGAGGGGTGAAATTTTTAAAACAGTTTCCCGAGGAGGAAAAGTACTGCCAATACAACTGTGAGTTAGTATTAAAATGCTTGCTTGTTGATAATCCAACGATAGAGTATGAGGATGTTATCGAGTCCAATAACATAAAGACTGACTGTAGTTAAATTGATGATGTTTTGCCCAATATGATTATCGGAGATATGAGTGATGGTTAAGATAAGGAAAGGCAAGGCGATGATGGACTGAACGATGCGTGATAGATGTTCCTGCATTGGTTGACTATATGTTTTGTTTATCTATTAATATATTACCAAAAATTGATTGTACAGTCAATACACCAATAATTGATTTCTTAATCTTCTACTAATAAAGAAAGATTTTATATGCCAAGATATTTTTAAGAGAGTGTGGTCTATATTTTGCTTTAATTAATATTTTTGTTGAAAGATATAATTTTTGTTCGACAATTGCGTCACATATGGAAAATAACCCTATTCTTAAAAAGCAGTTATCCATCGAATATGCTGGCAATATCGACAATTATGAATACTTTAAGAGGACCATTGGAGCAAGCCCTCTTCTCTATAAGCATGATCTTCACTTCTACAATGATGATATTACAAATCGTCATAATAGAAATATTCAAGAGCTCAAATATTTAAAGGAATTGCTCAAATCTGGAAAAATTGAACCAAAGATGATAAAGCATAATGTATTTAATACATTTTATCCTTCTTTCGTTTTGCATCACCATTACGATATCTTTGTACCTCTTCTGCACAAATTTATCAACAGCAGCAAGGATTTACAAGCATTGTATTTTGCTTCAATCAAACATGAAATTACTGGAGCTGTCTTTCATCCCAAACAAAGATGGGATTTTAAATAATCCTCAAACGAGATTCCTTTATTGAACGAAAATGGAGTAATTCAAATGGATTAGCAAACTTATTTCTATTCATCGGTTACTAGCCCTTATATCACTCATGCAGCCTTTATTATAAAACACAATACAGGCGTGAGTTTGGCAATTGTTGAGACTCGAAACAAAAATGGTAATTTTAACAATCTCGTGAAAACTAAAGATTTCGGTGGAACTATTAGTCAAGATTATCTACCTATTGGTTATAATTTTTTAGGAGCGAAACCACTAATAATTCTTCCAAGTATTAATTTATTAACTCAGTCACTGCTACGAATATCCAAAAGCATGTGTAGCCCCTGATTCTAAAGCAAAGACTATTAGACTTTCAGCATAGTTTAAAAGATCTGCATAAAAGTTTATGGATTACTATAAAGTATACCGCCATGCGCAAACAATTCCGAACTCTTGACAATAAAAAGGAATAAAGAAGCATCATAACATATCAGGCAGTCGCATCGAGAATTGTGGATGCATTTTCAACCTTTATTATGTTTTCAGATATCAATTACAAGATCATTGAACAAGATCACTTTTTTGTAGCATTTATAGAACTCATGAAATCAGCACACCACTGTATTTTGGAACATTTAATACAGCTGAGAGAAGCATGTGGAGGGTTTGGATTTATGCAATTTTCTGGACATCCTGGTTGCATAGAAAGAGTTGCCTATAGATCTGGATATGATTCAAATAAAGAGCTTGACCTTACCCCAAAATTTCTTCTCACTTCTCATTACTATGCAAGTTCAGACGAGGCCTAAAAATTTTATTGTCAGGCAATAACATCTTAGAAACCTTCTTACATTCATTATTTTGGTATCTTTCTTTCGATATGTTGCAATATGAGGCGTAACAGAGGTAGTTTGAGCGTTCATAAATACAAACGAGAGTATCTAAGACAAGCAGCTCTGATGTCTACACATGCAAAGGAAGATTTCTCAAGACATGATGCAAATAATATCCATAGCCTGTTGCTTCAGTATGGTATCACAAGCTATATCATTAAAAATTTGACTTTTATCAACTGGGAACTATTACAAATCGAAAAACATATTTTTTACAATGTAATAGTAGAGTTTAAGGAGCAATTGCTTGAAACAATTTCTGCTAATTTGATTTAACTAGGAGAAACTTTGGAATTAAACTATCTTCGCAATACTATTGTAGGACGGGAAAACTCTGAAGAGTTTTATGAGGAGTTACTTCAAGCTTCTCGAGATAATCTGAGGAACAGTAAGGAATATGTCGATTATATTCGGCAGCCCATCATTTAGATGTTGGTTGAAAATAGGGCCAAATTATGATAATTCTATAACCATCAATCATTATAATATCTCTTATTAGTTTTAAAAATAGTATCACATTTAGATAATTAAAAATATGTGAGAGTTAATAAATGATGGCTTGATGCAAATCAACATTTCAAACTTCCAAGATCAAGGAAATAAAAGCCATGGTCAGCAACTGAGTATTCAGGAGAATACTTATTAGAACAAGTTTTATCTTCACCTGAACTATTGCAAATTACATATGAATCCATAGCCTAATCAAAGAATACTTCATAAGCTGGATGATGATATTCGAGGGCCTCAGGAGGAAGATGTGGTACAAGATCTCGGTTGTGCACGACTCTATAGATAGAGTCAACACGAGTAGATAAAAATTGAGCCATTGCGGTGTTACCTACTCTGGGGCATCCAAAATTATGAACGTCGACTTGTTTGTTGAATTTAGCCTTTAATTTGATTCCAGCAATTTAAGCGACAGCTGCTCCCATGCTGTGGCCAGTTGTCAATATAGAAGCAGTGGGATATTTATTCAATAAAGTTTTTACCTTTTCATTCACTTTATCTTCAATCATTTTGTAATCTTACAAAAAGCCGATATGTACTTGACATCCCTTACAATCATAACTAGTTTTTTAAAAGATAAAATCCTCAATCCAATTCTAAACATTAGCTGATCCTCTGAAAGAAGCTAGGATCTGATTTTTAGAACTGTCGTATCCAATGAAACAAGAAGCAAGGGTGATTTCATTATTAATAAAACTCACTTCCCCAAAGGATTTAAACTCTGCTCCTGATTTGCATGACCATGTCTGCAGACATTTTTTAGGGCAGTATGCTAATCCTGAAAGAATAGCATAATCTTTTGAGTCTTTAGTGTTGTATGGAGTGGCTGTTTGCATTATAAAAGCAGAACTCAATGCAAAGAGCAACGATAGTACAAGTAAACAGAAAGGATTTTTAATCATTTCAATAAATATAATTAACTTGATATATAAACTCATTTTTCCTTCCCAAGATAATTGAAGTCCAACTGTATTAATCAATTTTGCAAGAAAAAACACCTTCAAATAATTAAGATAAAGATGGTTCGCTCGATATAAGCGAAATAAATGACTATAAAGATAGGATAATATAAATTATAAAAGTTTTGCGATATTAGATGAAATCAATCGTATGATTTAACTTTGTCTATCTTGACTCGGTGGCCTTGAACAATTTATTAAAAAATATCTTTTTATAAAATAAATTTGGACTGGAACCAATAATTTCGCTATTACAGTCCATATACTCCTCCTCCCTTGATAACTGTTCCTCCAATAGGCCCTTTTCCAATTCCCTTCAAAATATCCACCTTTGTTCTCGTAATTTATTAACTAAAACCTCCATATTTAAATCTTGTAAGCACTATTTTTTCTCCCTATTTATCTAAAAGCAGCAGCTTTAATGTTTTATTGGCTCTGTATTGATAAAGGAGAAAGGAAACAAGGACCATTGTCCCCATTATCATGTTATTAATTTTGATTTAATCATCCTCAGTTTGGGTATAAGCCCAATAGAATGAGCCTAAAAAGAACAGAAATGTTATTGTAATTGCCTTAATTTGAAATCCCTCTTTATTTTCGTATATAAAGAAGGCACCATGCTATTAATTGAGTTTACTAATGTTGATTGATGGAAGTTTGATCTCAGGTTTACCTCTACTTATTTTTGAAAAATTAAAAGTTGCTTTATATATCAGTTTCTCAGCCTGATAGTTTTTAGCGTTAATAATGGTATATATCGGTCGATGCTTTATAAGCGAAAGCCCATGGTTGATTATTCTAATCATAAAATAAGATAATAATATTAATCAGTTGATAACGATATCCAGACCAAATTAAATTTAATGAACAACATAAATAATAAAATCAGCAACAATTTTTTTATCTAACGAATTTTCCATTCGTTTTTCGCATCTTCATTAATTTAGATCCTCGCATTTCTTTTTAATTAATATTTTAGTTTTTACTCTCCTCTATTTTTTATAATTTTGCTTACTTTTTTATTGGCCTTTATTTTTCACCAGTTACATTTTGATTTGCTGGCTTTCCTTTCACAAATTCGATATTTGTTACTGTGGTTTCAAGGACTGGCGATTTCATCAGTTCCCCACAAGCTTAATTGAATAACTGGTCTAGGTTTTAGCCTGTCTTAGCTGAGACCTCTATAAAAAAAGCCCCCATATTTTTATACTTCTCACTTGCTTCATGAGCATTCACAGCTCTTTCATCTTATTGATCTTTCTTATTTCCGATGATAAAGATGAGTACATCATCCCCTCTATGCTATTTAGCGTAATCAATCCAGCCCATTAGATTGTTGTAGGATTATACACTCGTGATGTCATAGATAATAAATACGGCATGAGAATCTCGAAGATAGCCTGGTATCAAACTTTTAAATCTCTACTGTCCTGCAGTGTCCCATAACTGAAGTCGTATTGACCTTTCGGAGAATACAATAGTTTTGGAAACAAAATCAATGCCAACCGTCGGCTGTATAATAATTTTTTTACGTTATGATTGGGATCAAACTAATTCTTGATGAAACGATTGATGATGGAGCTCTTTCCTACACTTTGATCTCCAACAAAAACGATTTTAAACTTGACTGTATGTTTTTTATGAGTGGCATAGCTAAGCTCCTCCTCATATTTGCTCGCCATTGCTTATAATCTTTAATTATTAAATTATCAGATCATGATTTTTCTATGATTCGAAAATATCAAAAATTTACAACCATGTAGACTAACAGGCATTTGACAAACAAAATGATGTATCTAATTAGGAGTTATTAAAAAGTTGCTGGCTTAGTTTAAAGGGCGGTTAAATCGAATATGATAATAAGTTATAATGAAGTCAAAGAAAGAAAGTTAATGATAATTTAAAAATGAATGTGGGATGATAATCATTTCTTCTTCGATTTGTCTTTCACTTCAGGCTTTTTGTCCTCCTTCTTGGCCTCCTTTGTTTCTTTCTTGCCTTCTTTCTTATCAGGCTTGTCTCCCTTCGATTTTTCGACTTTCCCGCTCTCTTTAGGTTTGCTCTTGCTTTTTTTCGTCTCTTCCTTCTTGACATTATACTTCTTGACCCAATTTTCGTAATCAATTTTGAATTGATCCAGTTCAGTATGGAACTTGTTTTCCATTTTTTCCTTGAGTTTAAGATCCAAGTTTTCCCAAGCCTGTTTCAACTTTTCATTCTTATTCTCCTCATCTTTGTACTCCACCATCTTCTCAGCTCTAAATACGAAGTAGGCGTTAAGAGGTTTCTTGGGCTTGTTGTCCAAAGCTTCCTTACTTAGGCTCATAAATCAATTTAAATTAATAATAAATTTTATGAGCATTGCGCTAATTTATATCGTTAGAAGGAAATATCATACCTAACTCCCAATGAGTCAAATTATTTTCTAATTAAAAATTGTTGCAAAAAACTTCACAATATATAACTGACCCCACAAAAGAACAATATCTTTCTAAAATGTGGCAGATGTTGTCATACAAATTTAATCTGATGAATGTCCAAATAGCTAGACATCTCAAATGATGGTGAGATTATCATTTTTTGTATGAGACACCATCTATTGCATTGTTTATTTTTGATTTTAACACTTAGCAAATCCTCAGGTATTCGTCTTTATATTTTCGAGCCTCACTCTATAAAGCACTCTGGCGATCTAACATCTCTCGCTTTCTACGCTCCCAGTCCACCTCTGCTTCTTTCCAACTTGCTTTTATCTCTCTGACAGTCGATATCAATTGAAAGTTTTACTGTTTTTTTTGCTATAACTGTTGTTTAACTGCAACTAACTCGGAATCATTGTCAGAGAGAGACCGACCGATAGTGAGCTCCTTTTCAGCAAGTTATTGCTTAATTTTGGAAAGGAGATAGTTTAGATGGTTGTTTTGTTGGCCTAAATCAGCGCAATCCTGCCTTAGTTTGGAGACTTACTCTGACTTGTCTCCCTCAAACTCACTCAATTGTCTTTCCTTGTCCTGCAAAGCACGCAATAACTCTTGATTTTTCCTCAATAAAATTTCCTTACTATCCTCAATCATCTTGATTTTTTGATCAAAAGTTCTTGTGATTTGTTGTATCCTTTTAATTTAATCATCTCTTGCTCTATTTTTTATATCTCTAATTTCTTCTTCAAACGACAACTTGTTGCTAATAACAATATCATTAAGTTTCTTATTTTCCATCGATAAATCCTTAATAATATGGTAAATACCTTTCTTAATATTTCCAAAGATTTATTCTTTTATTCCAGATTCTTTATCTTTCGCTACAGCTCAAAATTCAGTTGTTCAATATAATCCTGCCCTTCCTTCTTAAATTTTTAGAACTCTGTATTATATTGAATCGTTGTTTCTTAGAAATTTTTAATCTACAATTCCAACTGTGCCTCCAACTCGCGAATTTTTGAACCGTAAATTTACTATAATCTTGCAAGCTAATGTTTGAGTCTCTCGTTATCGACCGATAAGTCCTGATTTTGATGCAGCAGATTGTTAATTTTAAATTATAGTTATGAAGTCGATACATCTCTCCTGCTAAATTAATCTTTCAGTTTAATCAATTTGTTCTAAAATTATATCCTTAGTTTGCGCTAGTTGTCCAGCTCATTCTAATACTTTTATTTGGCTTCACGAAACTTTTTACGTTCATTCTATAGCATGTACTATAACTAGGCAATATTGTGATCATCATTGGCAATTGCATCTAACATCAAAACATAGTTACTTCTATTGGAATAGCCATAGCCCTTGGACACACTGCTCTGGCCAAGCCGAGGTTAGTAAAAACTATGGTGACTGTTCGGACGGTAATTCATTTGAATTTTAACTGATTTAATGATAAATTATTCATAAAAAATTTCCTATATATTTAATCTCTAGAGACATGAATAATTCAGGATAGAGCTATAGTATGATCATTAAGGAGTCACCTCTTGCTTACAGATGGGACATACCCTTTGCTTCAACAGCCAATCTCGCAAGCACTAACGATGCTGCCAATGGCGACATTTAATCGAAAATATCTCATCCTCCTATTTCATCTAGTCGAAGCATATGCAACATCTTTATAAATAGATCTGTACACTTATGAATTTCCATCTGGACTGTGGTAGGCACTAATGGGAAGAGTACCAATTTATTCTTCTGTTAATCCTTTAGGAATGCTACCCATTTGTTATTACATCTGAAGAAGCTACTCATAGCTCAACTCTCCGCCATGCAGAAAAGAATATCCGTTAACATTCATATAATGAGCTCCTCTTTGATGATATATTTCCCATCTAAAGTTATAGTTTTTATCCCTTACTTCGTTTAAGCCTTCCCTTAATTGCTCGATTTCTGAATATAAACCCTCTCTAAGACTTTGTAGTCTCCTTTTGGAGTCTTCCTAGGATGTGACTGATACTTATAACTTCTCAATTTCCTGTATATTTAGATGGGTACTTGCTGTACTGCAGATCTCTATTGGACATGCTGCTCTCGCAATGCAATATACTGGGAGTATAATTGCTGATAAGCAGGTGAATATATGACTTGTGGATTAAAATCCTCCTCGTAGTGATTATCGGAGTGTAGGCTGCCATAGTTAATTCCCTTGCGACTACGTGAAGGTAAACATATGCTGTGCACGTCTAAAGCATATAACTCTGGCGTCTTCTCGGGTATGTTTCTCCTGAAAGGAATTTTCCTGATTTGAAATTGGTTTTCTTAATATCAATAAAAAATACTTCTTTTGCTCTTGTCCATTTTTTATTGATCTTGATTGATAACCAATTACACAATTTAATACAGAATAGCAATGATTACTTCAAATGTTTATGAGGTATATATTGAGTTTATTCAATGGGGACTATCCATTGATAGAAATTGATAATCAGGTAAGATGAAACTGTTCGATATTAAAATAAATCTAATTTTATAATTTGACAAGATTATATGATCTCATTCATTACACAGTTTTTCATATCTATTCGATTGTAGAGAAAATAGTAATATTAGAAATACATTACAAATAATTCAAGGATAATTATCTCATTAATCTCAAGATTTTAAATTAATATAATTATTACTTCTATAGAAATAATTAACAAATGAAGTTTATACTCTAACATGAGTAATTTTTGATGACATTATAAATAATTTTTATTTAAAAACCATGTCAATTAGAAAAATGACGTGCAATGACTCAGTTCTATAAAAAAACGATATTACCAATGATGATCTTGCATAATTTGTCGAAACTTATCTAAAGGCTTTGCTTCTCTACAACACTCATCCAATCAACCTATTGCTGCCTAACGTTGGGCCAGATCAAGAGGACAATCTTTAAAATCTGTATGCACTACTCAATTAAATCACGTCCGACGACGCTAATGCTCTTCGTCACTTGAAATAGTAGGATAATGGATCAAAAATAACAAAATAAGCTCTTTTCTAAACTATTTGCGAGTAATAAAAGATTCCTCAATTAGATTAAGAGAGCGAAAGCAACTCAAAGGATAATTTGATGAAAACTATCTCGAATTTAGTTATTGAGGACGAAGAAGAGATTAATCTTTAATAAATGGAATAAAAGGGATATCTATGTTGGGGGCCATGATTCTGTTATATTCATTGATTCATAAGCTTTTTCAACAACCATTGAAATTATCAAATTATAGTTCGATCATTGTATTATGTCCGATCTTAATAATGATGAGACAAGAAATTATTTATTGAAGAAATAAAGATTGAAATCTTTCATGGTTTATTTTATCCTTACATATAATCAATGATTTAACATTATTTTCTTTTAAACTAATAAGGTTAGAAAGGATATAATCCAAATCATTGGCCTTCTTGATCCTAAGACAATTCCTATTCCATTAAGCTCTCTAGTGTTTGGTAAGTGCAGATTTTATCTTGACATCTAGGATCCATCTGTTTAGGAACGTTAATCAATTTTTTTAACAGCTCATATTCCCTGTAATGATGGCATTATTTGAACTATTCAACTTTTTTTGTGCGTTCTTCCATCTAAGGAGTAATAATTCTTAGTTCCTGTTGATCACAGCTTATATTTTTGATTTCAATATAAGGAGTGAGTTGTTTGGAAGTACCGGCATAAAACTGGCATTGTATTTTTTGCTGAATACACTAATTATTACATTTGTTCGATTAAAGACAGTATCATTGTAGACCAGAAGACTTCTTTTGCAAAATTATTAAAGGTCTATTGTGTCTTCAAGATATTATCTCAGCAATTCTATATTTTCAAGATGTTTATGAATAACTTTCGCGTAATTCTCAGCTGAAAAGAATCTTTGTAAAGGTAAATTTACTCATATAGGATAGATTTATGCTTAATAGCTTATATTGCAAACTCCTCTATGTTAAATCCTAACATCTATAGTAAAGAGTTAGAAATGATCAACAGATGAGGAGAGTATTGACTAAAGAACAATTTCCCTTGCATTTATTTTAGAAATGCTTACAGTTAATTTTAATCAACTTATTGCTATTTTTTTAACTTTCTACTGATCTATGGCAAGGTTTCCTATAAGTGTTATAAAGTCTCAGCCATTTTCATAAACATAGAATCGCCGATGCTCTTGAACCTAGAACAGATATAAGAGCTGAGTTAATAAATACATTACATAGGTGTGCATGTCATTTCCATGTCTTCCAGAGTGAGCAAAAGTGCATTACAGCTAATACCAACCTTTTTGACCTTCTTCATATAAAATTTAGTGGAAATAAAGGATTAATCACAGTCAGGATCGCGCATGGACTGCTCATTAATGGCAAGAATCTAATATAAATCATAAACTACGTTATGAAAGTTATAGATATGTGGCTGTGATAGCGGCAGTTCTAATTTCCAATACTGATAGATGTTAACCAGGTTTTTGTACTAGATTTTCTTTTTTTTATACTCCTTCTTTGGTTTGACCACTTACAGTTCTGTATTTTTACGCCTGCGCAGCACCGAGTGATATTTACCAATGAAAGGGGCTGGAGCTTGATCACTTGACCAATCTTGCATTAACTAGGGGTGTGAGGTAATCATCGATATAATAATAAACTTTTGCGCATGAATTTTATTTACATATCGTTATTACTAACTTTACAAAAGATGTGCGAAATTGAAACTTAAATCCCATACGTTGGTGATTATCTCACAAATAGACTGAATTTATCGTACGGATAACGCTATTGAAAATTTATCCATTTTGAAACAATATAAAATATAAGGTAAAATATGGCATGATTCTTGATTTGTGATTGAAGGAGCATCTTTAAACATATATGTAATGTAATTAATGTGTTAACTGCAATAATCATAGTGGAAATAAATATAATTGAATTGCTTTAATCATTAAGATTTGATTTTACCATTTTGAAATTGCTTGCTTTAAGCAAGGCGCCTCAATTAATATCATTGAATTGTAGCACAAATTGAAATTGATAATCATAAAGGGAAAGTATATATTTCAAAAAGATAATAAAGAATTAAAGATCATTTTATCAAACAATAAAATACTCAATTTAACTGCAATCCCTATTTTAATATTATCATTAGTCATTATATCTATTTGATCATGATTGGGAATTTATTTTGATCCTGATAATTATTATCAATAATAATGGCTGAAGAGTGCGTGCTTCCAAAAATATCGCCTGAAACCAGAGAAAAACTTATCTCAGATGGCTTCACCAACTAACTTTACAACTCATTAAAACTACCGAAATTCTACATTCCCAGGGGAGAAGGATGTAATTTAAAAATCATTTAGTTGATGCTTACACCTACCTTATAATGGGACTTGGCGCAGGTGGTGCCATCATTTCAAAACGTTTTGGTGGTTTGGCAAGCCCTTTCCTTTTCGCAGTGCTTGCAGCTCCCTTCATGGCGATTATCACGAAAAAGGAGGCTGACTTCGTATGGAACTCGAGTATCTCTAAGTATTTGTTAATTGAGATAGAAAGCACCCTTCATTAGTTCTACAGCATTTTCCTATTCTAAATCAATCTTTTAAGCAAGTATTAGGGGAGGTGAATAACTAAATTGAACTCCGCGCCGAAACAGTGAGACATCTAGAGTAGTAACTAAGCCGAAAATAGCAGCAATGATGATGGCTAAATCCACCAATATTTCATATCAAATATTGTTCCAACCTTTGATGAGAGGGCCAGATATTTATTTAACAATATTAAATATATTCATTTCTTTTGAAGAAGTTGAAACTTTGATTTTACAAGATTATTAGTTTGCAAGACTTAATAAAATTTATATTCAATATCTTAAAGAAGTATTAAATATGGACAAAATAAAGGAGGGACTACAATACATACCTTTATTGCTAGAACGGTATTAGGCTACGATGGTCCTGGCAGCCGTCGGAGATGCCATGGGGTATCAAAATGGACACTGGTAGTTTATCTATCAAGGCTCTCGGATTCACCACGAGATGATGAAACTGACAAATAACCAAGGAGTATCTAAACTTAGGATAGAGCCAAAGATGTTTAGATATAGTGATGATACAGTTATGCATTTTGCCACAGCATAGGCACTAATTCACTCAGATCCAAATTAAGACTAATCATCAATTTGTCTTAAATTGGCAAGAGAATATAAAAGCTGTTGGAAATAAATGGGCGGAAGAGCCCCTGGAAATACATGTCGAAAAGGAATATTTCGATTAAATAATGATTGCTCGAACTGGAACTCTAATCCTTTTTCTTAGAATGCTGGAGGATGTGGAGGAGCTATGAGATCTGCCTGCATTGGTCTATTTTACCCTCATTAGAACGACATCTAAAAATTAATTTCCATTTCAATTGAATCAGGAAGAATAACTCATCATAATCCTATTGGGTATTTAGGATCAATGATCGCTTCTTATTTTACTTCACTAGCTATACGAGACATCGCTCCAAGCAATTGGCTAAGTTTACTAATGACCCAAGCTTTTCCACTTTCTGCAGCTTATATTGCGAAGAGTAATTTAAATACTCATGAGAATTTATAAGGAGGAGCTTGGTATAAATGTGTTAATAAATGGAAGAAATATGCTCAACGAAGATGCATGTAAATCAATAAGCCAAGCTAACCGAAATTTCCTATCGAGTATAACGTTTAAGCCAGAGAGGAAGCATACTCGTAAATTGCAGATAATACATGGCCTGGAGGATTGGGAATTGATAGTGTTATCATTGCTTATGATGCCTTGCTGGGATGTTAGGGAAATTGGTAAGAGCTATGTTTGAGAGGTATGCTACATGGAGGAGACAACGATTCGACTGGTACAATTGCGGGGGCTTGGTTTGGAGCTTTTTACGGTTTTAAAGGTGTATCAAAATAAAATATGGAATAAGCTGAAGGCAAAAATCAAGCAAGAAAATATGGAAATATCCTTTTTAACATTGTATCCAAATTACCCTAAAGTCGACCAATCAAATAAAGTTAATGATAAGTAATCCAATTATTTATTGTTGTATCAATTTACCGATCTTTTAAATATTTATAAGGAATTACTGATAGATTTACCTACAAAATGGACAAATCAAAGGATATACGCTCAGTTTATATTCACGTTTTCACTATTCATTTGCAAACATTCAGTTTCTGCGAAGCATATACCATTTCGGAAATAATATAACTGAAAATATTATTTATTGCAATCATTTTGAGATAATATTGATGCTCCAATTGTAAGTTTAATTTCATTCGTAACTTATTTCTATGATTTAATTTTAAGGATGCACAGATAGAATTAGGACGTCATCTATAAACTCAAAAAGATTACTGCCATTTCTATGGTCTTCATGTTTGTCTAACTTCTTGGAGGGTACTATGCTCACTCCATCGCCATCATCGCAGATGCTTTTCATTTATTCTCAGATGTACTTGCATACGTGATCTCTCTCTACGCTGTATACAAAAGTACACAAATAAGCCCTCCCCATCTCACTTTTGGATACGATAAAATGCAACCGCTTGGAGCTCTTCTCAATGTAGCAATCATTTGGATTGTTACAGTGGAATTATTCATCGAAGCAACGAAGAGAATGATTAATAATTCAATTGTAGAAGAGCCAACCTATATGCTCCTAACTTCCATATTTGGCCTTGGTTGTAATCTGTACATCATGAGAGTTCTTCACTCTGATGAACATAGTGGACATCACAATTGTGGGCATAGTCATCATAATAACAACAACAGCAAGGATAGCAGTACAATTTAATAAGCACATAAGCATTCGACCTGCAATCATAATCATGGTAATGGTCATTAACATAATCATTCAGAGAGTCATTAGCATCATGAAGGGCATAGCCATGATCATCATAATTGTAAAGGCCATAATCATGATCATAATCACCAATAGTAAGACAACATTCCTAATCTGGAGACTTCTTTTCGTGCATGTCTAGACCACAACAAAGTACTTTAAGAGATAATATTGGAAGATAAATCAAAATCAAATTGCTGTGAGCATTAGGTACACTCTAACAATTGCAATCCAAAAGGATCTTCTCCATTGAAAAATAAAGTCCTTATTCCAAATGACGCCTCAGATGAAGAATAGATCAGAGAGTAAAGACACGTCTTTTAAAATATTAACATCGAAGCAGCATATATTCACATATTGACTGATATTATCCTTTCTATTGGAGTTATTCTATCTGCCAGTATAATCTACTTTTGCGCTCCTGAAGGGTGGAGCTATTGGCAATTAGCTGACCCTCTCTGCACCTACCTTTTTTCATTTATGGCAATTTATTCCACAATTTCTATCAGCAAAGAATCAATTATATTGCTTCTTGATGGATGCGAGCATCCTGAGTTCATTATCTAAATTAAGAATCAATTGAAAGAAGACATAGTGGTCAAATAGGTTAAAGACCTGAGAGTGTGGTCCACCAATCGAGGAAAGCACTTTGGAGTTTTGAAATTAAAAATAGGGGAGGGTGACCTTCGAGGCGTACGTCGTATCTTCTCCTCGCGAGGAATAACAGGATTTATCTAACTCTAGGAGGAATAGGTGGTGCTGGCTGTATAATAGTGAGTAAATACTAATGATTTTGCTAACTATGCCATATTATTAATTTTATTGCGCTAATCATTTAAATCAAGATAAAGTTATTGTTGCCAATATTAATAAAATTAAATCCAAAATGAAGAAACCAGCCACATGCCTTGAGATAGTTCCTCACCGCATTGTCAAAATCATTTGTAAGCTGCAAAAATAAAACAATCCTCGTTGTGCTCAAATTCATTCCTTGGGTGCTTTGGAATTTGCACGATCAGCTGCATATCATCAGGAACTTAGAGTGTCCAAACTCATTGAAGAAATTAACAAATGATTATTTATACGGTATATACTAGTCATTCAGATATATTTAGAGGTGTTTGCTTGAAAGATGTTCCCTTTTAGCGTCCTTAGGTATTCCTCATTAATGAGGAACTAATAATAAATCATTTTCAATAAAAAAGTTGTGGGGGAATAGTGAAAAGGAGTTACCGATGAAATTTTTGAAAATCTGGCACCAAAAAATAATGTTGTGTTATATGAATTCAAAGGCGGAGAAGTAATTAAATTTTATTCTTGCCCATAAATATATGTTTTTTATTGAATCTTTAAATATTAAAAAAAGTCTCCTCCCTTCATATTTTTAGGGGATACATGTAATTAATTCCGCTATCACTCTTTTGGACTCTATCAATAGATTATGTCAATAAAATTATAATGAAGGTAAATAGAGAGAGGAACCCCTACTTGAAAAGAATATTCTCAGAACAACCTCATAAATACTCGTATATGCACATTGATTTAGTTATGACATTGACAGCGGAAAATATTTTCTACTGAACGAGTAGGGCACAAATCTACCAATAAATCCCATTGGAACATTCAGGGCCAAGTTTAGAACCAACTTTAGCGGGTTCGTTAATCATAAAGCTCGATATAATGATTCTAAACTTGACCCATCCATCCTTCATTATGCGCCTGATCCTCAACCAAATACAAAATATTCAAATCCAATGCCAGATAAATTTGCCGGGTATGCCCAATTTCCTTACAAACTTAATCCATAATTGCCCAAATATCTCAAAAAACCTGGGTAGACTCAATAATACCCCCGCAAAAAAGCTTTTTCTTTAAATATTAGTAAATAGCAAAAAAAGTAAAATAATAGCGCCATCCTAGAGTATTCTACAATGCGCTGGACTTCCGCTTAAGATCCATCGCAATCATACTTTAAGGACGCTTGGGGTTCAATGTCATAGTCAAAACCTTTGCCTCGCCAAAAGAAGAAAACTTGCTATAACTATAAATGCAAATTCATGAAGCATTGGGTGTTCGATCAGCGTAGTCAACTTTAAGCTAAAAAAGTAGAAAGTAGACCTTAGGAAAATACCTTAAATCGAAGTTTTCATGATTCAGCCCTCAACAGAGAAATGATTGAAACAAAATTGCTATCAACTATGGCGATAACAGGAGGAGTCTGATAATTGATGAAGGTCATTTTTTGTAATTTATCACTCACTTGCTAGGACTTTATCGACCACATATGGCAATAAATTTAAATCTCAATCAATATAAAAATAGAGCTCACAAAAGGAAATTGACAATTGTATATTTAATAAGTTTAGAATTGACTATTTTCGGCTTACTCTTTAAGCAATATATTATGAATCATCAGTTTAAAGAGCAGCAACGAGAATTAGCTTTTTTTGCTTGTTTATAAAAGTCCAAACTTAGGTTACTAACATCCTTGCTTTTTTCCATTAACTTGTCGAGGTCTTCTCCCCTTTTGAGAAGGTCATTCAAGTTTTTATGGCAAATCTATTCGACTTGTTTGAGTTCGTCCTTTAGTTTTTCTAGTTTGTCGACTTCCTTTGGGTCTTGGTACTTTTTTATAAATTCTTACAGTTTACCCCATTTCAAATCTTCATCCTCTACATTAATATTTTTTTACTTTATATCTTTAAAAACTGGTTAGCCTCATACTTAATTGCAAACTCCTGAGCCATTTTCTTTAAAACCATAAAGATGACTCGCTAAGGATATTGTTCATCTGTTAGTGCCACAAAAGCTATTCCGTCTTTCTGAACAAAAATATAGCATTTAGCTTGCGCGTCTGGTAAATTAATTGCCTGAGAGCTATTTATCTGTGTGCGACTTCATTATTGTAGATTTACTTGGATGCAGTCCTGGCTCCGAAGTTGACTGTTTATTTATAGAAGGGGCGTTGATACCAACTGACAAAGCCCAGGTCGTATGCTGATGACAGAAACAGCGAGTTATCTTCAGCCCATTTCAGTACGTGTAGGGAGATAATTTTCATTGAAAATAATTAATGAATATGAGTAATTCTAAACGATTTATATTATATGAAAAACAATGCAAGAGGTTTTTCTATTTTCAATGACTAATCTCTTAGAAAGATAAATCCTAACATCTGCCTTCGATAATGACAATTTCCAAATTTGATCATTAGGTCATTGGCTATTAACCATCTTTAATTATTAGCAACACTAAACCATCGGAATTATTATCTTTACCATAGTATAAATATAAAATTCAGAATGACCTCCAATATCTCGAAAAATTATACATTTGATGAAATTCTTTAGAAAGGCTGTTGCAAATATTTGTATCTTTTGAATTTTTGTTTTAATAGATCGAATTATTTAAAATGCTAAGCAAATTTTTAGACACAGCCACCCTCCTGTAACAGATTGTTAACTTAGAAAAGCAAAAATCACTAAAAATTAACTTGAAGAGGCCCTAGTGGCAGCCACCACCGAAGATAATTGGCAAGCTTCCACTACTATCCTTCATGAGATTGCGAGTTCAGCCTTCAATCAGTAACCCATCAAATATTCAGCGAAAAATGGGAAAGGATTCGTGAATTTGTCTGGAAACTGTTGCGGAATACAAAGGGATGGAAAAAATTGCTAAAGGTCAGTCAATGGATATATAGGCTTTGCACATTGTATAATTTCTGTTAAAGAATGGCCCAAACTCAGCAATAAATCACTTTCGATATGAAATGGGCCATTTTCGCATTCTCAAGAATTATTAACTCACATAGGAAGGTGTAGATCGAGGAGCACCAAGTATATTAACATTTATGTAGTTCGATAAAGAGCAAAAGTCATCGTTGATTTGCTGGAAAATGAAGAGCTGCTGGAAGATGAGAGGGTACGAGCCAAACAAATCCGATAAAAAATGTCGCATTTAGCAGGAAGTAGTTATAGTTCTGTGAGTTTTAATTCTCAAACTGGCTCACAGAAGGCCAATATCCCCAAATACTAATGCTATAACAACTCAACTTTTCAAGCCAACAGAGAAAGTAATGGCTTTTATAATTACGGGAGCGGAAACTATGGAGATAGGGAAGATGATCGTGGTCATCGTCAAGATTACTTCTAAAATGTAAATCGATTCAAAAAACCTGAACCATAAAAACCAAAGCCTGTGCCTCAAAAATCTCCATAAAAGATTACTGTTAATACAGCAATTAAGCCTGTCGTGTAAAATCAAGAAAAACCTAAATATGAGACTATGGCTCAAAGATTAATGAAAAATCCAAGCAAGCCAAGCCAAAGTAATAATTAGCCAGTTAAACCGGATCTTTCTTATAAGCAAAAAGAATACGAAGAGCTGCTTGGCAATGAAGTGAGCTTCACGAATAATAAATATGAAGTTCACAGTGTGCCCTAGTATACTGCAAAATCAGTTGCAGCTCAATAAGTTGTGCAACAACAAAGCATACCTGCCCCAAGACCTGTCTAGCAAGTCCCGACTGCAAATATATTTTCACAAATTGATAGCTTCTCATTCTTAGGTGGACAAACAAAGCCTCAACTCAATAATTCGAATGGCTTAAATCAAGTAAATTCTTCTGTTCTTTCAAAAATAATTGAGCCCACTCAACCCGTTTCTAATTCATTTATGCCATCCAATCCTTTAAATTACGGCCAACCTCAGCCTGTGCCAATTTATAATAATTATGCATACAACAACAGTTCACCTTATAATAACCCTCAAAACTACGGTTATAACAATAATAATAACGCCTATTCTACATACAATCAGCCAAACTATTATCAAAATCCATATCAGATGAACTCAACGATGAATGGATCATATGGGAATCCTTATTATTATCAACAGCAACAGCAACAACAACAACAACAACAACAACAACAACAACAACAGCCAACAATGCCTTATTACCAGTCTCCAGGCATCGGAGGGGGAATGTATTCAAATCCTTCAATTCCCACTATGCCTTCTTATAACTCTTCTTTGCCTCCGACCTATTCAGCACCTATCAATCCATATTCCAACATTTCCGAGAGCATAATAAGTCAAATTGCAGCAATTACTGATTCTCCGGTCAAATAGCCAGCTAAATAAATCATTTAAGAGGATGAGTTTGATAATTTTAAGAAGAGTGGTAATTTTGATACTGAAAAGGTATATTTGTGCTTAGTTAGATTTATTGGATGTCCAACAAAGAAAAAACATTAACTGATCTTACAGACTTAAATATTATTATTAAAAAAGATGACCCTCCAAAATAGCCTAAAAGAGGTACATTTGATGCGACTCAGAATTCAGTAATAATCTAAAATTCGACCTGTGGGCTTGGTGATTCAATTACGAAATACATGTTATTAGTGTTATCTGAGTAATTTAGATCAATTTACTACTTAGTTAGAGCCAATTTACAGTTTTATACATTTTTTAGTATTTTAAAACTGGCTCTATTTTGAATAACTATAGAAACATATTTTATTTGTTCTTCTTGTTTGCTTCATTGGAAGATCAGATAATTCATTCGTAATTTTAACAGTAAGCTTTTGCCAGATATCTTGATAGTGGCTGAAGAAAGTAGAAATGCAAATATCCATTGCTTTTTATGATTTATGAAAATTTGGCTCATCTTCGCCAGAATGACAAAAAATAATTCATATATAAATTGATCTTGTAAACTAGCTTTAATACATATCTTTTACAAACATGGAAAAGTAGCAAACACACCACATCGACATTCTCGCCAATGACCTTTATCAGTTCACTTGCTCCTATTCCTATTTCTGTAGTGGCAAGCATGAGAGTGAAGCTACCTTTGAAATCTTCTTTAGAAAGTATCCTTTTGGGGGAGAGTATACAATTTTTGCGGGTCTTGAATCTGTCAGGCAATTTATCAATACTTTTAAATTGACAAAAGAACATGAGGAATTTCTTAAGTAGACTTTGCCACAACTATCAGAGTAATATTTTCAATGGTTAAGACAAGACTTTAGAGATAAGATTAAAGTAAAAGGTAAATTATTGGTAATGCAGCTTTTACAGAAGGATCCATTGTCTTTGCACGAGAGCCTTTGATCTCATATACCGGACCCCTTGGGTTTGTGCAAATTCTTTAAACACCTCTTTTGAATCTTTTGGGATTCGCTTCACTTGTAGCAACAAATGCTAGCCGCATGGTCAAAGCAATTCATCCTAAAAAATGTGTTTAATTTGGCCTTAGGCGTGCTCAAGGTCCAGATGGTGGCTTTTCAGCAAGTGCATATGCATTTTTAGGAGGATTTAGTGGAACATCAAATGTAAAGGCTTCTCAAGTTTACAAAATTCCTTGTTTTGGTACAATGTCCCATGCCTTTATTACATCCTTCACAAATATCGAACAACTTAATAATGTTAACATTCAATCAGTTGACATCGTGAAAAGAGCATTATAAATTAGAAAATAATTTGGTTGGAAGACTCATGACGGATAACTTGCATCCTTTTTAGCCTATTGCAAATGCTTTAGCAGCAATTTCAAAGCGTTGATTGACACCTATAGCACTCTTTAGTCAGGAATGCTCAACTTTATTATTGTCAGTAAAGTTTTGATTGAACTTGGAATAGGGAACGTGGGAATCAGATTAGATTCAGGAGATCTCTGTTAATTATCCAAAGAATGTAGGAAAATTTGGAATAAATTCATGCCTGGCCATAATTTCTTAATTTTAGCTTCTGATGATCTTCATGAAGACAGACTTCTGGAAATGGAAAAGAATTAAAGCTAAATTGATGTCTATGCCATTGGCACTCATATTGCAACCTGCAAAAAGCAACCTGCTCTCGGTTTAGTTTGCAAATTGACTGAAATCTGTAAAATTCCAAAAATGAAATTTTCTTCTGATGGTTAAAAGAGTACTCTTCCGGGAAATAAAATTATTTATCGAGTCTGGACTGATAAATCTAATCGAGCAAGCTTCGACCTTTTTAGTCTTGAAGGAGAGGAAATTCTTTTGGGCTAGAATAAATTATATAATTTGCATAAGGAACATTAAGAAATCCATATTATAATAAAGCTGTAGCAAATGAACCAACCTTTGGATATTTACAATTTCAGTCATACTTTGGTGGAAAGCAAGCAATTCTTATAAAAATCAAAGGGCGATCTTCCGAGTGCCGTATTTGAGCTGCACAAACCCTAAAAATATCCATTATTATTGACTCATAAATTTTTATAAATGCTCCACCAGACCAGAAAAAACAATTAGCTTGAGAAATGATTAAATAAGTCAATTATATAATTCAAAATTAATAATTCAAGCAATGTTCAAACTTGAGCCAACCATTATTCATTATTATTCAGAAAATTTTAAACTCTTTCTATTTTATCACTTACTTTCCCGATAATATTTGTACCAATATGATGAGAGTTTTTCTTAGATATAGTTTTCGGCACTTTAACAATAGCACCAACTAGGCTCACGTAAAGCACAGACATATAAATCTGCAAAAAGATTATTATAAAATGCTTGAAATCAACATAACTGCCAATGAAACTCAAATTAAGAAGTCATACTTTCGATTGGCTAAAATTTGGCATCCAGATGTTAATTCTAAAGGTCATATTCGATTTACCTAAATTCAAGAGGCTTATAACATCTTGTCTAATGAATAAGCGAGACAGTATTATGATAAAAACAACTAGTTTTATCCTTATGACTATTAAAACTAAAAGAAGAAAGGCTCAAATAATACATAATCACAAGATGATATCAATTATAGAGATCAAGCTTTTTACGAGTAAGTAAAGAAAAATAAATGGTCTAATTTTAACGAGGAAGATATGAAACAAAGCAACAATCAAAAGAATTCAAACTATAACCAAAAAGAAGAGGATGAGGATGAAGAGGAAGCTTAGAAAAGAAAGAAATTTGAAGATGAAATTAATTTGATAAGGCAAAAGCTGTTTACAAGAAATCCCATATGGATGCAGGCAAACGCTTTCATGAATTATGAGGAACGAGAGAGAAAAATTGAATAAAAAAGGCAGGAGCTCTAAACAATATTTCCAAAAGCTATGAAAAGAGTGGATAGCTTCAGAAAGTGGATATTCAGGCAATGATGTACCAAAATAGAATGCTCTTGTTTTTCACATCCATTGACATATTTAACGCATTATTAATTTCTCTCTAAAAATACTGTTCAGGTCCAAATTACAAAGATTATCAATTAAATATCATGGTATTCTTATTGTTGGCTCTGCTATATGCTCTCAATGGTTTGGCAATCATTTTCTATTTGGCTTGTCCCATTTATTAAGCAATTCTATGCAAAAGACCTCCTTCTTTTGGCTTTTCATCCCCTAAACTCACAAGTCCTTGTGACTTCCGTTCTGAAAATTTGATAGGTCGCAGAGTCATCTATTTTTTACGGTAACTGTGATAAGAAGAGTATTATTTGTCGTCTTTACTCTATTTTTAAAGACGACGCTTGGATTGAGAACTTTGAAAGAATAAACCCTTAAATCCTTTTAAATCATTAGCGTTTGCCTTATTAATATTAGAAGTTTGAATTTATATTTTTCTTCTTTTCTACAGGTCCAAGTGATTTCTGTTCTATTTTTTTACGTCATTTCGAGAATTACTAATAGAACTATTCGATCTCGATCTCTGTGACAGCTTTGATTGCGACAATCTCTTTTTAATTTCGCAGTTAGACTCAAACGATTTGTTTAAATCGATACTGGAGTACATACTCTTTTGAGAATTAATCCTCTCCTGGTGTTGCTTGTTTTCCCTTGCGATATCTTTTTGCTTATTTTTTCGGATATTCTGATATGTATTCAAGTAGTTTTATTTTCTTGCCATTAGTAAATTGTCGTTTATTCCCTCAATAAGTTTTGCTGTCTGACTTATTTTAGGACAAAACTGAGAAATCTTTCGGTGGGTGGGAATTATTTTGGCTGCCTGAGCTAAAGGCTCAGTCATATGATTTAAAGGTTGTATAAACGGCGGACTGGTAAAGCTGCATGAGTATGAAGGCTTTTTAGGCTATGGTTTTGAGCGGGCATAGGTCTTTCCAATCTGGAAAAATGGTTTATTGTTTCCTTTCATTTTTGCAGTTAGCTGAACAAAATAATTTTACTAAAGTTATTATGATGCTTTGAGAAGGCATAATATTGAAATCAATAATATAAAGATTTAGTGATATTCCTTGATGGTTCAATTCACATAAAGAAAGTATAATCAAAAAGGTTCCTCTTCCAGCACGAAGTATTTTTGAAAGATACGAACAACATGAATATAGACTGCTTTAGACTCATGATGCTGCAAAAGTTATAATCTTTAGAGGCAACTTGGTATTTGCATGATTTGTTTGAAGAGGGGACGAGTGGAGGGCTAGATCTTGTACTCCATGCCTAAAATATCATCTAACGTTTGTAGGGCCACTTCAATAGCTCTTGAATCTTCATCCTGATCTATCATCATGACAATTCCCTCAATGATATGGCATTCTGCAATCAAATCAAAAACAGGGCGGGGATTGCTCGAGCGGCACATGTTTGCAAATATGAAGCAAATCTCACGCCTGACATCTAGATCGTCTCCAAAGAACAGATAACTTATCTTAACTAACAATTAGCGCTGAACTAAAACCTGCTCTATTTGCCGAGAAGTGCCTGCACAAATGTTCGAGATTGTCCAACAGACCTCACGCCTTACAGTCTTCAGTTTGCTATCAAGAAGTTGGCGGAGTACTTCTATCCCTCCTCCCTCTAGAATGTAATCTGTTTGTTTCTCATTTCCAGTTGAAACATTTCCAATTATACGGAGGGCTGGAATGAGGGTCTCTTTAGACAATGATGCTTTACAAATTTATAAGGCTTTTCCCACAAAACCTGGCAATTATACCAATCTTTGAATACGAGATTTTTGTCCTTCACAATGATTTGCTAAGGCCCAGAGTGAGTCTGAGAGACCATCTCCTTCTAACACTCCGCTGAGTATGCCTCTTCCAAGTACAGAAATTGCAGGCTTGATAAGTTCGTACTGAGGCAATGGAACTCCTCGGCAGAGATTCGAAAGTGCCCAAATCCCCTGTTGCATTACAGATTTATTTTTAGTATTTTCGATTACTCGAATTAAACACTCCAAACCTCCTTTTGAAAGAATCATATCACGAAAGGTGGGGCAGTCGCCAGCGATATTTCCAATGCCCCATAGGGCTTGTTCACTAACCCTTGGCTTATTTTCGTACAGTAGATGGAGAAATACATCAAGTCCATTCTTGTCAATGATGGACTAGCATTGCGCGTGTGATCCAGAAGCAATGTTTGTTAAAATCCAGCACGATTAAAGTTGTAGCTGAGCTCTCTTCGATTGTCTCATTAGACCAATCAAAATAACTATTGCTCCTCTGTCGATTATTTTTTGAGTTATTTCTGGAGACTCACGTTCTGAAATCAATTTTCGGAGTCCAATCACCGCGCGGTGTTGCTAATAAACATCTTAACTTTCTAGTGCCATGCAAAGTTGTGGAATGGCTTCTAATTCAAATTACTCTTTCATGATACTGAATGTGTGACTATATACCTTTAAATGATAGGGCGAAGTTATTGGTCAACTATGAGGAGGGTCGCATTATCTTGAGACTATTTTTAAGTATTGATTTGCTGTACTACCTGTCTTTTTTTGTAGAATATTTGCTGTCTGTTCTCCTTGCGTAGTTCAACTGTATACTAATCGCGAGCACGTCTAAAATTGTACTATTACTCCAGATTCATCAATTAATTATAATACCGCCATTAAATAAGACTACAAGATTGCTTATTAAAAGAAAACTCATAAAATATTTTGACTTAAAAGTAGAATATTGATTTGAATAAAACTTTTACTCATTTTATTAACTGTCTTATTGATAGATGATTTAGATAATTAGTTAAATATAGGCTAAATCAGTAAATGCAGCAGTCTTCTGACTTCTATTTAAACAGCATGGGAGCAGGAACTGCAGCAGGTGGTGGTTTCAGTTTATTTGGAATCGATACGAAGCAATCTTCAAAAATATAATATGGATCTTGCCTTTCTCTTACAGTCCTCTTAATAACTGCTTGATTCCGTTCAGGATGACGCCTTATTATTATTTATCCATTGTGCGCAATAACTACTTCCTTACTGAAATCTATCATTAGATGGTTTACATATAGATTCACCACAGCCATTTCACCCTCTATTAAAAAATTATTGCCCTGCTTTCGTACGACAAGCAACTCTTTGTGATTTTAAGGATCCACTTACACATAATACATATGTTTCTTTCTAATGCGAGGATGTTGCTTAAATAAGATGCAATCTGGATAAGGATTCCTAGATTCCTGCAAGAATTATGAGAACATCGCAGCATCTTTATTGTTCATCCAATGCTGACACTCCTAGAAAACTTTACAATAATGAGGTGTGAATCCACCGTATTGTCTCTTTAAATCAGTAAGTTTTGCAATGTATTAGTGCGCCAAAGCATTGCGATTATATGCATTATCCTTTCCGCCCACCTGAATGGAGAAGCATGTATTTCTGACGTTGTATAATTCCACTCCATTTGGGTGGCCTGCCATCATAGCAGCACCTGCCCAGTAATCTGCCATCATGGGTGCAAGATGGTAAATTCCGTCTCCCCCAGCTGAATAACCAGTAACAAACACCTGATTTGAGTCAATCACATAGTTGAGAACAAATCCTCTGATAATTACTTAAAAAAACTAAGGTAAATAATCCTTCCACCACATATCAGGAGCCTACTAGCAAGATCGTGGTACGAACCAAATTGTTCCATTTGGAATGTAGTCGTCGTAGAGATGCATATGATTGCTATATTGCGAATCATTAACTGGAGTGGGACAGCCCCCTCCACCATGCAATCCGAACACTAAACGATACCCACGAGCCGGTCGTTATCCAAATGTGAAATACTGAAATTTTAAGGTACGACCTCCCAGCGTAATATGGCCTGTCTTTATTTCTGAGTAAAGTAATTATGCGTATTCCTCTTCTAATTTAAACCATTAGCCTAGTATATCCTCATCTTAGAGCATAATAATTATAAATCATAAGTTGAATGGACGATAGCAAGCAACCATTGGGATAAACCTAGCTACCGCAGTGCGAGATTTGCCATCTGCAACCTGTGCCATAATCTGTACAGCATATCCCCTTTCTTGTATTATAAATTGTTCTGCTGTTCTATTCGATAAAGCTAGCCATAATTATGTTTTTCTTAAGCTATTGCTTCGCCAAGAACACCTGGTTCTGCCCTCAATGCCGTCGTTAGATCTAAATCACACAGTAAGTATAAGGATCCAGCTAAAATCTGGTTCTGCGATTTGGCAACTGCATGATCATGCTGTCAAGATTCAAGTTTAGGATCGTTGCTATTGCTATTATCACATATCTTTTATATTTATATATAGTGGAAGTGCAGCAAAGACCGAGATTTACCATTGAGAAGACATGGAAAAGTCTAGCTAGCAACTGTGGTTATGAGGCGATGCTGGAGAATCCATTCAAAGCCAATACTATGTACTCGGAATACCCGCAACTTGGGGAGTGGGTGATTTAAGGGATCTATCTTCGCGAGGAAATTAATGTTAAAGAAGGTATTTCTAGACTTTTTATTAAAATGGATCCAAGTCAATTTAAAAATTCAATGACGGAAGATATAGTAGCAATTGAAACCGGTCATAGCTTAAAGGATCACTCTGAAAGGTAGTTAGGAGATGTGCTAAAACTTACAGGACAGTGGGAAGGCAGAGAAGGGCCAAACTATCTCCTGAGTCTTGTGGCTACTCAAGTTCAAAAAACTGGGAGAAAGCAAGATCCTTAAAGTGTAAAAATGCTCAACGTGGTCTAACGATTCATTCGAGTGCACGAATAATAAAAAGAAATGTAGAAGAGTCAACCCACTCAACAAAAAGAATCAAATATCGAAACGATAGCTCCTACTGACCAAATTGCTAATTGATGGATATTACTTCAATCTAATACTAGGAATAATTGATTTACAACATTAGTATTTATACGATAAACTATAATTTGATTGATTTATCCTTGTTTTATCCTTATAACTACTTTATGAGACCCACGAACATTAGTAAGCAGCGTATTATGGGCGAGGTTAAAAATATCGCTAAATAAAAACTTACTTATTTGCATGCGGCACCTCTACCTGATGATCTCTATACATGGCATTTCACCATTCAGGGACCAGAGAATACATAATTTCACTAAGGTATTTACCATGGCACCATTCTTCTTCCGTTTTAGTATCCCTTCAAACCTCCAGACATCGTATTCATGAATAAAAATGGTCGCTTCTAAACCAATACTAAAATATGTCTCACCATTACTCAATATCATCCCGAATAATGGAACTCAGCATGGACAATAAGAACAATGCTTGAGGCTGTCGTCAGTCTCTTCGCTGAGAATGTGCAGGGAGTTGGAGCATTAAGCTCCTCTCATGAAATCAGATCTTTCCTTGCCAAAAATAGTCATAGTTTTGTTTGTGAAAAATGTGGGCCAATTAAAAATATCTTAGAACCCAGACACCCGAAAGTTGAAAATGAGGCTATTAAAGAAGTTGATAAAAATATAAAAATAGAGGATCCGTAAACAAATATTGATCGTAAAATGAGCGAATCTTAAACCAAAGTTATCCCTCCCCCATAAATTATGAAAAGATATTCATAGGATAAAAGAGATACCAGTCACTGGCAGTCGTTTAAAGACAAAAAATAAGCGACTGCAAACATCAGCAATCGAACAAACTGGTAGAGGCCTCTCAACCATACGCCAATCTCATAAAAAAATTAATAAGTAAATCGCAACTATCCTGAAATAATTTATGTCAAAGATAGAAATTATGAAGCCGAGTCGCTATTGGGACTTACATCAGCTGCGCGACAACGTAATATTATATAGATTTAGTTCAAAAGAAATCTTTGTAGCTTGATCGTGTGTATGAAAGTATGCGTTGGGTGGACTGATTACTTCCTAATTATGATACAAATTTGTAAAATAAACGCTAAATATTTATTCAATTTATAGTTGTATTTCAATAGAAATTTCAATATTCTATGAAATTGCCAGTGATTGATGATGCAAATAGGTATCTTGTCAGTAAATTCATTAATATTTTAAATTACAATATGGGTGGACAGCTAATTAAGGGCTATTCCATACAGGGAGAGTCTCAAGGAGTAGTTGGTTTGACAAAATCATGGAAGCTTTATCGGGCAAAAAAGGGAGGTTCGCATGTCCATGCATCCATCTTTTTAATTGAAAAGCGACAGCTAAAAAAATCAGACCGATAATAAACAATCAAAGTAGCTAAAAAATAAGCAAGTAATCTCGTCAGAGTCCGTCATCCTGGGGTGTTAGCGATTGTATAACCTCTCACAGAAGACGACAATATCCTCGCATTTGTGGCAGAGCGTGTATAAGGCACTATATCGCAGCTTATAAAGCAAGGAAAACTCAACGAGTTTATGGCGTCGGAGCTGTAGCTAAAATTGTCCCTATATCAGTTTCTGTAAGCAGTATCTTTCATTCATGATACTCTTAAGCAAGCCCATCTCGCACTCTCTTTAGATAATATTTACATTACGACAGATGGGAAGTGGAAATTAGCTGGTTTTGGTTCGAACCAGCTTTTAACCAGTGAGGATATCCATATAACAGAAGAGAAGATATATGATTATTCTTTCACTGCTCCAGAATTAGCTCTCAGCAAAAACTACAATCGAAAAACAGATAATTTCTCGATTGGAGTGATCATCCTACGACTACTATAGTTTATTCACAAATAATATAAACCTTTACCTCTAGTTGATAAAGCAGATTATTAAAAGCACATAACTGATATGAAGAAAATGATAAACAGCAAAGTTTTTTCAAAATCCAGTAATTCCTATGATTTACAAGAGTTTCTAAGAGGGTTGCTGTAGTGGTAAAACAGTAATCGGTTTACTTTAAGTGATGCATTAGCGAGTAGATGGATGAATGACAGTACACTAACTACAGTCAAGTATTTGGATAAAATTAGTAATTATGAAAATAAACAGCAGCTATAATTTCTAAAGGGTTTGGCCGGAGTATTGGATGATTTCGATAATCGTGTGGTAACTCGTATCATTTTACCCAAATTGTTAGACATGCTTAAGTTCAGTCATCTCATCGCCAGTATTATCTTTATCACCATTGATCTCCTTAAGAAAAATAAACTTACTCCTGAGTTATTTCGCGAACAGATTTGGCCTGCAATCAAAGGCATTACTCAGGGTAAAGAAATGAATGCTCAATCAATCTTTATTTTAGTTTTCAATATGTAAATACTTTAAAAGGTAGTGGGCTAAGCCTAATCTACAACTTATTTATTGCCACTGTATATCAAATGCTTTGATTGTCCGCCAAAACTCAAACATCTAGCCCTTATAAATTTGTAGCGTCTTTCCAAAAAAATAGAATATCAAATTTTCAAAACCAGGATTATCCCCAAATTGCTTCATATCTTAAAAGACCCAGTCATCGAGACACGCAAAGATGCTTTGCGCGGACTGTATGCTATCATCAAGGCTATTGACGCACAAACCATGAGTTTAAGTGTGCTGCCGGCCTTGTAGGGCGCGAGGAAGGCTGGATGCGATCCATTTATCAACTCCATCATTAACACAATCTACATCATCCTCACGAACTCTCTTCCAACTGATGTGATTAGCACCAAAATTCTGCCTGTGCTGATTCCCTACCTCTCAGATCCTTCTATCAACCGTAACTAGTTTTATCAGTTTAAAACAACCATTATAAATATGATTAATAGGATCTAGAAAGAAAGAGAGAAACATTTTGATAACTCAGCAGTGGGGAAGGATGAGCAAACTTTTACTGAAGCTGATTTTAAGTTTAGCGAGTAATAGAATAAACCTAAGTCTGAAACAAAAGGGAATTATAACTTTCTTAATAACTATATCTAAGTGAAAAAATAAAAAGAAATTATACCTCAATAAATAAGCAATCCTCCTTTATCTCAAAATAATCATGTTAATTCTATTAATCCCCCACAGCAAAATAATACAAATTATGGGATTAATCCTTCGGTTAGATAGAAATAACCACCAAAAGAAGATACTTTGAACTATAATGCTCCTATGCAGTTTATCCCTATGCAAATCAATCCAACAATCGTTAAAGACTTTAGTCTATCTGAAGTTAAACCACAGGTATCCACTGTTCCTTCCCGCTTTGATACAACTTCATAAAAAGATTAGGATTTTCATTTTGCTAATACCAGTGCCTATCAGCCTATGACCTTTAACTTTCCTGAAGATACTAATAATAAGTAGGCAACAACCACTACTCCAGAATTAAACTTTCCTCCTGTTCCTCAACCAACATTTGCAAAACAATCGTAAAAATATTAGCCCATTTAAATTAAAAGAATATAAAAAAAGTCACCAAAAAAATTGTAAAAGCCAAAGGTGATTGAAAATTTCTCAGATTAAATGTAAATAAAGAAGACAGTGAATCCCAGTTTTTATAGTAAGCCAAACTAGTCTGAGTTTCCCAAAGTTGAGTTTGCTCCTTCCACAAACTCCTTTAATTTTGGCTACACGCCATCAGGCATCCCTCCATCAGCAAAGTAAGACTCCATTTTTAATATGGACTTCGACAACTTAGGAGGCTTGGGCATGAATAACTACAGTTCGCCTTCTCCTTCTCCTCAGATCAATTTTGGCAGTATCAGCAACCCTACTATGCCGAACAATAACTCCATCAATACCAGCAATCTCAACCACATTAGGAACGACATAGACCGGAACAATATCAATAAGATTGATAGTTTCAGTAATCCCGTCAACATCCACACCAATACAAGCAATATTCCAAGCAACAGCAAAGGGAAAGCCATTAAACCAATCACGAAACCAATCTCTAAGCCTTTAAACTAAAAACCAATATCTAAGCCTGAGGAACAACGGTCGGCATTTAGACCTGAGGAACACAAACAAATGTCCCAGCCTTAGAACGAAAAGGCAATGTC
>Ga0302280_1000362_pt1 | contig 39690 bp, 73 predicted proteins | sample III_Fen_E1_1_FD_198771 | JGI IMG/M metagenome (GOLD analysis project Ga0302280, IMG submission 198771) | Peat permafrost microbial communities from Stordalen Mire near Abisko, Sweden - III_Fen_E1_1 | ecosystem: Environmental > Terrestrial > Soil > Wetlands > Permafrost | place: Sweden: Abisko... | reverse complement strand
ACGTTCTTGCGGGTTGCACAATCAACCCTGAGTTCGCTGTAAGAATGATGTCTTAAAACGCTCTCAACGTTTCTCCCGCATGGTACGCAACGTGCGGGAGTTTTTTAAACTAAGGAGCACTTATGACCGGCGAACACGTAATATATCAAGGTCGAACTATTCCTAAAGATGGCTTTAGAGCTTTCATCTATGGTTTTGGTGGCGTTCAAAAACTTGTTGAATCATGGGAAGAATATGAAAAAAATATCTCTTCGGGCTCGTGGTTTTCGACAAAGAATGCAGTTCCGACTAAAAAGCCTTATGAAAAAGGCAATAAATAATGACCACCATTAAGCAATTCCTTGACGATAGTTATCGACTGATAAACCCTAGCAATCCTACACAACCATTGCACGGGAATGATTTATCTTTTGGATTGAGAAGACTCAACGACTTGCTAACATCGTATGCCGCTGATGGCCTTATGATGACGATTGCGTCAACGCAAACCGTAGCGCTAACAGTCGGCCAAGAATTTGTAACTGCAGGCCCTCCCCCACCCGTTACGGTGCCGCCTACGCCTCCTTTGTATGATATCAGCATAGGACGCATGGCAAATTGGGAAAGTGCATGGTTAAACTTAATGGGCGTGGATTATCCGCTAGTATTCAAGACGCAAGACCAGTGGCATTCGGCATTTAAATACCAACCATTGTCTGGTTTGCCAAGATTTATTATTCCTTTTCCTGATGTGCAAAGCGTTTCATTTAGAATATATCCATCACCCAGCCAGTTCTTTCAGTTTTTCATTAGGGGAAAATTTCAATTGCCTCCTTATATGTCCACCGATGACACGATGCTGACATTGCCAGGCTATTACAATCGATACTTCCTATTTGCCGTAGCTAAAGACTTAGCCATGTTTAAAGGCAGGATGGCAGCCTGGACGCCAATGTTAGAAGATGAATTGATGAAGGCCGTTAAGATTATACAGGCTAATTCTGAGGTAGATTTAGCTATTGTTGGCGATGAAGAGAGTTTGTTGAATGGCTCATGGCGAGTGAGGGCTGGCGTGTGAGTCAATTAACTTATACCATAAATGGCCGCATAGATTTAGACGCAAGTCGGTGTGGTGTTATAATTTCTCTTTTTAAAATGAAAGAGGAAACGATGGTTAAGTTAATAGATATATCATCTGGTGAGATCAATGGTTTTAAAATAATAAAAGATTATGGTCGTTCAAACAAAAGAAGGCAGGTTGATGTTATTTGCAAGGGATGCCTAAAAGAATTTAAAACCGATATATCGGATCTTAGAAGAAAGAAAAGCTGCGGATGTCTTCCTTCATCACATCATTATTCTTTGCCAAGCGAAATCAACGGATTTAAGATTTTGAAAGATCTTGGAAGAGAGAAAGGAAAAACAAGAAAAGCCTTGGTTATATGCAAAGAGTGCAACCAAGAAAAAATAATGGATGCTTATTATTTAAAAAATAGAAAGCATTGCGGGTGTTTGCGCCCGGAAGAAATGGAATGCTCTTACAGAAGATCTCATCCTAGATTAGTTCAAATTTTCAAATGCATGAGAGCGCGTTGTTATTATAAAAAAGATAATAATTTCCATAATTATGGCGAAAAAGGAATTAAAATTTGTAATGAATGGCTTGAAAAGCCTGATTTATTTTGCGAATGGTCTCTAAAAAATGGATACAATGATAATTTATCCATTGATCGCATAGATAATAATAAAAACTATGAACCAAATAACTGCAAATGGTCAGATTCCAAAGATCAAGCCAGAAATAGAAAAGGAATTAAATTATCAATGGACAAGGCGAGATCGATTAGAAGAGAATCTTTAACCGAATCTATTGAGGATCTGGCCGTTAAATATAATGTTGCTATCGGAACAATTAAGCATGTTCTGGCAAAAACTCGGTGGGCAGAATAATGGCATTCAAAGAATTTCCACCTACAGAGTTACTTCCAATCTTCTGCTTTTTTGACAGACAGCGATTTATTTCTGCGGGTTCAATGGACTGCGCTAATTGGTATTCTATCTCCATGCCTGATGGCAAGAATGGCCAAGCTCTCTACCCTTGCATGGGAAGACAACATATAACTGATGGCTTTGGTCAAAACAAACTCATATTCAATACCGAGCCATCCAAAGTATTTAAATCTGTAAATTTCATTTATGTTATAGATGGCACAAGTGTTATTCAAATTGACCAATTTTTGAATCAAATTTTTGTTGGCAGTATTCCACTTGGTTCAACTTGCTGGTTTGCTTATCTTCCTGTGGGAAATGTGACCTATGTCGGCCTAACGACCGGCACAAGTATGTTTATCATTACTGAGAGCGCGGGGCCTGTGACATTTGTGAAAGTGACAGACTCTAATTTGCCCGTTAATCCTTTGTATATAGCCACATTTGGTAATAGTTTCGTCGTTAGTAGCGCTAACACTCCTAATTATGGTGTTTCAGCGGTGAATCTTGGCGGTGTTCCATTAAATCCTGCAACTTGTTTCACGGAAAATGGTGCTCCTATATTCAATAGGGCGTCAGGCGTTATAGGGCAAATGGGTGTATTACATAACCAGCTTTATATTTTCTGTGATTTTACGACAGATATCTGGTCCAATATTCCAACACAGATAACGTCAGGCGGCGTAACCAGAGATTTTCCATTTAAACTAAGCTCTTCTTATAATTGGGATTACGGGATTGCAGATCCATTATCATTAAGCATTGATTTTGGCATGATGACTTGGCTTGCCAAGAATTCTACGGGATTGCGCACATTTATGACTTCAAATGGTCAGCAACCTACGCCGATATCAACACAGGCTATTAATGTTTTATTACAAAATTCCAGTGATACCATTGATGGGGTTAGCCCCTTCATTTCTGGGCCGGTTAATGGCTTCTTATATCAATATGAAAATACGATATTTTACCGAGTATCTGCTGGTTCTTATTTAAATTATCTTCAGTTAGATATTCAAGATTCAGCAAGTGCCCTTGAGTTCAATTTCTCTACTCAAAAATGGGGGAGAGTGATTGAATTAAATGGTGAAAGAAACCGCATTCAAAAGCATGTATTTTTCATTAATAAGCATCTTGTTACTGTAATGGGTGATAATGCAATATACGAGATGGCTGGTAATATTTATCATAATGAATTAATTACACCTAATACTAATCCGCAAGATGTGAACGCATTCACTAAATATCCGATGCGCTACGAGCTTATCACGCAACAAATATTTGAACCCGATTATTCTGAGTTCATTACAGATTACGTGCAAATTGACTTTGTATTTGGTGACAAGACATTTTATAAAAACAATGCGCCATTTGATAATACAGTATTTATCATTACTGAAGATAGTAACCCCGATTGCCCAACATTTGTTATCACAGAGGATGCGGGGACGACCGGCGATCCAATTTTTGTTATCACCGAAGATGGTAATACCCCTGGCTTTAGTGATAATCATTACAATGCGCTATTTAAGCCTTATATAGCCCTTTATGCCTCCGATGATGGCGGCGTAACGTTTGAATCCTATGATTTAAGAGAATTCTCGCCGTTAGGCGAATATCGCTGGATTATGCGATGGTATGAGATGGGAACTTCAAGAAACAGGGTTTACAAGCTCATCTGTGTGAGTTCGGCACCTATTGTCATACTTGGCGCGGTTCACTCAAGACGCAGGGCAAGCGGAGGCGCAAACTAATGCCTTTATTCTTGGATAGGATTGACGCTGCCCCATTGCAAGATGATGATTTCTCATTTTCATTCAATTCATGGGTATCAACTACAGTTGATTCACTGAACGAAATCATTATAGATATACAGAATCAGTTTAATGGGATTGGAACGCCCTACGGCCCTGTCACTTTAACGCAGGCACAAATCATCACATTAAACACTGCGGGCCTTTTAAGTGATGGCGTGCTCATTTATTGCACAGACCATATCCCACCATGTTATGTGGGTCGAATATCGGGCGCTCTAGTTCAATTTTCAACGACAGCGTTTCCTTAAGGAATTATTATGGGTTTATTTGATATGTTCTCAAGCTTTCTCAACCCTGGGAAGGGCTATAAAAAAGGCCAAGAGCAGCTTGATAAGTATTATCAGCAAGGGCAAAACTATTTACAGCCTTATCAGCAGCATGGTGAAGAGGCTTATGGGCATCTTAATGAGGCAATGCAAGACTTGCTTAACCCCTCTGGGCTTCATGATAGATGGCTTCAGGATTATCAGCAAAGTGATGCGGCTACGATGGCCCAGGAACGCGCCATGAATCAAGGCAATCGAGCAGCTAGCTCAATGGGCCTCAGTGGTTCATCACCCGCATTGCAAGCCATTCAAGCCGGTACAAATCAAATAGGCGCTGAAGACCAACAAAGATACATCGAGCAGATGATTCAGCAATACCTGCAAGGTGCGGGATTAGCTCAAGACATCTATGGAGTCGGCGCTAATGCAGGTAATCAGTTGAGCAATAATGCTACCAATATGGGGCAAAACTCCGCTCAGATGAAATTTAATCAAGTAAATGCTCCCGGTGAATTATTTGGTAAATTATTGGGTGCAGGTGCCAATTTATATGGAGCACAGCAAGGCGCTAACGCTATGAACAATATGTCCAAAGCTTGGTCAACAACTGGGGGCCAGTAATGCCATTAAATATCCCAAATTATACTGGCGGCGCAGAGGCTCTTCAAAGAGGGGTGGAGCAAGGCACAGGTTTATGGCAACAAATGATGGGGCATGGGATAAATCTTGGGAAAATGCACCAACAAGGTCAGCAATTTAACCAAACTTTAGGTTTTAATGAAAAACAATTAGCGCAACAGCATATGCATCATCAAGATACTATTGGCATACAGATGAAACAATTAGAGCAGGCTGCCGCTTTATTGCCTTATCAAATTCAACATTTAATAGACCAACACCAGATAACACCTTATCAAGCACAAAATTTATATGCTCAAGGTATGAGCCATTTAGCTCAAGCTAAAAAGGATATGATGTTTGCTAATTTGTTAGATCCAAACGGTGGACAAATGTCTATGCCTGGACAGCAATCCAACATTATGTCTCCTCCTGTTCAGCCTCAAGGCATTATGAACCCACCAATGCAAGCGCAAAATATGCAAATGCCTATGGGCCAAAGAAGTGCGCCTATGCAGCAAGCTCCTATGGGAATGGCTCCTCAAGGTCAACCACATCAACAACGGTCTAATGTTCCATATCCGCAACAAGCACAACCACCTGCACAGCCAGCACAGCAAACCGTAACGCCAGAGCAAATTAAACAGGAAGTGGCTCAGTCTTCAGGATTTATCGATCCAGCAGATTTAAAACCAGGCGAAACAGTCACCATAAGACCTGCTCAGCCTGGAAAAGAACGGCTTGATAATGTAGCTGGATTGATGGGAATTCCAGGTGTGACGCCCACTGTCGTTGATGGCGTTCAATATGAAAGATGGCCTAGCGGTAAATTAACAGCGACAAGAACAGGTGCAAGCCCAGAGCAAAAAGCTGAACTTGAAACCAAAAAGAAAGAACAGCAAGAAACAAATAAACGCCATGTGATTGAACGTCAAAAATTAGAAGAAGAATTGCCGAAGGCTAAAAAAGATTATGAATTAATTGAACAGTTAGAAAAATTGTATGAAAAAAATAAAGGCCATGAAAAAGAATGGTGGGGAAATGTTGTCCCTGGAAAACTTGGAGAAATACAGGGTGGCTTAAGAAAATATTACGCAAAGGGTGAAGATTATGGTCGCATACAAGATATCACGGGGAAATTAGTAGGCAAACAATCCAATGAATACTCTTCTAGGGGTCTTCAAACAGGCTTGCAGATGGCTGAAAAAAATAAACCAGGATTCAATGAAGATTACAGCATTGCAAAAGGTAAAGTATTGCAATTAAAAGAAAGTGCCAAAAAAGGATTAGATATTGCTGAAAAGCGCCTAAAAGATTTACAAAGCGGAAAAGCAGGAAAATCAGAAGGTAATGAACCTGAAGAAACAAAAACTATTAATGGTAAAACTTATTATAAATATGCTGATGGATGGCATGACGAGATGATTAAGTAATGGCCAAAATAACCGATCCTACATTATTAGCTGAGCTTGAAACGCCACAAAAAAGCAGTCGCGTTACAGATCCGGCTATCTTAGCAGAGCTGGAAGGGAATCAAGGGGCAGCTAATCAAGAAGCTCCTTATAAGCCACAAGGGTGGGGATCTGTTGGGGGTGATGTTGGTCGCTTAGCCATGGGCGCTATCCCAGAAGCATTGCGATCTATCCCAGGATTAATACAGGGCGCGGGAAATCTTGCGCTTGAAGTTGGTCAAAATGAAGTACAGCCAGGGAAAATAAATCCTAGAATTGCAGCATCTGTAGCTATTGGATTCCCAGACTTTATAAGAAAAGTATTAAATCAGCCTGGCCGAGGGGTTGAATATCTTGGTGAGAAAGCAATAGTTTCTCCTGAAGCTCATCAGTATGGCAAAAAAATGCAACTTCCTGAAACGGGATTGATGGAGAAGTTTTTAGGAAAAACAACAGAAGGTGAACAGTTTGCGCATGGTTTAGCACCGTTTATTTTGCTAAGAAATCAATTGGCAGCAGCTCCCGCAACAACTACCGGAGCTATTGCAGGTATTGAGGGAGAAAATCCCTTTGCTGGCGCTCTCTTGGGTAAGGCCGCTCAAAAGACAGGCGAGGCCGTTGGCGGTCTTAAAAAAGAATTTCAAAATAGAAAAATATTAAATGAATTAAAATCCGAAGGTAATACCTATGGAGACGAATTAAAAGCCAATGTAAATGAATTACAAGCCAAGCTTCCCACTTATGAAGAAAGTATAAAAACAGCTCAAGAGCAAGCCGCCGAATCTGCCCAAGCATTGCAAAAAGCCGAAGAACTTCAAGCACAAGCTACGGCTAATCATCCTTCTGAATTTGAAAACATTCAAAATGAAAAGTTTAGAATTCAAGAAGAAGGCATAGAGGCTGAACAGCAAGCCTTTGCTAAACAGCAAGAAATAGCACAGCAAGAATTAGCGCAACAACAACAAGCATTAGCTGCACAGCAAGAGCAAGCTCAAAAAGCACAAGAAGCGCAGCAAAACCTAGAAAATATTAAATATGAAACTGGCCATGCTTCATCTTTTGCTTTGAATAACAAGATTAGAAATAATCAGGAAGCTTTGCAAGAATTGAATCAGCAAATAGAACAAGCGCCTGATATTTCACATTTGCCACAAGCAGAAAAGATATTTGCAGAATCTGAAAAGCAATTAGCAGAAACTGAAAAACAATTAACATCGAATGAATTTAAATTAAACAGAATGCTTGGGGAAGGTAGCGCACATAATGCACGCGTTGCTAAGATTATTTTTGAAAAGCAAAATGAAGTCGAAAAAGGAATCGATAAAGAATATAGGGATATTGGAGAAGCCTCAAAGGATTATAATATTCCATTAAATGAAAACCCTGAATTGGTTCAGTTGGAAAAAGACTTGAGAGCAATGGCTCCCAATGCTACTGATGCTGAGTTTGCAAAATTATTTGAAAAAGCATCTAAGCAATTAGGTGTTACGCCAGAAAAATCAGTGCCAGCCAAAGAATATTTACAGAAATATCGTTCTAAAAGAAATGAAGGTTTTAATTTGATACGCCAAAGTAATGATAAAGGCGGAAGTTCTACAGTAGAAGGAAAAATGCTTAGGGACGCTGGTCAAAAAGCATTATCCGATGCTGACAATATGCTTTCTACCTATCAGCGCCACGTTCCAGAAGATATTTCTAAGAGACTTTTATCTGTAAACGAAGAATTTAAATCAAAAGTAGCGCCTCTTAAAAAAAGCTCACTTTGGTATGCTATAGAGAATAATAAAAAGATCCCTGGAAAAGATTTGGTAGAGAAGTTTCTTGGAGAAGCGGAAGATATTCAATTATTAAGAGGCCATATTCTTAGCGATCCAACAGCATCAGAATTAATGCTTGGCTCCCGCATGGCTGGAAAGCCGGATAAATGGAATGATTATCATGAGGCTTCAATTCCATACTTGCAAAATGCTTCTCCTGAAACTATTGAATTGTTTAAACAACACTCCCAGTTAAATGAAGCAATACCTAAGATTAAAGAAACTGCAAAGCAATCCCAGGAAGTTATAAAAGAACTTACACCAGCTAAGAATCAATTAGAGGCGGCTCAAAAGAAAATTGATTCTACCGCTAAAGAAATAGAAAAATGGAAGTCAGAATTAGAAACATTAAGAAAAGCAGAATCTCAAGCAAAAGAAGCAAAGAAAGCAATAAAAATTAAAATAAAAGACTTTTCAAAAGAAAAAGGTGAAATTGCACTCGAAGCTAAACAGGGTAAATTAAATCGCGCCAAGGAAATAAAATCCCTTGAAAGAAAGAATATGACATTAAAGCAAGTTGAGGCTGAGCACAAAGCTGAAACTGCGCGAAGAAAAGAAGCGAAAAAAAGCGCAGAGCAAGAACTTTCAAAGGCTGAAAAGGCACGTGATGAGCACCTTAAGCGACTAAAAGAAGAAGAAGCTAAAATTGAAGCCTCTGAAAAAGAAAGGGCGCAAAAGATAAAGGAAGCAGAAGCTAAGCTCAAATTTAATAAAGATAAGTTTTTTAAATTAGTAAAGGCTGGCGGAAAAGGGATGACCTTCCACGCTGTGATGAAGATGCTAATAGGCTAATTTGTACAGGATCGCCAAAATGACAATTGAAGGCAAAATCAATGAAGGGCAACACCATACAAGTATGCCGGTTATTACAAAGATCCAAAATTCGTTCATAAGTCAGTCTCAAAGATTGTTAAAACAGATTAGAATATAACTTAGCTAAGGGCTAATTAAAATGGGATATACACGATGATTGATTGCGCTGTCACAGCCTACATACGAGGTTCTAACCCTGTATGGTACTTTGTTGACCTTGTTGGTAAGCAATTCGATGATACGTTCTATTTGTGGGTGCTAACCGATACTATTCCTTATATCCCTGCGACCGTTTATCATGACGCATCGGGCACCATCCCATGGACTTCACCTATACAGTTCTTAGCTAATGGCACGCTGCCAATTGATATTTATTACGCTAACAATACCCTTTACAGACTTGAAATCCGCCAAAACGATGGCACGGCTCCTCCTTCGCAAGCAGATGCCTTAATTTATCTCATTGAAGACTACAACCCAGGCAACGTCGTTAGCGGCAACCCTTCAACGGTTCAGGGCGATGCTACGACAAATCAAATAACTAATCCGCAATTTGCGGTGGTTAACTTTAGTCAACCTGTAACATATTCGAACCTGACTACTTCCATCGAAGTTGCGCCAGGCTGGTTCTTAGACTTGACAGGAACGGGCTCTGTGACTGTTTCACAGTCAGCCTTTAGCAATACAGTATCTAATCCAACAAACGCGCCCTACGCTTTACAGCTCAATATTACGGGCCCTTACGCTAACCCTCCCGTGTTGAGACAGCGCTTTGATCAGAATGGAATGAACTGGGCCGGAAAAGTGGTCTCTACTTCGTTTACCGCCCAAGTGGGTGGCACCCCCGTCATTATAATGGCCAGATTATATGCCTCTAATGGGGCTCCGCTAGCCATCTTAAAGACTGCGACATTGTCAAATACGTTCCAGGAATTTCAAGGGTTTTCTGCTTTACCTGCAAGCACTAATCCAAATACGCCCCCAGCGGCGTGGCTAGATTATGAGTTAGTATTGCCTTCCGCCGGGGATATTTACATTACGAGCGTGCAGGTTATTGTATCTGATGCGATGGAGGATGTTCCGTATCAGCAAGATACTATCGATAGGCAACTAGACCATTTAGCGCACTATTATGACCCCCAATTGGCTTACAAGCCTATTCCTAGCTATCTGGCAGGATGGGATTTTGCTAAGAATCCAGCACAATTATTAGGTGATGTGGTTCCATCTGGTGCCGGATACGGGGCTAATAAGAGCTTTTACGTTTGGGATCAGACAATAGCATTTCAATCTGTCAATAATGGCGTTGGAGTTACAAGAAGCACAAACGGTGGTGGCATACAATTAGTTGCTTCATTAACAGGGCAATTTGCCATTCTTCAATATTTGGAAGCCGCTCAAGTGCGAGATTTATTGCAAGGCGATATGTCGGTATTTATTTCGGGGTTAACAAATAATGCGAACGGATATATTGGAAATATAAGTTTATGGGTAAACAATACAGATGCGAATTTACCCAATGTGGCAACAGGTACTAATCTGTCAGCTATTACAGCTCTAAGCGCCTCTGGCAAACCCACGATGGGAAATGGAACATGGTCAGAAATACCCCGTAGTAATTTTGGTGATGTACAATTTGAATTTGCACCGGCATTAAGTGAGCTTTCTTTTAATGGCTGGAATCTAAATGGCGCTGCTATATCCAATAATGCTATTTGGTTTGCGATTGTTATAGGCTTTGCTCCTGTTACCGCGACCGATTCAATAACCATTCAATCTGTTGGGTTATGCGCTGGGAAGATGGCAACAAGACCTGCCCCCAAGGGCAGAGATGAAGCATTAAGAGATTGCGAGCGATATTACGAAAAGAGTTATCAAGCATCTACTGCGCCAGGAACAGTTACATTAGTAAATGCGTTGACGGCCCCTCAGCAATCCACATTGAGAAATGCTGCTAATAATTTTATCTTTAGATCTCAATCTTTCAGCTGGGAATATAGAACATTGAAAAGAATCCCCTCTGGCGCGGGAATCCCTACAATTACACTTTATTCAACAGCTACTGCTAATACGCCAAATGTATTGACCGCTTCTATGGTTTTCAATGGGGCTGTATTGGCAGGCCCTACAGATGTTGCGATAGCTAATTGGGCAGCGTCGAGTATTGGTAACAAGTTTGCGGGATATACTGCTGCTGGCGCTCCTGGCTCGCCCACATTTAATAATGCAGGCGCTGGTTCTCAAGCTTACGAATTGCCCAGTGCTTATGTTCAATTTCATTATGTTGTCGATGCCCGTCTTGGCATTGTGAATTAAGGAAAAATCATGACAAATTACAATAGCAATTATGAAGGAACAGTTCCGTTTAGTGATACATGCGTTCAAGTGGCGCTGGCAACTGGAACTGAGCAAACTTATACAATTCCTGGCGACGCAACAATGAAATATCAAATTAGATTTTCATATATCTCAACAGCCAATATTTTTATAGGTTTAAATGTAACTGCGGCTGACGTTTCAGCTGGAACGTCAACTACTACTGCCTATTTGGAGTTTAGACCTGGATCTGATGGTAGTAAGCGCTATGCAAAAGGCACAGATGTGATACATTTAATCACGCCCGACACGGCAGCATATGTTGGGATTGCCTTAACAAAGTTGCCAGGCTAAGGATAAACTATGACCATCCTGACAAGAAAGTTCTCAGAATTTGTACCAGAGGCCGTGACTTCTGTTGTTGGCCTAACAAATGGCGCAAATGCTATTGGTCCAAATGGGGGCGGTGGTGGTGGAAGTGGTGCTGTAACGCAGGTTATTATCCAAAATAATTCATTTTCTGTAGGTCAGTGGGTGCGTTTTGATGTAGCTACTAATTTATATACCACGGCGTTAGCTACAACCCCTGAATTTGCTGAAGTAATCGGCGTTGTTATTGCTGTGGCTCCCCCTGGTGGCCCTCCTTATACGCAATTCACTTTGCAGCAATCTGGATATGTAACGCTTGCCCAAGCTGTATTTCCTGTTTTGACGCCAGGTGTACCTTACTTTTTAAGCGATACTGTTAGCGGAGGCATGATGGCCGCTGACACTATTATCGATGGTGAAGTATCTCGCCCTGTATTTATTCCTGATGCAACGAACGGCACCAACACAAGCGGCTGGGTATTACCTTATCGCGGTATCATTGATGGTGGCGGCCCCGATACGGGAATTCCAGGCCCAACTCCTCCTGGTGGAACAGATTCAAATATCGTAACCATTACACAAAATGCACATGGTTTTAATCCCGGCGAGTGGTTAAGAATAGGCACACCAACCACAGGGCCTAACCAAGTTCATTATGTATTGGCCATTGCGGACGTTTTAACCCCTGACTCTCAAAGCGTGGGCGTTGTAATTGAAGTCATAGATACCAATACTTTTGTATTGCAATTCGCTGGCTATGTTTCAGGAACTGGTCCTGTATTCGCGCCATTCCAGTATGTTTCCGCCCCTGGCCCAACATTTTCAGCACTCATTCCCAGCACTGTTTACTATTTATCACCGACGATTGCAGGGCAGATGGTCGCTGTCGATCCAGGTTTGTCGGGAGGCTTTAGTAAGCCACTTTATGTTTCCGAACAAACATCGGCCACAGTAAATACAAATGCAGGTTATATTCTTCCTCAGCGTCCATTGTCCGCCACCGCTGCAAATAATCCATTATTGAAAACAATTACACAAACTGCGCATGGGTTCATAATGATTGGAACGGTGGTTAAACCTAGCACAACGGTTGCCGGGGCTTATGTTGCAGCGATTGCAACCTCTTTTGTTCCCTCTTATGGAACTGCAATGATTGTGGCGATTCCTGATGTTAATACTATCATTCTTCAAGAAGTAGGGTATGTTACAGGATTAGATATTGCTCCTTCAGTTCCAGGTGGAATTGCAAATACAGCGGTACCAATGAGCATTGGTCAGCCTTATTATTTGTCCACCTCTAACGCACCTGTTGCCGGGCAAATCACATTAACTGAGCCCACTTCGCCAAATTTCTCAAAGCCTATGTTTATGCCAGACCAAACCAATGGGGGCTGGATATTCCCAATGAAGCCAACGATTGGACATGGCGGCGTTGCTCCTGGCGGTGGTGCTTGGACATTGATTCAAACATTCAATCTTACTAATGGTCAAACCATCCTTGATACAACTGGAACATTCCTTGCTGGTCAATATGCAAATATCAGTATTGTTGGCGAAGACATTCAATTTTTCAACACAACGGTTGGGGACAATTCTGGCGGCAACATGTTATTGCAGTTCTACGCCAACGGAACATTGTTAACAACTGGCTACACAGAAAACGGTATTTATATATTAAATGGATTCACATTTACCCCTTTTAACGCAGGTTCGAGAAGTGCATATTTTACTATTGGATCGCAAAGAATGGAGTTTGAAGTTAATGCTCGCTCTATAAATACAACCGACAATTATAAAACGTTCGTTTGCGAATCAGTTGTCCCAGGTAGCGGTCTTACAGGTCAACCATATTATTATTTTCCAAGACCAGAGGGACTTATGACTGACTTTATTACAGGCGTTAATGTCACGCCCTGGAATAATTCTAGCACTGCGGCCATAACCGGCTTTAAATTTTCTTTTCCTGCCACTATTGGCTTTGTAAGTGGTCGAATTTCTTTCTATGGTCAGATAGCGTGAGGAATATAAAATGACAGCATATACAGCCAGAGCGCTATCAACTGACAAACTGCAACATGTTATTGTCCAAACTGCCCATGGATTTTCTGTGGGAGAGATTGTAATTAATGATGCACTCGTGGGGCCTCCTAATTATATTCCCGCAATTGCCAATATGATTAGCAGTTGCTTTGCATGCATGATGGTTTCTTACATTATAGATGCCAATACATTTGTCGTTACACAGACCGGCTATGTTCCAAATATCACAACCCAAACATTTACAGCTGGCGCTAGTTATTATCTTAGCGCAACAAATTCACCCCCAAACCAATTAGTAGTTAACGCACCAAGCTCTGTTGGAAATGTAGTTTTACCTTTGTTTAAAGCAGATTCGCCAACAAGCGGATTCTTCTTTGGAGGGACAGGAACAGTCATCGAGTCAAGCGCATTGTTTGCCTGGAATACAAACACTTCTGGCCCCGTGGCGATGTCGGTTAACAATGGTTATTTAGCATCATCTGGCACCCCCATTACATACACATTACCCACGAATGGCGCTATTGGCGACATTGTGAGATTAGCGAATATAGAAGGTGGATTCACGATTCATTATACCACTAATCAATTTATAGATTATGGAAACGAGGGCACGACGATAAGCACAGGTCATCTTGATTCAAGCGCGGTTAGTGATGCTGTCGAGCTTCTATGCTTTGAGGTTAGTGGAGGCGTAAGTGTCGGATGGTTAGTTTTAAGTTCAATTGGCAACTTGGTTGTTGCATAAGGTTTAAATTAAATGACTACTTACAATAACGCCACAAATAGTCCTTACCCACTATATTCTGGTGCATCCGCAGGCCCAACCGCTCATGGAATTATCATTGGCGAAGGAACTGCTGCGGTAGCTGCTGTAACTTTAGCTGCTGGTCAAGTACTTGTCGGAACCACAGCCTCAGATCCAGTTGCAGTGACTATCACGGGATCAGGCGGCATCACAGTTAGCGCAACTACGGGAGCTATTAATATTGCGGGCAGTGGCTCGGGAATTTCATGGGTTGCACAATCAACCACGCCTGTAACGGCGGCGGTAAATACGGCATACATAATTACAGACGCCTCAACTGTTACAGTCACACTTCCAGTTGTCGCTGCCGTGGGAAGTGTAGTAGGTATTGTTGGTGATGGCGCTGGCGGCTGGATCTTAGCTCAGGGCTCAGGTGGCAATACAAGATTAGGTAATGTGAATTCAACTGTGAGCATTGCAAGTTCTAATCAATATGATTGTATTTTTGTTGTTTGCATCATAGCAAATACCACATGGGTTGCTTACAGTGTTATTGGCAATCCTTCTTATAGTTAAGGTGAAGCATGACAAATTATAATAATGCAACAAACGAAGGCAACCGCACTGTTCACGGGATATTCGTTGCGCAAGGTGGCGCTTCTACTCCAAATTATGTAACATTAACTTCAAGTCAAATATTAGCAGGAACCGCCGGAGATCCAGCGGGAACTTCTACTTTACCTTCTGCGGTTCAGGTTTCAACTGCCAGTTTAAATAGTGGAACATCCGCTAGTTCTTCGACGTATTGGAGGGGTGATGGATCGTGGGCTCCAATTAGTGGTGCGTCAGGAGGTTTAGTTTGGCTAGCCTCCGGCACAATTTCAAGTAGCACAGCGTCTCTCGCATTTGCAAATGATTTGTCTTCTACATATGACAACTATTTAATCCTTATTGAAAACCTTGCCATTGTAACAAACGAAGCTACATTTCAAATGGTAATAGGCACAGGTTCAACTCCTACCTATGCTACGTCCGCTTATTATGGCTGCAATTGGAACTGGAATACGGTGGCGGATGGAGTAGAAGCTTTTTCAGGCAGCTCCATTATTGACGTTACCTATGATGGCGTTTTGTTAAACAATGCCAATATGAATGGTTCATATGCCTTACATATTTCTAATGTAAATGGCTCTACTTATAAAAACATTTTCGGCCAAGGAACAACAATGGTAAATTCCGGCTCGACTGTTATTGGCGGCACCCATTTAAGCGCCCAATGGCAAGGGGCAACTGTTTTGACAAGCTTTAAATTATCAATGAGCTCAGGAAATATCGCAACTGTAACTGTCAAACTATTTGGATATCAAAACTAATGGCACTTAAAAAATCTTATGCTGGAAAAGTGGTGCAGCAAGTTGTTGAAAAAGTTCTTGCTGATGGATCTATTGTTAATGAAATAAATCATATTATTTCTCCTACAAAAACCGTAGACATGCATCCATTTGAGGAAACATCCCAATTAGCATGGTGGAATGTACATGACGCACAGCGAAAAGTGCCCAATAAACCATCCAGAGCGCAAGAACATGAATGGCTTATTGAGCATGGCGCGGAATATGTAAAGCAAAAGCGGGCTGAATGGCAAGCTATTCACGATGCCATACAACCTGAAATACAAGCCGCTCATGATAAGTTTTATGAGTTGCACGCTATATGGAATGACCACGCCGAAAGAGCGCACGCAAATGGATTCGATCCTGACACTCATCCAGATGCTAGGGGTTTACCGCTTCCAGATGAGGCGAAATAAAGAATTTTAATTTAACTTAGAAGGAAGATAGAAATGGCTTTTAAAGCAGGTAATTTAGTTCAATGGAACGCTGTAAACACACCCCCAAGACGCAACTTGCCTCAGTGGTGGGGTTATTATACAACCGATACAATCGCAACTGTTGAAGCTGCTGATTATTTCAATTTAAATGCGAATCCGCCAACAGTTATTGGTAGAAATACCACATGGAATATCGGCGATCAGATTTATTGCGTATGTACCGATGGCGTTGTTGAATTGCAAATTACAGCGATATCACCGAACGTTACCACGTCAGCCGGTAATGCTAATATACCTGCGGGCTCTATTACCGCCGCCATGTTGGGGGCTAACATTGTTGATCTTCCTGCCCTGGCGGCAGGCGTTACACCTTCGCACGTCGTGAAATTTGCTGGTCAATATACAACAGTAGGTGGCGCAGCGGCGGAAGCAATTACCGTAGCTGGTGCATTGGCGACAGATTTAGCATTTGTGCAATTAGTAAATCATGGCCCAAACACTGTATCGGTCTCATTTGCTGTAATGACCGCAAATACTTTGACCGTTACTTATAGCGCGAATCCTGGCGCGGGCGCTATTGTTAATTATCAAATAATTCGCGCTGCAAGCTAAGGAATAATCATGGCTAAATCAATGAAACTTGGAGGAGGTGGCCGCTTCGCTAAGATGGAAGGTGCCCTTGAAAAGAAGGGCTACTCCAAGGAATCGGCTGGCGCTATAACTGCATCCGCTGGACGCAAGAAGCTTGGCAATGAAAAGATGTCAAAGCTTGCTGCTACTGGTAAAAAACGCGCTGAAAAGCACGATAGGGGTTAATCATGGCAAAATTTAATATCAATATTTCTCAAAATACGTCAGACAATATTAAAAAAGAGAAAGAGCGCACATTTGACGGTCCTTATGTCGAAGATCCAAAAAAGACTTACGATCAAGAAGGGGAAGCGGCTCTACGTGCTAGAAACACCCAAAGACTTGATACACACCCAGGCATTCAAAAAGAAGGCTATCTGGACGTATCAGACTTGGATAGACTACGTAGAAGAAAGCTTTATACAACCGTTTAAAAGAATTTTTAATAAAACTTAGGAGATTTCAACATGGCTATCACCGTAATCACAAGAGATTGGGGCAACAATCCATCAATTGTGCGCGTTGTTACAACCGACTCATTGGCTACCATAACGGCTACTGGATACTTAACAACCCAGGCAGCAATTATAAATGCGCTGAATTTTGGTCTTTTCCAATGGCAAGCGAATGATATTGCTTTGGTTGCCTATGCTGGCGGGGAAGGGTTCTTTACTGTTGACCCATTGGTTAATTTTAATTTCTCTCCTCTTGTCTCAAATAGCGCTAGCATAGTAATCACCAATGCTCAACTATTGACCATGGGTGTCACGCCTGTGCTTTTAGTGCCCCCCGCCGGCCCACATACTTGGATTGTGTTAAACACTCCTATTGCCGTTGAATACGATTATGGCGCTGCCGTAACCGCTTCAGGTGGTGCGTTTGGTCTACAGTATGGTAGCACCACCTTGCTAGGTGGAACTGCTGCAAGTAGCACTGAAGCTGCTGCAACCATTAATGCATTTGCTGCAAGCAATGGCTTCACACTGAATGCTGCCGCAACAGGAACGATGGCTTCGATGGTCAACCTTGGAATTTATCTTTCCAATGGTACGGGCAACTTTACCAACGCTGGCGGAACCTCAAGCTTTAAAGTTAATTTCTCATACAACGTTTATCCAACCGTTGCTTAATATAGTGAGGGGTGAAAGCCCCTCTTTTTAAACTTAAAATAGGTAAATTATCATGGCAAAAGAAATGAAAGCTAAAGATGGCAAGAAAGATATGAAGAAGAAAAAAGATATGAAAGAAAAGAAAAAAGATGGAAAAGGCAAAAAAGACTGCTATTAATGCATCTTTCATTTGATGACATTGTTTGGTGCGTGATGGGTGTTGTATCTGTCGCGCTCCTTATTAGGCTATGTTTTCAGCTTCCTTATTGGTAAAAAGGATGGCAAATGGAACCTACCGATATCCGAAAACAGATAATTATTCCCGCATTGAAGGCGATTGATGCTAGCAGCCTTTCCTCTGAGATATTAATTTACGGAACGGGCTGGGTAGAAAGTGCTTATAAATATGAAGAACAGATTGGTCATGTTATTAATGGCGGATTGGGTTATTGGCAAGAAGAACCCTCGGATTATCAAGATATCTCAGTTTGGTTAAGTTACCCCTCTAAAAGTTCATTGCTTAAAAAGATATTAAAAGCATCCAATTTAAATGCGCTGCCTGGCGATCCAAGGACAGTTGAATCAAACCCCACCTTGGCATGCTTATTATGTAGAGCTCATTATATGCGCACTGCCGACCCCCTTCCTGACCCTACAGACGCTCACGGGATGGCTCAATACCATAAGACCTTCTATAACTCTTCGCAAGGCGCTGCTAATGTAGATAGAAATACGCGAATATTTCAGGAAATAATCGATGGAATTCTCTAAAGAGGCATTAAGGAAAGTTATGGCGATAGCAATAATTATAGGCGTATCGATATTTTGTGTAGTGGCTGGCATAGTTTCAACGAAATACTTAGGCAATGATAATGTTGTCGAAGAAACGCTGGAAACAGTTACAGAGGATATTGCAGAGAAAGAACTCAAACTCTCCCCTGGCACATTAAAACCTGAAGTAGGCTTGCTATTCCCGCACAAGGCTGATAATAATAAGTAGTCATCTAGGACGCCCTCTCTGAAAAGCTAACTACTTAAGAACCCCCGTCATTCTCATCCGGTGGCGGGGATTTTTATTTTTTAAGTTCTTCTTTTCTCTTAATTTGACTAAGCGTGTATCTTGTTATGGCTCCGTAAATCATTGCTTTTAAAGCTTCTCTTCTTTCGTCATTTTGGATCCCCAATACTTCTCTAATAGTAAAAGGATGCGCGTTTAATTGCTCTTCAATGCATTCATCTATTGTTTTCATGGGTTTTCGTCTTCATATTCAGTAAAAAAAACTCCTTTTCTTATTCCATCTTTTGGCGGATAATTATAAGTTTCTCTTTGTGGTTTTAATTCTGCATATCTAATACCGTCTAGCTGCTCAATAGCACCATCCTCAATAATGAAGCATTCCGTATCGCCATGCTCAGCCAGTATAACTAATAGTTTGCCCATTGCTTCGCTTATCTTCATCTAGCCTAAATCTCCCCACGTGACATTATCATTAGATTCATTTCTAGAAAATTGAGAATGAATAACATATCCTAGCTTTCTTAGTTCTTCCTTGACGGGTTCCGACATATCAACGAAGTATGTTTGATAATGCCCTGAGCGCGCAGCCCCTCTTATTCGACTAAAGGCGCTTTCTAATTCAGAATTATTTAGGATGTTATTTTTTGTTAATTCACGCGCTTCAATTGCTTTCATTTTTAACCTTCTTTAATTCTTTATTTTGGCAATCGATGCAAATTAGTTTATTATTATCATCCGCCGTATAGGCGGCACAATAATCTTTGTAATCGAAAGGAAATTTGCATTTTATACAGCATGTTGCTTGAGTGTTCATCATATTCATTTCATGACTCTTCATATTCCACCAATATAGCTAACCATCTATCAACATCAAGAAATCTCAAATTCAAAGGATGTCCAGCAAGTTCATATAAAGGGTTAAAATCTACCGCTATATCTATCGCCTCTTTGAGCTGTTCCCAGGTTGTCTCGCGAATAACTTGATAAGTCTTTATCGTCAAGTCTTCACTAACAGCTTTGAGCATGCTTTCGATGTAATCAGATTCTTCTTTTGCCAAGACTTTCTGGGACATGACCGCAAGGGAATCTGTCATGATTTTTCACCATGAATTTCAAATAGCTTTTGCCCTACTTTGGCTCTCATTTCTGAAAAGAAATTAGGCATGTTGGCAAATTTTAATTGCCCAAGTAAGTAGTAAGCTGTTTCATATTTTCCGTTCATTACAGCCATCTCCACATCTATAAGAGTTCTAATCATATCGTGAAGATATATGTTATCGTCCTTTAGCATCTATCACATTTCCTTGCTTCATCATGGCTAGTTGGATTTCAAGGCATTGGGAAATCATGCGCTGAACATCTTCTTTTATCTCTTCAATATCTTCCGATGTGTCATCACTAATGGCCCAGCTTTCTTCCAATAGTTCAATTTTATGTTTTATTGACTGCAATTCTTGCAGAAAAGTTTTATCGCTCATTATTTATTCCTTTTTCATATCCTCGTTTATATCCTTCCTGAAAAAAATCCTTAAGTGCTATCTCGATCGTTAATACATCTTTACTTCCCGAATAAGTGCCACCTTTGCCATATATTAATCTAAAAAATTCCATTGATTCCATGTAACCTGGCGGATTGAAATTATTATCGCTCATTTATATCCCCAAATATTTCTCTAAACTAAGCTCGAATAACCATAAAAATCTAAACGCCCCTAAGTACAGGCATATCTTAGCTGCTATCATTAACCCCATTGCTATTTTATATTTGTTCTGATCAAGGATTACAGCCAGCGCCCCAAACAGAAATGAGAGCAGTAAAAGCGTTGAGGCGTGAGTCATCTACAAAACGCCTCACCATCTGCTATAACTATACATCTCATGTAATGTTCATCCATTTCACGTTCATTTGAGCAGCCATTTAACGTGAAAGCAATTATTCCCATTCCGATTACGAATATCCAAAGTGGCCAAAAGTATTTACCCATTTTTTTCATCCAATTCAAAGTCAACCGTTTCACCTAATTTTATTTTATTCTTTTTCATATCTTTCAGAAACTTTTTATATCGTTCGGCTGCGCTTTCGTAAAGATTATTATCGACGGCGAAAACATGCAATTGCTGTTCGGGGGTTAATTTGTAGAATTCTTCGTCATCCATTTTTCTCATTCACTCTTTTAATATCTTCACGATTATGCGGATTAGTTTTCATTAAGATGTGATGTTTTAGCTCTTCCATGACACCAAGCGCTCCGAGCCTCGCTTCATGCAAAAACATTTGAGAGGGATTATTTAGCTCCAAAGCTACATCGGCGGTTTTTTTGGCTATCCAATCTAAAACATCATCGGTTGTCATTTTTTCCATATTGTTTTTCTCTTAATTCATCAATTCTGTTGTACATTTGATCAAGCGCTTTGGTATGCAAAAAGTCCCTTACGATAATAATGACCATCATAGGAAGGATGCAAGAACCCATTCCTAACATGATTTTCCATACTTCAGGAGTCATATTTCACCATTGCTTGCATGACCATCATAGTTTGATCTTTTCCAAAAAAAGCTAAGGCTATGCCACCTATTGGTTGATAACCCTCATCAATTCTTTCTTCAACTTCTCGGGATAATTTATAGCTCTCTCCATGCACAGCAACTATATATTCAATTATCTTTCTATCGCTCATTTAAAGCCTTCCTTATTTTAACCACTTCTTCAATAAGCATTTCCAGCATATCAGTATTCTTTTGGCCCATAATTGCCAGGTCTGCTACGTATTTCAGGTTATGCAAAGCTTGTAATGCTTTCAATACGATGTATTTTTCTTCTGTTTCAAGAATATCATCACTCATTTTTAATCCTTGATTGCCTTCCCAGCATATAACAGGTGCATCCAATTTCTATTACCGACGATCTAATATCGGCATATTCCCCTTCAATATGGAGCTCAAATATATCATCTATCATTTCAATTAACTTAGAATGAAATTCGTTAAATTCTTGCTTATCCATCAATTCATCCCTCTTTTAAGATAATCTTCATACATCAGAGTAATTGAATCATCAAATTTTTGCTTGTATGCCTTCAGCAATCCCTCTAAGTCGGATGTGCCGCCATACTCGATATTTTCTATAGCCATTCCGTGAGCATTCACCATGGCTGCAACATAGGCAACTTGAGCTATTTCATGATAGATAAAACCGCACAATAAATGCGGCAATCCTTCGGTGTGAAAAGCAAGGAATTCCTTAAAATCTTCTAATATTGAAGCAGTTAAATCATTACACTTTTCTGTTGTTTGTGCGTTATCGTTAAAATCATCGTTTACTTTCATTCTTGAATGTCCTTTTCTCGTCCTTCTCTTTTTCTCTTTATCCATTCATCTACGATTTCATAACTGCCATGACATAATGAAGGGCATCTATTATAAACATAGCAAATTATATCAAACATATGATATCTATTATTTTCATCAGCCCTTCCGAACGCCTCCATTAAATCATTTGCCATGACTGCCGTTAAGAAATCCCCCAACGGCACGCCATCTTTCACATAAGCATCGATGCATTGTTTTGTGAGTTCTGGAATCATCACACGCTCGCTAATCTAGTATTGCATTCCGACGCTATCTCTTTAGCCTGCGCATTGGTAAGCTGTTTATAAGAAGCCACTTTATATTTAGCGTGAATATCCTTAGAGTTCATTTTAGCTTTAAACACAAGTTCACTAAGTTTAAAAACTTGGTCTTCGGTTAGGAATGAAGAGACAACGGGTTTTGCATCTTGCTGGAATGGAATCGGATTATCCATCTGATAGCCAATTTTCAAATTACTTTGAGGGGTCTCTAATATTTCTCCTGTCTCCATGTCAACGTTAAGCTTTACAGCGCCTTGAATAGAATCGGTCTCTGATTCATCTAGGAAGCCTAGCCCACTTATGGATAGCGTAACCCTGCGCTTTGCTTTGGTCTCAGCCTTCATCACCGCGTTAGCTAAATTATCCCCTGACAAGCCTTTCAAGTTAACCGCGCCTGTAGCGGAGTCGCTCCTGCCATGCCTGTTAGTGGCCTCAGCGGTTACAATATATAGATCGTCAATCTTTTGTTTGTCTACGATCTTTAATGATATTCCATGCAAATCCCTTAGCTGTTCAGTGCAGTTCTTGCCAGCATATAAAACCTCTTTACCCTGAAAGCGAATAAACGCTAATGGCTGCGTTAATGGATTTAATCCAACAGAATCACAGACTTGCTTGTAATACATTACCTTTTCGTCGGGTTTTAACTTACTCAGATCGCCCTCAAGAATGACCTTTGCTAATGCTTGTTCTTTGCTTGTCACGGTTAATTCATTGCTCATTTTAATACCCCATATGACAATCAAGAAGAACGAAATATTCATCACAATCATCATACTGAGTCACTTCCAGACCTTGAAGTCTAAAAATACATTGGTCATTCTGTCCATATCCTTCTATGTTTAAATTTCCATAATCATTTTTAATCTTTTCAAGCATTATAATTGCTTCCTTTATATTCATTTTGTCATCATCCGTACTTTAAATATATTCTTGCTCACTACAGCCACAACTCTATATGTGACCGACTTTCTAAGAACATCATTGTAACTCATTCGTTTATAACCATATTCAGTTAAGACAACCCTATCGCCTGGCGATAGATAGTGGTCGTATTGTTCAATTTCTTCAGTATCCTTTGTCACTTGGCAATCCTTATTTGTAAAAAGCCATAGCCTGAAAGTAATAGTAAGGGCCTTCACCTTTTATAATGAGAGGCCCATTTAATTCCCATCCTTTTTTAATGAGCTCATTAATGGCTTTAACAATCTGATCTAAATCATCCCTAGATATAATGGTCCACTTTTCCAATTCAGGAAATTTCATCACTTAGCAATCCTCAGTGTCCTTGCTCCAGGAGATATTTTAACATATTCATTATACAAATCGGGATTGCTTTCTTTAAATGTTTTAGTATCAAAGCGCTCAGAATCCTTTGCATAAGCCCATGTTGCTACAGTCTTTGGGATGCCGTGCTCATCCACACTGATAAGCTCTTCATGCTCCGAAACGATATTGTAAAGGCGCTGAACAAGATGTTTTTCTTGCTCAGCCAAAGTGTCTTTATAATCGCGTACACGTTTAATTTCAGCTAGTAATTCTATCGCATCACTATTTACTATCATTTCGCTAGTCATTACCAAATACCCCTATTCTCTTGATTCATATCATCGGCACGTTCAGCGCAATCATCTTTATATTGCTGCTCTTCGTCTGACTCGAAGATATCCTGTTCGTAGTATTTATTTTCATCATATTCCCAGATTAGATCGTCTTTGGTCATGGCTCTATTCTCCCAAGTCTTTCATCGTTTCTTTCAAGTATTGCACTAAACGTATCCCAGTTTTCATAACCGTATATCTTTGCTGCGAACTCATACAGATGAGCCATTTTATAGTGAACGCCATCCACGCCTTTTCCTTTGCTCCAGAATGTTTTAACCCTATCCTTTATGGTATTCCTTGATGGGAAATGTTCATCAATTTTAATCATTTTCATTTTGTCCGTTATATTGCAAGTCAAACATCATCTTAAGATATCTTTTTCCTTTATTTCCCGACAATATATTTATTTGCTGGATAATCTCAGTAGCTACAAAGTTAATTTCCCAGTCTTCATTGTTAATTTCTTTTGTGCATTCTGTTAAATCAAAATGTATCTCATCATCCATCTGTAAGTTATTCTCTAATATCATGGCTAATATACTTCTAACTGTAGTAGCGCTCATTTATTCACCTCTATTCAAAGTCATTCAATTTCAATTCACAAAATCATTATATGTAAAACACTTTCGTAAATCAACACTTGTAATTAAATATATTTCTGTTATTATGGCCTCCATAGGAGAATTTATGTATATCAAAAGAGACAAAAGACCTGAAAAGGTGCCCAAGTGTCGCACCAAATGCAAGAATATCAACATTCGAGTCACGCCGAATGAGCATGAGCGCATTAGAAAGACAGCCGAATCAGAGGGGCTTAACATTACTCAGTGGTTTGAGCGACTTATATTTGGGGAAGACAAATGAAAGAAATCATGATTAGGGACAAGGTCATTTCCCTTATTGATAGAATGCGCGGCAAAGAAACTATCGATCGCATGGAACGCGATAGAAAGATTGCTCGCATATCTAATATAATCACGCAAGAAATTGATTCGGCGACTGAAAAGTATAAGAAGCATTTGTGTACTTTTATACATCATACAATTAAAGACGAATTAAAATGAGTGATGAATATATAAGGCAGCTCATTCAAGAAACGGATGACGAAATTGCAGATGCTTTTCGTTTTTCCCAGCAAAGTGGGTATATAGCAGGAAATATGATAGCTTCCAGCATATTCAAGAAATGGATTATGTTAAAAATAGAGCTGTATAGAAAACTTGGGATAATTGAAGATCTAAAATGAAAGAGGAATTTTATATTTGGCTTGGTTGTGCGCTTATGTTCTTAGCTTTGCTTTTATCTATTGGGGCAATTGCGGAATGGGCAATGACGCATCAATCAGAGATTAAAAAAGAGTGTGAGTGCAAATGATTGGCGAGATTCAAGACAAGGTTAAAGCGATTAAAGAAAAGCACCTTAACGAAGAAAACATTATGACTTATTTTTATGGCAACGAAGCAAGCGAAGAAGAAAAAAAAGCATATAGAGTCGGCGCTTTAAATGCTTTAGATGAGGTTTATTTTTTTCTTGAAAAGCTAGCATTAGATTATTATTAGAATTAAGCCTTCACCACTCGTTAGGGGTAACTGAGTTTTTAAAGCGTGAGGGCTATTTATTTGGGAAAGAGGATGCCCTAGGCTGCCGCTGGGGAAAGCCCACTCTAACGAGTGACCGACTAAGCAAGGTCATGAATTAACATGGGAAGGTCATCTTAAGAACGAGGCGTCGGCACACGCCTACTCTTTCCCTCTTTTTTGGCATTAACGGGTCTAAACCGCCAAGGTGCCCCCTGATGTGGGGTGTCATGTGCAAGGATAAAAACCTTGGTGCCTCTTTTTTGGCGCATTAGAATTCGTTGGTTAGTTAGTCCTTCCCAACGGTCCGTGAGATTCGGGCGTGCGCCTTTTGTCTTGCACAGTAAAATTTGCAGTGAATTGAACACGCATTGCATTGCCGGTTCTTAAATACCAACGGCCTGTGCACTTTATTGGAGAGATTGGGAACGTAATATGGTCACTTATTTAACTAATTTTGAACTAAGAACAATGCTAGAAAAACATTTCGATGAACTGCCGATTGAATTCTACGTAGAGGGTCTTGGTTGTTTTACATTCAATCAATTAGTGATTGACGACTCCGGTTCCTTTCCGAGATTATCTATAGAGCTTGAATAATGATTAGCACTCAAGCGAGATTGCGCTCAATCTATTATTTAGAAGATGTGCTTAGACGTTTGCGAACATCCATTTTGCAGACAGCTTTATTTGACGATAAAAAAGCAAAACGACTTGCAACTTACGAGCATAAAATTAATTTAATTTATAGAGATTTGCTTGAGAACGAATCAGAGGCGGTATGCTCTGATGACTAACGCCGAACTGCAAGCCCTGCTAAAGCAATATCCTGATGAACTTCCCATTATGCTAGAAGTTTTTGATATTCGGTCAACTCTGGAATCAATGGACATAAATGTTTATCGTGCTAATGAAAAATCTAGAATAGATGCTCAATATATTTGCATTGAAGGGAAAGTCTAAAGCCAACTAAGCGCCACGCATGAGGTCATTGGCATGATTGCAAGGCGCTCAGCTAACTAGTTATGTCAGTATTAGCGGATGTTTAAACTAAAACGACAATTTTAGAATAGCATTCATCATGAAGTGGTGGAAAGAAGAATTAATATCGGTTAGTGTATCGGCAATTTAAATCACAGCGCCCTAAGATTTCCCGTGGAAAGTGAATCTTTAGAGCGCCCAAAGAGGTCCGTTTCTATGGCGCAAATTATCACATCGCAAGCACAATCAATCAACCCTTCATGCTACCATTCGTCGGTTGTTGGCGATCTAACAACATTTAAACCCACTCGGCTACCTTTATATCGATTCAGGGAACTCAAGAAAGAGCATCACAAGGCTTGTCTAAAATCGATATCAGACTTTGAATACAAGCCGACCACCAAGTTCATTTATGAAACCATCATCAATAATTGCGACAAGGAAGGCTCGTCCCGCATCGCTCATTCAACGATAGCCAAGAAGCTTTATATCTCTCGCTCTACGGTCATGAGGCACTGCAAACGCTTAGAGGCTGATGGCCACATCATTACTTATAAAAACGGTTGGCAGGAATCAAATACAACTGTTGTGATAGCCATACAACATTGGAATATTAACAAAAGTGTCAATTCGCAACACAATCATACCCCAGGCGAAGAGCCGCCGAAGAACGGCTCAAGTCCGCCTGGGAACAATGAACAGAAAGAGGTCGAAGACGCCTGCCCTATGGGGCGCGTCTCTCCCAAAGAGGCGGAATGGGACGACCACGTAGCCTACAAGGAGCCAACAGAGGCTGAAAAGGCGGCGGTATCTGAAAGGTTGAAGGCTTTGAAAGAGCTGCATGGATTAAGACATAGGAAACATTGATGAACATTATACCATTATCAGGGTTGTTAAATGACTAAAAAGACAACTGAAGAAATGCTAGAATTTTACAAACGCAAAAAGCGGGCCTTTGAAAAGGTTACCCCATGGTCAGATGAAAATATAAGGGCGAAACTTACCGAGCCCGAAAAAATAGAAAACTATGATCGCAACCGAAAGCTAATGAAGGATTCCATCGAGGAAGGTATAGCCTATTACTCTCAGGCTAGAGAGGTTTAAATGACTAAAGACGCAATTATTAAGCAACTTATTATTTCCAATATCAGAAAAGATTGGGATCAGAAAGATGAAATGTGTTTTTCGTTAGATTGGAAGTGTACTAAATTAACTTATAGTATCGAAGCCAATAAAGATAAATCGCTGGCTGACATGGTGAATTGGTTTTACGACAAGATTATGGAGTTGAGCGATAATGACAAACCTTGAACCCATTGTCAGGAAGCTCATAAAAACTCTTCTCTATAAATACCATGAAGCAAACCAACTTCATTCGTGGTATTTACTTTATGAGGGTAAGACATTTACAAAGATCTCTCAGCCCGATGAAAGTTTAGATCAAGTCATTGACTGGTTTTACTATACTGTTTTACAATGCGAGAATAAAGAAGAGGCTTGTCAGGAAAAGAAATGAGCAAAAACAAATGTAATACGGTCATCAATAAAGCCAGGATATGTAAAGACCATTTGACGACTATTTTGGGGATTGCTCAAGACATTGACTATCCTTTATTTACGCATATTAATTCAACAATATTAGAGCTTGAAAAGATAGTTCATGAAAGTAGATCTTTGAGGGAAGGTTATGACTAAATCCTATATCGATCCAACGAATGCGCTTGCTAAGCAAGAAGCGGCAGCTATTGCAGCTAAAGAGCGCTTAAACGCTAGGGGTATATATTACCCCATATGTGATAGTAGTCTTTCGCCTGACGAGAATTACCAGCGTCTAATAGATTACTCTGAGCTAGAAGCAAGAGAGATAGTGAAGATATTGCGGGAACCTACTGGCGGTCCAAGACCATTGGAGATTGATAATGTGAAACCTAAGAGCAAAGGATGGGAAGGTTATAGTGATTAACTGCCATTGCGCTGCAATTGATTCCTCTGAATGTGTATGCTCTCGAATATTTTCCAAATCATTTTTAACAAGAATGGGGATATCAAAAGCCCTTAAAGCTTTAAAAGCCAGAAATGATAATAGAAAATATATGGCAGAGCTTGAAAATAACAAAAAGATGTTAAAAGTATTAAAAGCTGGTGATTGGATATGCAATGAGCATGGCGTTCCAATAGGTGTTTTTGATGGATTTCAAATCCAAAATAGAGGATGTTTCTCATGTGAAGTTCAGGAAGGAAATACCGCTTTTTATGATTTCAAAAAGAATGGTAGATTATTATGACTGAATACCACCAAGGAATGTTAGTAGGCTTTTTCTTAACTGTTGCAGGAAATATTTTAGGCGCAATACTGTATTGCTGGTGGAATAAATAGGTGAATACAATGATTGACATAAAAACCCAAATTTACAACCATTTCTATACACGTAAGAAACATTTTATCCTGGGTAAGCCACAGTTAATCATTAACGAAGGCAAAGAAATGTTTACTATTTCAGCGGACTACAAAGGTTATCCTGCTTTTAGGGTTGACCACGGAGTAGCGCATATTTATTTTACGGATGTAGATGAAATCGTACAATTTATAGAAAAGCACAAGCATGTCATGTAAATCATGCCAAGATAGGTTGGATAAGATAAAACGCTTTGCAACAAGGTTGTTTTATCCTGAGCATAAATGTGATTATGTTCAAACGGGAATTTGGTATAATGAAGAGAATACGAGTATGCCATTGTTAAAATGTAGAATATGTAAAAAGGAACAAAAATGACAGTTAAACAAATGATTTTGCAAGCCAATGAGAATATTAAAGAAACTGCTAAGATATTAGCGACTATTTACCATGATATAGAATTTGAGTTAGACCCTTCTTTAATTGAAAACTCTAACATGGCGCTAGGTGAGCTTATTAAATGCATCAAACATTTAGCGTTAATCAATGGCAACATAACGGGTGATGAGTTAATGCCTCGCGAAGGCAGATCGCCAAAGCCCGAAATGACTAATGATGAGCAAGCCAAAGAAGCGTTAGGCCAATTAGTTAATTAAATGAAAGTGATTTTTCGGGCCTCTTTATTTGATAATCCAAACATGTACTATCAGGTAGTAGAGGCCGAAGAATCTGTTATAACGATGAGACATAGAATATATAAAATTAATCAGAATATCCTTAAGAAGGGCGGTAAATATTCTTGTGTTGACCCTTCTTTGAGATATGTACATTTGGAAAAAGATGGACAAGAAGATTAAGCCAAAACAATTCAAAGGTGACTCAATCAAGGTAGTCGCTCGCGCTAAGCAGCCAAAAACGATAGACCCCACGCATTCTCAGCTATGCAAAGCCATAGTTGATTACATGCGAAGCAAACACCCTGATAAGCTTTTCATACATATACCTAACGAGGGTAAACGCAGCCCACAACAAGGTAAGAAGCTTAAAGATGAGGGGCTATTGCCTGGCGCGTTTGATTACCTATTATGCCATGTGAGGATTACCCAGCAGCCTGATGCTACATATAACTATGACCCTGGTATCTTCATAGAGGTTAAAGCCAAAAAGGATAAGCTGTCAAACGTCCAAAAGGAATTTATGCAGCGTGCTTTAGGTTCTCATTATTCTGTCATGGTTGTTAACAATATTGATGATTTTATGATAGAGATAGATGAGTATTGCAAATAGGCATGCTATAGTTAAATTGTCACCCAATGCGGAGACTTCAACCATGTCTATGACTGCTTTTGCATCCATGATAGAAAAAGTAGAGATTGCAGCTAAGAACAACGCCGAAACAGTTAGTGATCACCAAGCTAAAGCCGATGATGTTTTGAGGGTTCTTAGCAAAAAAGATTCCACTATATCGCACCATTACAAAACAACCCACACTGATGAATCTTGGTCAGAGTCTAAGACCGAGGTAGATGATGAAAAAGAAGCTCAAGCAACCACAGAGCATAAAGAGGTCAAGAAAAAGAAGTGCGGTTGCTTCGGTGGATTATTTGCTAAGCGTTAAATAACCCCTAACTGTATTGCCACAACAAAAGTTATCATCAATGCGGTATATGTTATGCCAAACAATGCCCATTTAATTTCTAAGTCGTTCATATAACCCCTTTTAACATGTCCTAGGTGTGCAATACTCAAACTGATGTTTTTCTTCAAACTCTTTTCGAGTCTTTTCAATTAATTCTTTTTCTGATTCAGGCATCTTAGAATAAATATATCTAGATCGATATATACAGTCATGGCCTATCTTCATTGCAAGTTCGTCACTTTTTATTCTTATTTTTCTCTGGCGAAGATCGTAAAGTTTACTGCTTGCTTCGTTTATTTCATCTTCTAAACTCATATAACCCCCAACATTCTAAGTGCCATTAAAGCTACTGACATCCAGATGGTCATCAGTAGAGCAAATTGTGTTAAGAAGGTTTTCATTGATAGTTCTCACTTTTTTTAATGAAATCAGTATTTCTTATCAAGAAATATACTGAGTTTTTATTATTTCCAAACTCAATCGGCTCTCCTATTTCATCAATTACTAAGCAGCCGCAATTTCCATCTATGGCATATAATGCGCGGCAATTCTTATAAAATCCGTCCTCGTATAAATCATAATTTAAACCTTCTATGGTTTCAAAAACTATTCCATCACCATAAGAATATAAATCTTTTTTATAAATTCCACCCATATCAGTTAAGTATTCAATTATTGCTTGACGCGCTTTTATATTATAGCTGCTCATTTTATATTCTCTCTATTTTGTTTATTTCTTCAAACTTACCAAACTCAGTCAATGCTATTAGTTGTTTGTCAGTATAAAAACCAGAACTTTTATCTATAAATTCAACTCGCCACATTTCTATTTCCTCTCAAGTGATAACGATTCAACAAGATCATTTTACATCAATGTAAAACACTAAATCAAGTCCGTTTGTCTTTTTTATCGTCTGTCGATGAAACGCCCATGTTGATATCTAAAGATATCAGCTCAGACATGACATCTTTAGATATCAATTAACAATCATCACATAGACAATTAACACCAGAATAGTCAGAGGCCAATAACCACGGGGCTTGTCATCGGTATGTTATCGAACTTTATTTAACATCGTCACATAGCATAATTAACAACCCGTGGACGTTTGGCGACACTTTGGTGGACGATCGAGCTACGTTATAATCTCGCCCCCAACACGAAATTGAGACTTAACCCATGAAAGATATGACGATAGTAAATAGAAGAAACTTTAGGCAGGAATACAACTTACTTAGACAAGAGTGCGAAGAAGTTAGAAAGCATAATATAATACTTAAGAGAGAAATGCTTAAGTTAATGAGTTTAGTTTCCAAATCTAAAATGGTCAATAATTGTACAAATTAAGTTGGGCGTGCTAATGTAAAACTGCAAATACTTTTAATCCTTGCAAGGAATTAAACAAATGAAAGATTCACAAGTTCATGACTACACGGAAATGAAACAAGACACTCATTACAATGGTGTTCCATCTTGGTACGGAAAACACGTTGATAAACAACTTGCACAGCAACCAAAATATTGCGAACCAGGCGAGCCAAGTGATTCAATGAAATCGCCACACAGAAATACACAAGTTGGTCCAAAGATCTAATATCATTTTCTATTGCACATTTGCCTAGCGCAAAGAAAGTTACGAGAGCGTCTTAGGGCGCTCTCTGCTTATTAAAGGATTAAAAGTGAATAGTGAGCATCCGCCAAGTAGACCGAGGCCGCTTGTAGATAGCGTTCTATCGCACCCTAAAGGCGCTTATAAGTGGCAAAAGAAATACGATCCCGCAATCAATGAATATATTCCCGCTTTATATGAAGGTGGTCGCACGGATTGCCAGGTTGCTGTTGATATCGGAATTCATGAATCAACGTTCTACGATTGGATAAAACTATATCCTGCATTTGCTGATGCCGTTAAATACGGCAAAGCAATTAGTAAAGCGTCAATGTCTCAAGTTGCATTAGATGCGGTTTACAAAGAACGAAAAATTAACGACAAAGTTTGGCATATTATGATGAGAAATTGCCATGGCTATGATAAAGCTGTTATCGACCCAAAAGAACAAGAAGAGAAAGACCGCCAAGAACAAATCAATAATCGGGCGCAAGAGATTATTAATGCCGAGACTTAGTGATGAGGGCAACGAAGCGCAAGCCCAATTAAAGGCACGCCTTTTAACAGACTTTCTATTTTTTATGAAAACATTCTTCCCGCTTGTTACGGGTAGAGACTTTTTGATAAGCAATCCTAAAAACCGTGAATCACATTTTCTTACCATTGCTAGAGAGTTTACACTTGCGTCTAACCTGGAAGTCTTGTCTATTCTTTGTAATGTTCCTCCTGGTAGCGGCAAGTCAACTATTTGCAGCATGTGGGTTGCCTGGACGATGGCTCGTTGGCAGAACAGCCAATATCTATATATTTCCTACGGTAAGACCCTCGCTACAAAGCACACGGAATTCACTCGTAGAATAATTCAAAACCCTTATTATAAAACGATGTTTGGTATAGAGGTAAGGCATGATAGCAAAGCAAAAGACCACTTCCAGACTATCCAGGGCGGCTCAGTTAAGGCGTTTGGTTCATCAGGAGCAATTACGGGGCAAGACGCTGGCTTGCCAAACTGCAATCATTTTACCGGGGCAATTATATTAGATGACATGCACAAGCCAGACGAAGTCCACTCAGACACCATTAGGCAAACCGTCATTGACAATTATCGTGAGACTATCTTACAGCGCCCACGAGGTCCGAATGTACCAATTATTTTCATTGGTCAGCGATTGCATGAAGACGATTTGCCGGCATATATGCTCAGTGGAAACGACGAGCGAACCTGGAAAACTATAATACTCAAGGGCATTGATGATAACGGTAATGCGCTCTATCCCGAAGTGAACAGCCTGGCATCATTGCTGGATAAGCAAGAAAAGAATCCCTACGTATTCGCCTCCCAGTATCAACAAAATCCGATTCCGGCTGGTGGCGCATTATTCAAAGATAACTATTTCTTAAAGCTTCCTGAAGAACCTGAACTTATATGCACCTTTATCACTGCGGATACGGCAGAAACTGCAAAGAGCTACAACGATGCATCGGTATTTAGCTTTTGGGGTCTTTACTATGTGAAAGAGACTAGCCGAACATCCAACAGATTAGCCCTTCATTGGTTAGACTGCGTTGAATTGAGAGTAGAAGCTAAAGACTTAAAAGACGAGTTCATGTCATTTTATGGCGATTGCATGACGCATAAGAATCAACCACTGTTTGCAGCGATAGAGAAAAAATCAACAGGTGTGACGCTGATAAGCGTGTTAAGCGATATGCGCGGCTTAGAGATAAGAGAAGTGAAGCGAACAAAGATAAGCGGCTCAAAGGCTACTAGATATCTTGAAATGCAACCCACGCTAGCAAGCAAGCTTGTTACCTTCACTGAAGGCGCAAGACATGCAAATATGTGTATTACTCACATGATGAAAATAACGGCCAATGACACGCATCGCTGGGATGATATTTGCGATACATGCTATGACGCTGTAAAGATTGCTCTCATAGACAAGAATGCTAATCACGAAGCTTACTACCAACCCTCATTCATTCCCGAATCATATGCAGGTATGTTCACATGAGATCTTTCAAAGACGACAAAAGTAAACCCAGAAAAGATGAGATGACAGTCAAAAAGTGCAAAGACTTTATTGAGAAGTGGAAAACGTACTTTAAGTTCAACGTCGACGAATACCACAACATGCACAGATTCGTGATGGCAACGCAATGGAATGAAGAAGAAACAGACATTCTAAAGAGCTTCAAGAAAGTGCCTTTGCAGTTCAATAAGCTATCAACGCTTATTAATACCCTGCTTGGCGAGCAGCAACAAAACACACCACAGATTGAGATAGTGCCCTTGTCAAATTGTACAGAGGAAGTTGCAAAGCTTCGACAGATTGTCGTTAAAGATATCATGATGTCTACTGATGCAAAGACAGTCTATCAACAAGCAGCTAGCCAAGCATTTATAGGCGGCTTTGGTGCATTCATAATTGACACAGCTTACACGCATGATAAGAGTTTTGACCAAGATATCGTTTATCGTTCAATCAGAGACGCAACTAGATGTTATTGGGACATCGGCGCAGAGCACATTAACAAGATTGACGGTCAAAGATGTGGCTATATCACACGCATGACACGCGCCAAGTTTAAACAAATCTATGGTGAAGAAATAGAAAATAGTGTATCAGGCGAAAGCGCAGGCCGCGCAATGGCTACTAATGATGAGATAGCTGCAGCGGTTGAAACAACTATTCAGGGCGATTTAGGCTTTGGCTGGTGTGATGATAACTCTATTACAATCATCGATGACTATGAGCGCACATACGAAACTGACACGCTATACAAACTCACGAACGGTGATTCACTCAATCAGCAAGAGTTAGATGAGCTTATAGAGTCCTCACGTGAACATATTGAAATGATGCGTCAAAAACAAGAAATGCAAGCTATGCAATCAATGCTGGGAGGGGGTGATTACGGTATGAACCCTCAAGCTATTATGCCTCAACAGATGCAAGGCGGCATGGGCATGATGCAAGAAGGCCCTGAAGGCATGGAACCTCAGATGATGCAGCCAGAACCAGAAATAGAGATGATGCCCAATGAAGACGACAGGATGGCGTTATATGTGGATGGTAAGCTTGTGCGCATTGAAGACGAGCGAGAATACAAGAAATCGGTATTCATTCATAAGAAAATGGCCGGAGATTACATTTTAGAAGAAAGTGAATTCCCAGCAGAAGACTGTCCGGTTATCTTTGTTGACCAGAATTCCACCTATGACAAAGAGGGCAAGCAGATTTGCCGGTCATTTATAACTGATGCTGTCGATGCTCAACGCTTTTTGAACTATCTCGGGACACAAATTGCATACCTACTTAAGATTAGCCGCTGGGATCAGTTTATAGGCTCAAAAGAAAACGCTAGAAGCCCGCAAACCCAAAAGATTTGGACAAATCCCGCTGCCGTTCAAGGGTTGCTGATGTACGATGAATCGCCCACAGGAATGAAGCCAGAGCAATTGCGCCCACCTGAGCTGCCTATGAGCTTAATCAATCAATACCAGCGCGCTATTGAAGATATGTACACATCAACTGGCATGTATCCCTCACGATTAGGGCAAGAGGGCAATGAGATATCAGGCGCGGCTATAGATGCACGCACACGACAAGGCTCATATCCTACTTATGTTGCATTCAACTCTATTAACCGAGCTATCACAGCCGGAGGTAAAATCGTTAATCAAATGATTCCGCGCGTTTATGATACTCAGCGTGTCTTATCTTTGATGATGCCAGATGAGGGACAAAAAAATATCACTGTTAACCAACAGATGGATGAGTACGGTGAGAACATCAAGAACGATATCAGAAAAGGAAGCTTTGATGTTCGCTTGCAGGCTGGTCCAAGCTATGAAGGACAAAAAGCAGAGGCGTTACAGTCACTTAACCTTGCATTACAAGGGAATCCACAGATATTCAATCTTGTTGCCGACTTGTATGCAGAAAACTTACCACTTACCAACACTCTTGAACTTAGGAACCGCTTTAAGACTTTGGTACCGCCTGAAATTATTGAAGCAGGTAAAAGCGGAAAGATGCCACAAGAGGCGCACCAACCTAGCGCTCAAGACCAAGCTGCGATGGCCGAAGCTCAATACAAGAAACAAAAGATTGAACTAGAAAAGCAAAAGCTACAAATGGAAATGCAAGAGCTGCAAGCTAAACTTGAGATGGATCAAAAAGAGATGCAACTCAAATACCTTGAGCACACCGCTTCACTCGAAGAAGCCAAGCTGCGTTACATGTCAGAAACAGATAGAACGCATAGTGATAATGCTATAAGTCATGCAGATAATATAACAAAAATGATGGTTGAAAATATGAAAGCAAAAAAGGAGAACAAAAATGGAAATACCCAACAACGTAGATGATATGTTGCGCGAAGCAATGACAGGTCAGAAGCTTGACCCATTGCCAGAGAAGGCGGCTGATGTTCCACATGAAACATCTGATATTAGTAGCGCAACTACCGCAAGCACCGCACCAAAAGCAGATTTACCGCAAGAAAAGGTTGTTGATGTCCCTATTAAGCCAGCATCAAAGCCAGAAAAGCCAGAGACCAACGAATACGGGGACGCCACCGAAAATGGATTAGAGAAAGCTCATAGTCCAGATTCGACCAATGAATACGGACTAGAGACTGAAGCGCCAAAAACCTACACAAAAGCTGAGATGGATGAATATGCTAACCGCCTTATGCGTGAGCGTGTAGCAAGGTTTGAGCGTAACAACCAACAGCAACCTACTCAGCAACAGCAACAACAGGCTGCACAGCAAGGCTTTCAGTACGATGAAAACTCAACGCAGGATTGGCAGCAACAGTTAGAACAATTCTTCGACCAAGCCGCCGACAGGCGTGAGCAACGAAAGGCCGAGGCATTACAGGTTGCCGTTCAACAAGAAGAAATGCAGCAGCTAGGGACAAAGTTTCAATCTGGCATGAGGAAATTTGATGACTACCATGCTGTCTTAGCTGGCAAAAAAGTCACTGATGCCATGGTAATGGCTGCAAGTGATATTAACGACCCAGCGGCCTTATTTTACGCTGCTGCTAAGCGCATGCCTGATGAATTGGCTAAGATTGCAGAGATTAAAAGCCCGTACGCCCAAGCAGCTGCTATTGGCAGATTAGACGAAAAACTAAGGAAAGCATCAGTGAAAGTAAGCAGCGCACCTAAGCCGATTAGCCCTACGAAAACTGATACAACGACAGCATTTCAGCCTAAGCAGACATCTGGCAACGAGCTCGATGATTTGCTCCTGGCTGATAAAAAGAGTCGCTTAGCTAGTATTTCCTCTCGTAGACGTTAAGTCTGATAGTTCTTAAGATAAGAAATCGCGGCCTCTAATCTTTCAATGGAATCATTCATTGATCCTAGCGAAACATTGCATTTATGGCATAAGAGGCCGCGAATCATTCCTGTATTATGGCAATGATCTACTGCTAATTTTTTTGGGCCATCCTTATTATTAGACTTCATTGATTCAGGATTATTGCAAATAGCGCAAACATTATTTTGCTTTTGAAGCATTTCTTCATAAGATTTCTTAGGAAGCTTTATCTTTCCATTCCAGACGAAAATATCTTTTTTATACTCATTTCTTTTTTTATGGCCATGAACCGCAACAAAGCTATCTTCACATCTTTTCAGGCAGTACTTACAAGAAACCCAAAGCTTATCTTTGTATCTGTATTTAATTTCATCTATGTTTAGAGGCCCATGCGTCTTGCATATCTTTATTATTCCTTCTGGAAGATCTTTGGGGGGTATTTCATAAGTTTTGTACTTACTCTTTCTTGATCGGTGAAGTTGGCAAATACGTCTATTTTGTTTTTTATCTCTCGGCCTGTCACATCCAGGAATAATACAAATTTCATCTGAGCAACTAGAATATTCATTAGACATAAAGACCTCTCTATAGAAAAGAAGATTAATTTGGCTTAATATTGAGACTGATGTGTATTTCCAGTCTCAATCACCATCAATTGAGCATGTACTTAAGCGTGTAATTTATTGTCTTCCGCTGGACAGATAGGAATGAAGATTGATTTTTCAGTCTTTGTAGTTATTTGTTTATCAGAAGGTAATATACCATGGCACTCAATACGTTCCAAGTGACGCAATATGTCTTAAATGACGTTTTTATTAGATTCTGGAACTCATTATCATTTGCTCGTGTTTCCAATAGAAACCTCGAAGGCGATTTTAAAAATCTCAAATACGCTACAGGTCAGACAGTCAACTATCGCCTGGAAGAAAGATATCTAGGTGGTGAAGGCGCGACAGCAGTTGAAGAAGCTCGTATTCAGATAATCAGACCTCTCACCATTGAAAAGCAATTTCACGTTATGTTGGGTTACAACACTTTCGAATTAACTTTCGATCGCGCACGTGACGAACCATATCTTGAAATGTGCAACGCTCCTCGCGCCAAAACACTTGGTAACAAAGTTGAGAAGTTCATCTGTTCAACCAAGTTTCAATTGCAAACCTATCAAGCAGTTGGCACACCTGGCGTAGCTATTGACCAATCAACCATCTTTGACGCTGACGCTTACATGACTGAACTTGCTATCCCTGAAGATGGCAAACGTTATGCTGCTATTTCACCGCGTACCGCATCAAGCTTGAACAACTCATTGTTTAATGCGTTCAACATGACTGTCAACACGGGCGCGCTAATCGATGGATTTATCGGCCATTTAAGTGGTTTTGACTTCTTCAAAACTAACTTTTTGGTACGCCAAGTTGCAGGCGCAGGTGAAACAGGCGCAGGCGCTCCCGCGGGTTATCAACTCGCTGGAACTATCACCAATGGTCCTATTGCGGCTGGTAATGGCAATTTAACAGGTATCGGCACAACTACTTTTGCTGTAACAGGCTTGATTGCTTCACAAGCAATTGCATTCAACGTTGGTGACATCGTTACTATCGCAGCGGCTTCTAATGTGTTCATGGTTAATCCTTTAACCTACCAACCATTAACAACCACAGCACAATTTGTTGTAACCGCGGTAGCAGCATCTAGTGCCGGTGGCACTGCAACTGTAACTGTTAGCCCAAGCGTTGTAACAACCGGCGCTGAGCAAAATATCTCTGCCGCTATCCCTAACGGTGCGCAGTTATATATGGCTCAATCACATAACGTTTCCTTGATGTTTCATACTCAGGCAATCGTGTTTGCAGCGCCTCCAATTAAAGAACTCAAAGGCGGCGTGGAAGCGGTTACCTCTTACTCAGACCTCTACAAGTTGGCATTAACTGCAACTTTAGGCGCTGATATTCGTAACTACCAACAATTAGATCGTGTTGACGTTCTTGCGGGTTGCACAATCAACCCTGAGTTCGCTGTAAGAATGATGTCTTAAAACGCTCTCAACGTTTCTCCCGCATGGTACGCAACGTGCGGGAGTTTTTTAAACTAAGGAGCACTTATGAC
>Ga0302280_1000356_pt1 | contig 39988 bp, 38 predicted proteins | sample III_Fen_E1_1_FD_198771 | JGI IMG/M metagenome (GOLD analysis project Ga0302280, IMG submission 198771) | Peat permafrost microbial communities from Stordalen Mire near Abisko, Sweden - III_Fen_E1_1 | ecosystem: Environmental > Terrestrial > Soil > Wetlands > Permafrost | place: Sweden: Abisko... | reverse complement strand
CGGACAAACAGACGGGCGAAATTCTCGGCAAACGTGTCGCGGAATACGCGGTGAAATTGAAGAAATAATTTTGCCCGACTCCACCAAAACCAAAAATGAAACCATCGCCGCTGGGATAAAATCCGGCGGCGTTTTTATTTCGCCATTGAATTGCCGGCGACAAAGCCGGTCGTCCACGCGGCCTGAAAATTAAACCCGCCCGTGATGCCGTCAATGTCCAGCAGTTCGCCCGCGAAAAAAAGTCCGGGACAAATCTTGCTTTCCATCGTCTTGAAATTCACCTCGTCCAGCTTGACGCCGCCGCAGGTGACAAACTCGTCTTTGTTCAAACTTTTGCCGCTGACTAAAAATTCCGTGCGCACAATTTGCTGCGCGAGCGCCTGCGATTGCGCCCGTGTGATCGACGACCAGCGCGTGTCACGCGCGATGCCCGCCGCGAGCACGAGCTGCTCCCACAAACGCGAAGTAAGCGGTGCGAGCGGCACGTTCACGACCAATTTTGCGCCCGCCAATTCGCGACGCGTCTGAAATTCGCGGAGAATTTTTTCCGCGCTCGCCTCCGGCAACCAGTTCACGAGCAGCGGAAAGTTGTAATCCAGACCATGCAATGCGCGCGCGCCCCACGCAGACATTTTCAAAATTGCCGGGCCGCTCAAACCCCAGTGCGTCACGAGCAGCGGCCCGTGCTCGCGCAATTTTGCGGGCGGAACGGAAACTTCCGCCAGCTCCAGCGAAACGCCCGCGAGCGAGCGCAGCCATGGCGATTCGATCTGAAACGTGAATAGCGACGGCACGGGCGCTGCGATTTGATGGCCGAGCGACACCGCGACTTTTCCCGCCGCCGCCGCGCGACAACCGCCGGTCGCCAGAAGCAATTTGTCGCCGAAAATTATTTCGCCGCCGGCCAGCGCCAGTTCAAATTTTCCATCCGCATTTTTAAGCACGGATTCCACCGCACTGTTCAGATGAAAATGGACGCCCGCTGTTTGCGCCGCGTTCATAAGGCAATCCACAATCGTCTGCGATGAATCGGTGACGGGAAACATCCGGCCATCGCTTTCCGTTTTCAACTTCACGCCACGCGCGGCGAACCAGTCCACGGTGTCACGCGCGGAAAATTTTTGAAACGGCGAGAGCAGCGCTTTTTCCCCGCGCGGATAACGCTTGGCAGATTCGCGCGGCTCAAAGCACGCGTGCGTGACGTTGCAACGGCCGCCGCCGGAGATGCGCACCTTGTCGAGAAAGCGCGCCGTTTTTTCCAGCAATCGCACGGTCGCGCCATTTTCCGCCGCCGCGATGGCCGCGAAAAATCCCGCTGCGCCGCCGCCGACCACGATGATTTGCCTCGAATTCACGGCAAGAGAATCGCAAAATCCCGGCGATGTCCGAAGAAAATTTGCCAGTGCCACACAAACGCCGCGTGCGTTACCGTGGAAAAAATCCGCGCCGGTTCGAGGACAAATACAAGGAACGCAATCCCGCGCTCTACGCGGACACGGTGGCGAAAGTCATCGCGTCCGGCAAAACTCCGGCGGGCACGCACCGGCCAATCATGATCGCGGAAATTCTCGAAGCGCTTGCGCCGCAGCCCGGCGAAATCGCGGCGGACTGCACGCTCGGCTACGGCGGCCACGCGCAGGAAATTCTCGCAAAAATTTTGCCGGGCGGAAAATTGCTCGGCCTCGACGCCGACCCGATTGAACTGCCAAAAACGGAAGCGCGTTTGCACACGCTCGGTTTCGACGAAAAAGCTTTCACCGCGCACCGCAGTAATTTCGCCGGGCTGCCGCAGGTTTTGGCGGCGCAGGAAATTGCCGGCGCGGATATCATTCTCGCCGACCTCGGCGTTTCTTCGATGCAGATCGACAATCCGGCGCGCGGCTTTTCCGTGAAGCTCGACGGCCCGCTGGATATGCGCATAAATCCACAGCGCGGCCAGCCGACATCCGCGTTTTTTCAAAAAATCAAGGCCGACGCGCTCGCCGGATTGCTCGCCGGAAATTCTGACGAACCGCACGCGACACAACTTGCGACTGCCCTTGCGGAAAAATCTTTTGCCACCACCAGACAACTTGCTGACGCCATCCGCGCCGCGCTGCCGCGATTGGGCAAAGACGATTTGAACCTGAGCATCCGCCGCGTGTTTCAGGCGCTGCGCATCGCGGTGAACGACGAGTTTTCCGCGCTCGAAACATTTTTGAGAAATCTGCCCGCGTGTTTGAAACCAGGCGGGCGCGTAGCGATTTTGACATTTCATTCCGGCGAAGACCGGCGCGTGAAACAAGCGTTTGCCGACGGACACCGCGCTGGAATTTACTCAGAAATCGCCGACGAGGTCATCCGGCCGACGGCGGAAGAGCGAAATTCCAATCCGCGCTCCGCCCCGGCAAAACTGCGCTGGGTGCGGCGGGCGAATGTTTGATCGGCGAGAAAGTGGAGCCAGTTGTCGGGCTTGAACCGACGACCTGCTCATTACGAATGAGCTGCTCTACCACTGAGCTAAACTGGCCTGCACACAAAAGACTCTGCCAGCCCAGCAGAAATGCGTCAAGTGGAACCCTTGCGCACCAACGGGCCGGAAAAACGGCGGGAATGGCGGGACACGAACCCACTACATATTCAATGTTCCTGCTTTAAATATCAAGCCGTTTCAAAATAGACTCACAGGCCGTTTGTGAACGCTTGTCATAAACTAACACAGGTTTTAACGGGATGGGCAAAATTATCCTCTGCGCTAAAAGCTGCCATTCTCGCCTTTGTCCTGATAGCTCCACGCATATGATAGACGTGCTGCCGAATATAATGATAGGCCGCAAGTGAGTCGCGAAGTCTCCCTCAATTTCCCCGCCGCACCACACTGTCGCGCTGCGCCCATTCGAGATTCGCGTCGGGATAATCCAGATTGTAATTCAACCCGCGGCTTTCGGGCCGCAGCAAAGCGCATTGCACGATCAATTCCGCCACCGTCGCGATGTTTCGCAGCTCCAGCAAATCGGCGGTGAGATTGAAATTCCAGTAGTAATCGTGGATTTCCTCCTGCAGATTCGCGATGCGTTTTTGCGCGCGCTGTAGCCGCTTGTTCGTGCGCACGATGCCGACGTAATCCCACATCAGCCGCCGGATTTCATCCCAGTTGTGCGACACGACGACCATTTCGTCCGCGTCCGTCGCGTGGCCGGACTGCCACGCGGGAATGGGCGGAGTAACGAGTGACGCGTGACGAGCGGCAAGAATTTTTTGCGCCGCACGATGCGCGCAAACCAGTGCTTCCAAAAGTGAATTGCTAGCCAGCCGGTTCGCGCCATGCAAACCCGTGCAGGCCGCCTCGCCGACGGCAAAAAGTCCCGCGATGTCCGTCTCGCCGTCCACGTTCGTCACCACGCCGCCGCATTGATAATGCGCCGCCGGCACGACGGGAATCGGCTCTTTCGTGATGTCAATGCCGTAGCGCAAGCACGTTTCGTAAATGTTGGGAAACCGTTCGATGATGAATTTCGCGGGCTTGTGCGTGATGTCGAGCAACACGCAATCCGCGCCAGATTTTTTCATCTCGCTGTCAATCGCGCGCGCCACGATGTCGCGCGGCGCGAGCGATTTCAGCGGATGCACGCTGTCCATGAATTCTTTGCCGGCGAGCGATTTCAAAACGCCGCCCTCGCCGCGCACGGCTTCGGAAATCAAAAATGATTTCGCCTTCGGATGATACAAACACGTCGGATGAAACTGCACGAACTCCATGTTCGCGATGCTCGCGCCGGCGCGATACGCCATCGCCACGCCGTCGCCGGTCGCGATGTCAGGATTCGTCGTGTAGAGATAAACTTTGCCGCAACCGCCGGTCGCGAGCACCGTCACCGGCGCGGAAAAAATCGCGACGTGATTGTGATTTTTGTCGAACACATACGCACCAAGGCAATGGTTTTCGCCGACGTAGCCGAGCTTCTGGCTGGTGATCAAATCAATCGCCAGATGATTTTCAAACACCTGAATGTTCGGCTGTTTGGAAACCGCGTTGAGCAAAGCTTTTTCGATTTCGCGGCCGGTCACGTCCTTCGCGTGCAAAATTCTGCGCTTGGAATGGCCGCCTTCCTTGCCGAGATCGAGTTCGTGCGCGCCGCGCGACGCCGGAATTTCGCGCTCGGAAAATTTCATACCGAGTTCAATCAACTCCGCGATGCGCGCCGGCCCTTCCTCGACAATCGTGCGCACGACCGTTTCTTTGCACAAACCCGCGCCCGCCACGAGCGTGTCGCTGACGTGCGACTCGAAGGAATCCTCCTGACTCGTCACCGACGCGATGCCGCCCTGCGCGTAATTGGTGTTCGACTCCGCGCGATTTTTTTTTGTGACGATGGCCACGCGCCCGCGCGGTGCGACTTGCAACGCAAAGGTCAAGCCGGCGATGCCGCTGCCGAGGACTAAAAAATCAAATTGTTTCATAGTGTTTGCCACAGAGACATAGAGGCAGCAGAGAAAAACAATTTAACTCTGTGTTCTCTGTGCCTCTGTGGCAAATTTATAATTGTGAATTGTCAATCAATCGCGTCTTGCCGACGAACACCGCCAGCGCCATTTGCGTGCCGCGTTTGACCTGCGCCACGGGCTGCAAAGTTTCAGGATTGAAAAACTCAACGTAATCCAGTTTTGCGTCCGGCTCGATTTCAATCAGCTTTTTCAAATCCACTTTCAAGTCCGCCGCCGAAACCGATTTTGATTTTTCAACAATCGATTTTGCGATTTGAATCGCGCACCAAAGCACCGTCGCCTGCCGCCGCAAATCGCCAGCGAGATATTTATTGCGCGAACTCATCGCCAGTCCGTCGCGTTCGCGCAGTGTCGGCGCAACAACGATTTTCAACGGGAAATTCAAATCTTTCACCATGCGCTGGATGATCGCCGCCTGCTGAAAATCTTTTTGGCCGAACACGGAAACATCCGGCAGCACGAGGTTGAAAAGTTTTGCGACGACCGTCGTCACGCCGCGAAAATGCATGGGGCGTGACGCGCCTTCCATCACACAACCCAAATTTTCCTCGATGACATAAGTGCTGTAATTTCCCTCCGTTTTGCCCGGATACATTTCCGCGTCGCCGGGCGTGAACACGGCGTCCGCGCCCGCCTCGCGGCACAGTTTCAAATCGCGTTTTAAATCGCGCGGATACTTGGACAAATCTTCCGTCGGTGCGAACTGCGTCGGGTTGACGTAAATGCTGACGACGACTTTTCCATTTTTGCCGACGGCTTGGCGCGCGCGTTTCACGAGACTCAAATGGCCGGCGTGCAAATAACCCATCGTCGGCACAAAACCAATTTTGACGCCGGTGCGCTTCCATTGCAGCGCAAGTTTTTGCATGGCGGCGGCGCTGGTGATGATTCGCATGGCAGTGGTTTAACCGAATTGCGCCCCAATTTCACCAAAGAAAAAGCCGCGCCGGATTTTTTCCAGCGCGGCGTTTGTTCCCCACCCAAAATTTTCAGGCCACCGCAAAGAGGTGCTTGTGCTTGGCGCACGCTTCATTCGTCGGCGCGTCCGGCACGATGTCATTCGGCGTCACGATGTTATTCGCGAGCATCCAGGCTTCGACCTCGTCGCCGCTGACATCGGCGAGCATCTGGCCGTTGATCTCGACGCACGGGCTCAATGGCTGGCCGCTCTTTTCCATCATTTCCGCGCGCTGCGCCGGTTCGTTAATGATGTCGCGGTCTTCAAACGGCAAATCGTATTTCTTGAGGATGGCGCGGACGCCGCCGCTCCAGCCGCAGGTCGGTTTCAAATAGGCGATGATTTTTGGTTTGTTCATAAATTTGTAAAAATTGTTTTACGATGACAACATAATGCCACATCCAAGCCGTTTGAGCAAATCCTTTAACCGCCGGCTGCCGCGCTCACTCCTTGGCCGAATGTTTTTTCCGGTGCGCCAGAATTTTTTCTGACGGCTTGAAATTGGCGATAAATTCGCGGTAAAACTCCGCGAACGTCCCAGCGGCGAGATGCGCGCGGGCGTCCGCCATCACCTTCAAATAAATGTGTGTGTTGTGGACGCTCAACATCCGCAGGCCGAGAATTTCATTCGCCTTCAGCAGATGCCGGAGATAGGCGCGCGTAAAATGTTTGCACGCGAAGCAGTCGCAATCTTCCTCGATGGGGCGAAAATCCATTTTGTAGCTGCCGCCCTTGATGCCGAGCGCGCCGCGCCGCGTGTAGGCAGTGCCGTTGCGCGCGACGCGCGTGGGCAACACGCAGTCAAACATATCCACGCCGCGCGCGATGAGTTCGAGCATCTGCGCGGGCGTGCCGAGGCCCATCGCGTAACGCGCCTTGTGTTCGGGCAAATGCGGCACAGAAAATTCAATCGCCTGCAACATTTCCGGTTCCGGTTCACCAACGCTCACACCACCGATGGCGTAACCGTCAAAATCCATTTCGACCAAGGCCTTCGCGCATTGCTCGCGCAACGCGGGATTGTTGCCGCCTTGCACGATGCCGAAAACTTTTTGTCCGTCCGCGCGCGGTTGCGTACGGCATTCGCGCGCCCAGCGGATGGTGCGCTCGACGGCGAGGCGTTGCTCCTTCGCGGGCGCGTCGTGCGGCGGGCATTCGTCGAAAACCATCGCGATGTCGGAACCAAGCACGCGCTGGATTTCCATGGATTCCTTCGGGCCGATAAATAAAAGCGAGCCGTCCAGATGCGAACGAAATTCCACGCCGTGTTCTTTTACTTTGCGAATTTTTGCGAGGCTGAAAACTTGAAAGCCGCCGCTGTCGGTGAGAATCGGCAGCTGCCAATTCATAAACTTGTGCAAGCCGCCGGCAGCGGTGATGACTTCCAGGCCGGGGCGGATGTTGAGGTGGTAAGTGTTGCCGAGAATGATTTGCGTGCCGCACTCCAGCAGTTCGCGCGGATCCATCGCCTTGACGCTGGCCTGCGTACCGACAGGCATATAAACCGGCGTGTCCACGACGCCATGCGCGGTGGTCAATTTGCCGAGACGTGCTTTGGTCGTCGTATCGGTTTTGAGAAGTTCAAACATCGCGCGAATGGTAGATTAAAAATTAGAAAATTGCCACAGAGACACGGAGCGCACAGAGATTGAAATGGAAATTTCTCTGCGTCCTCTGTGTCTCTGTGGCTGAAAGTTATTTCCCTGAAAGTTCCGCAAAGGAAACATCCACTAACAAATCGGCGGCGATTTTTTCCAAATCACGTTTCAGCGCGGCGAGGTCGCAATTGGCTGGCAACTGCAATCGCGCGCTGGCCTTGAACAAAGTTTCACCGCTCATCGGCGCACTCACGAGTTCGCTGAAAAATTCCTCGACGTTCACGCTCGCCCGCGCGAGCGCGCTGGCGATTTCGCGGACGATGCCCGGCCGGTCGCTGCCGACAATTTCAAGTTTTGTCTGTCGGCCGGAAGTCACCGCAACCGCCGATTGAGTTGGCTGAATGACAACATTCAGGCCGGAAATTTTTTGCAGCGCGACGAGCAGCACAGATTTTTTCTCCGCCGGAATTTCCACGCGCAAAATGCCCGCGAACTCGCCGCCGAGCCGGCACATCCGGCTTTCCAGCCAGTTGCCGCCGTAATCCGCCACGACGCGCGCGACGGATTCCACCAAGCCGGTGCGATCCGCGCCGACCAACGTGATGACCAATGGAATGGGCATGGTCGCTGGAAAAAAATTACGCCTGGCTGGTGATTTTGCGCCAGTCCACGCCTTGTTTGCCGGCGTAAATGGCAAAGGCTTTTTCGTTCTGAATCAGCACCGCGCGCACAACGCTGGAATTATCCGCGCCACCGAGTTCCAAAATGCTGTCCGGAATGATGCCCATCTTCTTGTGCGCGTAGATCAGCGCGAACAACGCCTGCGCGACCGCCGCATACGGCAAATCCTTGTAGGCGCCTTCGACCACATCTTCCACCGCGTCGGCGAGAAATTCGAGTTGATCCACCAGGTGCGGAAATTTCGGCGCATTGATCTGCGTGAACTCCAGCTTCCACTGCGGCAGATGATGCAGAATTTTCTCGGCCAGCGCCGGCGTGATGCTCGCCGAGCCGTTGTTGACGAATTTCGCGATTTCGGACATGGCGGCAATGTAGGGAAACCGACGCGTCCGCGAAAGTGAAATCGCCGTGACGAATCGCGCTTTCATTCGCGGCAAATTTATTTTACGAATACGGTGTGCAAGATTTGATCGCCAAAGCCGCGACGCTCCTCGAAGCGTTGCCGTATATCCAGAAATTCAGTGGCGAAACGTTTGTCGTCAAATACGGCGGCAGTTTCATGGACTCGCCGGACGACAGCGTCCGCACCGGCGTCGCGCGCGACGTGGTTTTTCTCGAAGCCGTGGAAATTAATCCGGTCGTCGTCCACGGCGGTGGCAAAGCGATCACGCGCGCGATGGAAAAAGCCGGATTGAAAGCGAATTTCATCCAAGGCCAACGCGTCACGGACGAGGCCACGGCGAAAATTGTGGACGACGTGCTGTCGCGCGAAATCAATCCCGAAGTTGTCAAAACCATCAATGCGCTCGGCGGCCAGGCCGTAGGTTTCGCCGGGCCGGACATTTTTAAATGCAAAAAACTTTGGCTCGACGACAAGGAAAATCCCGGCCAAAAAACTGACATCGGCTACGTCGGCGAAGTCATCGAGGTGAACGTCGCGCCGTTGAAAGAATCCATCTGGTGCGGCCACACGCCGGTCATCAGCCCAACTGCGCGCGGCGAAGATGGAAAAATTTACAACTGCAACGCCGACGTCGCCGCCGCGATGTGCGCCATCGCGCTCAACGCGAAACGGCTCGTGTTCATGAGCGACGTGCCCGGTTTGATGCTCGACCCGAAGGATGTTTCAACTTTGATTGCGCATTTGCAAACCAGCGAAGTTCCTGAATTAAAAAAAACCGGAGTGATTGACAAGGGCATGATTCCGAAAGTGGATAGCGCCGTCGCCGCCATCAAATCCGGAGTGGAAAAAGTCTCCTTCGTGGACGGAAGATTGCCGCATTCAGTCCTGCTGGAAATTTTCACAGATAAAGGTAACGGCACGGAAATCGTTTTGTGATTTGCGATTGATAAAATAATGTCAAACTTCACGCTGCAAGAAAATCTTCGACGGCTTTGTTCTGATTATAAAAAGGGAACATTGCCTTTGCGGGAATTAGCACGCCAAGTGGCAATTCATGCCGCCGCATTTGAGGCGTTTCCATTTACTCAACGAAAAGCATTGGAAAAAATTTCTTTCGATTTAGAAAGGCAGGCGGATTACGCAGATGAGGATTGCGAGATTCAAGAAAGTCTTGAAAGCATACTTGCTTCGCTTGATGAGTGCTTGTTGAAAATACCAATATGATGCAGTTTATCCGCACCGATGAAAGAAATTGTCCCATCGCCGCCCGCCATCGTCCGCAACGACTATGAGTCCGTCCGCGAGCTGTTCGCAAAAAACGTCGTGCCGAGCTACGGACGTTTTGAGCTCGTGTTGAGTCACGGCGCGGGCAGCTACGTTTTTGATGTCGCGGGCAAGCGTTACCTCGACCTCGGCAGCGGCATTGCCGTGTGCTGCCTCGGCCACGCGCATCCGGCCATCACCGAGGCACTCGTGGAGCAGTCCAAAAAACTGATTCACGTTTCCAATCTCTATTTCACCGAGCCGCAAGGCCGGCTCGCGGCTGAACTCGTCAAACGAATTGGCGACGGCAAAGTTTTTTTCTGCAACAGCGGCGCGGAAGCCAACGAAGGTCTGTTCAAACTCGCGCGGAAATTCGGCCACGACGAAGGCAGGTTTGAAATTCTCACCGCGACCAATTCATTTCACGGACGCACGCTCGCCGGCATCGCCGCGACCGGACAGGACAAAGTCAAAAAAGGTTTCGAACCAATGATGTCGGGCTTCCGGCACATTCCGTTCAATGATTTAGAAGCGGCGCGCAACGCGATTTCGCCAGCGACGGTCGCCATCATGATTGAAGGCGTGCAAGGCGAAGGCGGCGTCACGCCCGCCACGCCGGAATTTTTGCTCGGTCTGCGCGCGTTGTGCGACGAGAAAAAATTATTACTTCTGATGGACGGCGTACAATGCGGACACTATCGCACAGGAAAATTTCAGAGCTTTCAAAAAATTCTCGAAGGCGTTCCCGGCGGCGAAAAATTTCTGCCCGACGGCCTTTCGATGGCTAAGTCCCTCGGCGGCGGTTTTCCCATCGGCGCCTTCTGGGTGCGCGCGCCGTTTGCGGAATTGTTGGGCACGGGCACGCACGGCACGACTTACGGTGGCACGCCGCTCGCGTGCGCGGTCGCGCTGAAAATTCTCGAAGTCATCGAAAAGGAAAATCTTACCGGGAATGCTGACAAACTCGGCGCGTGGCTGAAATCCGAAATCGAACGGCTCGCAAAAACTTATCCAGGCGTGATCAAATCCGCGCGGGGAATGGGATTGATTCTCGGCATTGAACTCACGGAAAAAATCCCGGCGTTCGCCGCGAGCGACAAATCAGCGGCGTTGCAATTTGTCAATCGCCTGCACGCGGCGGGTGTACTGACGATTCCGGCGGGAACGCAAATCGTCCGGCTACTGCCCGCGCTCAACTTAAAACCGCAGGAAGCGGGCGAAGGGATTTCTAAAATTGAGGAAGTTGTGAAGTCGCTCGCGTGAAAAATGAAAATTTACGCGGATTTTAACAATGCCGATTCCTCCGGCCATTTGCGTTTGAATTGTCGAGGAACGGAAAACGACTTGCAAAAACATAACATTCAACTTCGAGAATGGTTGCGTCTAATTTTTACGGATGATGATGAATTTGAAACCGAAGGCATCGTTACTTATTCTGAAAACGAAAAGATTTGGGTGGCAAAGATTGACTGGTCAAAACTTAAATGACTCCCGCCGCACTCAAACATCTTGCCGCCGTTGATCCGGTGATGCGGAAACTCATCCGCGAAATCGGCACATGCGAACTGGAGCCGGAAACGCGGCGTTCGCCGTTTCAATCACTCGTGCTGGCCGTGGCGCACCAGCAGCTTCATGCCACGGCGGCGGGGAATATTCTTGGGAGATTCAAAAAATTGTTTCCGGGCAGAAAGTTTCCGAAGCCGGAAGATTTGGCGAAGGTGACGGACGAACAGCTTCGCGCGTGTGGGTTTTCCTTCAATAAAATCAAGGCTATCCGCGACATCACGGAAAAAACCTTGTCCGGCGTCGTGCCAAGTGCGCGGCAGATTGTGAAGTTGAGCGATGATGAAATTATTGCGCGGCTGACGAAAGTGCGCGGCGTCGGGCGTTGGACGGTGGAGATGCTTTTAATTTTTCAACTCGGTCGCGAGGATGTTTTGCCCGCCGATGATTTTGGCGTGCGCAGCGGTTTTCGCGTTGCCTACAAAAAACGCGAAATGCCGATGCCGAAAGAGTTGCTCGCGTTCGGCGAATCGTGGAAACCGCACCGCACGACGGCGGCGTGGTATCTCTGGCGCGCGGCGGACGCGGCGAAGGATGCGAAGAAAAAGAAGTGACGGCGCGTTTTAGTTCGGGTATAAAATTTTCTTTGGTTGGAAATTCCCCAAAATTGTCGAGACATGAAACATCTGCTGTCATTGGAAAAATTGCCGCTCGCGGATTTCGAAACAATTTTGCGCGACGCGAAAGTTTTCAAAAAGGAACGCGGCGCGCACAAAACGCAGCCGCTCAAAGGCCAGACGTGGGCGATGATGTTCTCGAAATCGTCAACGCGGACACGGGTTTCGTTTGAAGTTGGTATCCGCGAACTCGGCGGCAATGCGCTGTTTCTCAACGCGAATGACATCCAACTTGGTCGCGGCGAGCCGATTCAGGACACGGCGCGCGTCATCGGGCGCATGACGCACGGCGCGGTCATCCGCACGTTCGCACAGAGCGACTTGGAGACGTTCGCGGAATTTTCCAAAATCCCGACGATCAACGCGCTGACCGATGACGAGCATCCGTGTCAGGTGCTAACGGACATTTTTACATTTGAAGAAATGCACGGTTCTATCGCGGGCAAGGTTGTCACGTTCATCGGTGACGGCGCGTGCAATATGCCGCTGTCGTGGATTTTTGCGGCGGCGAAATTGGGTTTTGAACTTCGCATCGCCACGCCGAAAGAGTTTCAGCCAGCGGCCGAAATTTTGAAACGGGCGGGCGGAAAAATTGTGGTCACGGAAGATTTGAAAGCCGCCGCGTCCGGCGCGGATTTGCTTTACACCGACGTCTGGGTTTCGATGGGCAAGGAAGCGGAAACAGCGGAGCGCATTAAAATTTTTAACGGCTACCAGATCAACGCGCCGCTGGTGAAACTCGCCAAACCGGGCGCGCTGGTGATGCACTGCCTGCCGGCGTATCGCGGCAAGGAAATTGACGCGGAGACGTTTGAGGCGAATGCGGACACGATCTTCACGCAGGCGGAAAACCGGCTCCATGTGCAGAAATCTATTTTGAACTGGGCGGTTTCTTGATTTGCCACCGAGACGCAGAGGCGCAGAGAAAATTATTCCGACTCAAATTCCGACTCGTCATATTGCAGGCTGCGTCGGCTGGGGCCGGTCGCGTATTGGCGCAGATACTTAACGGCGACTTTTAAATCCTTCGGCCATTCGCTCTTGATGGTCACAGGTTCGTGAGTGACGGGATGCGACAAACTTAATTCCTCGGCGTGCAGCGCGGCGCGGGAAATAAGCGGGCGTTCTTCGCGGCCCGGTTTCAGGCGAAAATCCCGTTTCATCCGCGAGAGCCAGAGTTTTTTACCGCCGTATAGTTCATCGGCCACCACGGGAAAACCGGCGTGTTTCAAATGAACGCGGATTTGGTGCGTGCGGTCGGTCAGCGGCGCGGCGCGCAGCAGCGTCCAGTCGGAAAATTGTTCGAGCACTTCAAATTCCGTCTTCGATTTTTTGCCTTCGAGCGGATTGACGCACATCTGGCCGAGCTTGACCGGATGCGGCGCGAGCTTGGCATCCACTTCAAAAATTTTCGCTGGCGGACAGCCCCACGCGAGCGCGACATATTTTCGCAACGGCTTTTCCGCGCCAAAAAAATCCGCCAATGCGATGAGCGCCGGTTTATTTTTCGCGAGCAGAATGACGCCGCTGGTTTCAAAATCGAGCCGGTGGGCATTACTTAAATAAGTAAGATTGCGTTCGCGTGCCCACGGTTTGCCGACGGCAATGCCGTCCAGCAGCAGCTTCATCAGGCTCGGACGGTTTTCGTCGTGACGGTCGGGCGAAGTCAGCAACCCGGCGGGTTTGTCGAGCGCGAGCAGGTGTTCGTCTTCAAAGAGGACGGGGATTTCCCAGAACTCGCGCGTGGCGGGCGACGAAAGCTTGATGGCCGCGCTCACAGGCTATTGCGCCGCGCCGGCCGCCTGCTTCGAGAAGAACGGCGTGTCGCGCAGCTCGCGGTTGGCCTCGCCTTGCAGCCAGAGGTTGAACGCCTCACCCTGCCGCGCGCGGCGGACTTGCTCGGTGAACTGCGGCAGTTCCGAACTTTTTTTCGTCGTGTCAATTGGCAGCAACTGCTGAACGAATAGAACGAAGCCACCTTCGCCGGTCGGCACGAAGCTACTGGTGTGTCCCGGTGCGGTCGTGAAGGCGGCCTGCTTGATCTGGCCGATGCGCGCACCCGCGCCGAGATCGGGCAGGTCGGCGCTGCTCAAAGAAAACGGCGGTAGCACTTGCGGCGAAAGGCCGGCGCCCACGGCGGCCTGCGCGAAGGATTTACCGAGGGCCATCTGCACGGCCAGCGTGTAATAAAAATTTGTCCCGGCGCTGCGGGCGAGTTCCACGGCGGCTTCGTCCTGAAAATCCTGGGTCACGCGGCTGCGGATTTGTTCGAGCGACGGAATGGAGCTGGGCAACTGGTTCGCCAGCGCGATGACGTAAATCCCGTCCGCCGCCGGAATCGGCCCGGCAAACGGCTCGTCCGCGCTCAATTCAAACGCCGCCTTGGTGAACGCCGCCGGCGCGGTGAATTCTTCCGGGCCGACGCTGGACGAAAATGGCGCGGTGATGCCGAACGGCTGGTTTTTTTGTTTGGCGTAGGCGACGAGATTTTCGGCCTTGGCCGGTTCCTCGGCGAACACCGCCGTCGCAAAATCATTCGCCGCCTGACGCGCGTCCTGCAGGGCGCGGTTGCGATAGAGCACGGCGCGGATTTTGGCCTTGGCCTCGTCCGGCGACTTGGCGTCAGCAAACTCCGTCGCGCCGTATTGACGATAGGCGGAGTCCACATATTCTTCAAAGGTGTTGGTATTCTGCAGCTCCGTCTGGGCCGACGCGAGGTAGTTCGTGACGTTGAAGAAAACGTAGCTGACCTGCACGCGATCCGGCTCACGATAAACGGCCAGATTGTTCGTGTAAAACTGCGCGACGGCGTCCGGTGCGACCGCGACCTGCGCGAGATAATTCGACGCCGCAAAGAAGACCGCCTGCGCATCAATTTCCTGGTTTTCTCGGTCGTAAAGCTGGCCAGCTTCCTGCGGTGTGACCAGCGCACCGGACAGTCCGAGCATTTGGATCATCTGCTGCACCACCAGTTCACTGCGGAGAAAATTTTGCAGGTCGGACACGCTCAAACCTTCCGGCGCCAGATACTGCCCCACAAATTTTTCCATTGCGACCGGCTGGCCATTGCGGCTCAGGGAACGGAGAAAATCACTCGCAGCGGCGACCAGCGCATCCTCGCCCACCTGGATGCCCAACTGCTTGGCCTTCCGCCCCAGCAGGAGGCGAATATAAATTTCGCGCTGCTGTTCCTCGCGGCTGATGTCCGTAGTCTTGTTCGGCCACTGGCCGTAGTGCATCCAGTAATAAATGTAAAATTCCCCCTCCGCCTTCGCCAAATCCTGCGCCGTGACTGGCTGGCCGTAAATCTTACCTAAATCATCAGCGGCAGGCACACTGCCGCTGTTGCGCACCGCGCCGGAACCCATGAAAAATACAAAAGAAATAATCGTCAGACCGGCGATGAACCACCACAGCCAGCTTGAATGTTTGCGAATTGTCCCAATCATAGTGAAAAAAAGTGAACGAGAAGCCTAGCTGGCCGGCGGGAACATGGCAAACGCAAAAGCAGGTTATCCCTTCAACCACTTTGCCACGTCTGCCGCTGCGTAAGTGATCAAAATGTCCGCACCCGCACGGCGCATCGCCAGCAGAGATTCCAAAGTGACCGCGCGCTCGTCAATCCAGCCGTTCACGGCGGCGGCCTTGATCATCGCGTGTTCGCCGCTCACGGCATACGCGGCGGTCGGCAGGGCAAATTCCTTTTTCACGCGCTGAATGATGTCCAGATACGCCAGTGCCGGCTTCACCATCACGATGTCCGCGCCTTCTTGCACGTCCAACGCCACTTCACGCATCGCCTCGTTTGCGTTCGCCGCGTCCATCTGGTAGCTGCGCCGGTCCCCGAACGTCGGCGCGGATTCCGCCACTTCGCGGAACGGCCCATAAAATGCGGACGCAAACTTCGCCGCGTAACTCATGATCGGCGTGTCGAAAAATCCTTCGTTGTCCAGTTCCGCGCGGATGGCGCGCACGCGACCATCCATCATGTCGCTCGGCGCGACGATGTCCGCGCCCGCCTCCGCGTGGCTTGCCGCCGTGCGCGCGAGCAGCTTCAGCGTCGGATCGTTCAAAATTTTTCCGCCCGACACGATGCCGCAATGACCGTGCTCCATGTATTCGCACAGACAAACGTCCGTGATGACGAGCAGCGACGGCAATTCCTTTTTCAGCAGCCGCGTGACTTGCTGGACAATTCCATTTTTCGCATAAGCGCCACTCGCCTTGGCATCTTTTTTATCGGGAATGCCAAAAAGCAAAATGGCGGGAATGCCGAGCGCGTGTGCCACCGCCGCCTCGCGCACAATTTCATCCGGTGATAATTGAAACACGCCGGGCATCGCATCCACCGGCCGGCGCAATTTTTTCCCGCTGCGGGCGAACAGCGGCAGGACGAGCCGCGAAACCTCCAGCGACGTTTCCGCGACGAGCCGGCGCAGTGCAGGTGAAGTCCGCAACCGGCGCGGGCGAACGACGGGAAATCCGGGCAAATTCATGCCGTCAGTCTAGGTTTTGCGGAGCGCGGGCAAAAGCGGAAAATTTTACAGCCACAGACTAACAGAGATGAAAGACAGATTTGTTGTCGCGGAACGACAGCGGAAATCAGCCCGGAGCACTACGCATCAGCTAATCCCTCGGTTTGATGCTGACCACGCCGGTCGCGGCATCCTTGAAGATGACCAGATCGTAGTTCTCGCACAGCGCGACGATGGCTTGCTTGGCCGTAAGATTTTGCCAACGGATAGAAACGTATGGCGCGTTATGAAATTTAAAGTCACTGGAATCAACATAGTCCGACACCTTTGGGTCGAGCACAACATTAAGGTGATTGTATGCGATGAGATTATTGAGGGCCACATCCAGCGGAACCATCTCAAATCGAAATACCGGAACTGGCCCGTTCTTCAGTTGCGCCGCGTTGTTTGTATTGCCATCAAGCAGACTTGTATCCATGACATTCGCGATGTGATTGGTGCCAGTGATGAGCGTGACGGTGGTGAATTTATCCTGAACCATCACTAGGCCATGTTCCTTTAGTATCGCGGCGAGCGAGTTTTGGGCGGTCATATTCGTCCAATCAATTGTCAGCTTGGGTTCTGTAATCCCATTCGGATTTGAGCCACCGGGAGGAGCGAACAGCTTCGGGTCAATGAAGTAATTAAGGTTCGCCATCCGGGCAAGATTATCAATGGCCGTGGTGATCGGAACATCGCTGAATTTGATATGTATAATGCCTGCTTCCGTCCGGCATTTGGCTGTCGCGATTACACCAAGGAGCATGGCCAAGGTGACCGCGAGGAAAATTTGGCAGCGGTTCAAAACGGGCTTCATGGTCTTGACTGTGCCGCCGTAAAAATTGTTTGTCTAGACAAAGTTTGACGCGAATTTCACGAAGCAATACGGATTCAATTTACGGCCGAAAATTTATTCTCGCTTTGCAATTCGCCGCGTTGGATTACATTTCCGCCATGCGACGAATTCGCAGTTTCGCTTGGACGCTCACGGCGGTCATCGTGCTGGTGCTGGCGGCGTATCTCACCTTCGCCACCGCGCGCTGGCTCAACCACGCCAGCGGCCTGCGTTTTTGGAACACCACCGCCGTCGTCCACGAAGTGCAGTCGCTTTCGGATCTCGTCACAGTCAAATACGTCATGAACAAGGTCGTCGTACTGGAAGACGTGAAATGGTACGGCGAAAACCGCGTGCTACTCCTCGCGCAAGGCGTGGTCAAGGCCGGCATTGACCTGAAAAAATTGCAGCCGGAAGACATTTCGATCTCCGGCAAGAAAATTTCCCTGCACCTGCCGCCCGCGCAGATCACCGACGCGTATCTCGACGACTCAGCGAGTCAGGTGATTGACCACACCACGGGTTTGCTGCGCGCGTTCGATAAAGATTTAGAGCAGATCGCGCGTCAGAACGCCGTGGACGACATCGCCCGCGCCGCGCGCCGCGCGGGGATTCTGGACGAGGCGGAAAAGCGCGGCCGCGAGGAACTGCAAAGTTTCTTCAAGCGCGCGGGCTTTGAATCGGTTGAGTTCCGCTGACCACACTGCCCAGATTCTGGAGCGCGTGTCTAATAATCACCGGCTGCGGCGGCTCGTTCAAAATCGTTATCGGAAGGCGACGACGCATGGTCGGAATTTTTCTCGCCCGCGCAGGAACATGCGCGCCAGCCAGTGACATCGTCGCCATCCGCAAAGTGAATGCGGCAATCGCCGCATTCACCGGGGAGCTTTCTCGAAGCTGTAATTTTCTAGCCACGAGTAAAGTGTCGCAACTCGTGTGCCAGATTTTTGCGTCATTTTTTGCCGAGTCGCGCGAGCAGTTTGGCGTGGATGCCGTCGAAGCCGCCGTTGCTGAAAACGCAGATCACGTCGCCGCCCTGCGCATTTTTCGCCAGATGCACGACGATGGCGTTCGCATCCGGCAGATACGCGGCTTCCTTGCCGGCGGATTTCAAGTCCTGCATCAATTTCTCCGGGTTCAATCTTTCTTCCGCCGCGAGTTGCTCCAGCCGCGCGACTTCGGAAACGACCACCGCATCGGCATCGGCGAACGCCGCCGCGAGTTCGTCCTGAAAAACCTTCCGGCGCGTCGTGTTGCTACGCGGCTCGAACACCGCCCAGATTTTTTCCTTCGCGTAACGCAGGCGCAGCGCGCGCAGCGTCTCGCGGATGGCCGTCGGGTGATGGCCGAAATCGTCAATCACCGTCACGCCGCCGGCGATGCCGTTGACTTCCATGCGCCGCTTAATGCCCTTGAACGTGTCGAACGCCACCTGGATTTGCTTGTTCGACAAACCGCAATGCTTCGCCGCCGCGATGACGGCCAGCGCGTTGCGAACATTCAATTCGCCGACGAGATTCAGATGAAACTTGAAGCTGGGAATTTCAAACTCCGTTGCCGTCGGGCCAAAATTAAGGTTGAACGCGCGCACGGAATTATTTTCACCGAGTCCGAATTTTTTCACCGGGCAATGCGTGACGTTCAAGAGCGCCGCAAGATTTTCGTCATCGCCATTGCCGAGCAAAAGTCCGTTGCGCGGCACCAGCCGGATGAAATGTGAAAACGTTTTTTTGACCGCGCCGAGATTTTCAAAAATATCGGCGTGATCAAATTCCAGATTATTGATGATGGCGATTTCCGGCTGGTAATGGATGAACTTGCTGCGCTTGTCAAAAAACGCCGTGTCGTATTCGTCGCCCTCGATGATAAACCATTCGCTGTCCGTGAACCGCGCGCCCTGCGAAAAATTATTCGGAATCCCGCCGATGAGATAACTCGGATTGAAACCATTGTGTTCAAAAACCCACGTCAGCAAACTCGTCGTCGTGGTCTTGCCGTGCGTGCCGGCGACGACGAGCGCGCGTTTGCCACGAATAAAAAATTCCGCGAGCAGAGACGCGAGCGAGCAATAACGCAATTTATGATCGAGAACATACTCGGCTTCAGGATTGCCGCGCGAAATGGCGTTGCCGATGACGACGAGGTCGGGCTTGTGCGCCAGATTGCGTTCGTCGTAGCCATTCAGCACGGAAATTTTTTTGGCGGCGAGGAACGACGCCATCGGCTCATAAACATTTTGATCCGAGCCGGTGACGGCAAAACCTTTGTCCAGCATCGCGGCGGCGGCAGACGCCATCGCGGTGCCGCCGATGCCGGTGAAGTGGACGGATTTAATCTCGGATGAAAACATATAAAATTTTACCGCAGAGACGCCGAGGCGCAGAGAAATAAATTTTACTGTTCTGCGTCTCGGTGCCTCGGCAGTTCAATCAGCTTTTCAATTTTCTTTCCAGAATCTCACCGACGAGCGCGGGGTTGGCTTTGCCTTTGGAAAGTTTCATCACCTGGCCCTTGAGCGAATTGAGCGCGACGACTTTGCCTGCTTTGTAATCCGCCACGGGCGCGGGATTCGCGGCGATGGCTTCGTCGCAGAATTCTTCAATCGCGCCGGTGTCGCTGACTTGCGCGAGACCTTTTTCCTGCACGATGACGGCGGGAGATTTTCCGGTCTCGAACATTTCTTTGAAAACTTCTTGTGCAATTCTGCTGCTGATTTTCCCGCTGTCCATAAGCGCAACAAGTTCGTTGATGAATTCTGGCTTAAAACGAAGTTGGTTAACTCCAATTAACGGAACTGAACCATCAGGAGAGAATTGTTCGCCAGCTTCGAATTTATTGTGCATTCCTTCCAATGTCATCAACGCCTGCAAATTATTGATGACCCAATTCGCAATTGCTTTCGGGTTCTTGGAATTCTTCGCAATGCCTTCAAAATAATTTCCGAGCGCGACGTTGCTCTTGAAAACTTCTGCATCGCCGGCGGGCAGTTGAAATTCGCGCATGAAACGCTGCTTGCGTGCGAGCGGCAACTCGACCACGCGCGATTTCACCTCGGCCAGCCATGCCTCGGTCGGCGCGAGCGGCATCATGTCGGGTTCGGGAAAATAGCGGTAGTCGTGCGCGTTTTCCTTCGTCCGCATTTCTTCGGTGATGCCCGCGACATCGTCCCAGCGCCGCGTGGATTGGACGAGTTTGCCGCCGCTTTTCAAAATTTCGATCTGACGCGCGATTTCATATTCCGCTGCGCGGCGCACGCCGGAAAAACTGTTCATATTTTTAATCTCAATTTTCGCGCCGAGGTCTTTTGAGCCGAAGGGACGCACAGAAATGTTCACGTCACAACGAACCATGCCTTTTTCCATATCGCAATCGCTCACGCCGCCTTGCAGCAAAATTTCCTTAAGCGCATTGAGATATTCGTAGGCCATGTCCGCGCTCGTGATGTCCGGCTCGGAAACAATTTCCATCAGCGGCACGCCGGCGCGATTGAAATCCACGCCGCTGGTGCGGTCGAAATGCGTGAGCTTGCCAACGTCTTCTTCCAAATGCGCTCGCGTAATGCGAACTTTGCCCAGGCCGTTGACGGAACCAAGACCGTTGAATTCAAATTCGACAAAACCGTTTTGCGTCGAAGGTTTGTCGTATTGTGTGAGCTGGTAATTTTTCGGCGCGTCGGGATAAAAATAATTTTTCCGGTCGAACTTCGCGTAACGCGGAATTTCGCAGTTCAATAAAAAACCAGTAAGAATGGTTTTACGCAACGCTTCTTCGTTCGGCACTGGCAGCACGCCGGGCAGGCCGAGGCAAACGGGGCAGACGTTGGTGTTCGGCTCGGAACCGTATTGGTTCGCGCAACCGCACCACATCTTGGATTTTGTTTTGAGCTGGACGTGGGTTTCCAGTCCGATGACGGCTTCGTATTCCATTGCGGCGAGATTTTAGCCACAGATAAACACAGATGAAACACCGATTTTCAGGCGGTGGCTGGAGCGGCGGCGGGCGCAACGGGTTTACGGCTGAAACGCTGTTGGAATGATTCGAGGTAAAGATAAACCACCGGCGTGATGTAGAGCGTCAGGCATTGCGACACGAGCAACCCGCCGACGACGGTGAGGCCGAGCGCGCGACGCGATTCGCCGCCGGCACCGAGGCCGAGCGCGATGGGCAGCGTGGCCATGAGCGCGCACATCGTGGTCATCATGATCGGGCGGAAGCGCAGCAGGCAGCCTTCGTGAATCGCATCGGCGGGCGATTTCCCCTGCTCACGTTGCGCGTTGATGGCGAAGTCAATCATCATGATCGCGTTTTTCTTCACGATGCCGACGAGCATGACGAGGCCGACGAAGCCGTAGATGTTCAGGTCAATTCCAAAAATCATCAGCGTGATCAGCGCGCCGAATCCCGCCGATGGCAGGCCGGACAAAATCGTGATCGGATGGATGAAACTTTCGTAAAGAATTCCGAGGATGATATAAATCACGAGAATGGAAACGACGAGCAACGCCAGCAGTCCGGCCTGTGACGATTGAAAAACCGCCGCCGCGCCCTGAAAACTTCCAGTGATCGTTGCGGGCAGGTGCATGTCGGTTTCGATTTTTTGCACTTGTCCGACGGCGGTTCCGAGCGAGACGCCCGGCGCGAGATTGAAGGAGATGGTGACGGACGGAAGTTGTCCGACGTGCGAGATGCTGGTCGGCCCGACGGTGCGCGTCAATTTTGCGACGGCGCTCAACGGAATCAGTTTCGGCGTGCCGTTTGTGCTGGTCGTTGAACTAGTGATGTAAAGTAGCGCGAGCGCTTCGGGGTCGAGCTGAAATTGCGGCAGCACTTCAAAGACGACCCAGTATTCGGCCACGTCGGCGTAAATCGTGGACGCCTGCCGTTCGCCGTAGGCGTCGTAAAGTCCGTTTTCGATCTGCTGCGCTGTGACGCCGAGCGCGGCGGCTTTGTCGCGGTCAATCTCCACGTTGACTTGCGGCGCAGCGATTTGCAGATCGGTCGTGACGTCCTGAAAGCCGGGTTCGTGCGCGAGCCGGTCCATCAGTTTCGGCGTCCAGTCGAAAAGTTCCTTCGTGTCCGTGTCCTGTAAGCTGTATTGGTAAAGCGCCTTGCTCGCCATGCCGCCGATGCGGATGAGCGGCGGGTTTTGCATATAGACGTTCAAGCCGGGAATCTGCGCGAATTTTGGGCGCAATTCCTGGATGATTTGGTTCGCGCTCAATTTCCGTTGCGATGGGTCTTTCAAGCGGAAAAACATCCGGCCGTTGTTCAAGACCGACGAGCCGGTGCCGGCACCGATGGTCGAGATGGAACCGTCAATGTTCGAGTCGGCGGCAACGATTTTCATCGCGGCGAGCTGGTGCGCGCGCATCGCGTCATAGGAAATGTCCTGCGCCGCTTCGGTCGTGACCTGAATCCGGCTGGTGTCTTCGTCCGGGAAAAATCCTTTGGGAATCACGACGAACAAAATTACCGTGGCGACAAAAATCAGCAGCGAAACCAGCATCGTCAGCCCGCGATGGCGCATGACAATTTGCAGCGTGCGGTCGTATTTGTCCCGAAACCCGTCGAAGAAGCGCTCGAAGAAATTGTAAATTTTTCCGTGCTTGTTTTCCTTTTCCGAATGCACGAACCGGCTGCACATCATCGGCGTCAGCGTCAGCGAAACGAAACCGGAAAATAAAACCGCCACGACAATCGTCACCGCAAATTCATGCAGCAGGCGTCCGAGCAATCCGCTCATGAACAAAATCGGGATGAAAACCGCCGAGAGCGACAGCGTCATGGAAATGATGGTGAAACCGATTTCCTGCGAGCCTTTGAGCGCGGCCTCCATCGGCGGCTCGCCCATTTCCATGTGGCGCACGATGTTTTCCAGCATGACAATGGCGTCGTCCACGACGAACCCGACGCATAGCGTGAGCGCCATGAGCGAAAGATTGTCGAGGCTGTAACCGAGCAGCGCCATCGCCGCGAAGGTACCGATGATGGACATCGGCAGCGCGAGGCTGGGAATGAGCGTGGCGGAAAGATACCGAAGGAAAATAAAAATCATCAGGATGACGAGGGCCACGGCGAGGAGCAAAGTGTGCTCGACATCTGCCACCGATTTGCGGATGACGAGCGAACGGTCAATGACCACGGCGAGTTTCACCGACGCCGGAACCTGCTTGCGGAGTTGCGGCAGCAATTTTTTGATGTTGTCCACCACTTCCACCGTGTTCGCGCCCGGCTGGCGCTGCACCGCGAGCACGACGGCGGGCGTGCTGTCCACCCACGCCTCGGCTTTGTTGTTTTGCACGCTGTCGAGCACGTTGCCCAATTGTTGCAGCCGAACCGGATTGCCATTGCGATACGCGACGATCATTGGGCGAAAATCCGCCGCCACATTGAGCTGGCCGGTCGCCTGCACGACAAACGCCTGATGCTTGCCGTAAAGCGTGCCGAGCGGCTGGTTCACATTTCCGGCTTCAACCGCCTGCTCGACCTGATCAATTCCCAATCCGTAAGCCGCGAGTTTGTTTGGGTCAACTTGAATGCGAACGGCGTAAGGCTGCGCGCCGAATACGCCGACTTGCGCGACGCCGTTGATCTGCGAAATCTGTTCCGCGAGCAAATTTTCCGCGTAATTGTCCACATCCGACATCGGCAGCGTCGGCGACGACATCGAGAGGAAAATGATCGGCGAATCCGCCGGGTTGACTTTTTGATACGTCGGCGGCGTCGCCATGTTGACGGGCAATTGTTTCGCCGCCTTCGCGATCGCCGCGTTCACGTCCTCCGCCGCCGCGTCAATGTTGCGGTCGAGCGAAAATTGAATCGTGATGGACGCCGAGCTGACCGAACTGACCGACGACATCGAATCCACTCCGGCGATGGTGGAAAATTGTTTTTCCAGCGGCGTCGCGACGGCGGAAGCCATCGTTGCCGGACTCGCGCCGGGCAGGCTGGCCGAGACTTGAATGGTCGGATAATCCACGCTCGGCAGATCGCTCACCGGCAACTCGCGGAAACCGACGAGGCCGAAAAGCAAAATGCCCGCCATGACCAGCGTGGTCATCACGGGCCGGCGGATGAAAAGTTCGGGAACGCTCATGGCTGCAAATTAAAAATTCCCTTGCTTCATTCTAATTCGCCGGTGAATTCGTGGCCGGGTTGCCGGAGCTTTTGACCGTGACCTTCATTTTCGGCGCGAGCCGCAATTGCCCGTCGGTCACGACGGTTTCGCCGGCCTGCAATCCATTTTCCACCACTGTTTCGTTGTTGAAAGTGATTCCGGTTTTCACCGTCCGCATTTCCACCGTCTGAACCGCCGCGTTCGTCAGATCCGTTTTCACGACGTAAATAAATTGTCCTTTTTGTCCCACTTGGACTGCCTGCGACGGCACGACGACCGCGTCCGTCAGTTCCGAAAGCGTCAACGTGACGTTCACAAACTGTCCCGGCCACAGCGCGTCGTCTTCATTCGGAAAAGTTGCCTTGAGCAAAATCGTCCCCGTCGTTTCATCCACAGAATTGTCCACAAACGTCAAATCGCCCTGTGGCGGCGGCACGGTCATGTTTTCATAAGTCACCGAAACCTTCAGCGTTGCGTCGCGCATTTGCTTTTTGATTTCCGGCAGATACTGTTCCGGCACGGCGAACTCGACGTAAATCGGATGAATTTGGTTGATCGTCAGCAGCGCATCGTCCGGCGCCTTGATGACGTTGCCTTCATGAAACAGCAGACTGCCCGTCACGCCGTCGAACGGCGCACGGATCTCGCAAAATTCCAGGTTCAGCAGCGCGTTGGTGATCGCCGCCCGGTCAGCCGCCGTCGTGCCGAACGCCGCGTCGAGACTGGCCTTGTCCGTGTCCACTTGATCCTGCGAAACAATTTTGGCGGTGAATAATTTTTCATCGCGCGCGTAATTCGCCTTTTGATATTCCAACTGGCTGGCATCGCGTTCCAGATTCGCACGCGCCTGGTCGAGCGCTGCCTGTGACGGGCGCGGATCAATCGTAAACAGCAGATCGTTCGATTTCACTTCGTCGCCTTCCTTGAAATGCACCGCACTGATGAGGCCGCCGATCTGCGAATGCACCGTCACTGTCGAAATCGGCGTCACATGGCCGACTGGCGGGGGGTCAATCTGCACCGGCACATTCGTAGCTACGGCCGTTACCGCCAGCACCGGCACGGGCGCGGCCCCATGAACCGGCGCGCGCGCGCAGCCGCCCGCCACCGCCAGCGCAAAACCGATCATCATTTGAAATGATTTTTTTTTCACGTCTGCTTTGGTCGCACAAATTTTATTTTTACATCCCGGTATTCTGGACGGAAGGCCGCCGAAATGGTTTCCAAAAACCGCGCGTATTCCCGCTGGAATTTCGGGTCGTGCGGTGAACGACCGATGATGATCCGGACGAGCTGCGGCAGCGCCAGCGGAAACATCGTCAGCGAAATTTTGGCCAGTTGCAGATGCTCGGCGGATAAATCCTGCCGCAACAATCCAGCCGCCTGCTTTTTTCTGATGCGGGCGGCCGCCTGCCGGGCAATGCGCCGCCGTTCCTTTTCATCCAGCACCGGCCCGTCCGTGATCTGGAGCGATTCCCACGCCAGCAGACGCACCCAGTCGGTATCCAGGCAATTCTGCTTGAACCACAACGGCAGACTGGAAGCTACATCGTTTTCCGGCATTTGCGCCTCGACCCGGTTCCGCCGGTCGCTGATTTTGTCGAGCAGCACGGCACGGAACAACCCTTCCTTGTCGCCAAAATAATGGTAGAGCATCCGCTTGTTGACCTTGGCGCGGCGGGCGATGCCACCGACGCGCGCGCCCGCAAAACCGTGCGCGGAAAATTCCTGCAATGCCGCCGCCAGAATGCGGCGGCGAGTGCGGTCGGGATCGCGCGCAACGACCCCGGTGTTTTTTTTTGTTTTCGGGCGCACAGGGATTAAGTAACCAAAAGGTTACTTGCTGGCAAGCGCGTTTTAGGTGGCCGGCGGCGGGCTGCCGGGGCGATTCAACTCCTCGATCTCGCGCATCATCTTTTCCGCTGCGTCCTGCGAGAGGCTGTGGGACACGGCGATGCCGAATTGTTTCTTGAGGTATTCGTCCAGCCGCAGCCATTGGCCCTGGAATTTCACCTGCCCAGTCCACGCGCAGACCGTGACAAATTCCTGCAGCTTTTCCAAGCGCAGCAGGATCACCACCACCATGACCAGCGACAGTGCCACCGCAACAATCAAAACTAGCGACATGATCTGGCTGGAAATCACGTCTTCCTCGGCGGCTTGCTGGTGCTTGCTCAAGGCCTGCTGCTGCTCCTCGTGTGCCTGAAATAAAATATGGCGAAGATTCTCCAGTTTTTCCTTTCCCTGTTCGGTTAGGGTCACCACCGAGGCGTTCGTCGGCACCTGTCCGGCGGCAAAAACCGTGGACGGGTCAAACACCAGCTCGTTATCCACCATTTTTTCGAGCGCGGCCAGATTGTCCTGTTGCACCGGGTCATTGCTGGTCAGTATTTTCAGATCCGCGATGTTGTCGCGGATGGCCTGCATCGCGTGCTGGTAGGGTTCAAGGTATTCCGGGCGGCCCGTCAAAAAAAAGCCGCGCTGGTTGGCCTCGGCGTCCACGATCTGCGACTGCGTCTGCTCAAACATATCCAGCACCTTGTAGGTCTGCATGACAAAGTTGAAGGAACTGTTGAACTGCCCGCCGGTCTGGTGCACCAGCCACGTCATCGCCAGCAACGCCACCATGGGCAGCGACAAACCAAACCAGAAAAGGATTTTTTTGGTTTTTTGAGCCGGCATCATTTCTGGGGAAATTTAGACCAAAGTCCGTTTAAAGCGCAGCTTTTTTCTTTGTGCCACGATGTCGCCTGCTCGTAGGCGTGGGCGAGTTTCAAAAGTGTTTCTTCGCCGAACGGTTTGCCCAACAATTGCAATCCAATGGGTAGTTTTGGACTTTTTGTAAAGCCGCACGGAATGCTCACGCCACAGATGCCGGCGAGATTGCACGAGATCGTGAAGATGTCGGACAAATACATTTGCAGCGGGTCGCCGGATTTTTCGCCGGCCTTGAACGCGGCGGTCGGCGTGGTCGGCGTCACAATCACATCCACGGTCTCAAATGCCTTTAGAAAATCATTGCGGATGAGTGTGCGAACTTTTTGCGCGCGCAAATAATACGCGTCGTAATAGCCGCTGCTCAAAACGTAGGTTCCTAAAATAATTCTCCGTTTCACTTCCGCACCGAAACCGGCGCCACGCGTTTTGGAATACAATTCAATCGGATCGTTGCCATCAATCCGCGCGCCGTAGCGGATGCCGTCAAAGCGCGCGAGATTTGCGGACGCCTCGGCGGTCGCGATAATGTAATAAACCGCCACCGCGTAATCGGTGTGCGGCAGTGAAATTTCCACGATTTCCGCGCCGAGTTTTTCGTATTGTTTCACGGCGGCATCAACGGCCACTTTGATTTCGGGATCAAGCCCGCCGACCATGTATTCCTTCGGCAGACCAAGCTTCAGCCCTTTGATGTTGCCGTCGAGCGCGGCAACGTAATCCGGCACTGGCTCCGGCACGCTCGTGGAATCGCGCTTGTCCACGCCGCTCATCACGCCGAGCAACGTAGCGGAATCACGCACGTCTTTGGTGAATGGTCCAATTTGATCCAGCGAACTTGCAAATGCGACGAGGCCGTAGCGCGAAATTCTTCCGTAAGTTGGCTTCAAACCAACGCAGCCGCAGAGCGCGGCGGGCTGGCGAATCGAACCGCCAGTATCCGTGCCGAGGCTGGCAAAACATTCATCCGCCGCGACCGCTGCGGCCGAACCGCCGGATGAACCGCCGGGAATTCTCGACACGTCCCACGGATTACGCGTGAGGCCGAACGCGGAATTTTCCGTCGAGCTGCCCATCGCAAATTCGTCCATGTTCAGGCGGCCAAAAATGATCGCGCCCGCCGTTTTCAATTTTTCAATCGCCGTTGCGTCGTAGGGCGAAATGTAATTGCCGAGAATTTTTGACGCGCAGTTCAGCGGCTGATTTTTGACGGCGAGAACGTCTTTGATCGCGATGGGAATTCCCAAAAGCGGTTTTTGCACGCCGCTCGAAATTTCTTTGTCCGCCGCGTCCGCCTGCGCAAGCGCATCGGCGGCGTTGAAACTCAGGAAGGCATGAATTTTTCCATCCACGCGGGCGATTTGATCCAGACACGCTTGCGTCGCTTCGCGCGCAGAAACTTCGCGGCGGGCGAGCTTCACGGCCAGTCCGGAAATAGTGAGTAGGTTCAGCATGATGGTTCTGGCGACAACTTTTTTTTGACCGGATTGGACTTGGCGAGGATTTTTTCGCCGGGCCATTTTGCCAGCAGAAAATCATTCAGCCAATAGGCTACCGGGGCGTAGATAAACGCGGCGAGCACATCCACCAGATAATGATAGCGTAGATAAATCGTGGCGGCGGCGATGAGGGCGACATAAACCAGGCAGGGCAGGAAAAGTTTTTTGTAATAATCGCGCAGATATAATGACAGCAAAAAAGGAATGCCGACATGCAGCGACGGAAAACAGTCGTTCCCCACGCGACCCATGCTGATGATGTAGCTCACGCTGTGGCTAAAAGTGCGCCCCATCAAATCGCGGGTGTATTGGTCGGCGAATTGCGCCTCCGGCCCGGTGGCCGGCACGATCAAATAGGTGGTGAAACCCATCAGCGACAAGGTGAGATAGCCCATCATCACGCGGCGGAAAGCGCTTTCATTGCGCGCCAGATAGAAACCCAGGGCGACCAGCGGCAGCGACAGAACATAGGAAAAATAAATCAGGCTGAAAAAATCCGTGGTGCCGGGCGTAATGTAGGGTTGGAGCAACAGCGACGGCTGGCTGCCGATCAGGAAGGCGTCCATTTTTGCCAGCGTCGCGTCGGCGGTGTGCGGGTCGAGCCGCAGGACGAGGTTGCCGTAGAGTGAATAATAACAGGCGCTCAACAGCAGGAACGGAAACCAGTCATGGACGATTTTGACCAGCGGCTGGACAAACGAAAGTAATTGTCTGGTCGGATCAAGGTTTTCTGAAGCGTCCGCCTCGCGGGAAAAAAGCAGTTGCAACAGGTATTTCACGCCCAGGATTCCGACCGGCAGCAGGATGAAAATATAATCGTGGAACCCCAGGTGAAAAGAGCGAAAAAACTGTGCGCCGCCAAAAAAAATCACCAGCGCGACGGAAGCGCCGAAGGCCATGACGTTTTCCAGCCGGCAACGCAAAACAAAGTTGATGAATTTCCCGATCATGCTCAATGGTTTTTAAGCTGCGCCTGAAGTTTGTCATACCGTACCCGCCAAAATGGCGTCAAATCCGAAGCCGGAAATTTGTCAAGCAACGCCTGGGCCTCATCCGGATGGCCGTCCCTCAACTTCAGTGCGGCCAACAGATAGGCCTGATCGCCTTCCGTGACGTCCGTCTGTATATATGGTTTCATCAATTCCTCGGCATTTTCAACTTCGCCGACGTCCAGATCCAAGGCAACAAAGTATTTCAGCACGATCCAGTGATACGTCGGATCCGCCGAGACCGCCGTTAAAAAGGGAATCGCTTTTTTGAACTGATCATGCATCAGGTAATACAGGCCTTCGTAATATTTTTCAAAGCTCGAGTTGACTCCATCTCGCATGGAGCCCGCTCTGGCCAGCAAGGCTTCACCCAAATCCGGATTGCCCAACAACAGCAGGCAGACCCCTCGGCGACCTGTCACATCCGCGCCATCCCAAAATTTACCCGACGTATCATACAGCAAATAAGCCTGCGCCAGCCGGCCAGAATTGAACGCCGCCTCACCGTAGTGAAAATACAAAATTCCCATGCTGTTACGGATCGAAAAGAATCCGGTTACAATTGCCAAAAGACCGATAAAACCCGCCAATAACAAACCTTTCAACCGTCTGGCCGCCGACGTTTTCAGGCTGCTCCGGCAAATCCTGAAAGCGAGGACGGCCAGCAGCAGCACGGCGAAATACTTCGCGAACTCCACCAGAAGGATTTGAACCGCGTCTAAATAATTGCCGATGCTGGGCATAATTCACTCGACGATTTTGGGGACGATGAAAAGTCCGTTGGCCGAGCGTGGCGCGTTGCGAAGCGCATCTTCATGCGACAGCGATTCGCGGACTTCATCGGCGCGGGTGATATTGACCATCGGCACGGCGTGCGCGGTCGGCTCGACGCCGGTGACGTCGAGTTCGCGCAGTTTTTCGATGTAGCCGAGGATATTGCCGAGTTGCGCGCCAAGTTTGATTTCTTCTTCAGGCGTCAGCTCAATGCGCGCGAGATGCGCGACGTATTTGATGTTTATTTCTGCGGCAGCCATTCGATGAGTTTTAAGTTGAACGCTGAAAGTTTCAAGTTCAACTTTGAAAATGCGGGCGGGAAGTAAATTATTTTATTCGGACAAAATGCGTATTCGTTCCGATATATGGGTAGTTTAAAGCCATCCTGTCGCTATTGATACGCGCTTCACCAAACTTCGTTTCAACTGTGAAACCCGGTTCATGCCTTACTTTTAATTCAAAGCGATTGCTATCCACTGCCGTGTATACACCCTCACCCTAGGGCAATAAGACTATCATTTTTCCATTAACCGGACTCAAAATTTGAAAAACATCATTCGTTCCAAATTCAATTATGTGATTTCCGTTTTGTTGATGCCATTTTCCGATAATGGCTGAGCTTGGTGCTTCCAATTCCGACGACATCACTGCGTTTGCACAACAAACGCAAAACGTAACAATTAGTGAATATGTAAACAGGTTACGCCTAAAAGGTGAACCGTTCATGGAATCACTCCTCGTCAAACTTCCGCTGCACGAGTGCCGCAAGTTCGGCGATGGCGGCGTCCGCGTCCGCGCCCTTGACGTGGAGCGTCACTTTGCTGCCGGGGCCGGCGGCGAGCATCATCAGGCCCATGATGCTTTTACCGTTGATTTTTTCGCCGTCTTTTTCCACAAAGATGTCGCAGCCGAAACGGCTGGCAGTCTTGACAAACATGGCGGCTGGCCGGGCGTGGATGCCCGACTTGTTGGCGATGGTTAGTTCCTTGGTGAGGAACTCGGCATCGTTGGCTTTTTTGGCGCTCATGCGTTGCTTCATTCGCAAGTTAATCCGCACCCGCGTTTTCGCCAACATAAATTTTCTTGCTGCACTTCATGGGGACACGGGTGGCGCGGCGGCCTTGGGCACCATTTGCGCGAGCAGGCGGTTGTTCAAATCCTCGGCGGCGTTGTAGCCGGACTTGCGCAATTTGATCTGGAACGCCGCAACTTCGATGAGCCGCGCGATGTCGCGTCCGGGGCGCACAGGAATCGTGACGTGCGGAATGTCCACGTCGAGCACCTGAACGTATTCCTGTTCCATCCCCAGCCGGTCCACGTCCTTGACTTCGTCCCAGGGCTTAAGCGTGATGATGAGATCAAGGCTTTTGTCCTTGCGGATGGCCTTGACGCCGAACATCTGCGCGACATTGATGATACCGATGCCGCGCACTTCCATGTGGTCGCGCGTGAGTTCGGCGCTGGTGCAGAGCACTTCGCGCCCGTCCACGAGCATGCACTTCACGACATCGTCCGCCACGAGGCTGTAACCGCGTTCGATGAGTGCGAGCACGGCCTCGCTTTTGCCGATGCCGCTTTCGCCCTTGATGATGACGCCGATGCCAAGGATGTCCACCATACAGCCCAGTTCCGTGGCGCGCGGGGCGAACATCATCTCCAGTTCCAGCGTCACCTTGTTGATGAACTTCATCGTCACCAGCGGCGTCTGAAAAACTGGCACACCCGCCTCGGCGGCGGCGGTGGTGAATTCTTTATCCGGCTTGAGCGAACGGCTAAATACGATGCACGGGATTTTGTAGGCAAACAGATACGCGTAGCGCGCCACGCGCTCCTCCTCGCGCAGCGAGCGCAGGTAAAAAACCTCCGCGTGACCCATCACCTGCATACGTTTGTATGCGAAATAGCGCGTGAAGCCGCTCAACGCAAGGCCGGGGCGGTTCACCGTTGGCTCGCGGATCGTGCGGTCAAGGCCGGACTCGCCGGCGATGAGCTTCATCTCCAGCGCCGAGCCATGCTCCTCATGAAATTTTCCAACGGTGACTTGCGGGCGTTCCATAAAATTTACAAATTAAATTCCGGGCCGAGATAAATTTCCCGCGCCTTCGGGTCGTTCGCCAAAAATTCCGCCGAACCCGCGACCAGCACCTGACCTTTGTGAATGATGTAACCGCGGTCAATCAATTTCAAGGTCTCGCGCACATTGTGGTCGGTGATCAAAATGCCCAGCCCGCGCTCCTTCAACCGCCTCACAATTTTCTGCACTTCATAAACTGCAATCGGGTCAATGCCGCTGAACGGCTCGTCGAGCAACAACAATTTCGGACTCGTCACCAGCGCGCGCGTGATTTCCAGCCGCCGCTTTTCGCCGCCGCTCAATTGATACGCCTTGCTCTTGCGGATCGGCGTCAAGTCCAGCTCCTCCAATAAATATTTCAGCCTGACTTCGCGCTCGTCGCGCGACAGTTTGCACGTCTCCAAAATCGCCAGGATGTTTTCCTCGACCGTCAGCTTGCGAAAAACCGACGGTTCCTGCGTCAGATAACCGATGCCCAGCCGCGCTCGCAAGTGCATCGGCATCGTCGTGATTTTGTGGTCTTGAAATTTCACCCAACCCTCGTCCGGTTTCACCACGCCGACGACCATGTTGAACGTCGTCGTCTTGCCCGCGCCGTTCGGACCGAGCAAACCGACGATTTCGCCCGCGCGCACGTCCACCGACACGCCGTTGACGACGCGCCGCCCGCGATATTCCTTCGCCAGTTTGTCCGTGGCCAGCAGCACGCCGTTGGATTCAGCCGGTTTCATTTTAGAAAATTCATCGGCGAGCTGTTCGTGCCGCCGTTGTCCTTGGAAATCATCTTCGGCTCGGTGAAAATAAAATGGTTCCGCGCGCGATCCCAGACCATCGGCTCGCTGTAAATGATGCTCGTCGCCGTCTCCACCACCGGCTTGCCGGTGAACGTCACCGTCTCGTTCGTCACCGCCTCCACGACCTTGTAATCATAAATCGCCTGGGCTGCCGTGACGTGATATTTCTCGCCCTTTTCGTTTGTGAAATCCACCACCACGTTCGTCGTCGCCAGCACATGGTTCAGATGTTCGCCGCCCGCCGGCAAATCCACCAGCAGCCATTCGCACGTCAACCGCACCTGCGGATCTACCACCAGCACATGACCGCGATAGATGGCCTGATGCAGGTTCATGTCAAAATCCGCCATGTCTGAATCAATCATGGTTATCGTCGGCACGTGCGGCTTGGCCTTGGCTGCCGGTGCCGCCGTGGGCAAACTCAACGATAAGTTCGTCTGCGCCGCCGCCAGGCTGCAAAAACCCGCCGCCAAAAGAAAAATAATTCGTTTCATAATCAATCTGTCGCCGCCGCCGGCATATCAATCACCGTGTGCACCCGGTTGGAAATCGTGAGCGCCGCCGTGTTTTGCCGCCACAAAAAACCTTCGCCCTCGACATGGAACTTGCCGTCGCCCGACTCAAGTTCCAGATGCCCCGCCGAATTCGCCACGCCGTCCAGCGGCGCATAAGTGCATTGCGGCGCGCGCACCACCAATTCCGTCTTGCCGTCCACGCCAAAAGTCTCGACCCGCAACTGCCGCACATCCAGCAACCCGCCCGGCAGCGGCAGCGCCTCCGCGCCCGACAACTTCATTTTGACCTGCTGCTCGTGCGGCGGTTCAAAATACTGGTTCGAGGTGAAATCCGTCGCGTGTCCCACCGGCAACTGCTGGGCGCGATCGCTGCCGATGACGGCAAAAAGCAACGCCAATGCCGCCAGCAGCAGTTTTAAGTTTTTAATTTTTAATTTTGAGTCCGCAGACTTAAAACTGAAAATTAAAAACTTAAAATGATTCGCTTCCATTTTCATTCCGAATATTTTTCCACGAACTGCGTCCACTTGCCCTGCGCCCGCAAAATCAATTCCACCGCCTCGCGCACCGCGCCACGCCCGCCGGAATTTTTTGTGACATAATGCGCCGCCGCCTGCGCCTCGGCCACGCCATCGCCGACCGCGACCGCCAAGCCCGCGCGCGTCAACGGGCCGAGGTCAATGATATCGTCACCGACAAAACACGTTTCCGTCCACGAAATTTTTTCCTGTGCCAATATATTTTCAATCGCCGCCGTCTTGCTCGTCGCATCGTTTTGCTGCACCAGAAAATCAATCTTCAACTCGTCCGCGCGCAATTTTGTCGCGAGCGATGGCCGCGCCGAAACCCAGCCGACTTTCAAGCCCGCGCGCCGTGCCAAAACCAAACCCAAACCATCGCGGATGTTGAACCGTTTGAATTCCTTTTCGCCGCCGATGAAAATCGAGCCGTCCGTCAGCACACCGTCCACGTCGCACAAAAACAACTTGATGCGCGCGGCGCGTTTTTGGATGGCGGCGGAAATTTTTGCGGGCATGGAATTCAAAAATGGAAAATGTTCAATGTCTCCGTCTCGCTATTTATACTCCAAATCTCCTTTGGCAAGATTATGTTTAGCACAAAGAATTTGGAGGTTTTCCAAAACTGTTTCGCCGCCTTTTGACCAAGGATTAACATGGTCAAAATGAATATTGTCGCCGGTCAAGGTAATGCCACAAAGCCTGCATTTATTCCCATCTCTCATCAAAACTTGAACTTTTAATCGTTCACTTGGTAGTCGTTTGGTTTTGTGTTTGTATATCGTTTCAGATACTTCAGTCACCTTTTCCTCTGCTTCGTCTGCGCCTTCTTCTGTTGGATTTGTCGTGTTGATATAATTAACAAATTCTTCAAGAGCTTTGCGCCAAGCACCAAATTTAGAGATATACTGATGACTAGAAAATTTGGAAACTGAAGATTTCATGTCACGAACGGTCGGTTGCCGGCCAATGTTAATCCACACTTCCTCCAGATTCTTAAACAATTCGACTTCGGAAACATCCCGTCGTTGCACCAAATTCAAGCCCGCTTTTTTTAATGCACTGTTCCAACTGCCGAAACGAACTCCGATTGTTGCAGATGCGTATTTACCTCCATTGTCGTCATATTGCCGCGATGAAATTTTGTTAAGCCCAAGTTTTTCAGCAACTAATTTTAAGTCGCCGAGTAAATCTTCGGCAGGAACATTTCTGTTAAATTCTTTTAATTGAAACTTCATTTCGCCGCTTCGTAAATTTTTAACAGCGAGCGCAACACTGTGGCCATTTCGCTGAGCGGGATCATGTTTGGACCGTCACTCAAAGCTTCGTCCGGCTTGGGATGGGTTTCGATGAACAAACCATTCGCGCCGACAGCCAGCGCCGCGCGCGCGAGCACCGGCGCGAACTCGCGCTGCCCCGCCGATTTGTCGCCGCCGCCGCCAGGCAGTTGCACGGAATGTGTCGCGTCAAAAATCACCGGAAAGCCGAACGATTTCATGATCGGAATCGAGCGCATGTCGGCGACGAGATTGTTGTAGCCGAACGTCGTGCCGCGTTCGGTCAGGAGAATTTTTTTTGCGCCCGCGAGCCGCGCTTTTTCCGCGACGCGCCCCATTTCGTTCGGCGAAAGGAACTGGCCTTTTTTCAAGTTCACGATTTTCCCCGTCACGACGGCGGCTTCAATCAAATCCGTTTGCCGGCACAAAAACGCCGGGATTTGCAAAATGTCCACGACCTCGCCCGCGCGCGTGGCCTGTTCTTCCGTATGAACGTCCGTCAAAACGGGAACGCCAAATTCCTCGCGGATGTGGGCGAGCGTTTTCAATCCACCTTCGATGCCCGGCCCGCGAAACGCCTTGCCCGACGTGCGATTGGCTTTGTCGAAGCTGGCCTTGAAAACGTAAAAAATTCCCAACTGCTGGCAAGTTTTCGTCAGCGCCGCGGCGACGGTGCGGCAAAGTTTTTCATTCTCGATCACGCACGGCCCGGCGATGAGAAACAATCGGCGCGGCGAATTGAGATTTTTCCAAATGGCGGCGGAATTGAGCACGCGCCAGTTTTAACCAGCGCCACAAAACCTGCAAATCAAATCACCGTGCCGTGCGGCAGCACTGCGTCTTTCGGGATGATGACGATGCCGTCGCGGATGAAATAACGCTCGTGATCCACGTTTTCCGGCTTGCCGGCGGGTGAGACGGTCACGTTGTTCCCGATGCGCGCGTTTTTATCAATGATGGCGTTCTCGATCTTGCAGTGCGCGCCGATGCCGACGCGCGGGACACCTTCTTTTTCATGGCGCTCGACGGATTCCTGCGCCTCGTAATAGTCGCTGCCGAGGATGACGACGCGGTTGAGTTCCGTGCCGTCGCCGATGATGGTGCGCAGGCCGACGATGCTGTTGCTGATGCGCGCGCGGTTGATGATGCAGCCGTCGGAAATCACGGCGTGGTCAATCTGCGCGCCGTTGATCTTGGAGCCGGGCAGGTAGCGCGGACGTGAAAAAATCGGCGCGCTCATGTCGAAAAAATTAAAACGCGGCAGTTCTTTGACGAGGTCGAGGTTCGCCTCAAAGAAATTGCGGATCGTTCCGATGTCTTCCCAATAGCCTTGGTAAACGTAGGAGAAAACGCGGTGCGTGTTGATGGCGTGCGGGATGATGTGCTTGCCGAAGTCGGAGAGCGGATTGTCCAGCAGCTCGCTGATGATTTGCCGGTTGAAAACGTAGATGCCCATCGAGGCGAGAAAAGATTCCTTGTCTTCCGCGATGCCAAGTTTCTTGTTCATCTCCGGCGCGAGCTTGAGCGAATCCAGCACGTCCGGCTCCTTCGGTTTTTCGACGAAGCGCGTGATGCGCTTCTCGCCGTCAATCTGCATGATGCCCAGCGCGCTCGCCTCGGCGCGCCCGACCGGCAGCGTGGCGATGGTGATGTCCGCGCCGGACTCGCGATGCTGTTCGACGACTTCCTGAAAATCCATGCGATACAATTGGTCGCCGCTCAAAATCAAAAGGTAGTCGAAATCGTGATTGAGAAAGTGAACGAGATTTTTCCGCACCGCGTCCGCCGTGCCTTCATACCACGACGTGTTGTTAAAAGTTTGCTGCGCCGCGAGAATCTCCACGAAACCGGCGGAAAATTGGTCAAATTTGTAAGTGCGTGAAATATGGCTGTGCAGCGAGGTGGAGTTGAACTGCGTCAAAATGTAAATGCGGCGGAAGCGCGAATTGATGCAGTTTGAGATCGGGATGTCCACGATGCGGTATTTGCCAGCGAGCGGCACGGCGGGCTTGGCGCGATCCTTCGTGAGCGGAAACAGCCGCGACCCCTGGCCGCCGCCCATGATGACGCAAAGCACTTTGCTGATGTTGAGAGACTGGCGGCCAGTTTGTGACATACGCTAAACCTTTGTTCGGTGTAAAAAAGATTTAACGCCGATTGCCGCCGCGAAGCAAGCCGGAGATTTGATTTTTTCCGAAAATTATTCGGCGATACCGTCGCCGCGCCTACCAAGCCGCCACCTTCACCAGCAACTCACCTTGGGCATTGGGAAAAGCCGGCAGCCGCGGCAGGTCGCGCCGCGCCGGGCCGGCGGTGACGTGACCGTTCGGGTCGAACGTCGAGCCATGGCATTTGCAATAAAACGAGCGATCCGGCTCGGCGTTGAGTTTGCACTGACGATGCGTGCAAATGGCGGACAGCGCAAATAATTTTCCGCCCTGACGGATCACAAAAAATCCCTGGTCGCGAAAACTGCCATAGACGCCGTCGGCGGCAAATTGGCTGGCCGCCCCGGCATTGACAATCCGTTCCGCACCGGCGGCGTGGCCGTCATCGTTGCCGGTCTTGCAACCGGCGGCCAGACCCGCGGTCAGGAGCAAAAATTGCCGGCGGTTCAACTTCATGCGCCCTTCAATACTCAAACACAAGACTTGTGACAATGCCGCAGTGGACATCCGCGCGCTCGTTATTGTTCAGCGGGAAAATATAGCCGAGGCCGAGGCGCGGCTGCACGCGGCCGATGGACTTGAGATTGACGCGGAAACAGGCGTTGCCCAGGAGGCCGGTGTTGCCGGATTCATCATGGTTCAACGGCGTTTCGCCGACCAACTCGAACATCGGGATCAACTGCTGCACGCCCGGCAGCGGCAGTTCGCTGTGCTGGATCGTCCAGCCGAACGTGAAGCCGGACTCGAACGTCTGCAAGCCGCCGTCCGCGCCGCCGCCCGTCAGCGTGGACCAGCCGAAAATGGATTGCGCGGTGAAATGGTCGCCGATCTTCGTGTCGTTGAAAATTTTCGGGACGAATTCGGGATTCACGCTGACGGCGGAACTCGCGGGAATGCCGACTTCAATCGCGCCGCCGAAAGTCGTGTCGAAAAATCCGCTGCCGGAAACAAATTCGTAAAACGGATAGCGCGCGCCGAGGTCAATGTTGCCGATGCCTTGCGCCACCGCGCCCGCGTCGTAATCGCGTTCGTAGGGAACTTCGATCTCCAAAGTCAGGTTGCCGAAACCTTTTTCGACTTCCGCCGTGACGGTGTCGGCGTGCTGATTGCCGGCCTTCGTGTGCAGCCAGTCGAGCCGCGCCTCGTTGATTTCCAGACCGGAATCATCCACGAGAAATGGCTCCGGAAAATTGCCCTGGCTGTAAAAACTGCGATGGTCGAGTCCGTTGAAAAGTCCGTAGCGCGAATCCGGCGCGGCGAGGGAATTGGTGCTGGCCGACTCCTCCGCCCGCGCGGCGGTTTGGATTAAAGTGGCGATGGAAATGATTCCCAGAATGGGCGGCAAAGTTTTTACAGTCAATTTCATGGCCGTAAAAATAGCGGGCTCAAAAAATTCCGCTGCCGGACAATTGCCATTTATTAGTGTCGGTTTGCACCGCTTCACCCTGCAAATCCAAACCGCCAAAAATTTATTCCAGCACGATGAACGGCGTGAATTCCTCCAGCAGATGCGGCGGGATGCGCACTTTGAACCGCGCATTTTTTCCGTTGTAACGGCTCGTCACGACCTGCCCGACGGCGTGGATGCGTGCAATGACGGCGGCTTTTTCCTGCGGCACGCGCAAATCCAGAAATTCGCGCACTGGCCGAAGCTGCGTGCCGAGTTCCGCGAGCAGCGGCGCGATGCCTTCGCCGGTCTTCGCGGAAATGGAAACCGCGTTGGCAAATTTTTCGCGCAGCCGGGGCAGCGCGCTGGTGCCGTTCACTTGATCCATTTTGTTAAACACCATCAGCACCGGTTTTTCCGCCGCGCCGATTTCCATCAACACGGTGTTCACGGCGTCAATTTGCTCCTCGGCCTGCGGATGGCTGATGTCCACGACGTGCAGCAGCAAATCGGCCTGCACCACTTCTTCGAGCGTCGCCTTGAACGCCTCGACCAAACCGTGCGGCAATTTTTTGATGAAGCCGACGGTGTCCGTCAGCAAAACATTTTGTTTCGTCGGCAATTTCAAGCGCCGCGTCGTCGGGTCGAGCGTGGCGAACAATTTGTCTTCGGCCAAAACCGTCGCGCCGGTGAGCTTGTTCAACAAAGTGGATTTGCCCGCGTTGGTGTAACCAACGATGGACGCAAGCGGCCATTCGCTGCGCTGGCGTCCGGCGCGCTGCGTCTCGCGCTGGGAACGGACTTTGTCGAGTTCGCTGGCAATTTTTTCGATGCGCTCGGAAATTTTCCGGCGGTCAGCTTCCAACTGCGATTCGCCTTCGCCGCCGATGCTGCCGGTCGAACCGCGCTGCCGTGACAAGTGCGACCAGTAGCGCGTCAGGCGCGGCAATAAATATTTCAACTGCGCGTGCTCGATCTGCAATTTGCCTTCGCGCGTGCGCGCGCGCTGGCCGAAAATTTCCAGAATCAACGCCGTGCGATCCATGATTTTGCAGCCGAAGATTTTCTCCAGGTTGCGCGTCTGCGCGGGCGACAATTCATCGTCGAAGATGATGGTATCCACATCGCTTTCCTTGCACAGCTTGGCGAATTCCTCGGCCTTGCCCGGCCCGATGTAAGTGGCGGCGACGGGCACGGCCATTTTCTGCACGCCTTCCCCGACGATTTGCGTGCCGGCGGTCTCG